>Ga0265338_10002220_pt1 | contig 29604 bp, 24 predicted proteins | sample 42126metaG_FD_193579 | JGI IMG/M metagenome (GOLD analysis project Ga0265338, IMG submission 193579) | Rhizosphere microbial communities from Carex aquatilis grown in University of Washington, Seatle, WA, United States - 4-21-26 metaG | ecosystem: Host-associated > Plants > Roots > Rhizosphere...
AGGTCGTGCCGCCGTCCGTCGTTGTGACGATCGGCGGATCGGTGTTCGGGTTCGTCTGGCCGGAGACGCTGGCGTAGATGCCGACGCCGACGCAGGTGTTCGCATCGGAGCACGAGATCCCCATCAAGCCGCCCCACGGGTTCGGGCCGCCGGTCTCGGCGACGACCGGCGTGTACGGCGTCGTGATGGGCGTCACCTGTGACGTCCAGCTCGCACCGCCGTCGCTCGTCTTGTAGACGTGCGCATAGATGTCGGTCGCGTAGCAGACCGACGTCGTCGGGCAGGACAGGCCGTAGATCGGGTTGCCGTCCGTGCTCTGCAACCACGACCACGTCTGGCCGCCGTCGGTCGACTTCATCGCGTTGCCGCGGTCGCCGACTGCGTAACAGATCGAGCTGCTCGGGCACGTGACCTGCGTGAGCGGCTTGTTGTTTCCGGCTGCGGTGGCCACGTCGGTCCACGTCGTGCCACTGTCGGTCGTCCTGCGCTCACGCCCGCCGGCGCCCACTTCAACGCAGGTGCTCGTCGACGTGCATGCGATCGAGAACATGTCGCTGTTCGACGGGAACCAGGTGAGGCCGCCGTCGGTCGTCTTGAAGAAGGTGTTCACCGCGCCCCAGGCACCGCTCGCGAGGAACTTGCCGTACCACGGCGTCCCACCGGACGCCGCGCCGACCGCGTAGCCGGTCGAGGAGGTCGGGAAGGAGAACGCGCGCTCGGTCGAGTTGCTTGGCGTCTTGGCGCACGTCCAGGCGAAGTTCGTCGAGAGCGACGCGGGCACGCTCACATTCGTCGCGCCGAGCGCGATCGCGATGCCCTTGCTGAAGTTGAACCAGTCCGGCTCGCCCCAGCCCGTCGCCGCGTCCCAGCCGGTGATCGCCGCGTCGCCATCGGGGCCGCTCGTCGGGTTCGCGGTGTTCCCGCACTGGACGTCGCGGTAGTAGCTCGTGTAGTTCCCGCTGTTGCCGAGCTGGTAGAGCAGCGGCGCGACGAAGCCCATCTGCGGCGGCGCGCCGGGATAGGTCTGGGCGTTGACGTAGTTCTGCGTCACGGCCTGGAGACCGTTCATTACGGGCGCCGCGAGGCTCGTGCCTCCGACCGAACCACTCGAAGTGCCACCCGTCAGGTTCGTGCTCTGTGTGAAGCGGAAGCCCGTGCTCGGGTCGGCGATCGCCGACACGTCGGGGCTCACGCGACCCGGGCAGGACGCGTTCGCCGTAACGCCGGCGCCCGTCTGCCACGCCGGGCGGGCGATGATGTTCGAGCACCAGCTACCGCCGCCGTTCCACGTGATCGAGGTGCTCCAGGTGGCGTTGTTGCTCGTCGCGTACGTGCTCGTGCCGCCGACCGAGACGACGTACGGGCTGTCGGTCGCGTAGCCTGACTGGTAGGTGCCGGCGTCGCCGGTCGAGAAGTAGAAGGTCGTGCCGGCCGCCGCGGCGAGCGCGAGGATGTTGCCGGTCGAGACCATGAACGGATCGGTGGCGCCCCACTCGACCTCGCCGCCGTAGCCCCACGAGTTCGAGACGCTGTGCAGGGTCGGGTCGTTCGCCGCGTCCTCCATCGCCATCTCCATGCCGGCGTCGCTGCCGTCGCAGCCCGCGTTCGCGAGGCCGGTGTTGGCCGGCGGGTTGGTCGCGCACTCGGAGGCGTAGTACTTCATGCCTACGTGCGTGGCGACGCCGTGCGCCGCCTCGATGTCGAGCGCCGTCTCGGTGTTGGAGCCGAAGTTGCTGTTGGCGTCGGTGTTGCCGTTCTCGAGGATGTTCAGCAGGTGGTCACCCGCGACCGTCTGCGTCGAGCACGAGCTCGGCGTCGTCGGCGAGTTGCCCGTCGCGATACAGGACGGGTCGACCGTGATCGGCTGGTCGGAGCCGCTGTTCGTCGAGCTCGCGTAGGCGGTCATCGCCGCCTGCCGCTCGGCGGCCGTCCACAGCGTGAACCCGATCGTCTGGCCGGTCGCGTCGAAGCCGTGGCCCGTGACGTCGTAGAGCCCGCGCAGGTCGCCCGGGAAGTAACCGCCCGAACGGGTGTCTGTCGCCCCGCCGGAGAGCTGCACCGAGGTGTAGAAGCGGGAGACGTCGGACAGGCCCGAGATGCTCTGGACGCCGAGCCGCGCGGGCACGGTCGGCGCGGTCGTGTTCGCGAAGAACGGGTACGCGGGCTGATGGAGCGTCTTCGCCCCGTGAACCGTCGTCGCGGAATGCGAGTAATCGTTGATCTTGATGTGCAGCGCCTTCTCGATCGTCGCGGCCGTCGCGGACGCACCGACGCTCAGCCGGTCGGCGCCGGTGTGCGTGATCGTGAAGCCATTCCGAGTAAGCCAGTGCTGGAGCGCGACGATCTGCGCCTGCGGTGGCGCGAAGCGCGCGTAGAGCTTGGCGCGTGTCACCGTCTGGTGCGTCTTCGCCTCGAGTGCGATCAACTTGTCGAGCGTCGACCGGTCGCGCAGCGGGAGGGAGAAGTTCAGCCGGAGGACGGCATTGGCGGAGTGCGGGCCGACGTAGCGCGCTGCACTCGTCGACACCGTGAGCGGCACCTGGCCCTTGAGGACCCTCGTGCCCGTCAGGCCGCGCTCGGCCCACGGCGGCGTCCCCTGCGAGGAGAGGAGGCTCTGCACGGTCGCCGCTGTCGCGGGCTTCGTGGCGCTTGTTGTGAAGAACACGATGGTGCCAAGAACCGCCGTGGCAAAGACCACGCCGAGAACGAGGGGGATACGCGTCAAACGCATGGGTGCCGCACCTTTCGATCGCGGGGATCAAGAAAAAACTAAGAAGACGCCCGATTACGCGCAGGGCGCGGGGGCGAAGTCAAACGGAAACCGGCAAAGCTGCGGGATCCCCGCTGCAAAGCTGCGGGAATCCCACAACCCCCGCGTCGCTCAGCGACCTCTGAAGTCGACCGCGCGCTTCTCGACGAACGCGGCGACGCCCTCGCGGAAGTCCTCCGTCTGCGACGCCTCCGTCTGGAGGTCGGCCTCGAGCTCGAGCTGCTGTTCGAGCGTGTTCGTGCCCGCTTCGTCGAAGAGCCGCTTCGTCAGCGCGATCGCGCGGGTCGGCCCCGCGGCGAGCTCCGCCGCGCGCTCGGCGACCCGCGCCTCGAACGCGTCCGCTTCGACGACTTCGGAGACGAGCCCCCACGCATGCGCCTCGGCCGCGGTCAGGCGCCGGTTCGACGTCATCCACTCGAACGCGCGCGGCGTCCCGAGCAGGCGCTGGATGAAGTACGTCCCGCCGGAGTCGGGGATCAGCCCGATGCCGACGAAGCCGGGCACGAAGAACGCGTCGTCGCGCGCGATGCGGATGTCGCAGGCGCACGCGAGCGACAAGCCGGCGCCCGCGCACACGCCGTTCACCGCAGCGATCACCGGCTTCTCGAGCGAGCGGATGAGGTTGACGTTGACGTGGTACGTCGCGCGGAGGAGCGACCCGACGTCGCCGCCCTCGCCGAACTCCGTCAGATCCTGGCCGGCGGAGAAGCCGCGGCCCGCGCCCGTGATCACGACCGCGCGCACCTCCGGCGACGCCGCCGCCTCGAGCGCCTCGCGCAGCCCGTCGTGCACGGCGCGCGTGAACGCGTTGAGCTTGTCGGGACGGTTGAGCGTGATCGTCTGGACCGCGCCGTCCCGGCTGACTTCGACCTCCGCCATCGCGGCGGACACTAACTGCGCGCTAGTGCCCGAGCAGCGGGAAGCGGCGATGGTGGTGCTGGTGCTGTTCGCGGCGCTGCTCCCGCAGCCGCCGGACGAACGGCACGAGGAGGAGGACGGAGCCGACGGCCACACAGCGGCCGCAGAATGCGAGCTTGCGCCCGCGCTTCGGGGTGTCCTCCTGCTTCTTGTCACCCATGAGGAACCTCCTTTCGGCGGGAGCGTGCCTCCGGCGCGGGCCGCGGCGAATCGGGGTTTCCGCCGATCCTGCGGTTTAGTCCGTGAGCTCGACGAACTGGACGGTCGGCTGCGGCAGCCCGCGCTTGTATGCGTCCTTGCCGGTCGCCATGAACTCCTCGCTCCGAACGGCCGCGTCGAACGCCTCCTTGTCGCGGAACTCCCACTCCGCGTAGTACGCGTGCGGCGCCTCGCCCATCGGCGAGCCCATCACCTTCCCGTGGCGGAAGGCGCTCCCTGGCACGCACCGGCACATCTCGGCGTGCGCGGCGTACTCCTGCGGATCCGGCTCGTTCTCGTAGAGGACGGTGACGCGGTACATTCGCGGTCCTTTCAGTAGACGACGAAGAGGAGCGTAAGACATGGCAGGCAAGGTCGTGCACGTCGAGATCGGCGCGTCGGACGCGGATCGCGCGCAGAGCTTCTACAGCGGTGTCTTCGGCTGGCAGATCGGCCCGCCGATGTCGCCGGAGATGGACTACCGGATGTTCCAGACCGGCGAGGACTCGGGCGGCGCGATCGCGGGTGGAGCAGAGACCGGCAACTTCACCGTCTACCTCGACACCGACGACATCGACGCGTCACTCGCGAAGGTGTCGGAGCACGGCGGCACCGCCGGGGACAAGACTCCGGTTCCGGGCCACGGCTGGTTCGCCGCGTGCCAAGACACCGAGGGGAACGCGTTCAGCCTCTGGCAGGGCGACGCGGCGGCGGGCTAGCGGGCAACTCGGGCTCTGCCCACGCCGCCGCGAGCGGTTCGGGCTCGCGCAGGACGTCCGGCGACGGCATCGGCCAGTCGTCGCCGGCGTCCGTCCTCTGATCCACCTGCTCGCTCATCCAATGTCTGAACGCTGAAGCGCGCCGCCGCGATACGTATGGTTGCGCTCGTGTCGGGAAGCGCCCTTGCGACGACGCTCGCCGTCGCGGCCGGCCTCGCGGGCTCGATCCAGGTCGCGCTCATGTCGCGGCTCGGGGAGCGGATCGGCGTGCTCGAGGCGCTCGGCTTCTCCGCGACGCTGACCGCTGCGCTCGCCGTCGCAATCCTCCTGCTCTTCCGCCACAGCCTCGGCGGATTCGCCCGGGCCGCTCACCAGCCGTGGTGGATGCTGCTCGGCGGCGTGATGGGACTCCTCTTCGTCTTCACCGTCACGTACGCCGGACCGCGCATCGGGGTCGCCGCGACGGTCGGAATCCTCATCGCCGGGCAGCTCGCGATGGGCGCCGCGATCGACCGTTGGGGTCTCCTCGGCTCGGAACGGATCGCCCTCCACTGGCCGCGGCTGATCGGCCTCGCGCTGCTCGCGGCCGGCGCCGCGCTCTCGCTGAAGAAGTAGCTACGACCGGTGTGAATGTGAGTGCCAGGGCACCCAGAACGGCGCGACGACGAACACCCAGAGCACGAGGGCGACCACCGCCACGACGACGAGCGTGACCAGCACGGTGAAGAAGGTTCCCATTCAGGAAGTGTCCAGCCGCCGCCCGCTCGCAGCATCGGGGGAGACGCTGAGAGGCGCTGCCTACAGGCCGAACGGGTTGAAGGGCTTCGAGCCTGTCGAGAACAGGACGCCCTTCGTCTCGAGATAGAGCTCGAGCGTGTCGATCGACAGCTCGCGACCGAAGCCGGACTGCTTGTAGCCGCCGAACGGGATCCCGGGGAAGGCGGTGAACGGCATGTTGATCCCGACCATCCCCGACTTGATCGCCTTGGCGACGCGATGGCCGCGCGCTGGGTCGCCCGTCCAGACCGTCGCGAAGAGGCCGTAGCGGACGTCGTTCGCGATCCGGACCGCGTCCTTTTCGTCCTCGAACGGGATCGCGGTGACGACCGGACCGAAGATCTCCTCCTGCGCCACGGTCATCGAGTTGTCGACGCCGGCGAGCACCGTCGGGAGGTAGAACGCGCCCGCGCCGTCGCCCGGCGCGCCGCCCGCAACGACCTCGGCTCCTTCCTCGATGCCTTTCTCGACGAAACCGTGGACGCGGTCGCGGTGGGCGGTCGAAATGAGCGAGCCGACCTGCGTCTCGGCGTCGAGCGGGTCCCCGACCTTGAGGCTCTTCGCCGCCTCGGCGAAGCGCGCGACGAAGTCGTCGTAGATCGACGCCTCGACGAGCACGCGCGAGCGCGCCTCGCAACTCTGGCCGGCCGCGTAGTAGATCGACCAGACCGAGCTCGGGATCGCGTCGTCGAGGTTCGCGTCGGCGAAGACGAGGTTCGGCGACTTGCCGCCGAGCTCGAGCGTCAGGCGCTTGATCCCGTCGGCGGCGAGCTTCATGATCGCGCTCCCCGTCGCGGTCGAGCCCGTGAACGCGACCTTGTCGACGCCCGTGTGCTGGACGAGGTACGAGCCCGTGGTTGGGCCGTCGGCGGGGAGGATGTTGATCGCGCCGGGCGGGAAGCCGACCTCGGTCGCGAGCTCCGCGATCCGCAGAACGCTGAGCGGCGTCTGCGGATCGGGCTTCAGGACGACGGAGCAGCCGGCCGCGAGCGCGGGCGAGAGCTTCCAGACGGACATGAGGAGCGGGTAGTTCCACGGCACGATCTGCGCACAAACGCCGACCGGCTCCTTGAGCGTGTAGCTCATGAGCGAGCCGCCGAACGGTTGTGAGCGGCCTGAGATCGACCCGACGACCGAGGCGAAGAAGCGGAAGTTCTCGACGGCGCCGGCGACCTCGGCCTTGACCGAGGAGATGGCCTTGCCGACGTTGCGCGACTCGAGCTCCGCGAGCTCCTTGCGGTTCGCGGCGATCGCGTCGGCGAGCGCGTGCAGGAGACGGGCGCGCTCGTTCGCCGGCGTCTTGCCCCACGGGCCGTCGAGCGCCTCGCGGGCGGCGGCGACAGCGCGATCGACGTCGGCCTCGCCGGCCATCGCGGCGCGCGCGAGCGGAGCGCCGGTCGCCGGCTCCGCGAGGTCGCGCATCTCGCCGGACGCCGCCTCGACGACCTCGCCGCCGATGAAGAGCCCGAACTCCTGTCCCGCGGTCACTGCCATCGGCGTTGAAAATAGCGCAGCGGAGGCTCGCTCCTCGCCGTCATCCCTTGCTTTCCGCGGCGGATGGCGACAACATGCTGCTATGACCGCCCCGACGCGGAAGCGGCTGCTGCTCGCAGTGACCGTTTTCGCCACCCTTGTGTTCGTGCCTGCGAGCTCGGCGATGCGCCCGGGACTCTCGGTGGGGTTCTTGCCGCGGGGAATCCACGCGTTCTTTGGCCCGGGCGGCTCGATTTCGATCAACGCTTGCCCGGCGCCGACCAAGCGCGGCGAAGCGACGTGCTTCGCCGATCTCCGTATCGATTCGCACGCCCGGTCGGAAAGACCGGCAGGAGCCGGCGGAGCGGTCACCGCGGATGCTCTTGGCGACAACGGCGGCTACAGCCCAGCCTTCCTCCAGTCGGCGTACAACGCTCCGTCGGCGTCGGGAGGCATCGGCAAGACGGTTGCGGTTGTCGGCGCCTTCGACGACCCCGGAGCGGAGTCAGACCTCGCGGCCTACCGGTCTCATTACGGTCTGCCAGCATGCACGACAGCGAATGGGTGCTTCCGCAAGGTCAACCAAAGCGGAGCCGCGTCGCCTCTCCCGCAGCTCGATCCGGGCGGTGGATGGGCACTCGAGGCGTCACTCGACCTCGACATGGTGAGCGCCGTGTGCCCGAACTGCCACCTACTGCTCGTCGAGGCGAGCGGGAACTTCAATACCGGCCTCTTGCCGGCGGTCGGCTCAGCCGTCGCGCTCGGGGCCAATGTCATCTCGATGAGCTGGGGCGCCCCATTCCAAGATTTTCTCGGGACGTTCGACGAGTACCCGGGGGTTCGCTTCTTCGCCGCGTCGGGCGACTCCGGGTATCAGGGGTTCGCGAACTATCCAGCCGCGTCGAGCTACGTGACCGCCGTGGGGGGAACGAGCCTCGATCAGGCGACGAGCAACGGGACACGCGACGCGACCGAGACCGCCTGGGACGGTTCCGGCAGCGGCTGCGATCTCTACGGCTCCAAGAAGCCGTCGTGGCAGCCGGATGTCTGCTCGGGTACGCGCGCCACGGCCGACGTGTCTGCGGATGCCGATCCCCAAACGCCGGTCTGGGTCTACGACACGTATCCGCTTGACGGCACGCCAATCAACTGGGGTTTCGTCGGCGGCACGAGCGCGAGCGCTCCGATAGTCGCAGGCATAGCCGCGCTCGCCAGTGCTCCTTCCGTGCCTATGAGCGACGCGGCTGCCATTCCCTTTTCGCACCCGAGCGCGTTCAACGACATCACGAGCGGCAGCGCCGCCCCGTGCGGAGCGAGCATCTGCCGGGCCGCACCGGGATACGACCTGCCGACCGGTCTCGGAACGCCGAACGGGGTAACGGGATTCGCCCCCGCTCTGCCGGGTCCGGCCGGGAACCTCGCCGCCGCGGCCGAGTCGGGGAGAGTGACCCTCTCGTGGGCGCCTCCTGCGCTCGACGGCGGCTCGAACATCACGGGCTACCGGGTCTTCCGCTCGGACCACGGCACCGTTCCGATCGCGACGCTGGGAGCGTCTGCACGCTCCTTCACGAATACCGGACTTGTAAACGGAACGACCTACACCTACAGCGTCGCTGCCGTGAACGCGCTCGGTACGGGAGCCAGATCCGGCGTCTCCGCGACGCCTGCCCCGGTCGCGAAGCTCGTGCTGTCTCCGAGCACGGCGAGCATCCAAGCGGGAGATTCTCTCCAGTACACGGTTGCGGGACTCAGCGGCGGTGGGAAGTCTTTGGGGGATGAGACGGGTGCCGCGAAGGTCTCGATGTCAAAGGACGGGAGCTGCCTGCAGGGGTCGTGCTGGGCTTCGACATCCGGTACGCAGACCGTCACCGCCACCCTCGACGGCGTAAAGGCAACCGCGACACTCAACGTGCGACCCGGTCCGCTCGGAGGCTCGTCGCTTGTCGTCTCACCCCGTGTAGCGAGTATGCCCGCCGGCGGTTCGCGCGCCTTCACGGCGATGGCAGTGGACGATTATGGGAACCGAATCGGGAACTTCACCGCGGATGTGGTGTTCCAGATCTCGCCCAACGGTTCGTGCACGAAGAACGTGTGCACCGCCGCCAAACCCGGGACGCACCAGATCAGCGCGACGATGAAGAGCACGTCCGTTGTGACAAGCATCGGAGGAACCTGCTCGCTCGTCGCCTCGGGAAGCGTGATGTGTTGGGGCACGAACTACAACGGAAATCTCGCGGACTCCATCGGCATAGGGAGTGGGACGCTTCCCTCGACCGTTCGAGGGCTCGAGAAGAAAGGCACCACCGCCTTGTCGCTCGTGAGCGGATTCGGATGCGCACTCGTGGCGGGAGGAGCCGCGGAGTGTTGGGGAGTCAACGACGGCGGCCAACTCGGAAACGCCAGCGCGAGGAGCACGCTCCGCCCGACTCAGGTCGTAGGACTGACAAGCGGCGTCAAATCGATCTCCGCCGGTGATGCCAGTGAGAGCGCCTGCGCCGTGACCAGCGTGGGAGGCGTCGACTGTTGGGGCGGTCTAGCGACATGGCAGCCGCAACCCGTCGCGGGCCTCGGCGGCACCGCCGCGTCCGTCGCGACCTCGTTCATGGGCTTCACGTGCGCGCTGATGACCAACACGGGGGTCGAGTGCTGGGGCTTCGACGATGACGGAGACCTGGGCGACAACAACGCGGACAGCCCCGGCCCGGTCGTCGTCACCGGACTGAGCAGCGGAGTTCGTCAGTTGACCGTCGGCGAGTACCACGCCTGCGCGCTGACCACGGCCGGCCACGTCGAGTGTTGGGGATCGAACGCCAACGGCCAGCTGGGCGACGGAACAACGACCGACGCGGGCGTACCCGTCGCGGTAACCGGACTGCCCGGCACCGTCCGGTCGATTTCCACGTCCGGCAACGACACCTGTGCCGTAACGACGAAGGGGGCCGTGTACTGCTGGGGAGAGAACGCCAAGGGCCAACAAGTCGAGTCTGATACCCCAAAGCTCATCCCCGGCCTGGCGAGCGGTATCCAATCGGTGACGGTCGGAGGCTCAAACAGCTGCGCGCTCACGAGCGTGGGCCTTGTCCGATGCTGGGGGAATAACTACTTCGGCCAGCTCGGTGTCCCAGGCGTTGGCTTCTTCTCGGACAAACCGGTGACCGTAAAGATCGGCTCGGTCTTCTCAACGCCCGCGAAGCTCCACGTGAACTAACGCCGGTTGCGCCAGGCCGAGCGGTCCGTTTGACTCTCCCAACGAGGGCACTGAAGGAGGCGCGAGATGACGGATCACGTTCAGGTCAAGGCAGCGCGGATCCCGGATCGGGACAGGCTGCTCGCGGCGCTGCGGGACGAAGACCTCGGGGCCGAACCGCATGACGAGCTCGAGATCGTCGTGCCGCTCGGCGAAGGAGGCGCCGCGGTCTTCCATCAGGTCGAGACGCTCGTCATCAGCGTCGGCGCGCCGTTCGTGCCGATCGAGCACGAAGGCGTGATCTATATCCGCCCGCCGGTCGGCTAGCTCAGCTAGCCAGCGCGCCGCCTAGCGCTTCGCTGGCCCATTTCGGTGCACGGCAGCGGTGAGTGCGAACATTGCTTTGACGCTCTTGGCGGCGCTCATCGTGACGACGCACTTGGCGGTGCCAGAACACGCTCCCGACCAGCCGGTGAATTTCGACCCCGAGCTCGCGACTGCGGTGAGGGTCACGACCGTCCCCACGGCGAACGCGTGCGTGCACGTGGCGCCGCACGCGATACCCACAGGACTGCTCGTGACCTGCCCGCTACCCGTTCCCGCCTTGGCGACGGTAAGGAGCTTGGCCACGGCAAACGTTGCGGTCGCCGCGTGCGGAACCGTCATCGAGACGTGACACGTCGCGCTGGCGCCGGTGCAAGCTCCCGACCAACCAGTGAAAACAGAGCCAGAAGCCGCCTTCGCAGTGAGAGTGACGGCTGTCCCCTTGCCGAAGCGGTGGCTGCATACGGATCCGCAAGTGATCCCGGCCGGGGAGGACGTAACCGTCCCTGATCCGGCGCCTTTCCTGGACACGGTGAGAGTCTCGGGCGGCGCGGTGAACGTAGCGGTGACCGTCCGGGCTTGAGTCATCGTCACGACGCACGCAGCCGTTCCCGTGCATGACCCCGACCAGCCGGTGAACTTCGACCAGGCGTCCGGCGTCGCCTTCAGGGTGACCTTCGCTCCGGGATAGAACCACGCGCTGCACGTGGAGCCACAACTGACCCCGCTCGGCGTGGAGCTCACTACACCGTGACCAATGCCGCTCGCCTTCACCGTGAGCTGTTTCCCGGGAATGAACGTGGCGGTAACGGAGCGATCGGCGCTCATCGTGAGCGCACACGACCCGGTGCCAGAGCAGGCGCCCGACCAGCCGCTGAAGAACGAGCCCACCGCAGGTGTCGCGGCCAGCGTTACCGGCGTACTGTCGGCGAAGTCTTGCGAGCAGATCGAGCCGCAGGCGACTCCCGTCGGTTTGCTCGCGATCGAACCGGAACCTGTTCCGGCCCGGCCTACCGTGAGGGTCTTGTCGACCTGCCGGGTGGTGAACTCGTAGCCGATCCGGTCGTGCGGATAGAAGCCGTCGAGGTTGCGAGACGACATGACCGCGTCGACGAAACTCCCGTCTTCTGGCGCGACAAGCGCGGGAGCGCTCAGGCTGTCCCCGGCCAATCCGTCGCTCGCGAATGCCCTCTTCGCCTGCGGTTGAGCGGAAGCCCAGCCGCCGGACGGACGGTCGTAGATGTAGACCGCGCCCTGAGTGGGGTTGAAGCCCACGTCCTCGTCCGAGCCCGAGCAAAAGATTCGGGCCCCACCCTGCACGATGCTTGGACACGAGTAGTACCGATCGGGAGAGGAGAGGAGCGCACTCTCTTGCCAGCCGCTTGGGCCCCGTTCGAAGATCCACGTCCCGTTCCCAGAGTTGCGAAAGCTCCCGATGACTGCGGTATTGCCGTCGGCCGAGAGAGCTGTCGACTCTCCAAATCGCCCGTAGTCACCGGGCGCCGGGACCGGCGCATGGATGGTCTGCGTGAGGGTCCACACCGACCCCGACCGCTGATAGGCATACACAAGGCCGGCGATCTGGAACCCGCCGTCATCGCACGTTGAATCGGCGATGAGCAGCGTCGCACCGTCGCTGGAGAGAGCCGGCTGATGGGACTCTCCGCAGTCCGCGTTCGGATGGGGGAGCGTTATCTGCTGCTCGAGGCTCCACGCGCCGGCCGGTGATCGGACGTAGATATCTGCCTTGATCATCCCGTCGTTATTTCCATTGCTGTCGAAGCCCTGCGTGAGGAACACGGCGCGGTTTCCATCGCCTGATAGGACTCCGGGGTTCCCGAAGAAGCCGCAACCGTTCGGGTCCGGGGAGCCCAGCGGTCCGATTCCCGGCGGGTAGAGGGTTGCTTCCAAGCTCCAGGCTCCGCTGCCGCGTCGATAGACGTATGCGGCGCAGCGGTACTCGCCTCCTCCGGGGCGGAAGACAAAATTCGACGCCGGGGCGACGAGCAACGTCGTCCCATTTGCAGAGAGCTGCGTGAGCGCTCCGAATAAGGAGCAATTCCCCCACCTCGCGACGGGGTCGCCACTGAAACCGGGCATGCTCGGGGCCGTGATCTTCCCGTCAGCGACCCACCCGGTCGACGTTCGGCGCTGGAGGAAGACGCCGCCCGTATCGGTCGTGTCGAAGTAGCAGATGGTGACGTTGCCGTTCGTAGGCGGGTTGTAGATCGTCTCGGCGCGCTCCGTCCCATCGCCTGAGACGGCGGCGTTGTAGAAGGTGTCGTTGGGACTGGTCCCCGGTGCGAATGGGTCGCGCCCGTCAGGCGAGCGCAGGCGCTTCTGCTGCCATCCCGAGGGATTGCCCGAAGTGCGGAAGGCCGTAGTCACGTCGCCGATACCGCTCGCGGTCACCATGCACGTGCCGGTGCCGCTGCAGCCTCCGCCCCAGCCGGTGAAGGTCGACCCCGGGCTCGGCGTCGCCGTGAGCGTGACGATCGAGCCGACCGGAACGTTCTCCACACAGCCCGCACCGCTACAGCTGAGCCCCGCCGGATCGGAGGTCACCGAACCTCCGCCGGTCCCGCTCAGACCGACGCAGACGATCGCATGATCGGCGACCGTCGGGTCAGTCGCCGCCCCAACGTCGAGCTGGCCGCAATCGGCCACCTTCCCCATGACGCTCGCCAGCGGGCTCGCGGTTTCGAGCAACCGCATCCGCACCTGCTGCATCGTCCAACCCGGGTGCTCGGCCCACAGAAGCGCTGCCGCTCCGGTGACCTCAGGGGCGGCCATCGACGTACCGCTCTCGTAGCCGTACCCGCTCGGATCGCTGAGCGGCCCGCTCGTCAGCATCGTGCTGAGGATTCCCTGGCCGGGCGCCGCTGTCAGGACGCTGTTGAAGCCGTAGTCAGAGAACGAGGCAAGCCCGCCGGAATCGGTCGTCGCCGCGACGGAGATGATGTTGTTGAGCGGATAGCTCGCGGGGTAGAAGGGCGCGTAGTCGTTGTTGTTGCTCGCGTTGCCTGCTGCTGCGACGTAGAGCAGGCCCGCCTGGCCTGCCGCTGCAATCGCGTCCTCCTCAGGCTGATCTACACCGTAGAAGCCGCCAAAGCTCGCGTTCGCGATCTTCGCGCCGTGAGCGACCGCGTACTGCAGCGCCGAGACCTCCGCGCTCAGGTCGCACTGGCCGTTCGCGTCGCAGATCTTTAGAGGCATGAGGCTGACGTGCCAGTTGATTCCCGTCGTGCCGACGCCGTTGTCCCCTACCGCACCGATGATCCCGGCGACGTGCGTTCCGTGTCCGAAGTCGTCGGACGGGTCGCTGTCGTTGTTGACGAAGTCCCAGCCGGGAATGAGGTTCGCGGCCAGATCGGGATGGGTGAGATCGACCCCGGTGTCGATCACCGCAACTTTGATGCTCGCGCTCCCGGTGGTCTGATCCCACGCCTGCGGAGCGCCGATCGCGCCAAGAGCCCATTGACTCGAGTACAGCGGGTCGTCCGGCGACGCGGCCACCTTTACCCTCAGATCGGGAACCGCGTACTCCACGCGTGGATCGCGAGAGAACGCAGCGACGGCGCTCGCCACCGAGCTACCCGGGGGAAGGCGGACAAGCTCCAGCCGAGGAACCAGGTGGTAAGCAGTCTCGACCGACGCCTCCGCATTGGACACAGCAGCCGAACGCGCGCGCAGAGTGATGCCTGCGCGGAAGCGAACGAGCACTCGTCCCGGAACGACGGTCGTCCCCGGCGGAACCTGCATCACACCCCCCGGGAACGCGAGCGAGTCTCCTCCGGATAGGCCCTGCAGGCCAGGACCCCCGCGAACGTCTCCCTGCGGTTGAGTCCCGATCAGAAGGGGAGGCCGCGATCCGCCCGCAGCCGTTCCAAGAAAGACGAGAAAAGCGCCGATCACCGCAGTAAGTGACAGAACGCGAATCCCCACTGTCCAGTGGGTATTCATGCCGGCAACCCTACTATCTCTGTTCAGAGAATTCGATGGTGGAAAACACCGTTGCGCTCGTGCGGACGCTCCGTTTGACTCTCCCCACCGGAGGCAACGAAGGAGGCGCGAGATGACGGATCACGTTCAGGTCAAGGCAGCGCGGATCCCCGACCGGGACAAGCTACTCACCGCACTCCGCGACGAGGGCCTCGAGGCGGAAGCGCACGACGAGCTCGAGATCATCGTGCCGGTCGGTGAAGGCGACGGCGCCCTCTTCCATCAGGTCGAGACGCTCGTCATCAGCGTCGGCGCGCCGTTCGTGCCGATCGAGCACGAGGGCGTGATCTACATCCGCCCGCCGGTGGGCTAGCTTCGGCTGGCTCTCCGGTGCGCCGCGGTGGTGTGAGCGAACGTTGCTTTGACGGTCTTGGCGGCGCTCATGGTGACGACGCAGCTACCGGTGCCTGAACACGCTCCCGACCAGCCGGTGAATTTCGAGCCCGACTTCGCGGACGCGGTCAGCTTCACCACCGTCCCGGTAGCGAATGCGTGCTTGCACGTGGTCCCGCAGGAGATGCCGGCAGGGGTGCTCGTGACCTTGCCGCTGCCCGCTCCAGCCTTGAGGACGGTGAGGAGCTTGGCCACGGCAAACGTCGCGGTCGCCGCGCGCGCAGTCGTCATCGTGACGTGACACGTCGTGCCGGTCCCGGTGCACGCTCCCGACCAGCCGGTGAAAACGAAGCCGGAGGCCGCACTCGCGGTGAGCGTGACCGAGGTTCCGTAGCTGAAGGCGTGCGAGCACGCCGATCCGCAGCTGATCCCCGTGGGACTGCTCGAAACGGTGCCGGAGCCGCTGCCCGACTTCGAGACGCTGAGGGTCTCGAGCAGCGCGAACGTCGCGGTGACCGACCGGGCTTGACTCATCGTCACGGTGCAGCTGCCTGTCCCGGTGCAAGAACCTGACCACCCGGCGAAGACCGAGCCGCTCGCTGCGGCTGCGGCAAGGGTGACGCTCGTTCCGTTCGCGAACTGGTGGGTGCACGTCGAGCCGCAGGAAATCCCGGACGGAGTCGAGGTCACCTTCCCGCTTCCGGTTCCCGTCTTTGCGACCGTCAGGGTCTCAGGCGGAGGCGCGCCGCTGCTGACCACGAGGTTCACCGGGGGTCCGACCTTCACGGTGCGATGCGCAATAGCGCCGGCGCTTGGACTCTGCGAGACGATTGCACCCGCCGGGACGCTCGCCGAGTAGCCGTTGCTCACCGTCCCGACCGTCAGGTTGACGGACGTCAGCGTGCTCGTCGCAGCGGCGACGCTCAGATCCTGCACCGACGGCACGGTGATGTGCGTCATGTCCACGAGCGGCGGCGGGGCGACAGGAGTCGCCGTGGGGATGAACCTTCCGTAGGAACCCCCGTAACAGAAGCCGTTCGAGCAGTTCACGTTGGGGTTGAGGTAGATCTGGTGCGGGTCGGAGCCGTCGACCCCGATGAGGTAGGAGAAGTTCCCCTGGTTGCCGCTTCCGTCCACGAAATCCATGTAGAGCAGCTGGGAGCCGTCGGGGCTGAACTGCGCGTAGATGGGGATGTTCGGGAAGGACGAATGCGTGATCTGACGTGTCGGGTCGAGATTGTTGAAGAGATCGCTGCCGTCCGTGTGGTACTCGAAGAGCTCACGCTCGGTGTCCGCGGTCTGGAGAAGACCGTCCATCGCGATCCATTGGCTGTCGGGCGACCAGCTGAGACTCGTCGGGCCGACGGGCTCCAGGTTGGCGCCTCCTCCGATCACGATCATCCGCGGATCGCTGCCGTCGAAGTTGACGCGCATGACGCCGCCGTAGCGGTAGCTTCCGTCGGTCAGCGGCCCGCAACCGGACGCGTTTGTGTCGCCGTTGGCGGACGGACCGCAGTAGTAGGCGACGGAGCTTCCGTCCGGCGAGATCACCGGATCCGTCAGGTAGTTGATTCCCTGGCCGGAGACGACCTGCTGCAGGTCGGAGCCGTCGGAGTTGACGCTGTAGATGTCCGAGCTGGTCGTCGAGGGGTCGCCTGTCGGAACGTAGCGGCCGAAGACGATCTTCGAGCCGTCGTACGAGATGCTCGGGGAGAAGTCCGACGTCGAGTCGTCGAGAAGCACCGACGATCCGTCGGGTTTCGCGAGCCAGATCGATCCGCCTTCGGTCTGGAAGGCAACTGAACCGTCGGCAGCAACCGAATAAAAGAAGCTCCAGGGGAAGGCTGCGGTATCCGGCGTGCAGCCGGTCACCGTGCCGTTGGTCGTCATGTGGGGGAAGCCCGCACAATTCACGCCGTTCGTGGGCGGGACGACCAGCTGGTACGTCGTTTCGTCGCCGAGCGCGGACGGCGCGGCCGCCAACACGAAGATGCCGACAAGAACGAGTAGAAGAACGCGCCGCTTGTTGCGCATGACTGCCACTCTATACCGCGTTTCCGGCAGCCCTGCAACCGGATTTTCGCTGACTTCAGCGCTCGAACAGCGCGGCCTGGCCCTGGCCCACGCCGACGCACAGCGTCGCGAGGCCGTAGCGGCCGCCGCGGCGGCGGAGCTCGTGGAGGAGCGAGACAACGAGGCGCGCGCCGCTCATCCCGAGCGGATGGCCGAGCGCGATCGCGCCGCCGTTGACGTTGACCTTCTCCGGGTCGAGGCCGAGCTCGCGGATCACCGCGAGGCTCTGTGACGCGAACGCTTCGTTCAGCTCGACGAGGTCGAGATCGCCGACCGCGATCCCGCGACGCTCGAGCACCTTGCGGACGGCGGGGATCGGGCCGACGCCCATCACGCGGGGGTCGACGCCCGCGACGGCGGAGCCGACGAAAACGCCGAGCGGCTCGACGCCGAGCTCGCGCGCCTTCTCCTCCGACGCGATCACGAGCGCGGCCGCGCCGTCGTTGATGCCCGACGCGTTGCCGGCGGTGACGGTGCCGCCCTCGCGGAAAGCCGGCTTGAGCGCGGCGAGCTTCTCGGCGCTCGTGTCGGGACGCGGATGCTCGTCTCGGACGACGTCGCCGACCGGCACGAGCTCGTCGGCGAAGCGCCCCGCCTCGTCGGCCGCGGCCCAGCGCCGCTGCGACTCGAGCGCGAACGCGTCCTGATCCTCCCGCGAGACGCCCCAGCGCTCGGCGACGTTCTCGCCCGTCTCGCCCATCGACTCCGGCGGGAAGAGCTCGACGAGCTTCGGATTCGTGAACCGCCAGCCGAGCGTCGTGTCGTACAACGGACGGTCGCCGCGCTCGTACGGCTTCGCAGCCTTCGGCGTGACGAACGGCGCGCGCGTCATCGACTCCTCCCCGCCCGCGACGAAGAGGTCTCCGTCTCCCGCGATCACGGCATGACAAGCGCCCACGACCGCCGCTAAGCCGGACGCGCAGAGCCGGTTGACGGTGACGCCCGCGACCGAGTCGGGAAGCCCCGCGAGCAGCGCCGCCATCCGCGCGACGTTGCGGTTGTCCTCGCCGGCCTGGTTCGCGGCGCCGAGCCAGACGTCCTCGATCTGATCCGCGGGAACGCCCGCGCGCGCGACCGCCTCCTTGATCACGATCGCCGCAAGATCGTCGGGGCGAACGTCTGCGAGCGCGCCGCCGTAGCGCCCGATCGGCGTGCGAACGGCGGAGAGGATCACGGCGCGACTCATTTACCCGCTCCGGCGCCGCGCAGGTCGGCGCCTCCGCTCCCTGATGAGCTCCGTCGAGCCTACGCTCATGCCGGAAAGTCTAGGCAGCGGCGGTGGCGCGACCGAGCAGGCGCTCGACGGCAACGAGCCCCTCGTCGCCGATGTCGATGCTGTTCTCGTTGACGTAGAGCGCGATGTGCTTGGAGCAGACCTCGTCCGACATCTCCTGCGCGAGGGAGCGGACGTAATCGCGACTCGCCTCCGGTTGCGCGAACGCGTACTCGACGGAGGCGCGAATCGCCTGCTCCGCTGCGTCGGCGACGTCCGGCTCGAGATCGGTGCGCGCGAAGATCCCGGCGAGCGGAACAGGCAGGCGCGTTTCGCTCTCCCACCACTCCCCGAGATCCGCGACGGCGACGAGGCCGTGGTCGCGGTACGTGAACCGGCTCTCGTGGATGATCAGCCCCGCATCGACGTCGCCCGCGACGACCGCGGCGAGGATCTCGTCGTAGCGGAGCTCGACAACGTCGCCGAGCGCGGGAGCGGCAAGCCGGAGGAGGAGAAAGGCGGTCGTCTCGCGACCCGGCACCGCAATGCGTCCGGCGGCGGCGTCCGCAAGGGAACGCGGCGTGCGCGCGACGACGAGCGGCCCAACCCCGCGCCCGAGCGCCGCGCCGCTGCGGAGGAGCCGGTAGCGATCGCCGGCCGCGGCCGCGGCCCCGAAGCTCAGCTTCGTCAGCTCGAGCTCGCCGGCCGCCGAGCGCCGGTTCAGCTCCTCGATGTCGTACAGGACGGGCTCGATCTCGAACGGGGCGTCGACGAGACCGTGCGCGATCGCGTGGAAGGCGAACGCGTCGTTCGGGCAGGGGGTGAATCCGAAGCGGAGTTTCATCTCGCCTCGAGTCTTGCAACGACCGCCGCCGCTGCGGCGACGTCCCATGCGGCGAGGCCATTCGACTTGAAGACGACCACGTCGTCGTCCGACTGGCGACCCGCCACCTCGCCCGCGACGACCTCCTGCAGCTCGTGCACCTCGAGCCAGTCGAGGACGCCGGACTCGACCGGCTCGATCAGATCCGCCGACTCGAGCCTCGCGTTCTCACGCGAGTCGCAACAGACGAACGCGGCGCGCTCGAGGACGACGGTATCGAGCTCGCGCCGTCGACCGTCGTTCGCGCCGACGGCGCAGACGAGCGCGCCCGGTCGCAGCCACTCGCCGCGCAGGACGGGATCCTTCGACGTCGTGACGGTGACGACGACATCGCACTCGCCGGCGTCGCGATGGCTCTCGCCGGGCTCGGCGCCGTGCTCGTCGCAGAAGGCGCGCAGCTTCTCCTCGGTGCGGCAGTACGCCACGACGCGCTCGAGTCCGGGAAGCGCGGCGCGGATCGCGGCGAGCTGCGACTCGGCCTGCCAGCCGCAGCCGATCAATCCGAGCGTGCGAGCGCCGGCGCGGGCGAGATGCTTCGCAGCGACGCCGCTCGCCGCGCCGGTGCGGAGCTGGCCGAGCTTGTCCGCCTCGATCACCGCGACGAGCTCGGGCGAGTCGGCACGGAAGAGGAGGACGACGAAGCGCGCGCCGTCCCGGAACCCCGCGTAGACCTTCGCGCCCGCGTAGCCGAGCTCGAGATCCGCCGCCGCCATCACGGCGAGCGCGCCCCCGGTGAGGCCGAGCCTGTAGCGCGGCCGGTTCTCGACCGAGCCGGCCGCCATGCGCTCGAAGCACGCCTCGACCGCAGCGACGGCGTCCTCCGCGGACAGGAGGTCGGCCACTTCCGACTCCGTTATGTAGAGAGGCATCGACGGGATTCTCGCGGGAGTGTCGAGGCTTCGCCGCAATACCGTCAAACGGGCTTCGGACGCCGCCGTGCATGGCTACGTTCGGCCGATGAAGCCGAAGACACTCTCCATCCCCGCTCTGGTCGTGCTCGGTTTGGCCGCGACCGTCATCGCACTCGCCGGATCAGCCACCGCGGGCGGTATCCAGATCTACGCCAAAGGCGTACCGCTCTGCAAGCGGCAGCGCCACCACGCGGCATGCGATTCGATGCGCCGCGTCCTCGTCCGGCCAGGCACGCGTGGCGCGCGGCCGTTCGCGGCCCTCCCCGCGGGCACGACCGGGCCGAGCGGCGGGCTGACACCGGCCGACATCACGAGCGTCTACGGCTTGAGCGGAACGGGCAGCGGCCAGACCGTTGCGATCGTCGACGCATACAACGACCCCAAGATCGACGCCGACCTCCAGACCTTCGACGCGCAGTACGGCCTCGCGGCGTGCAGCATCGCGAGCGGCTGCCTCAAGGTCGTCAACGAGACGGGAGGAACCACGCTGCCGGCCAACGACACTACGGGCTGGTCGGGAGAGGAGTCGCTCGACGTCGAGGCGGTCCACGCGGTCTGCTCCTCCTGCAAGATCGTCCTCGTCGAGGCGAGCAGTGCGTCCGACGGCGACCTCGGCACGGCCGAGAACACTGCGGCGAACACGGTTCACGCCACCGAGATCAGCAACTCCTTCGGCGAGCCTGAGACCGGCAGCGGCACGACCTTCGCGCACGCGTTCGACCATCCCGGCGTCGTGATCACCGCCTCGTCGGGCGACGACGGCTACTACGACTACGACCTCCTCGGCGGCAGCGGAAAGATCAACGCGCCGAGCATCCCGGCCGCGTACCCGACCGTCGTCGCGGTCGGCGGGACGTCGCTGTACCTCGCGCAGTCCTCGACGCCGACGCGCGCGTACGAGACCGTCTGGAACGACAACGGCCCGCAGGACGCGTACCAGCAAGCGCTCCAGTCTCCGCTCGGCGCGAGCGGCGGCGGTTGCAGCACGCTCTTCGCGGCGCAGGGCTGGCAGAGCCAGGTCACCGGCTATGCGAACGCGGCGTGCGGAGGCAAGCGCCTCGTCGCCGACATGGCGATGGTCGCCGATCCGCTGACCGGCTTCGACGTCTACGACTCGTACACCGGCTGCTCCGGCTGCAAGGCCGGCTGGGAGACGATCGGAGGCACGTCGCTCGCTGCCCCGCTCGCCGCGGCTGCGTACGCGCTCGCGGGTGGTGCGCACGGGTTGCCGTATCCGGCCGTCGCGCTCTATAGCCACACGACGAGCGCGCACTACGACGTAACCGTCGGCGGCAACGGCCTCTGCGACGGCGAGGGCGCCCCGCAATGCCCGAACCCAAACGGCCTCGGCTACGGAGTCCTCGACTGCGCCTACGCCGCGAGCGGGGTCCCCACGCCCGGCGTAGGCGCATGCGATTCGTCCGGCGGCTTCGACGGCCCGACCGGGATCGGCACGCCGGCGAGCACGAAGCTCTTCTCCCAGCCAAAGCTGACCGCGCACGCGATCAGCGGCCCGACGACCGCGATCCACGGGGCCGCCGGCGGCCCGTGGTCGGTTACCGCAACCGATCCGGCTCCCGGCGGAGCGATCACCTGCACGTGGAGCTGGGGCGACGGCACCGCGAGCTCGACCGGATGCGCCACGAGCCTGAGCCATACGTACGCGACGTCCGGGACGAAGACCATCACGGTCACGACTCGCGACGACTACGGGCTCATCGGTACTACGAAGAAGAAAACGGTCACCGTGGGCTGACATTGACTTGTTGACTCCGGGAGTAGCATCGTGGGCGTATGCCGACGATCTTCCCGTTCCGGATCATTCGCGAGTACCAGCGGATCGTGCTCTTCCGGCTCGGCCGCGTCGTCGGCACGCGCGGGCCGGGCCTCGTCTTCCTCATCCCCATCGTCGACCGGCCGACGGTCGTCGACCTGCGCGAGCTCTACCTCGAGATCCCGTCCCAGACGGCCATCACGAAGGACAACGCGGGGATCTCGATCGACTTCATCATCTTCTACCGCGTCATCGAGGCCGTCGACTCGGTCATCAAGGTGCAGAACTTCGCCGGCGCCGCGCAGAACGTCGCCGCGACCACGCTGCGCAGCGTCGTCGGCGACATGACACTCGACGACGTGCTCTCGAAGCGCGACGCGATGAACGCCACCCTCCAGACGAAGCTCGACGAGACGACCGAGCGCTGGGGCGTGAAGGTCACGAACGTCGAGGTGCGGGAGATCAACCCGCCGGCGAACGTGCTGGACGCGATGACGCGCCAGATGTCCGCCGAGCGGACGCGCCGCGCGGTCGTCACCGAGGCGGAGGGGACAAAGCAGGCGGCGATCACGGTCGCCGAGGGAGACAAGCAGGCGGCGATCCTCAGCGCCGAGGGCCAGCGGCAGGCGGCGATCCTGCGCGCCGAGGGGTTCGCGAACGCCCTCGAGACGATCTTCAAGGTCGCGAAGGGCGTCGACGAGAAGACGATGCGCCTGCAATACCTCGACGCGTTGAAGACGATCGGCTCCTCGGACTCGACGAAGTTCGTCGTGCCGGCGGAGTTCTCGCAGTTCGTCGGGCTGGGCGCGGACGAGCCGCCCGCGCGCTAGAGCCACTCGCCTAAATCGCAGAAAACGTCGACAATGGCGGAGGTGGGCCGGATCGCCAGACTGCTCCTCCTCTTCGTCGCGCTGGCCGCACTCGCGAGCGGCAGCTCGGGCGCGGCCACGCGGCCGCCCGCCCTTCTCCCCGACCTGCGCCTCATCGTTCCCACCGACCTCATCTCGATAGGTCTTGACGGAGACGGCCACCGAGAGCTCCGCTTCACGCACATCACCGCAGACCTCGGACCCGGGCTCTTCGAGCTCGATCCGCATTACGACGCGAAGACCGGCGTCTCGACGTTCAGCCAGGCTCTGCACCGGCGCAACGGCTCGATCGCGAAGCGGGTTCCGCTCGCCACGTATGGGACGTGGGAGCCGCCGAGCGACTATCGCTACCCGCTGTCGAGCTTCACGCTCAACACCGCCGGCGCCGGTGGCACCGTCGGTTCCGTCGTCGCCGTGAGTCCCAAGGTCGACTACTGCATGACCGGAGACGTCCAGGTTCCCGGGTATCCGAACCCGCCGCCGCAGACGGCCATCCCGGAGTCGAACTGCGCAGACCCGACCAAGCCGCTCGGATGGTCGGCCGGTTGGGGCGACCAGTACGACCAGACCGACGCAGGGCAGCCGATCAGCCTCGTCGGAGTGCCCGACGGCACGTACGTCCTGCGCGCGACCGTCGATCCCGAGCACGTCGTGCACGAGGTCACCACCACCAACGACGTGACCGACACGACGCTGCAGATCGCAGGGAACGAGGTGAGCGTCGTCTCGCAGAAGGTGACGAAGGTCCCGCTGCCCCAAGTCCGGCTCGTAGTGGGCTCGCACCTGACAGCGACCGCCTCCCCGCCGCCGGGCAAGACCGTTCACTCCGTCCAGTTCATCCTCGACGGCCGGCCGTTCGGCCCTGCGCAAACGGCCGCGCCCTACACCTATGCGATGCCGACCCGTCCTGGAGTTCACTTCGTAAGCGCGCGCGCGACCGACGCGGACGGAGTGATGGGCAGCGCTCCGGTACGGAGGATCGTCGTGCCGAAGGCGCCCGCCGTCCGCGTGACGCGGCTCATTTGGAAGGCGGGTCTCCTCCAGTTGCGGCTCGTCGCGCCGCGCGGGGTGACGGTCACGGCGATCGTCGGCGGACACCGCCATCGCGTCGACGGCGGGCGCCTCGACGTCCGCGTTTCGCGGCCCAAGGCGATCACGCTCGAGCTCTCGAGCCGCGGCGGCAGGATCTCGAAGCTCGTGCTGCCGCTCGACTCGCGTCCGACGGTCGACCTCATTAACCCGGGACCGAACGAGACCGTGTCGGGTTTCGCACCGGTCGCCGTCGATGCGACCGATGCCGTGGGAGTGACGGCAGTCCGGATCACCGTGGACGGCAAGCCGATCGGCTCCGTCCTGCGGACGCCGCCGTTCCACGTCCTGTGGGACACGCGGAAGCTCGAGGACGGCCTGCACGTCCTCGCAGCGCGCGCGACGAGCGCGACCGGCTTGAGCACGACGGCCCACGAGACGGTGGACGTCTCGAACCCGGCGCCGCCGATGACGTGCTTCGTCCTCCAGCACCAGACAACCGTTCACGGGACGAGTTTCGTGACGACCGACGCATTCCAGACGGTGACGCCCGGGGAGACGCTGCTCGCGCTCGTCTCGGCCGACGGCCCGCAGGCCGGCAAGCAGACGGCGGTCGTCTCGGGCGGCGGCCTGGACTGGAAGCTCGTGAGCCGCGCAAACTCGAGTGCCGGCGACGCCGAGGTGTGGCAAGCCCTCGCGACCACGGCGACGACGATCTCGCCGATCACCGCAACTCTGAAGTCCGACGGCTACGACGAGAGCCTGAGCGTCGTCGCGATGGAGGGAGCGGACGGCGTCGGCGCAGCGGCTCACGCCTCCGGGTTGACCGGAGCACCGCACCTGACGCTGAAGACCATCGCCGCGACCTCCCTCGTCTTCGCGGCCGGCGACGACTGGGATCGAGCAGCCGCGCGCAAGCTCCCCGTCGGATGGGTGATGCTCAACCAGTGGCTGAACACGGGCACGGGGGACACGTACTGGAGCCAGTACACGAACCACCCGACCGGCAAGCCCGGGTCTCGCATCTCGGTGCACGACCTCGCCCCGACGAACGACAGCTGGAATCTCGCCGCCGTCGAGCTCGTCAACAGCGGCGACTAACGCCCAGCACGAAGAAATGCGCCCGGCACGATTCGAACGTGCGACCCCCAGCTCCGCAAGCTGGTGCTCTATCCCCTGAGCTACGGGCGCTCGGGACGGAGAAGTCTAGCCGCCCGCTTGAGTAGCCCCGGCCCGGCGGGCCGGCCGGGCAGATTCGCGGCCGCGACGCACTCGAGATGGGCGTGGCGGCGCCGGGTCGTGTCCCCCTCGGGCGCGATGAGGACATGGTCGCTCATCGCATGCAGCTGGAGCCCGCAGAGCGGGCAGCGGTATGTCGCCGGCTTCCGGCTCCGCACCGGACGGATCGAGTACCACTCCGCTTGTTCGAGTCGTGAGCGGTTGCGGCGCGTCATCGCCGGACGTAGGCGAGCGCGACGACAGTGCCGTCAGGCCGCTCCGCCTGGCTCGTCACCCGTTCGACTTCGACATCGCCGGCGAGCTCGACCACCCGCAGCTCGCGGTTCGCGTGGCCGCGGTAGTGGAGCCGCGCGATCGGCTCCTGCCCCGGGTAGCAACCTTTCGAGAAGGAGATGTGCGTCGCGTCGAGACCCGCCTCCGCGGGGAGGATCCGGTCGTCGATCTCATGGCCCCAGCGCGGCACGCCGGCCTCGATCCGGAGCAGCTCGAGCTCGGCCGCGTCGAGCGTGGGCTCGAGCTTCGAGTCGAGAACCTCACGCGCGCCGGGCCAGTCGGTCGCGAAGCCCTCGCCGCCGCCGAAGACGAGGACCGACTCGTGCTCCTCCGGCTCGATCTCGCACCGCGCGCGGAAGCGCAGCCGCAGAAGCTCCGCGCGCACCCGGTCGCCGAGCCCCGGCTCGGTCAGAACGAGGAAGTCCTCCGCGCCGCGGCGCCACACGACGAGCGGCGCGATCACGCGGGCTTTCGCGGTCAGCAGCAACGCCGGGCACGCTTCGCCGACGGCGAGCGCCTCGACGTCGTTCGAGACCATCCGCTGGAGGTAGTCGGCCGCATCGGGCCCCACGACTCCGACGAAATCCCTCTCTCTCGCGGCGGCTTCCACGGTGTCTAGTGTGCATACCCATGCCGCTCTTCCGCTCGAAAGCCGAGGACAAGGTGCGCGCCGCGGGATACGACCCCACCCGCTTGCCCCCCGGCCAGTACCTCACGGAGAAGTGGCCCGTGCTCCACGCGGGCAGCGTCCCGACCGTCGACCTCGCGAGCTGGCGGCTGCGTGTCTTCGGCTTAGTCGAGGAGGAGGTCACCCTCGACTACGACGCACTGCGCGCGCTGCCCACGACTGACATCACGACCGACATCCACTGCGTGACGCGCTGGAGCCGCTTCGACGCCGGCTTCCGCGGTGTCCACTGGCGCGAGCTCGCGGCGCTCTGCAAGCCGCTGCCGGCGGCGAGCTTCGTCGTCGCGCACGCACCGCAAGGCTTCACCGCGAACCTCCCGCTCTCCGCCCTCTCCGATGACAACGCGATCGTCTGTTACGAGGCCGACGGCGAACCGCTCACCGCGGAGCACGGCGGCCCGGTGCGCCTCGTCGTTCCGTCTCGCTACTTCTGGAAGAGCGCGAAATGGCTGACGGAACTCGAGCTCGTCGCAGCCGACAAGCCGGGCTTCTGGGAACGCCTCGGGTACCACAACGAGGCCGATCCCTGGCGCGAAGAACGGTACGGCTTCTAGGAGGGGCGAGCGAAACGGCTAGCGAAACGAAGCTTGGCGGGGCGCGCGATCTTACCTAGAGAAGCGTCCCCGGCCAAAGAAGCCAAGGAGGGCCAACACAACAACGACGATGACGATGATCCAGAGAATCGACACGTGATCCTTTCGTTAGGAGCGCGCAGAGAGTCTACGGCGAGCCGATCAGTTCTTGCAAGATGAGCGGCCTACGCCGCGAGCGGTACGGCTCGCGCTCGGGCGAGCGCCGATGCGAGCCGCGCGAGGATCACGAAGCCGCATGGACACACGGCTACAGCGTTTCGCTAGACCCTCCTAGGAGGGTGTGGCGAAATCGACGCTGGTCGCGGCTGACGCCCTGGATCGCCGCGATGCTACGTCCTCAGTCGCGCCGATAGCGCTGCTATCGGCACTCCCTGCGTCCTTCCCTCGCGACGCCCAGCGCGCCCCCGCAACGAGCACCATTTCGCCAAACCCTCCTGGCGATTCGGCGCTAAAGGTCAGGGTGAGTGTTGCCGATATTGAAGATAGAACCACCCTCCCCTACGCGTAACGGCGCCCGCTGGGCGCCGTTCGCGTTTTAGAGGCGGGACCTCTTCAACCGCCAGAGGAGATAGGCGTCAACGACGAGCGAGGCGGAGAAGAGATATGCAAGCACGAGGCTGTGCGTGCCTCCCCCAATGAACGCGGGGAGGGTGAGCGGTACGAAGATTCCGCACGGGACGAAAAGCGTTCCCAAGAGTTTGTCCCGAGTGTTCCAGACATCGGAGACCCAAAGGAGGAAGACGCCGACGAACCAGCCGAGCACCGGTAAGACGAAGCCGCCAATGGGCAGCAGGATGAGCGCGCCGATCTCCCGCCAGGTCGTCTTCGCAGGCGTGATGCCGAAACGCTCGCGCGCATCGGCGGCGATCTCGGATGGCTCGCCGATACGGTCGAGGACGTTGCGCGCACCGACGTCGTCGCCGGGGTGGAGCTCGGCCAGTGACTCCCGGATATGTCCCTCGATCTCCTCGAGCACTTCGCGCCGGCCGACGCGTGGGAGCCCCGCGAGCTCCGCGTCCAGCGAGTCGAGGTAGTCGGAGACAAGACGGTCGGTGCTGGCGCTCATGCGGCGCTCCTCTCGATGAAGTGGTCGACGGCATCCCCGAAACGGAGCCACTCGCTCGCGAACGCAGCGAGCGCCGCACGGCCAGTGTCGGTGGCCTGGTAGTAACGCCGAGGCGGCCCCTGCGTCGACTCGCGCCACGTCGACTCGACAAGGCCGTCACGGCGCAGGCGGCTCAGGAGCGGATAGATCGTCCCTTCGCTCGTCACCATCCCGTCGACCTCGGCAAGCGCACGCACGAGGTCGAAGCCGTAACGCTCTTCCTCCGCGAGCAATGCGAGGACGCAGTACTGGAGTACTCCGCGACGCATCTGCGCGAGAAGCCCTTCCGGTGGGACTACCATGTTGTAGAAGGTACCTGCCGCTACCAGTAAACACAAGGGCACGCCGCAGAACGACGAAGGGCCGGCAAACCCGGCCCTTCGCGTCAAGCCGCTGAGCGGCTCGTTACATCATCCCGCCCATGTCGGGCATTCCGCCGCCCATGCCGGCTCCAGCCTTCTCGGGAGCCTCGGCGACGATCGCCTCGGTGGTGAGGATGTTCTTCGCGATCGACGCAGCGTTCTGCAGCGCCTAGCGGGTGACCATCGTCGGGTCGCCGATCCCGCTCTTGAGCAGGTCCTCGACCTCGCCGCTCTCGACGTTCAGGCCGAAGCCCGGCTTCGCGCCGCGCACCTGCTGAACGACGACCGAGCCCTCGAGGCCCGCGTTGTACGCGAGCTGACGAAGCGGCTCCTCGAGCGAGCGGAGGATGATCGAAGCGCCGGTCTTCTCGTCGCCCTCGAGCTTGCCGAGGGTGTCGCGGACCGCGTCCGCCGCGTTGATGAGCGCGACGCCGCCACCCGGAACCTGGCCCTCCTCGAGAGCCGCGCGGGCAGCCTGCAGCGCGTCTTCGACGCGGTGCTTCTTCTCCTTCATCTCCGTCTCGGTCGACGCGCCGACCTTGACGACGGCGACGCCGCCGGACAGCTTCGCGAGGCGCTCCTGGAGCTTCTCGCGGTCGAAGTCGGAGTCGGTGTTCTCGATCTCGGACTTCAGCTGCTTGATGCGGCCCTTGATCGCCTCGGTGTCGCCGGCCCCGTCGATGATCGTCGTCGAGTCCTTGTCGATGACGACGCGGCGGGCATGGCCGAGCTGCGAGAGCTTCGTGTTCTCGAGCTTGAGGCCCATCTCCTCGGTGATCACTTCGCCGCCCGAGAGGATCGCGATGTCCTCGAGCATGCGCTTGCGGCGATCGCCGAAGCCCGGCGCCTTGACGGCGACGGCCTGGAAGGTGCCGCGGAGCTTGTTGACGACGATCGTGGCGAGCGACTCGCCCTCGACGTCCTCCGCGACGATCAGGAGCGGCCGGCCGGACTGGATGACCTGCTCGAGCACCGGCAGGAGATCCTTGACCGCGCCGATCTTCGAGTTGGCGACGAGGATGTAGGGATCCTCGAGCACCGCCTCCATCCGCTCGGGGTCGGTGATCATGTACGGCGAGAGGTAGCCCTTGTCGAACTGCATGCCCTCGGTGAACTCGAGCTCGAGGCCGAGAGTCTGGCCCTCCTCGACGTTCACAACGCCGTCCTTGCCGACCTTCTCGATCGCGTCGGCGATGACGTCGCCGATCTCCCGCTCACGCGAGGAGACGGTGGCGATGCGGGCGATGTCCTCGCGGCCGGAGACGTCCTTGGACTGCTCCTTGAGGTTCTCGACCACCGCGTCGACCGCGGCCTCGATGCCCCGCTTGAGGCCCATCGGGTTCGCGCCGGCGGAGACGTTCTTCAGCCCCTCGCGGACGATCGCCTGGGCGAGGACGGTCGCCGTCGTCGTGCCGTCGCCGGCAACGTCGTTCGTCGCCGTCGCGACCTCGCGGACGAGCTGCGCGCCCTGGTTCTCGAAGACGTCCTCGAGCTCGATCTCGCGAGCGATCGTGACGCCGTCATTCGTGATGGTGGGCGCACCGAACTTCTTGTCAAGCACGACGTAGCGCCCCTTCGGGCCAAGGGTCACCTTGACCGCGTCGGCGAGGACGTCGACGCCGCGCTGAAGCGAGCGGCGTGCGTCCTCGTTGAACTTCAGCTCCTTGTGAGCCATGGTTTCTTCTGACCTCCGTTGTTCTGCTTAAGCGGTAGCGCCGGCCGGCTTCTTCGCACCGACGACCTTCGCGAGGACATCCGACTCGCGGAGGATCAGGTACTCCTCCGTGCCGACCTTGATCTCGGTCCCGCCGTACTTGGAGAAGACGATCTCGTCGCCCTCCGCCAGGTCCATCGGGACGAACTTTCCGTTGTCGTCCCGGGAGCCGGGACC
>Ga0265338_10002222_pt1 | contig 29586 bp, 16 predicted proteins | sample 42126metaG_FD_193579 | JGI IMG/M metagenome (GOLD analysis project Ga0265338, IMG submission 193579) | Rhizosphere microbial communities from Carex aquatilis grown in University of Washington, Seatle, WA, United States - 4-21-26 metaG | ecosystem: Host-associated > Plants > Roots > Rhizosphere...
AACGGTTTATGGGCCGACCGCTTTGAGCTTTGCCACACGCAGATGCTGCCCAGCATGGGCCGGTTGATGGAGGGCACCAATTATTCCCAGTACTTCCGCAATTTTCAAATCGCCGCCGGCTTGGCGGAAGGCCATTACCGCGGTGCACCGTTCAATGACGGCGATTTCTACAAGCTGATCGAGGGTGCCTGTGCCGCGTATGCCGTGACCCATGACGAATATCTGGAGCGCGGCATCGAACGGGCCATCGGCGTCATCGCCCAGGCACAGCGCGCGGACGGTTATTTGCATACCCCCGTGCTCATCCGGTTGCGCAACGGCGACACGAACGCCGCGCCCTTCCAGGACCGCAATAATTTCGAGATGTACAACCTGGGCCACCTGATGACGGCGGCGTGCGTGCATTATCGCGTCACGGGGCGCACCAATTTCCTCGCCGTCGCCTGCAAGGCGGCGGACTTTCTGTACGCGACGTTTCACGATGCGCCGCCTGAGGTGGCGCGCAGCTCGGTCTGCCCGTCGCATTACATGGGCATCGTCGAACTCTATCGCGCCACTGCCAACCCGCGTTACCTGGAGCTGGCGAAAAAGTTTTTCGAACTGCGCAACGGAATCAAGGACGGTGGCGATGACAATCAGGACCGCCTCCCGTTGGCGGAGCAGACCGAGGCGGAGGGCCATGCCGTGCGCGCCAATTACCTGTACGCCGGCGCGGCAGATTTATTCATGGAAACCGGCGATAAGAATTTGTGGCAGCCCTTGGAGCCCATCTGGACCAATGTGGTCACGAAAAAAATGTATATCACCGGCGGTTGCGGCGCCCTTTATGACGGAGCGTCGCCGGATGGCGCGAAGGACCAGAAAGCGATCACCCGCGTGCACCAGGCTTACGGGCGCAATTATCAGTTGCCCAACACCACCGCCTACAGCGAGACTTGCGCCAATATCGGCAACGTGTTGTGGAACTGGCGGATGTTCCTCGCCACGGGTGAAGCGCGGTTCGTGGATGTGGTGGAACTGGCGCTTTACAACAGCGTGCTTTCTGGCGGCAGCCTGGACGGGACAAATTTCTTCTACACCAACCCGCTCCGGGTGACGGACCCGCTGCCGGCGGAATTGCGCTGGTCGCGGACGCGCGTGCCGTATGTCAGTTCGTTTTGCTGTCCGCCCAACCTCGTCCGCACGATCGCCGAGTCCGCCGACTATGCCTATGGCAAATCCAGCGGCGCCATCTGGGTGAACCTTTATGGCGGCAGCACGCTCGCAACGGAATTGCCCGGCGGACAACCAATCCGGCTGACGCAGGAAACCGATTACCCGTGGAATGGCCGGGTGCGGATCATTATCAACGATTGTGGCGGGAAAGAATTTGCATTGAAGCTGCGGATTCCCGGCTGGGCCGGCAGCGCGTCGGTACGCATCAATGACCAGCCGGCGGAATCATCCCCGGTGCCGGCCAGTTACTTTGAAATTCGCCGTGCGTGGAAACCGGGCGATTTTGTGGATCTGGATCTGCCGATGGCGCCGCGTCTGATGGAGGCGAACCCGCTGGTGGAGGAGGATGCCAACCAGGTGGCCATCCAGCGCGGGCCGGTGGTGTATTGCCTCGAATCGGCCGACTTGCCGCGCGGCATCCGGCTGGCCGATGTGGTGATTCCGGCGAATATTCATCTGACCGCGCGTTACGACCGGCGACTGCTCGATGGCGTGGTTGTTTTGGAGGGCCAGGCGCTCGTCCGCCCGTCCGATAACTGGAAGGGAAAACTCTACCGCGAATTTCAACCCCCAGACCTCAAACCGGTCAAGGTCTGCTTCATTCCTTACTCCGTCTGGGCCAACCGTGGGCCATCGGAGATGTCCGTCTGGTTGCCATTGGCCGCTGGAGATTATTAACGGAGGTTTGCAGAAAATCGTATAAACAACTTCGGTAAACTGTGCTAAAACAGGGTCTGATTCAATGGGAAATTGTCATTCATCCCGTCCTGCCGGCTCATGCCGCCACTGTCATTTTTGGAAATTTATTTGGCAATTTTTACATTATGCCCGGGTCGCGGATATGTTAAGCTGCCTCTGTTCCAAACTGCTGCAAATCAGAGCATTGTTTAATCATGGGTGGTTGATAAAAAATTTGTGATGAAGGAAGCAGAACCTGCAAAATCATTTAAAGCAAAATGTACCTCGATCCTATGAATAAGGCGCCTACAAATCTTCGGCAGTGTTCCCAATGGGCAGGCATCGCAATGGCAACCCTCATCGTGTTGGTTGCCACCAATTCGGCCCAGGCGGTACAAACCATCGCGCTGGGAGCGGCCAGCACCCGGGTCGTGCCGGCGGATATATACTCCGGCATTAATTATTCGGGCATTCACACCAACGGGTTTGGCATCACAATCGATGGCGGCACGGACGAGGTTGACCTCCAGGTGACTAATTTACCGCCTGGTGTCACCATCTATCTCCAGCAAAGTTCAATTGTTCCCGTGACTCTTCCGCTCAGTTTGAATTTGTGGATGGGCATTGCAGTGACGAATGTGGCCGCTGGCGATTACACATTGTATCTCGTCGCTTCCAGCCCGAATACGAGCATCACACCGGCGGTCAGGACCTTTGGACTGCACGTTGGGAACCGTACTTTCTGGAACGCAGTTGACGGTCCCAACAACGCGTGGTCGGTCAGCACCAACTGGGGGTCCGGCCTGCCGGCCGGCAAGGACGTCGGCTTTGAAAACCAGTCCGTGGATGTCGGCACCAACAACGTGACCGCCAATACGACCATCGGGCGGCTTTCGTATTTGCGTTCCGCCAACAACACCTACTGGCGGACGGTCCTGAGCTCCGGGGTGACGCTTCTGGTGACGAACGGGTTCAGTGCGAACAGCCTGAGCGCCGATAACGGCGGAGGAACGGGTCATAATTTCGGCCTGGTGGTCACCGGCAGCGGCGGTGCCAGTCTCGTCGTGAGCAACCGGAACAAAGACTTCGCCCTGAACGCCGTTAACAGTGCCGCCCCGAGTCCCACTTTCACTTACGATTTCAGCAGCCTGCCCAACTTGAAGGCTTATGTGAACCGGTTTGGGGTGGCTGACCTTTCGCTGATCACCGAAGGTACGGTCGGGTCTCAATGTTTCAGAAGCTTCCTGCCCAATACCGTCATTGTCGCCTATTACGTCGACCCCGGTTCCTATGCCGGAGAACATTTCACCAATGCGATTCAATTTTTCAATCATGACGATCAAAACGCCTATCAAAATGGCAATGTTTTCACAAACGCCTGCAGTTCCGCCACGTTTTGGGCCGACAGTTTTGTGGTGGGGCGGGGGCGGGTCAATAATGCCGGCAATTATCTGCGGGTGACAGGAGCCACCCAGTTGCGCAACTCCGACGGGGTCAGCCGCATGACGTTGCTGGGCGTGGCGGTGGATTCAGGCGTCAATACGATCAACAGCGGCTGCCGGGCGACCTTGGATCTGGCGACGAGTGTTGACGTTTTGGCGGACAAGTTGTGGTTGGGCCGGTGCCGACCGCGCCAGGGCCCCAATGCCAACGCGCATGTTTATGGAATTTTAACTTACCGGGGCGGCACCGTGGATGTGAACACGGCCATGCTTGGTTATCAAATAGCCACCAACGACAATGATTGCAAAGGTATCATCAATGCCACCAATGCCACGCTGGTCGTAAACAATCTGATGGTCCTGGGTTATACGCGCGGCGATTTTGTGACCAACGGTACATTCGCTGCCAATGGCGGCGGCCAGCTCAATCTCTCCGGCAGCACCTGCACCGCCCGGATCAATACCGTCACCGTCGGCGGACCGGCCAAAGCGTCCCTGAACAACAGCATCACGGTGGCGGCCGGCGCCCAGCTCATCCTGACCAACACCATCGGTGCTGCCGATGCCAAATTGAACCAGCTGACCATGAGTGGCGCGACGCTCACCTTGCATCTAAACGGCACCGATACCCGGATTTATGCGAAAAACGTGACGACCAGCGGCACCTGTACCATCAACCTCGCGGCCATCACCAACACCGGGGCTTACCCCGTGGAAATTCCGCTCATTTCGTACGAAACCCAGGCTGCAACTTTCACCTTGGGCACGTTGCCTGTGGCCACTCCACCCTATTCGGCCTTTCTCACCAATGATACCAGTCTCAACGCCATCTGCGTAGTCCTCACGGCCGGCCCCTGGCAGCCCGGCCCGGTGAAGTGGGCCGGCAACCTCAGCGGCAACTGGGATACCACCACGACCAACTGGCTGAACGGCAGCACTCCTTACAAATACGCCGACGGCATCACCGCGCGCTTTGACGATTCGGGCCTGACGAACAACGTCAACCTCACCATCACACTCCTGCCCGCCGGCACGACCGTCAGCAACAGTTCTGTGAACTACACGTTCGGCGGTGCCGGCAAACTCAGTGGCGGTGGCGGCTTGACCAAGCAAGGCTCCGGCACGCTCATCATCACCAACACCGGCGGCAATGACTTCTCCGGCAGCATCACGGTCAGCGGTGGAACACTCCAGGTCGGCAACGGCGGCACTGGCGGCAGCCTGGGCGCCGGCAATCTGACCAACAACGCCGCGCTGGTCTTTAATCGGACCGGCAGCCTTACCGTGGCGAATTTCATCTCCGGTACCGGTACGCTCGCAAAAAATGGAACGGGCACCCTCACGGTCAGCGGCGCCAATACTTACACCGGAGATACCGTCATCAATGGCGGCACCCTGGCCTTGAGCGGTTCCGGGGCCATTGTGGGCAGCACCAACATTGCCATTGCCTCCGGCGCGGTGTTGGACGCGAGCGGGCGCATCGACGGCACCCTGGCGCTGGCCAATGGCCAGACGTTGCGCGGCAATGGCGCAGTCCAAGGCAGCCTGACGGCGAGCGTGGGCTCGACGGTGTCGCCCGGACAGTCGGTGGGTGTGCTGACGGTCACGAATGCGGTGGTTCTCCAGGGAACAACCGTGATGGAAATTGACAAGACGGCGGGGACGAACGATCTGCTGGGCGGAGCCGTCAGCATCACTTATGGCGGCACGCTCGTGGTGTCCAACCTGAGCGTTGCCTTTGCCAATGGCGACAGTTTTAAACTCTTCAACGCCGGCGCTTATGCCGGCGCGTTCACCGGCATCGTCCCCGCGATACCCGGAAACGGATTGGAATGGGACACCTCCGCTTTGACCAACAGCGGTACGCTCAAGGTTGCGCTGGGTCCGTTGACCTGGACCGGAGCCGCCAGCGGCGACTGGGACACCACTACCCTGAACTGGCTGAGCTTTGTGACTCCTTCAACCTACGCGGATGGTTCACGCGTGCAATTTGACGATGAGGGCCTGACCGGTAGCGTTAATCTGAACACCGCTCTTGCGCCGGCCAGCACCATGGTCAATAACAACTCCCTGGCCTACTCGTTTACCGGCGCCGGCAAACTCGGCGGGAGTGGCGCTTTGACCAAACAGGGCGCCGGCACGCTCACCCTGGCCAATACCGGTACCAATGACTTCTCCGGTGGCATGATGGTAAGCGGTGGAACATTGCAGGTCGGTAATGGCGGCTCCGGCGGCAGTCTGGGCGGGGGTAACCTGACCAACAACGCTGCGCTCGTTTTCAATCGTACCGGCAACCTGACTGTGACGAACACCATCTCCGGCACCGGTACACTCGCGCAGAACGGCCCCGGCAGGATTGTGCTTACCGGGGGCAACACTTACACCGGTAACACTGCCATCAATGCCGGCGCCCTGGCATTGACCGGCACCGGAGCCATTTCCAGCAGTGCCAGCGTCACGGTCGCCACGGGTGCAGCGTTGGATGCCAGCGGACGCACCGACGGCACGCTGACCCTGGTCAGCAGCCAGACGTTGCAGGGTAACGGCAGCATCCTCGGCAACCTGACGGCAAATTTTGGTTCCACGCTGACGCCCGGACCGTCAGTGGGTGTGCTGACGGTCACGAATGCGGTGGTTCTCCAGGGAACAACCGTGATGGAAATTGACAAGACGGCCGGGACGAACGATCTCCTCGGCGGGGCCGCCAGCATCGCCTATGGCGGCACACTGGTGGTGTCCAACTTGAGCGCTGCCCTGACCAACGGTGACAGCTACAAGCTGTTTGATGCGGTTGCCTATTCCGGCGCTTTCACAAACATCCTGCCGAAGCGGCCCGGTCCCGGCCTGACCTGGGATACCAGCGGTCTGACCGACAGCGGCACGCTGGCCGTGGCGCCGGAAGCGCCGATTCCGCCGTCGGCGTCCATCAAGATTGACTTCTCGATTGCCGGTCGGGCCGAGGCCATTGACCCGAACTTCCTGGCGTGGGTGGTGAACGATGGCAACGTGCTGAGCAGCAATTTCAGCGGCATCACCATCACCTTCACGAAGAAGGGACCGTATGGTGCGGGGCTAACGGGAGATTGGTGGAAGTCAGGGGTGGATGACCTCCATTGCCTGATGGCGGATGACGGCATGACCGTTGACAGCGGCGACCTGGGTGGTCAAATCGAGATGCGGATCAGCGGCCTGAGTCCCGGACCGCATACCATTGCCACCTATCACAACAGCTTCGCCGACCCGTCGGCGAACACGTTCAGCCCGCTCAATATTTCAGTCAACGGCGTGCTGACGATCACCAACCTGGTTCCCAGCAACCGGGTGACGAACAATTACGATGCGGCCTCTGCCTTCATGCAGGTCGTGGCGGAAGAGGACCAGGACGTGGTGATTTTATACCAGGCCGATACCAACAGCACTGCGTCCTCCAAGAACGTCTGGATCAACGGACTGGAAATTGACACGGTCAATTCGACCCTCAAGGCGATCAACCCCACACCGGCGAATGGCGACGAGCACGTGGACATCGATTCCGGCAGCCTGACATTGACGTGGCAACCCGCGGCCTCCGCGGTGTCGAACGAGGTCTATTTCGGAACCGTCAGCAACGATGTGATGACCGCCACCCATGCCTCGCCGTTGTTCCAAGGCTCGCAATCCGGGACCAATTATGTCGTCACGAATCTCAACAGCCTGCTGACATATTATTGGCGGGTGGATGAAATCAATGCCACCAACGGCGTGGCCAAGGGTGATGTGTGGCTCTTCCGCAAGCGGCATCTGGCATTCCCGGGCGCGGAAGGTTATGGGCGGTTTGCGCGCGGCGGGCGCGGCGGGGTCGTGCTCGAAGTGACCAACCTCGCCGACAGCGGCCCGGGCACCTTCCGGTGGGCCGTTTCGCAAACGCTGGCAGACAATGGACCGCGCACGATTGTTTTTGCCGTGTCCGGGCTGATCGAGCTGCAAAGTGAGCTGACCGTGGGCAAGGACAACAGCAAGCTCACCATCGCCGGCCAGACCGCGCCCGGCAAAGGCATCAACATCAAGAAATATCCCTTCGGCTTCAGCGGCGGTGACGACGTGATTGTCCGGGACATGCGCAGTTTCCCGGGCAAGTATTCCGGCCAGACTGTCAACGGTATGGGCTTCGGCGGGGTGAATAATTCCATCATGGATCATTGCTCATCCGGCTGGTCCATGGATGAATGCATCCCCAGCCGCGGAGCGCAGAACATGACCATTCAGAATGTCATGATCTCCGAACCGCTCAACGTTGCCGGCCACAAGAATTATCCGCCCGGCACCCGGCATGGTTACTCGAGCAGCACCAGCGGCAACATCGGCAGCTGGCACCATGACCTGCTGGCAAACGCCGAAGGCCGCAACTGGAGCCTGGCGGGCGGGTTGACCGGCGATGGACAATACGCCGGCCGGCTCGATATCCGGAACAACGTCGTTTACAACTGGAATGGACGAACCACCGATGGCGGCGTCGCGCAGCTCGACTTCGTCAACAACTATTACAAGAAGGGTCCCGTCGGCGGCATCAATACCTATCTCAACCCGGATCACGGGACCAACGCCGATGGCTCCTACGGCCAGCGTTACTACTCTTCGGGCAACACGATGCCGGGATTCCCGCAGAACAACACGGGCGGCTGGATGACCAACCAACCGTTCTTCCCCTCCTACGTGACCACGCAGTCGGCCACCAATGCGTATAAGATCGTCCTCTCGGACGTCGGCTGCACCCAGCCAATGGTGGATAATCATGACACTCGCCAGATTAACGAGGCGATTAATGGGACCAATACCTATTTCGGCAGCGTGAGCGGCCTGCCGGGCTTGCCCGACTCGGAAACTGATGTCGGCGGCTGGGAAAATTACCCCGAAATCCATCGCGACGCCAACTGGGACACCGACCACGACGGGCTGCCCGACTGGTGGGAAATCATCAAGGGCCTGAACCCCAATTCGGCGCCGGGTGATTTCTCCGACGCCAACGCGGACCTGGTCGGCGATGAATACACCGAACTGGACCGGTATCTGAACTGGATGGCGGCGCCCCACTATGACTGCACCAACAACGCGACGCTGGATGTGGATTTGAGCCAGTACACGCGTGGTTTCACGCTCAGCCCGGTTCGCCCCGTTTCCGGTCCGGTTAACGGCACGGTCGTCCTGCTGGGCGACGGCAAGACCGCGCGGTTCACGCCTAGTGCCGGCTTCAGCGGCCTGGCGGAATTCCGGTTCGCAGTCACCGATGCGCAGGGCGACAGCATGACCAACCGGGTCATTGGCATCCATGTGCTGGCCGGGAACAACACCGCGCCGGTGTTCTTCCCGGCGGTCCCCGACCAGGTGATCAACGTGGGGGTGAACCTGGCTGTTACCAATACCGCCACCGACGCGGAAGCGCCGCCGCAGACCCTGACCTTCAGCCTGGCGAGCAGTCCGCTGAATGCGCTGCTCAATACCAACAACGGCATCGTGACGTGGCGTCCGCAGGTCACCCAAGCCAGCACCACCAACCTCTTTACCTTGGTGGTGGCCGATAACGGCACACCCAGCCTGAGCGCCACCCAGAGTTTCCATGTGACCGTCAACCCGTTGACCCGGCCCAATATCAGCTCACCCGTCCGGGCCGGCAGCCAGTTCAGTTTGTCGGTGAACGGACAGGTCGGGCCGGATTACGCGGTGCAAACTTCGACCAACCTGTTTGATTGGGGCACGCTGTTCATAACCAATTCGCCGGCCATGCCGTTCAACTGGATTGATACGAACACGAGCGCCGACTCGAAGCGATTCTATCGCATCAAAATCGGGCCGCCGTTGCCATGAGCCGAGGGAAGAATTGGCGCAATCCAATCTCTCCCGTTTCGGGTGGATCATGTCGGCGTCGCCATGGCTGGCAGTTGATCGATTCGCCCGCCTGGTCGCGTAATCCGCCCGGATGATTTCAAACCGGACAGGGTCCGGTTCATTCCTTACTCCGTCCGGGCCAATTGCGGCCCGTCAGAAATGTCCGTCTGGTTGCCGCATGGCAACGGCTGAAGCGGCAATTTTTGCTGCTTCTTTGGCAGTTTTCATAATTTTCAACCGGTGGGGGGTGTGGTACATTTATGCAAATCATGTTGTGACGGTTCGCCTCGGTTCACCTCGGGTGTTGTGTCCTGTCATCCATCCAATTATGCAAAAGAAATGTCCAGCGTTCGTTTCCGGATTCCTGATGTTCCTGCTCGTCGGTTTGTCTCTGCCAGCCCAGGAAATCAAGGTGGACATCAATAATACCGGGCGGCCGCTGACGGAGGGGGAGGACCCGGCCTACACGCCCTGGTCTACGAACCAAAACTGGTTTGCGGGCGGTAATACCACCTCCAACACCTTCAGCGGTGTCACGGTCACCTTTACCCGGGTCGGTCCCGTCGGAATAGGCTTGAAACCAAATTATTGGAAGGCCGGAGTCCAGAGCACCACGTATAATGTCAAACTGACTGCGGACGGAATCGATGTGGACAGCGGCAACACTGGCGGGGAGATCGAGATGCGCATTTCCGGATTGTCCGCCGGCACCCACACGCTGCTGACCTATCACAGCATCTGGGACAGTGTCGCGCCCGGCACCGCCTCGCCATTGGATGTCTCGGTGGATGGAGTCAAGGTCATCACCAGCCTGGCCATGTCGGTCCGCGTCACCAATAATGCGGCTGCCACCACCGCTTATTTGACGTTGAATGCCGTCGCCGGCCAGGATGTTGTGGTTCTGTTTCAGGCTGAGACCAACCAGACCTACTCCCTGACCAATGTTTACATCAACGGCTTCGAGATTGATACGCCCAACTCGACTCTGAAAGCGATTTCGCCCGTGCCGCAGAACTTCGATGAACACGTGGACGCGGACAACCATGGCCTGACGCTGAGTTGGACCGCGGCTGCGTCGGCGGTTTCTCACGATGTTTATTTCGGCACCAGCAGCAACGGCGTGGCCGCCGCCACGCATGCGTCCTCCGAGTTCCAAGGCAATCAAATCCCGACCAGTTGCGCGGTCACCAATATCAGCAGCCTGTTGAGCTATTACTGGCGGATCGACGAAGTGAATGCAACCAATGGCGTCACCCGGGGCAATCTCTGGTATTTCCGCCCGCGTCATTTGGCGTTTCCGGGCGCGGAAGGCTACGGACGATTTGCCCGCGGGGGTCGTGGCGGCGTCGTGATCGCTGTGACCAACCTGAACGACAACGGTCCCGGCAGCCTGCGCGACGCCCTGACCGGCAACTACGGCCCGCGTACCGTCGTTTTCGCTGTTTCCGGGCTGATCACGCTCAATTCGGTGCTGACCATTGATAACAATAATCCTTACATTACCGTGGCCGGGCAGACGGCGCCGGGCAAGGGCATCTGCGTAAAGAACTATGTCTTCGGCATGAGCGGGGCGCGCGATGTCATCTTTCGTTATCTGCGCATCCGGGTCGGCAAGGACACGGGCCTGACCCAAAACGGTTCCGGCATGTCCGGTGTGGATTATTGCATCATGGACCACTGCTCGATCAGCTGGGGCATTGATGAGGAGATCAGTACTCGTACGGCGTATAACTTTACGTTGCAACGCACGCTCATTTCCGAGGCGCTGAACATCGCCGGACACCAGAACTATCCTCCCGGCACCGAGCATGGATACGCCGCGAGCGTCGGCGGCGAGATCGGCAGTTTGCATCACAATCTGCTGGCGCATAATGAAGGGCGTAACTGGAGTCTGGCGGGGGGGCTGGATGCCAGCGGCGTTTTTGCCGGCAGCTTGGACATCTTTAATAACGTGGTTTACAACTGGGGCAGCCGGGCTACGGATGGCGGTGCGCACCGGGTCAATTTTGTGAACAATTACTATAAACCCGGCGCGGGAACGGATTTCTTTTATGCGCTCAACGCGCAATACGACAATTTTCCGGGCACGCAACAGTATTTCTTTGATGGCAACGTCATGCCCGGACATTTTCAATTGAGCAACGAGACTGCCGGCCGCGAAGCGACGCCGGGGTCCGGCAGCGTGCCGACCACTTACAGTCCCTGGACCAATGCGCCGTTTTTTGCCTCGTATGCCACGATCGATGAGGTCACCAATGCTTATAAAAAAGTACTGTCGGATGTAGGCTGCAACGAACCGGTGATCGATGATCATGATGTTAGGGTCATCCGCGAGACAATCGATGGCACCTATACTTACACCGGTACCGGGCCTTACGGTGGCCGGCCGGGCATGCCGAATTCGACCGCCGACGTCGGCGGCTGGGAAGATTATGGAAATGCCGCCCGTCCGGCTGACTTTGACACCGACCACGACGGGCTGCCGAACTGGTGGGAACAGCTCAGAGGTCTGAACACTAATTCTCCGGCGGGAGACTTTTCCGACGCCAACGCGGACCTGGTCGGCGACGGTTACACCGAGCTGGACCGTTATCTCGCCTGGATGGCCGCACCTCATCTGGATTGCCCCGCCGGCTCGCCGGTGGACATCGATCTGACGGCGCTGACCCGTGGATTCACCAACACCAGTCCGGTCTATGCCGTCTTCAACGCGACCAACGGGACCGTGACCCTGAACAATCGACTGGCGCATTTCACACCCACGGTGACGACTAATGCCATTGGCGGATTTACGTTCTCGGTGGTGGATGCGAAGGGCTATTCCCTGACCAATTCCGTCGGTGTGCACATTGTTTCTGCCAGCACGCCGCCCGCACCCCCGGTGCTCGGCATTCGTATTCCGGGCGGGAATCTGCTCCTCGAACTGACCGGCGAAAATGGTCGCAGTCTTACCGTTCAAACCAAAATTGGTTTGAATGGATCCTGGCTCGACTGGTCCAATCTGACCGGCAACGGCGCGATGCAGTTGCTGCCGCTGAACGATCTCACCAACCAGTCACCGCGTTTTTTCCGGGCCCTCGCGCAATGAACGGAACGCCGGCCTCGGGTTCGGCGTCTTACTTTGATAATGACGCGCCCGGTCGGGCGGCCTATTCTTAAACCACGACAGGTTCAATAATTGTTTGGATTAAAATGAAGCAAATACTGACCGCCCTCGCCACCCTGCTGCTGGCCTGGCCCGCTCTGGCCGCGAACGAAAAATCGTCCGCAACGGAAACCAACGCGGCCCCGGAACAAATCGAGGCCAAATATACCCAGGCCATCGAAGGACGCACCGCCGATATCCTGAAGACTCTCGAACTGAGTGACACAAACCGGTCGGCAAAAGTCCATGATACCATCATGGGGCAATACCGCGCGTTGCGTGCTTGGCATGACGCCAACGACCCAAAACTCAAGGCGGCCAAAAGTGACACAAACGCCCTGGCACAGATTCACGGATCATTGAAAACGTTGCATGACGAATTCATTGCGAAACTTTCCGCCAACCTCACGCCGGAACAGGTGGAGAAGGTCAAGGACAAGATGACCTACGGCAAGGTCCAGTTCACCTATGCCGGTTATCTGGCGGCCTACCCGGACCTGGCCGACCCGCATAAACAGAAAATCCTCGAACTGCTCAAGCAGGCCCGGGAAGAGGCGATGGATGGAGGCAACGCCGAAGAAAAGACCGCCGTCTTCCAGAAATGCAAAGGCAAAATCAACAACTACCTCTCCCTGCAGGGGATTCATCCCAACAAACAAAAGCCGGCGGCCAAATCGCCGTCCGACCAGTAATCGCATCCCATGGCCACTGAATGGAAATCCGATGCCGAATTGTTCGCGCTTTGTTGCCGCGAACTTTATACGCCGGTCGTGGGTGACATCCTCGACGACCTCGGCCACGCCCATCAGTTTCTCCCGCAGCCCATCCAGCCGTTGCGGGAGGAAATGAAGGTGGCCGGTCGCGCGATGCCGGTATTGATGATTGATGTTTTCGGCAAACAGAAGCAGCCCTTTGGCAAACTCACCGAGGCGCTCGACCAGTTGCAGCCCGGCGAAATCTACGTCGCCACTGGCGGTGAAATGCGTTGTGCCTACTGGGGCGAAATCCTTACGGCCACGGCCAAAAAACGTGGCGCCGTCGGCGCGGTCATCAACGGTTTCCACCGTGACACGCCCAGGGTGCTGGAACAAAACTGGCCGGTTTTCAGCCGCGGCCGGTTTGCGCAGGATTCCGCCGTGCGCACCCAGGTCGTGGATTACCGCTGCCCCATCGAGGTCGGCCAGGCGTCGGTCGCACCGGGGGATTTGATTTTTGGCGATCTCGACGGCGTCATCGTGGTGCCGAGGCCGGTTGAGGCTGAGGTCATTGAACGCGCCCTGGCCAAGGCGCGCGGCGAAAAACTGGTGCGTAAGGAGATCGAGGCCGGCATGAGCAGCACCGCGGCGTTCAAGAAATACGGCATCCTATGATTTAACCACAGAGAACGCAAAGAACCCGAAGAGAACAGAAGATGAGCAATAACATTCACATCGCGAAGATTTTGGACTGCGGTGGCAGAGCGCAGCGGCGACACCGCTTTGGGATGTCAACCAATGCTGCCAAAGCGGCGTGGCGCTTTGCTTCCCGCTGCACTCCAAATAGTTTATTTCCTGCGTTTTTTGCGGTTAAATAATTCCGTGAAAAATAATCCGCGCATCACAGCGATGGAAACCTGGCGTTGCCGGCGACGTGAGGCGCTCTTCGACTCCGCCCGCACCGGCCGCAGCCCGATGAACTGGGACATCGTGGTCCTGCGCCTCAACACCGATGCCGGTTTTCACGGCCACGCCACCGCGCTGGCCGCGCGTTCGAGTGTTGTCACCCAGGCGTATCTGCACGAAACCATCGCCCCGGTGGTCCTGGGCCGTCCGGTCAGCGAGCGCGAGGCCATCTGGCACGAATTGTGGACGATTGACCGGCATCTGACTTTTTTCCCGGTCTATCTGCCCGGCCCGGTTGACGTGGCATTGTGGGACATCGCTGCTCAGGCTGCCGGCTTGCCGCTTTACCAGTTCATCGGCCAATGCCGGACGAGCCTGCCGACCTATGCGAGCAGCCTGTTCCTACCGCAGGCCGGCGATTATGTGAAGCAGATGCGCGCTTACCGGAAACGCGGTTTTTCCGCCTACAAGGCGCATCCGCCGGGGCCGTGGCGAAAGGACATGCAGGTCCACCGCGCATTGCGCGAAGCCGCCGGCCCGGATTACGTGCTAATGACCGATCCCGTGGCGGATTATTCCCTCGAAGAGGCTATTCGCGTCGGGCGCGACCTGGAAAAACTGAATTACCACTGGTTCGAGGAACCGTTCCGCGATTTCGAATTGAAAAAGTACGCGAAGCTTTGTGCCGCGTTGGACATCCCGGTGGCCGGGACCGAGACCACCCGCGGCGGTCCCTGGGGTGTGGCCCAGGCCATCGCGTTCAACGCCGTGGATATTGTGCGCGCCGACGTCTCGTGGAAGGCGGGCGTCACCGGCACGCTGAAAATCGCCCACCTGGCCGAGGCGCACGGTCTGCGTTGCGAAGTTCATTGTACGACCATGGGTTACATGGACATGGCCAACCTGCACGTGAGTTGCGCCATCAAAAACTGCGAATACTTCGAATTGCTCGTGCCGGAGGAACCGTTCCGCTTTCCGATGAAGGACAAATATCCGATTGATAAGAACGGCCTGGCGCATGTCCCGCAAAAACCGGGTGTCGGCGTGGAACTGGACTGGGACGCGATTGACCGCGCCTGCGTGGAACATAAAATCACCCGGTCCAAATGACTCCGCGCTGTTTCCAGATTCAACCGCAGGACAACGTCGCCACGTTGATCGACGATGCCCCCGCCGGTTCGATTGAAATCATTGGCGCCAGTCGTCGCGAGGTCGTCGCGACCGAAAAAATCTCCCGGGGACACAAGTTGGCGCTGGCGGACATTGCCGCCGGCGAGGCGGTGATCAAGTTTGGCGTGCGCATTGGCCACGCTTCGCAAGCCATCGCGCGCGGCGCCTGGGTGCACCTGCACAATCTCGCCAGCGATCTGGATGAACGTTCCGGCACGCTTGATTTGCATTCTGGTGCCCCTACGGATACCGCCTCCGCCTATGTCTGATCCGACCACATTTCGTAGCCGCCGACGTGAGGAGGCAGATTCCTCCAGCGATGTCCGCCTCGTCACCTCGGCGGCTACAAAGCAATGGTCCGGTTATCTGCGCCCGGACGGCCGCAAAGGCGTACGCAATCTCGTGCTCGTGATTTACACGGTGGAATGCGCCCAACACGTCGCCCACGCCATCGCCGCCGGTGAAAAGGATGTGCAGGTCATCGGTTTTCCCGGTTGTTATGACAATGCCTACGCCATCCGCCTGATGCTGGCGCTGGCCCGGCATCCCAACGTCGGCGCGGTCCTGTCGGTCGGGCTGGGTTGCGAATACACCCAGCCGGAAAAGATTGCCGACACCGTGCGCGCCTCGGGCCGGCCCGCCGAGTGGTTCTTCATCCAGCAAAGCGGCGGCACCCGCGCCTCAGTGGCAAAGGGCAAGGAAATCATTTCGCGGCTGCGTGAACAAATTCGCAAGGAAACGCGGCGCGCGCCGATGACGCTGGCGGACCTGGTGGTTGGCTGCGAATGCGGCGGTTCGGACGGTACGAGCGGCCTGGCGGGGAACCCGACGGTGGGTGCCTTCTTTGACCTGCTGGTGGATGCCGGCGGCCGCGCGATTTTTGAGGAAACGGTCGAAATGATCGGCTTGCGCGGGCACATGCTGGCCCGGGCGGCAAATCCAGATGCGGCGAGGCAGGTTGGCGATGCGTACGACAAGGCCGCACGCTATTGCCAGGCCGTCCGGCAATACTCCGTTTCGCCCGGCAACTTTGCCGGCGGTCTTACGACGATTGAAGAAAAAAGCCTCGGCGCATTTGCCAAAAGCGGTTCGCGCCCGATTCAAGGCGTGATTCGTGTGGCGGAGACGCCGCGGGGGCCGGGCTTGTGGATTCTGGACAGCGTGCCGGATGAGCATTTCATGCAGTTCGGCTACACGAACCCCAACGACACCGAAGGCATCATGGATTTGATCAGCGCTGGCGCGCAAATCGTCCTGTTCGTCACCGGCCGCGGCAGTGTCATCGGCAGCCCCATCGCTCCCTTGATCAAGGTCACCGGCAACAGCGCCACGTACCGGGCGATGGCCGAGGACATGGATTTTGACGCCGGCCGGTTGCTCACCGGCGAATTGGCGCTGGCCGAGGCCGGTCGCGAACTGGCGGAACTCGTTCTGCGGGTTGCCCAGGGCGAGCCGAGCAAGCCCGAAAGTCTCGACCACCGCGAATATTTCATCATGTACAAACATCAAAACACCCCAACCCTGGAAGCCGGCTGCCGCGCATGAACAAGGAAAAATTAAATTCCGCCTTTGACCTCAACGGACAAACTGCCCTCATCACCGGCGGCGGCACCGGACTGGGCCTCGGCATGGCTCGTTGCCTGGTCGCCGCGGGCGCAAAAGTGGTGCTCGTCGGCCGACGCAAGGCGGAACTGGACAAGGCCGTCGCGGCACTGGGCAAAAATGCGTTCGCCCTCGTTGGCGACGTGACCAAACTTGAATCCGCGCCCGCCCTGGTGGCGCAGGCCGAGAAGCTGGCCGGGCCAGTGACGATTCTCATCAACAACGCCGGGGTGCACCTTAAAAAACTTGCGACGGAAACCAGCGATGTGGAATTTGCGAACGTTCTGCAAACTCACCTGTTTGGCGCCTTTGCGCTTACCCGCGAAGCCGGACGCCAGATGATTGAACGGCGCAACGGTTGCGTGCTGTTCACCGCTTCGATGGTCTCGTTCATGGGCATTCCCCAGGTGGTGGCTTATTCGGCGGCAAAATCGGCGTATGTGGGCGTGGTCCGGGCGCTGGCCACGGAATGGGGACCGCACGGCATACGCGTTAACGCCATCGCTCCCGGCTGGGTCGCGTCGGACATGCTCGACCAGGCCTTGGACCGGGATCCGGCGCGAAAGGCGAAAATCATCGGTCGCACGCCGTTGGCACGGTTCGGCGAACCCGACGACGTCGGCTGGGCGGCCGTCTATCTGGCGTCGCCCGCGGCAAAATTTGTCACCGGCGTGGTGTTGCCGGTGGACGGCGGCGCGGCGATTGGTTTCTAAGCGAGTGCCTATGTGGAAGGCAAACTGGCAGCAGACCCGGAAACGCTTCGTTGATTGGTGGAACCACGAAGGGCTTTTGATCGGCATGTGGGGTGCGCCCGAAACCGGGCGCAGCCTCCATGAAACCATGGCCGCTCCAACCCGGCCCGCCACCATCGAGGACCGTTACTGCAACGCCGCCTTTCGCGCCGCGGAAAATCATTACCGGCTTTCCCGCTCGATCTTCCCGGCGGACGTTCTGCCGAGCGCAACCACCGATCTCGGTCCCGGGTCGCTCGCATTGTTTCTCGGTTCCAAACCCGGTTTTGCCGAGGATACCGTCTGGTTCCATCCCTGTATCGAGCAGGAACTTGAACCCGAGCAACTGCCACCGCTGAAATTTGATCCTCAACATCCGTGGTGGCGCACGACCGAGGACATCCTCCGCCGGTGCGTGGAGCTTTCCCGCGGCAAGTATCTGGTGGGTTGTCCCGACCTGATTGAAAATGTGGACGTGCTCGCGTCGTTGCGCGGCGCGCAAACGCTGCTCCTGGACATGCTGGAACGCCCGGAATGGGTGGAACAGAAGGTCCGGGAAATCAACGACGTCTGGTTCGCCGCCTACCAGCGCATCTACGACCTGATCAAACTCGAAGACGGCAGTTCAACGTTCGGCGCGTTTTACATCTGGGGGCCGGGCAAGGTCGCCAAGTTGCAATGTGACGCCTCGGCAATGTTTTCGCCGAAAATGTACCAGCGTTTCGTCGTGCCGGCGCTCACGACGCAATGCGAATGGCTGGACCACTCGCTCTATCATCTCGACGGCACGCAGGCGATGGTGCATCTCGATAACTTGCTGGCCATCCGGCCGCTGGACGCGATTGAATGGACGCCGCAGGCCGGCATTGAAACCGGCGGCAACAAACGGTGGCATGATTTGTATCGCCGCATCCTCGCCGCCGGCAAATCCGTGCAGGTCGTCAACGTTGAGCCGGACGAGGTGTTGCCGCTGCTCGATGCCATCGGCCGCAAGGGCGTTTATATGCTCATCCAGTTCAAAGATGAGCGGGAGGCGGAACAGATTTTGGAACGCGTAGGCAATTATTAACAAACCAGGAGGTCCAAATGGAACGAATCGGAGTGGTGGGTGTTGGGCGCATGGGCGCGAACATGGCGCGGCGGTTGAAAGAGGTCGGTTACCCGGTCACCGCGGTTTTTGACGTGCGCCCGGAACCGGCGCAGAAGCTGGCTGCGGAAATCGGCGCGGAGGCCTGTACCCAGCTGGCGCGCGTCACAGAACTGGCGGACGTCGTTATTACCGTGGTCACCGACGACGCGGCGATGAAGCGCATTTTTGCGTCGGGCGGCGACACCTTGCTCAAGCGCGCGAAAGGGCGGTTGTTCATCAACTGCGCCACCATCAGTCCGCAGACGCACATGCGCGTCGAGGAACTGACGAAGCAGAAAGGCGCGCAGTCGCTGGAAGCGTGCATGGCGTCGAGCATTACGCAGGCGCGGGAAGGCTCGCTGTATCTCATGCTCGGTGGCGAGCCGGCCGTGTTCGAGCGCGCCAAACCAATTCTGGAAAAGCTGGCTTCCTCGATGCGATATGTCGGCAAGGCCGGTGAAGCGGCGAAGGTCAAGGCGCTGGTCAACATGGTCATGAACATCAACACCGCCGGTCTCGCGGAAGGGTTGGGCCTGGGCGCGGCGCTCGGGCTCGACCTGGCGATGCTGCGCGAGGTGTTTGCGCAGACCGGCGCGCGCTCCGGCGTGTTGCAGACCGACGGCGAGGACATGCAGAACCGGGAACACTCGTGTTTCTTCAGCGCCGCCCATGCGGCCAAGGATTCCGGCATTGCGCTCAAGCTGGCGAAAGAGGCCGGGCTGAACCTGCCGCTTGCCGCCGCCACGTTCAAGCAATACCGCCGGATGATCGATGAAGGTTTGGGCGAACTCGACAAGTCGGGCATTGCCGAGCTCACGTTCAAAGGCCGCCATCAACCGAAGGCAAAATGAACAGGTCCGCAACATCCATTATTTCTCCCTCTCTTCCGCGGAGCGGAGGAGAGGGACGGGGAGACGAGATTGTTTTAATTGAACCCCCTCTCTCCGGCTTTCTCCCCACTCGTTCCTCGCGGGGCGAGAGGGAAAAGAGCCCGTGCCAAGGAAAATCAACATGAGCCGGCCCGTTTTGCGTCATATCGCCAATCTCTGGACGCTCATGCAGCATCCGGCGAAGGAAAACGAATGGCCGTTGGAGCAAAAATTACGTGCGATCAAGAAGGCCGGGTTTGACGGTGTGTGCTGGGCCGGCAGCCCGGAACTGCACGAAGGAACGAAGCGACTTGGATTGATTTTTATCGGCGGCATGTCATCCGGCAAGGCGAGGGAATTTCTGCGCCTGCTCCAGGAACAAAAAGACGCCGGGGCGCATCACGTCAACGTGCAACTGGCTGACGAAGACACGTTGACGCCCGAGGCCCTCGAACTGGCGATGGCGCTGCTGCAGGCAGGGCGCCAGCTCGGCCTGGGGCCAGCGGTGGAAGTGCACCGCGACACCTGCACCGAGACGCCGGAGAAAACCTACGCGCTGGCCGATGCGTATCAGAAACAGACCGGGGAATTGTTGCCGATCTCGTGGGACTTCTCCCACATATCAGTCGTCAAGCATCTGATCCCCGGCAATTTTGCCCAACGGATGATTGTACGGCCCGATCTGATCCAGCGCGCGCAGCAATTTCATTTTCGGCCGTTCAACGGCCATCACGCCCAGGTGCCGGTGACCGATGGAAAAGGGGAATTGACCCGGGAGGTCAAGGAGTGGCTGCCCTTTGCCGAGGCGGTGCTCCGGTGCTGGCTGGACGGCAATCGTGATTCCGGCCGTGAAATTTTTATCTGCCCGGAACTGGGTCCGGTGGAGGGCGGCTACGCGCTCTCGACGTTCCCGAACAGCTGGGAGGACGCAAAAATCCTGCGCGGCGAAATTGACCGGCTTTGGAAAAAGGTCAGTGCGTAGAACCGGCGTCCCGCCTGTTTCCATATTCGGAAAGTTAACAGGAGAAAATGGAGATAACCGAGGAAGAAATTGGACTCAGGCAGTTGGTTTTACCTGCTTGGCTGTAAGCTCTGTTCCCTCCGTTGCCTTCTGTTCAATTAGATTGGAGACAGGCGGGACGCCTGTCCTACGGCTGTCGGTATTTGCCGGGGGAACAGCCGATAAGGCGTTTGAAGACGCGGTGGAATTGCGGGTAACTGCCAAAACCGGCTTCCAACGCCGCATCGAGCATCGTCAAGCGCTGGCCGGTGCCGTAGATTTGCAGGAACCGTTCCAGGCGCTGGCGATTGCGGAAATCCACGAGGGCCACGCCGGTTTGCTGCTTGAACAACCGGCTCAGCCGCGTGGGGCTCAGGCCGGCGCGCCGGGCGAGTTTGTCCAGACCCAACGCCGTGGTTTCGTCGCGGATCAGCCGCGCGGCCTTCTCGACGGCGGGGTGAACGTCATGCACCGGCACATCGGCGGCGTGTTCGAAATGTTGCCAGGCCTGGAGCAGGGCGTAGCCCAGACCGGCATTGAAGAGGTTGGTCCGGTCCGGCGCGGCGGCAATCCCGGCAAACAATCCATCCAGTTGCGCCAGCGTGCCCTGGGGCAGGCGCCGGCAGTATTCGCCGGCCGGGTCAGCCTGCCGCAACACCTGCGCGTTCGGGTCGGTGGCCATCCGCCGGACCACCCGGGGCTTGAAGACGCCGATCCACATCTCGAAATCGGGCGTTTGCTCGACGAGGACGTGTTCCTGGGCCGGGAAGAGCCAGAGCAGGTCCCCGCGGCGGATCCGGTATTTGCGGTGGTCAAGGAGATAGAGGCCGGCGCCGTGGGTGACGAGGTTGAACTCCAGCTCGGCGTGATGATGCATGGCATTGGTGCGCCCGTGATGGCGGTAATGCCAGAGGTTGCCGTCCCATTCCGGCGGCAGATTCAGTTGTTGGCGCATAAAAGCTGCTTCATCCGGGTGGGGCGAGCGTCCGCGCGAGCCGTTCGCTGTTGTTATGGCTCGATGGAATCGGCGCACGGCGCCGACGCTACACCGGCTCGTCAGGAGCCTCGCCCCACCCAAAGGCCGAGCGACAAAAAATGATAACAAGACGCGGCCAAAATGAGAAGCCCCCCGGAGCGGGCCATGATAAGTTTAAAGTATGATTAATATAATCAACAACGCCCAGCGCGAACTGTATCAAACGGAAGGCTACATGATTTTACCGGGGGTGATCCCGGCCGACCTGCTGACCATGTTGCGCGAGGAATGTTCCTACTACCTCGGTTATTACGACTCGCTGATGGATGCCAAGGGGGTGCAGACGGAAGGCATCAGCCATCGGGGCAAGCGTTATTTCATCAACAACCGTTACCGGCTGAGCAGCCGGCTGTGGGAATTCATTTTCAACCCGTTGATGGCCGAGGTGGCGGCGGCGACCGTGGGTCCCGAGGCATATTTGTTCCATGAGCAATGGGTGGTCAAGGGCGCGGAGCAGGGCATGAAATTTTCCTGGCATCAGGACAGCGGTTACGTGAAGTGGTACGACCCCACCACGCAGCACAAGCCTTACGTCACCTGCTGGTGCACGCTCGATGATGTGAGTGAGAAGAACGGCACGGTCTATATTCTGCCCCATTCGCGGGCTGGCACGCGGGGCAAAATCATCGATCATCACAAGGAGGAAGGCACCAACGACCTGATCGGCTATACCGGCAGCGATCCCGGCGATCCCTTGATTGTCCCGGCCGGGAGTATTGTGGCTTTCGACAGCTATGTGTTTCATCGCAGCGGCCCGAACACCACCAACCGCATGCGCCGCATCTACCTTCCCCAATACAGCAGCTCGCTGATCAAGCGGCCCGACGGCAAACCCTGGGCGATGGCCACGCCATTCCTCAAGGATGGCAAGATCGTTTATGATCGCGCGGAGGACACGGCGGAGAAATACGGGCCGTTTCCGGAAAAGAAGTGAAGGAAACTCCGGAAGGTCGACGAGAACCTTGGCTGGAGGACCGGTGACTCAATCGCCGGCCAATCGCTTAAGTTCATTGGCCACGTTTTGCTTTCCCTCCTTTTCCCAATAGGCATCCAGGGCGGGCGCGAGCGTTTCAAACAGCGGCTGGCCTTTGGGGGCCGCGCGCACATGGCGGGCGCAGTCGCGGATGAATTCGGCCTGGGGTCGGGGCACCGAGTCCAGCAGGGCATCCAGTGTCGGCTCATCTAAATTGACCAGCGTGGCGGCCAGTCGGGCGACAAACTGGCCGGTAACGTAATGCTCATCCAGGAACAACCGGCAATCGTTCCGAAACGCCTCGTTGGAAAGCCGCTGCAATCCCTGGGCAGCGGTTGCTTTAGCCAGAGGTGATTTCATGTTGACCAGCAGCAGCCGGGAGGTGACCAGACAACCGATGGGACCGAGATCGTCCGAGCGGCAGGTTTCTGCCAGGTCAGGCTCCAGAAAGTTTTGCTCGTTGCGAAACATCAAGGCGAAGTCCCGCAAAATGGTCCAGGGCCAGGAACGAGGCGGAAAAATCAGATCGCTGTCCGTCAAAACGAATTGGGCCAATACGGCCAGCTCGACGTCGAAGGTGCCGCTCATGGCCGGCCATGGTTTTCCAGGAATTTCAAATTTCCCGCCCGGATCGCCCGATTCAGCCTGCTCATTCTTGAGATTTTCCCACGGTGCCAGAAAATCTTCCGCGCCCAACTGTCGCACGAGAGCGGGAAGCTGCGCACAGATTTTAGCGGGAAGCCGGGCTCGCAGCTGGGCATCCACGTCTGGAAATTGCAACAGTTCGTTGCCAAAAAAGGCGATGGCTGAGCCGAACGGAGAATTCGTGCGATAGACATTGGCAAATCCGGCACCGTTATGTTCGACCTCGGCCAGCGCCGGTCCAAAAGCGTCGGGCTCGAAATGCAAACTCAGGTGAGGGTGATGCACCTCCTGTGCATTGAGCGTCAACCCGATGATCCGCCCGGTCCGGGCATCCAATTTGATGATGGTGTCGGCGTTGCTCATGACGAGCTGGTCACCGTCGAAGCGACGGGTGAAGTGCTTGCCGGGGGTCAGGTGCAGGAACGCCGCCGGGGCCAGGCTCAAGCTCAAGGCATAGGGCGGCGCGTTTGTCGCATCGCCACGACTTTGCATCCCGGCGCCGGCCAGGAAGTTTGCGCAATGTCCATAAGGATCCGGTGGTCCGGTTTCCACATTGATGTAGCTTGTGAATTGCGCGGCCGAAAGGTGCGTCACGTATTTCTGTTGCCGTTCAGATGCGTAAAGCGCGAGCTGGTTGGGAGACATGATCAACGCACGGCGGAGCCGGTTCGTGCCTCCGACCATCATATTTTCCTGCACGAGCAAGCCCTGGTGCGGCGAGAGAATGCATCGCACTGAGGCCCCATCATCAGAATAGCCGGAGACGGAAAGCACGGCTTCCTCCCCGTTGTCACCCAGTTTCGCGAGCCAGTCGCGGGTCTTGAGCAGCACCTGCTCCATCGGCTCGAATTTGCCCGTCAACGTCGGGCTCTCGTCATTTTCGACGACGGCAACGGTGAGTTTCACGCGGCCGGAGGCGTCGGGTTGGCCGGCCTGGACCGAGTTCGTCATAAACCGGGCGGAATGGTACAACCGGTCGTTCATCGCCGCCGCCAGGTCTCTGGTGAACGGCATTCCCCGTTTCAGGCCGAGATAGTTCAGCACGGTCCTGCGACTGTTCTTCCGGTTCCCCACCACGTTGATACGGTCGATACTGGCGGGCGGGCCTTCATCGAGAATTTTCACCTGCAACGTGGCGCGCCGGGCCGCGGAGTTCGTCACGACATTGAGGGTGAACCGGGACCGGAAGAAGCCGTGTTTGGCCAGCGTGTTCGTGACCTTGCCCGACAGGTAGCTCAGGCTAACGTCATCAAAATGGGCTGGCTGGCCGGCGGCCCAGATTTTCGTACTGTTGGTTTCCGCTGCTTCGGTCCGGTTCGCCGGGGCATTGTCTAGGAATTGGAATGACTCCGCTAACACTTCGGTGCCGGCGTTGGTCACCGTTAACGCTTCCACGATCGGCTGCGTCGGCATTTTCCGGGCGCCAGTGACTTCGACCGGGCCGCAGTGGTAACGGGTTCCTTCCTTAATCTGGACGATGACCCGGTCCGTCTTGTCATCGTAGCGCGCCGTGATCCGGGCATCAGGAAAACCGCAGTGGATGTAGCCCAAGTGCAACTGGTCCTCGATCGCCGCCAGAAATCCAGCACGCGAAGCGAGGGGATGCGACAACAGGGGAAAATCGTAAGTGGAGTTCAGCCCAAGCCAGAGGTTGCCGCCGGAGAACGAGTTGGTGCCTTCGAAGGTGAACCGGTCGAACTCCCGCAATGGTCCGACTCGGGGCGCCAGATTGGTTTCCGCCCCGTGGACCGGGCTGTTCTCCACACCCAGCGCCAGCGCTATGAGAAAGCAGAAGGCGGAGGCAATTTTCATAGGAATCTGCCGTTGATTTGCTCACAATTTCAAAGTCCCGTCAATCCACCCTTCTTGTTGACCGGTTCCCAATCTTCGTTTCCTCCGTTTCCTGGCGCAGAACGCAATGTTGCCGCCTTTGCTTTCCAGGGATTGAGTTGTCAAAATCCGCAAGGTTTTTGACCGTTATGGGCTGGCTGATGGGGTGGAGGCAGCGTAGGATGCCGCCACAATAATCCAGCATGAAGGCACATGAGCAAGCATCCCGCAATTTTCAGCCGTGAGGGCAACCGCGTCGTCTGGCGCTGCAACCAGCAAATCCTCTGGGTGGAATCCTGGGGTTCCGATTGCATCCGCGTCCGGGCCACGACGCTGCCGGAAATGCCGCGACGCGACTGGAGCCTGCTCGCGGCGGGAGCGGCTTCGCCGGAGATTGAATTTGATGCCACGATAGCGCGCCTGGTCAACGGCCGATTGACCGCAACCGTTGATGCGAAGGGCCGGGTGCGATTTTTCAAAGCCGGCAGCCCGGAACCGATCGCCCAGGAGATTTTTGCCCGGACGAACCACCCGCCGGCGCGCACGTTCAAGTCCGTGGGCGGTGATCTGTGCCATGTCGAGGCAAGCTTTACGGCGTATGATGATGAGCGCCTCTACGGTCTCGGCCAGCGGCGGCACGGTCTGCTCGACCAAAAAGGTTGTGTGCTGGAACTGACCCATCGCAACTCACAGGTTTCGATCCCGCTGCTGATTTCCAGTCGTGGATATGGCCTGCTCTGGCACAACCCCGGCCTGGGCCGCGTTGAGCTCGGCCGCACGCAGACGCGCTGGGTGGCCGAAGCCACGCGCCTGATTGATTACGTGGTGATGACCGGCGACGGTTATGCCGGCATCCTGGAACGCTATGCGGATTTGACCGGCCATCCGCCGGTGTTGCCGGAATGGGCATCCGGTTTCTGGCAGTGCAAGCTCCGTTACCGGACCCAGGAAGAACTGCTCACCGTGGCGCGCGAGCACAAACGCCGCGGCCTGCCGATGTCCGTCATCGTCATCGATTACATTCACTGGACGAAGATGGGGGAATGGAAATTTGATCCGGTCAACTGGCCGGACCCGGCGACGATGGTACGGGAACTGGCGCAGCTGGGCATCAAGGTCATGGTCTCCGTCTGGCCGACGGTGAATCCCGACAGTGAAAATTATGCCGAGTTGGAACGGCGCAACCTGCTGGTGCGCACCGAGCGCGGCATGAACACCTTCATTCGCTTCACGGATACGAATGCCAAACACACGGTCATTTCCCACCTGTTGGACAGCACCCATCCGGAGGCGCGCGAGTTTCTCTGGAGCAAACTGCGCGAAAATTACCTCCGTTACGGCATCAAAATCTGGTGGCTGGATGCCATTGAGCCGGAGATGGTCACCTACGACCATGACAACGTCCGCTACCACGCCGGCAACGGCGTTGAAGTCGGCTGCCTGTACCCTCTGCTTCAGCAGCAGGCGCTGTATGACGGCATGAAGTCCGCGGGCGAGGCGGACATTGTGACCCTGGGCCGCGCCGGTTTTGCGGGCAGCCAGCGTTACGGCGCCGCCATCTGGTCGGGCGACATCCACTCGACGTTTGAGGATTTGCAGCAGCAGGTTCGCGCCGGCCTGAACATCGGGCTGAGCGGCATCCCGTGGTGGACGACCGACATCGGCGGCTTCTTCGGTGGCGAGATTGACACGCCGTATTTCCAGGAGCTGATTGTGCGCTGGTTTCAATACGGCGTGTTTTGCCCGTTGTTCCGGCTGCACGGCTGGCGCAACAGCTCGCTCACCCATCCGGAAAGCTGTGATCCGACCCAGGGCGGGCCGAACGAAGTCTGGAGCTTCGGCGACCGCGCCTACGGCCTCATCAAGGAACTGCTGCAGCTGCGCGAGCGCCTGCGTCCCTACATCATGAAACAAATGGCCCAGGCCAGCATCAAGGGGACACCCCCCATGCGCCCGTTGTTTTTTGATTTTCCGAACGATCCCGGCTGCCAGGCCATCGACGATCAATACCTGTTCGGACCGGACCTGCTGGTCGCGCCGGTTTTACACCAGGGCGCGATCAGCCGGGATGTTTATCTGCCGGCGGGCGCCAAATGGACGGACGCCTGGACCGGTGAAATCATCGAAGGCGGGCGGACCATTGCAGCGGAAGCGCCGCTGGAAAAAATCCCGCTTTTCCTGCGTGACGGCCGGCAGCTGCCGATACGTTCCTGAGGTGCCCCGGCCGGTTTCATGAACAAAACCTCCTACCTCACCCGGTTCAGCTACGCCGCCCCCGATTTTGGCGGACAGCTTATTTTTCAGTTCATCATCGGCGGTTACATCAGCAAGTTTTTCACCGATATCTATGGGCTTTCTGCCGGCACCGCGGCCATGATTTTGCTGGTCGCGCGCTGGGTGGATGCCGTGGACGCACCGGTGTGGGGGATCATCTTTGACCGGGTTCACAGCAAATTGGGCAAACATCGTCCGTGGTTTCTCTGGTTGTGCCTGCCGTTTGCGCTGTTCGGAGTGCTGACGTATCTCGCCCCGGACCTGAGCCATAACGCCAAGGTCATTTACGCCGCGGGGACTTACATCATCGCCAGCGTCCTCTACACGGGCATCAACACGCCCGTCACCTCGATTCTGACCACCTTGACGACCAACCCGCAAGAACGCATCACGCTGATGAGCTTCCGCATGTTCGGTTCGAAGCTCGGTGCACTCGCGGTGAATTATTTCGCCCTGAAGCTCGTCGTCTGTCTGGGGCACGGCGATGACCGGCTCGGTTATCTGCGGACACTGATTATCTACGCAGTCGGTTCCGTGCTGCTCTTTTTGTTTGGCTTTTGGAAGTTGAAGGAGGTGGTCGTGGAAGAAAAAAAACGCCAGCCCATCCTCGGCACGTTTGGTGCGCTCAAGGGAAATTGGCCCTGGCTTATCATTTTTTCCAGCAGCTTGTGTTTTTGGATCGCTTTCATTGCGCGCGTCGCTTCCGTGCCTTATTTTCTTGAATACAACCTGCACCGCAAAGACCTGACCGCGCTGGCCTACAGTCTCGATTTCATTTCATTGGCCACGGCTTTTTTGCTGCCGTGGTTCTGCAAATGGACTTCCAAGACCGCCGCTTGGGGCTGGGGACTGGCAGTGATGATTGTCGGACAACTGGTCTTGTCGTTCGGCATCGCCGCGGGAAATTCCGTTTCCCTGATCATGGCCGGCTGGGTCATCGGCTTTCTCGGCAGTGGCATGGCGATGGCGGTGCCGTTTTCCATTTTGTCCGACAGCGTGGACTACGGTGAATGGAAGACCGGCGTTCGCGCGGCCGGGTTGCTGACCGCGATTGGCGCGGCGTTCTGCCTGAAAGCGGGTGCGGGACTTGGCGCCGCGATTCCGTTATGGGTCATGAAAACCTGCGGCTATGTGGCCAACACGGAGCAAACTGTCGCGTCATTGAAAGGCATCGAATTCAACTTCATCTGGTTGCCGGCCATTTTCCTTGTCCTTAGCATCATTCCGGTGCTGTTTTACCGAAAATACGAACGGCTGGAACCGCAAATCCACGCCGAACTGGATCAACGCCGCGCCTCGGCCGCTGCGCGGAGCGAGAGCGGGCGATGACCCAATCGCCTCCCGCCGGCCGTTTTTTGAATCGTCGCCCGGTGATTTATCCCGAGCAGAATCAAGCAATCCGGGTTATATTTGCCTGAAAACATGAAAAAACACCTGTCCGGGCCCCGGTTTTTTTGCTGGCTGCTTTTACCGGCGGTCTGGGGCCTTTTTTTTGCGGCCCAAGCTGCTCTGGCCGCGCCGGCGTTGCCGGTTATCAACACCAATAACATTGTCAATATTCTCGATTTTGGAGCGACGAGCAGCACCACCCTGACCAATACCAAGGCCATTCAAGACGCCATCAATGCGGCGGCGGCGGGTGGCATGACCAATGGCGCGGCGGGCGGCACGGTTGAGATTCCGGCGGGAATTTATTTGAGCGGGCCGATTGCTTTGAAGAGCGCGGTCAACCTGCAACTCGACAGCGGCGCGATTTTGCGGATGTTGCCCTTTGGCCAATATCCCGTCACGTGGTTTACCAACGGCGGCACAAACGTTTATTTCACGGCGCCGAATTTTATCACGGGCTCGGGCTTGAGCGATCTTGAAATCAGCGGTTCCGGCTGGATTCAAGGGCAAGGTGAGCCGTGGTGGCCGTGGGCCAATACCAACAATGCCGTTCGGCCCATTATGATCTCGCTTTCGGGCTGCAACCGCACCTTGATCCAAAATGTGACACTTTCCAATTCACCCATGTTTCATATTGCCATCGGCGGCAAAAGCGGCAACACGACGGTTCAACGCGTGATCGTTCGGGCCAACTCCTCGTCCGATCCTGTCAATCCGGGACACAACACGGATGCTTGTGACGTGAGCGGGACCAACATCCTGGTGCAAAACTGCGACATCAGCGTGGGCGACGACAATTACACCTGCGGTGGCGGCACTTCGGGCATGGTGATCACCAACAACACTTATGGCAACGGACACGGGGTTTCGATTGGCAGTTTCACGTCGCCGAGCGTTTCAAACATGATCGTCATCAATTGCACGTTCACCAACGGGGACGCCGGTGCCCGGATTAAATCTGACCGCGACCGCGGCGGTTTTGTCCACGATATCTC
>Ga0265338_10002223_pt1 | contig 29585 bp, 29 predicted proteins | sample 42126metaG_FD_193579 | JGI IMG/M metagenome (GOLD analysis project Ga0265338, IMG submission 193579) | Rhizosphere microbial communities from Carex aquatilis grown in University of Washington, Seatle, WA, United States - 4-21-26 metaG | ecosystem: Host-associated > Plants > Roots > Rhizosphere...
ATTCGGCAGCAGCTGCCCTCCATACGTCTCCCCTCCTCCCGCCGCTTTGATCCATCCCACAAGCTGATGACCGGTGGAATCGGTGATGGTGAGCTTGTCGCCGATATAGGGAGTTAATGTTCCAGCGGAGCTGAAATCAACGAAAGCAGTGTTTGAAGCGATAGAGAGACGCATGTTGGATTGGGAGACATTGCCACTGCCAAAGGTCTGGTTGCCATAGTCCTGAGGCGCCAATGCAAGGGATGCTCCCTTCTCAAAGAGATCGGAGTAATTGCCTCCGTCATTCGCCTCTGATGACTGATACTTCTGAGATTCAAGATCAGAGGTGAATTCATACTTGGTGCCCTGCATCTGATAGGTGTAGAAGAGACCTGAGCTTGTGGTATTCGTGGGGTCGACAGGAAGAGAGCCTAAGGGAGACTTGGTGGACATAGTGGAGAAGTTAAGAGGGATCCAGCCCGTACCATCGGTATTGCGATAGGTACTGGTCTCCGCGCAATGCCAGGTGAAGAGGGATGAGGTGGGAAGACCTAAGCCTTGGCATTGGTCTCCTGCGGTGGTAGAGGCCATAGGGTCAGGAATGGAGATATATGTGGTGGAAGCAGTTCCCAAGGAGCCTGCAGAGAGGTCTTCCTGATAGAGGCTAAGGGCATGGGTCAGGGTATCCACGTCAGAGACCCTATTACTATCTCTTGATTGTTTGAGCATCTCTGCGGGGTTCAGAGTGAGGACCACTACTACTGCAAGGATGGCGATGATCGCGATGACGACCAGAAGCTCGATGAGGGTGAAGCCGTGGCGAAAATGAGATGAACGCATGAGATTGATCGGGAAGAGAAATTATTTCTGTGCATTATATAAAGCCAGAATCTCCGCCGGAGAAAGAGCTCGGTTATAGATGCGTACATCGTCGATGGAACCGGAAAGAACATTTTGAGCTGCCGACGACGAACTTAGACCAGCCCCGATTCCCCATGGAAGTGCGTTGCTATAGGACAAAACCTGACTCCCCGTTGAAGATGCCTGAAAGGCCCCATTTATATAAACGGCGAGCGTGGTGCCATCATATGTACATCCGACGTGATACCACACCCCGGGAATATTAAAAGTGTTTATGGCGGAAAACGAATTCAAAGCGTTATTTATAGAGCAATAAAGTTTACCGGACCCTCCATCGAACAGAACAAAGGGGCCAACGCCGGCATAATAGTTGGAAACCACCCTATCATAATTAACGATGGATGATCGATTCACCCATGCAAATACCGAAATAGCATTCGTCAATTGAAGTTTTCCCGGGTTTCCCAAATTTACCCAGGAGTTTGAATTTGGATGTCCGGCATAATTTCCCACCTTCCCTGAAGAATAATAATTTCCGGCACTCCATGTTCCCCACGTCCCATTATCTCCGTTTCCGGATTGGTCATATGCCACCGTCCCACTCCCCTCATCCATCGGCCAATATCCCACAAGCCCTGATGGGCTGTAGAGGGCGGAGATGGTAGGAGTACCTCCGGAGATGACCTCGGGAAACAGGTTGGTGTTGGCGTTCTGGGCAAACTGGGATTTGTATTTCTGAGATTCCAGATTGGCAGTGATCTCAAATTGAGTGCCATTGGTATTGTAGGCATAGAAGAGTCCTGAACTGGTCTGGTTGGTAGGGTCCACCGGAAGGGAACCGATCGGAGTACCTGCGGTGATCTTTGAAAGATTTACCGGGATCCAGCCCTGATTGTTGATGCTTCTGCTCGAGGTGGAAGAGGCGCAGTACCATTGCTGTCCCGAAGAGGCATTGAGGGACGGGAGTCCCAGACTTCCGCACGTAGAAGAGGTGTTATCAGGGACCGAGATGCCGGTGCTCGAAACAGCACCAAGGGAGAAACCACCGCTTCCGCTTTGATCCGTCAGATACAGATTGAGAGCGGAGGTGAGGGTGGCCATGTCGGAGACCCGGTTTGCATCGCGCGATTGCCGGAGAAGCTCTGCGGGGTTCAGAGTGAGAACTACCACGACGGCCAGAATGGCGATGATCGCGATCACGACCAAAAGCTCGATGAGGGTGAAGGCGGCGCGCGAATGATGATGAGAGGGGTACATAAAATCAGGTGATTTGATGTAGCCCGGATCATCGCCTGTTCCCTGCCTCCGAGGTGGAGGCCCGCCGTCCAGAGATCAGAGAGGTGGCAATGAAAGCACGTCTGGACGTGTCTGCTTGATGTTAATTGTTTACTTCTAGTATATCAGAATCGATCCTACTGCGTAGACGCAATGTGCTCCTCGCTATACTTCAGATTCCCGCCCACTTTCTTGCCGGGATTGAAGATATTCAAGGGGTCGAATATCTTTTTCACCTCCACAAACAATGCTTCTATCTGCGGCCCGTACATTTCCTCCAGATACGGCGTGCGGATAAGACCGTCGTTGTGCTCAGCCGTGATTGAACCGTGATATTTGAACACTAGCTGATAGACCTCTTCCGAGATCTTCGGAATGAGCGCACGGACGCGTTCATCTTTAAGGTTCATTAGCGGGATGATGTGAAAATTGCCGTTGCCCGGATGGCCGGCGATGGTATAGATGAGGTCTTTTTTATATTTATCGAGGATAGCGTTCACTTGCGGTAGCACCTCCGGCATGTATTCCGGCTTGACGATAAAGTCGTCAATGAATGGTGCCGTGTCGAGACCGGTCGTATTGTTATGGAGCAACGCAAAGCTCTGCCGGCGGATCGTCCAATATTTCCCTTCTGCTTTTTCGTTATGTAACGGATGTACGCGGACGCCCTTATGCGTCTTCGCAAATACCCGAACATCCGCCGCGAGCGCGGCAAGCTGTTTATCGAGCTCCTTCTCGTCATTGCCGGTAAGCTCTATGAGCATGATCATTTTGGGCATGCCGCCCGTGAGCACCATCCATGCCTCCGGAATGAACTGGAAGCCGAGTGTGAAGATATTGCCCCCCATGGACTTCATCACCTGGCGCCAAAGCTTGACCGCGAATCCGATCGTCTTATCATCGTATGACTCTATGCTCTCCGGCTTGAATGGCAAAACATTTTCCACCAGGTCCGCGACCGGTGTAAGATCTTTCAAAAATACAACACACAAGCGCGAATGTTTCTTGAGCGGCACAAGTTTTACTTTTGCCTCCGTAAGTAGGCCAAATGTTCCCTGCGAACCGACGATGATCTTTGTGATATCGAAGACGCCGGTCTCTTTGTCCCACACGTTCCATAAATAATAGCCGGCGGAATTTTTTGATACGTTGGGTTTGGCCGCCTTGATCGTGTCGTAATTTTCATCGATCAGCGTTTTGAGTTTGCGATAGATCTCGCCCTCGTAGCTCTGTTCGGCAAGTTTGGCCGTAAGCGCATCGCCCACGAGCGGCCACAGCGTGTGCTCCTCGCCGTCGCCCAGCACGATCTTCACCGCCTGCACGTAATCCTCCGTCTTCCCGTACGCGAGCGTCTTCTCGCCGCCCGAGTTGTTATTGACCATGCCGCCGAGCGCCGCCAGGTCCTTGGACGCCGGATATGGCGGGTAGAGCAGACCCTTCTCCGTCAGCACTTTTTCAAAATCACGAAAGTAGACGCCGGGCTCCACTTTTGCCTCGTCCGTTCCTACCTCTATGATGTGATTGAAATATTTCGTGAAGGAAACGATGATCCCCTGACTGAGCGGTCCGCCCGTCATGTCCGTTCCCGCGGAACGACCCGTGAGCGACACGTCCTCACCTGCCGTTTTTTTCTGTGCGACGAGCTTCACCAGATTTTTTATATCCTCGGCATCCTTTGGGAACACCACCACCTGCGGCCGCACCTTAAAGAGCGAATAATCGCGGCTATATTTTGTGAGGGTCTCATCATCCACCGCCACATCCCCATGAAAGAACTGTTTTATTTCGTCTGCGATCATTTTTTTAATGGTCTTTTAATACTACCATTTAGTAACGTTTCAAATCCAATTTGGTATGATTAAAGGATATGAAAACATTGAACGTGCGATGGAAGCTGGTCGGATTGGCAGCGGGCATCCTCGTCGTTATCGCAGCCGTGATATTTTTGGTCGTTTCACTCGCCGCGCCGGAGCAACCCGCAGAAATCCCGGCGGGTACCTCCTCCACGATCACCACCGTTGCGAACGGGACGCCCGGCGGCAGTAGCACCGCTTCCGCACCTCCGACCCAGTCCGGCGGGGGGGCGCAGAATATTCCGCCGCTTCCCGGATCCACCATCACCATCCACCTGCTCACCCCGATATCCAACAATGTTTGGACTGTTGGTAAGGCAAATCCCATCGCGTGGGATAACGCCGCGGATATCACGGGCGAGATAGATCTGGTTAACGCGACCACGAAAAAGTTCGTCGGCGTCATTCTCGCGGAAACAGGACCCAAACAGACCTCCTACACGTGGAATGCGGAGCAGGTCTATCTCGGGCGCTACAGTGCAGACGAGAAGGCGGTCATCCCGGGCATATATTCCATCCGTATTCACTTCGATGGGAACGGTCTCGGCGATCTGGTGAGCGGTCCCTTCACTATCGCGAACTAGAAAAACAAAGCATTATTGGAAGACGCGGACGCGGCGGAGCGCTTTGTGGTAACTGATCGCAAATCGGTGAGCCTCGTCGCGCACCTTTACGAGCGTCGCTTTTTGTACGCCTTTTGGAACAAGACCGATGATGTCGTTGCGATCCCGCTTGGGACCCTTCGCGATGCCAATGATCGGAACCTTGATACCGGCGCGGAGGAGTACGCGGCGGGCGGTGTTCACCTGCGCGAGCCCGCCATCGATAAGCACGAGATCCGGCATCGGCCAGTCCGAGCGGGCAAAGCGCCGCTCCAACACCTCCTTTAACATGCCGACGTCATTCGGCTGGAATATGCTCCGAATCCTGAACTTGCGGTATTCGTTCTTATTCGGTTCACCGTCTTCAAATACCACCATGGAGCCGACGGCGGAGGTACCGGAAATGTTCGAGATGTCATACCCTTCGATGCGATAGCCATTCTTTAGCGCCATGCCAGCGCTGACAGCTGCGGCGCGCCCCGCAGCGCTCCCCGTCACGAGCGCATCATTGTCGGAGATGAGCGCGGTGTCCTGGATGTGCCGCAGTGCGAACATCTGCCGTCGCAACGCCGCCGCTTTTTCAAACTCCTGTTTTTTAGCGGCCGCCTTCATATCCTTTTCAAGTGCGCGGATGATGCGCACCTTCTTTCCCTCAAAGAACAGCTTCAACCGCTCGATGTTCTTCAAATAATCCTCATGCGTGATCGCCCCTACGCACGTGCCGGGGCATAGCCCAATCTCGTAGTTGAAACAAGGACGCAACATCCTCCCTATCTCATCCGGATCGTGCGTGCTCCACGGGAATATCCGCCGGAGGATGCGCAACGCTTCGCGCGCGCTCGATGCCGAGGTGAACGGACCAAACCGTTGCCCCTGCGACGCCACCGCGCGACCGCCCTTTCCGCCGACCGCTACCGCGCCGGCGCCACGCACCAGCAACACCCGCGGAAATTTCTCGCGCGTGATCTCAAAATATAAAAAACTCTTGTCATCCTTCTCGCGCACATTGAACGGCGGCGTGATCTTTTTAATGAGCTCCGCCTCACGGATCAGCGCCTCGAGCGCGGTCTCTTTTTGCTCGAAATCGATATGGGAAATCTTGCTCACGAGCGTCTGGATGCGCATGTCATGGGGCCGCTCGAAATAGCTGGACACGCGCCGCCGCAGGTTTCCCGCTTTGCCCACATACAAAACACGCCCGGCGATGTCTTTCATGATGTAGACACCCGGTGTTTCCGGGAATTTCTTATATGGGACGGAGGTTTTAACCATTATTCCTCCAACAGCACGTACACCGCACACTTTTCGAGCAGCGAGTCGGTCCCCTCTATCTTTTCGTTGATATGATCCAGTGGGATCGGCGACTGGCCGTTCTCGAACATCAGCTGGTTCTCATGGATGTACGCCACCTTATGCCCGGCTTCGTTAAAGATAAAGTTGTTTTGGAAGTAGCCCAGTTTGTGACCATCCGCTTCGGAGCGGATATGCTCGCCATCGATCCACCCGATCTTAGCCCCGTCATGCCAGACTTTGTTGTCATAGATTTTCATATCTTGATTATAGCAAATAGGCCAAACGGGCTGTTCTTAAAGTAGCGGCCGCAGATACTCCCCGGTGATGCTCGCCTTCTTGCGCACAATCTCCTCCGGGGTGCCGGTGGCGATGATCTTGCCGCCGCGAGCGCCACCTTCCGGGCCAAGGTCAATCACCCAGTCAGCACACTTGATGACGTCCAGGTTATGTTCGATGACGACGATCGTGTTTCCCCTATCAACAAGACGCTGGAGCACCTTGAGCAACTGATCCACGTCTGCGAAATGTAGACCGGTCGTCGGCTCGTCAAGCAGGTAGAGCGTGCGGCGCGTGTCGCGCTTGCCGAGCTCCGCGGACAGCTTAATGCGCTGTGCTTCGCCGCCGGAGAGCGTCGTCGCTGATTGACCGAGTTCCAGATATCCCAAACCGACCTCCTCTAGTATGGTAAGTTTGTCCATCAACCACGGGATGTCCTCAAAGAACTTTACCGCTTCTTCGATCGTCATCTGCAGAACATCGAAAATATTTTTGCCTTTATATTCCACGGCGAGCGTCTCGCGATCAAAGCGCTTGCCCTTGCACACGTCGCAGGTGACGTACACCGTCGGCAGGAAGTGCATCTCGATCGCGATCGTGCCGTGGCCTTCGCAGTTCTCACATCGCCCACCGGGGACGTTGAAACTGAAGCGGCCCGGCTTGTATCCGCGCACGCGCGCGTCTTCCGTTTCCGCAAAGAGATCGCGAATGTGCGTCCACGCGCCCACATATGTGGCCGGGTTGGAGCGCGGCGTGCGGCCGATCGCCGCCTGATCGATATTGATGATGCGCGTGATATATTCCATCCCAAGGATGGACTTGTACCCGCCCGCCTTGAAGGTCGCGTGATTCAATTTATCCGCGACGGCTTTGTAGAGCACATCGTACACGAGCGATGATTTGCCGCTGCCGGAAACGCCGGTCACTGCCGTGAAGCGGCGCAACGGGATATCCACATCTATATCTTTTAAATTATTTGCATGGGCGCCACGGATTTTTAAATATTCCTGCTTGGCATCTACCCTGCGCCGCGTTTCCGGCACTTGGATAAATTTCTTTCCGCGCAAATATTGCAGCGTGAGCGAATTCTGCTTCAAATCTTTGATGAGCGCCGGCATCGGCCCCTGCGCCACCACGTTGCCGCCGTGCACGCCCGCGCCGGGTCCGATGTCCACCAGATAATCCGCTTCGCGGATCGTGTCCTCATCGTGTTCCACCACGATGATCGTATTGCCAAGATCGCGGAGGTCTTTGAGCGTCTGGATCAACTTCGCGTTGTCACGCTGGTGCAGACCGATCGTCGGCTCATCCAATATATAGAGCGTGCCCACCAGGCGCGAACCGATCTGCGACGCCAGCCGGATGCGTTGCCCCTCACCACCGGAGAGCGTTCCCGCCTTGCGATCAAGCGTCAGATATTCCAATCCGACGTCCATCATGAACTTTAATCGATTTTTAATCTCGCGAAGCGGCGCCTCGGCCACTTCGTTCATGGACGCGCCGGCGAACTTCAATCCGGAGAAGAACGCATGGGCATCCTCGATGGAAAGCGCCGTGACGGTGTGGATGCTCTTGTCGTCGATCAGCACATTCAAACTTTCCACGCGGAGGCGCTTACCTTCACAGACCGGACATATCTCGTCCGACCAGATGTCTTTCGTACCAAGGCCATGACACTCCGGGCAGGCGCCGTACGGGCTGTTGAACGAGAACAGACGCGGTTCGATCTCCGGGAACGAAAATCCGTCGTGCGGGCAGGTGAATTTTGCCGAAAGCGATACCTCTTTGTCGGTGATAAGCGTCACCACCGCATTGCCGTACTTCAATCCCGATTCGATCGCCTCGGCGAGGCGCAAACGATTATCCTTGTCTTTAAAATTCATTCCTGAAGGCAACCGATCCACGACGAGGTCGATATCGTGCACCTTGTAACGCGAGAGCTCCACGCGTTCGCGCAGCGAATGATATTTACCGTCGATACGCACTTCAGAAAATCCCGCGTTCAGAAAATCATAGAGCATTTGGTAATACTCGCCTTTCCGGCCGCGCACCACCGGCGCCAAGATAACAAAGTTCTTTTTATCTTTATTCTCGTTCGAAATCTGGATCGCAACGTCCACAATCTCCTCATTCGTCAACTTCTTGATCTCGCGTCCGCACGTTGGGCAGTACGGCTTCCCGGCGCGTGCGAAAAGCACACGCAGATAATCGTAGATTTCCGTAATGGTCGCCACCGTGGAGCGCGGGTTGCCCGAATGGCTCTTCTGGTCGATGGAAATCGCGGGCGAAAGCCCTTCGATATCATCCACGTCCGGCTTGTCCAGACGTCCCAAGAATTGCCGCGCGTATGCGGAGAGCGATTCGATGTAGCGGCGCTGACCTTCCGCAAAGATGGTATCGAATGCGAGCGACGATTTGCCGCTGCCGGAAAGTCCGGTGAAGACGACCATTTTGTCACGCGGGATCTCAAGATTTACATTCTTGAGATTGTGCTCGCGCGCGCCCTTGATGATGATCTTATCGTGTTTCATATCATTGATTATCGCCGTTAGTTTCCGCAACGCTTTCCCCGTTTCCGCTTTGTTCTTTCCATAATGCCGAGTACAAACCGTCCGCATTCTCCAAAAGCTTGTTGTGATTCCCCTGCTCCACTACGCTGCCTTTGCGCATCACATAGATGCGGTCCGCACGCGCGAGCGTGGAAAGCCGGTGTGCCACCATCACCGTGATAAGGTTCGGCCGCGACTTCGCGATCTGATGGATTGTCTCGGTGATGGATTTTTCCGTGATGGAATCCAGGCTTGACGTCGCTTCGTCGAAGATGATCAATTCCGGATCCCGCAATAACGCGCGGGCAATGGCAAGACGCTGGCGTTCGCCGCCGGAGATCTTGATGCCGCCCTCCCCGATCTTCGTGTCCAAGCCCTTGCCACCACGCTCCGCGATCGCTTGTACCGACGCACTCTTGAGCGCGTTCCAGCAATCCTCGTCCGTAGCATCCGGTTTCACAAACACAAGATTGTCGCGCAACGTTCCGGCAAACAACTGGGTGTCCTGCGAGACATAGCCGATCTTCCGGCGCAGCGCGTCGTAGTCAACGGTGTCGCCATTCACGCCGTTCAATAAGATCGCGCCCTTGGTCGGCTTATAAAGCCCTACGAGTAGTTTGATCAGCGTCGTCTTTCCCGAACCCGAATATCCGGCGAACGCCACTGTTTCCCCGCTCTTGATCGTCAGGTTCATATTTGCAAGCGCGGTGAGGGCGCCACTCTGATATCCAAAGCCGACGTCCTTGAACTCCACTGTCTTCAACGAATCGATCGTCACCGGATGCGCCGGCTTCTGCTCCGAAGGAATGGCGAGGATCTCTTCCAATTTTTCCATACTGCCGCGTGATTCCTGGTATTGCGCAGCAACCGTGCCGATGTCGCCGAGCGGCGAGAAAATATAGAAAGAGTAGAACCATAGCGTCAGGAACTCGCCGAGCGTGATGCGGCCGAGGAAGATCAACCACAGCATCGCGAACAAAATGATGGAGCGCATCGCGTTCACGATCGTCCCCTGGGTAAAGCTCAGCTTGCGGATGAGCGTCAACTTCGAAAGTTCGAGCGACAGCACTTTGTTGTTCACATCGTTCAAGCGCTGCGTCTCCTGATCCTCGAGCCCCAAGCTTTTCACGAGCTCCACGTTGCGGATGGTCTCTGTGGTGGATCCGGCAAGGTTCGCGGACTCGATGACGATGGTCTTCTGAATGGCTTTGATCTTCCTTCCCAAAAAGAACAGCGCCGCACCCATGATCGGGATGACGAGGAAGTACAAAAGTCCGATGATCCAGTTGACAAAGAACGCGTAGATGATCACGAGCAGAATGCCGACGAGCGAAACAAATACGACGTCCACAAAGCTAAGGATGAGCTGTTGTGCATCAAGCCGCGCCTTCTGGAGTTTTTGCAGAAGCTCGCCGGAGCGCTGATCTTCGAACACTGAGTATGGCAGAGAGAACGAGTGCGCGACGCTGTGCGCGTAAAGCTCGGTACCCACCCGCTGAGCCACCACATTCTCGTAGTATTGCTGGAAATTCTTTGCGATGCGCGAAATAAGCGCCGCGGTAACGGACGCGAGCAGGAGCAATCCAACGCCCTTCAAAAAATCATTGCCCGATATGGAACCGATCTTTGAGACATAATCATCAATCACGATGCGGAACACCTGCGGATCCACGAGCGAAAATGCGATGTTGACCGCCGCAAAGATAAGCGTTAGCGATAACGCCTTTTTGTGCTTCTTGATGTAGTCGAATAATAGTTTCATAAGATACAAAAACGCCCTCGGTCGGGGTTATAGGGGTCTATGTAAAGAAAGTTTAGACCAGTTTGAGCGATGGGTCAACAAAAATGACCTACGAGCTATAAGGGAAGATGCCCCTGGCTATCGCCGGTTATGGTAAACGTGCCGATCACCTGGGACGTGGTGCCATCCGGAGCAACCACGTGAATCGTGTACGCGGTTCCCGGCGTCACCTCCACGAGGAATTGCGCGCACATCTCGGCTTTATTACAGACCGGTCCCAGCGTCTGCGGCACGATGAACGTAATAGTTTTTCCATCCGGCGACGATAAATCTTTTAATGATCCCGCCGAAAGGCCGTTCAGCGTCACCACGTTTCCCGTTGCGGCAAAACGACCGCCATTGATCGTGACGGTGGCGCCAATTGGGCCGCTTGAAGGATAAAGTGGCGGTTTCTTGGAAGGAGGAATAGGGGTCGAACTGGAGGGAATGGATGTTGGCGTTGAGGTTGTAATGGGCGGAAGCGGAATATGATCATACAGCTCCGGCGGGATCACCCCGGAAACATGCTTTTCGTTATATTGATGATATGCATAAAAAGCGCCGCCAAGCACGGCGATGCCAGCAAGGACGATCAATGTTATTGCAATAGGAGCAAACCCTCTGCGATTCGTATCCATATACATATAGAACGTGTTTGGATTGAAAGTGTTACTTCATTTGAGCCTCTCTCTGCCGGAGATTTGCTATAATGAAACTGGAAACCGGCTAAAATAGGCTGCCCACAATAAGAATGAATTATTACATCGGTAATTTCCACGAAGATCGCGAGAAAGAACCAGAGAGAAGAGACTGGCTTGTCGGCCAGTTTATGGATGGACAACGCCGCACGGATAAGATGTCAATAAAGTTTTGGCATTTTACCAAGGGTCCCACTGGTCATAAATCCAAGCATCAGACAATCGCTACAGAATGCACAATCGTTACCAAGGGTAAGTTAAGGGCCGAGATAGGATCTGAGAAGTTTGAGTTCGCCGCAGGGCAGTATGTTGTAATCCCTCCCATGGTCCCAAGCAATTTGGCTATAGAGGCGCTGGAAGACTCGGAGGGAATTACCATAAAAGCTCCTTCCTGCGATCCTGATGATACAGTAAAGCCTGCTAGATAAAAGGGTTCGGAACGATTTTGTTCGAACTTCGTTCCCTAACGCCCGCGCTTCTTCATGATCTTGGCATCCTTCATCACCTCTTCTACGGTCGCCGCTTTCTTGTTCAACTCCCGTATCTCATCGCGCAATATTCCCGCGAGCTCGAAGTTGAGCTCCTTTGCTGCCGCTTTCATGTCGCGCTCTTTTTCTGCGATCAGCCGCTGAAGCGCGGTCTTGGATCGCGGCACCGGTGCTGTTTCCAATCGCAAAATCTCATCAATATTCGGCAGGATGTCGGATATCTTCCGCACAATCGTGCGCGGCGTGATGTGGTTCTCCTTATTATATGCGACCTGGATCGCACGGCGGCGATCGGTTTCGCGGACGGCGCGCTCGATGGAGCCGGTGATATTGTCAGCATACATCACCACCTCGCCCTCCACGTTGCGCGCAGCGCGGCCGATCGTCTGAATAAGCGAGACCTCGCTGCGCAGGAATCCTTCCTTGTCCGCATCCAAAATAGCCACGAGCGAGACCTCCGGCAAATCGAGACCTTCACGGAGTAGATTCACGCCGACAAGCACTTCTATCTTGCCACGACGCAGGTCGGTCAAAATTTTGATGCGGTCCATAGTTTTCACGTCGCTGTGCAGATAGTTCACTTTTATTTTCTTTTCCTCCAGATACGCGCTGAGGTCCTCCGCCATGCGCTTCGTGAGCGTCGTCACGAGCACGCGCTCCCCTTTTGCCACGCGCTCCTGGATGCGCGGGATAAGATCTTCCACCTGTCCACGCGCGGGCTTGATCGTGATCTTCGGGTCCACAAGGCCGGTCGGACGGATGATCTGTTCCACCACCTGACCCTTCGGCGGCTGGCTCACTTTGATCTCATACGGACTCGGCGTGGCGGAGGTATAAATGACTTGACCGATGCGCGCATCAAACTCCTCGAATCGGAGCGGGCGGTTGTCGATCGCAGACGGCAAACGGAATCCGTACTCCACGAGCGTTTTTTTGCGCGCTGCGTCGCCGTTGAACATGCCCTGCAGTTGCGGCACCGTCATGTGCGACTCGTCGATGATGGTGAGGAAGTCCGGCGAACCATCTTCGTTATGCGGGAAATAATCCAAAAGCGTTGCCGGCGGCTCGCCTGCGGCGCGACCGGAAAGATGACGCGAATAGTTCTCAATGCCGTGACAATACCCCACCTCTGCCATCATGGCGAGGTCGAATTTGGTGCGCCGCTCGATGCGTTCCGCCTCCAGGAATTTCTTCTCCTTATCAAATTTCACGAGCTGTTCTTTTAATTCTTTTTTAATACTTTCCAAAGCGCGTTCGCGCGATTCCGGTGCCGTGATAAAGTGTTTTGCCGGAGCAAAAAGGATATCCGGGATTGCGGGCGTCTTTCCCGGCTGAAATCCCTTTACCGGATCCACTTCGTAAATGGCACGAATGATACCACCCGACACCTCCAGGTTGTAGATGACCTCACGATCCGCGGGCATGATCTCCCAATTCTCGCCACGCAGACGGTATGTGGCACGCTTGAGATCCGCCGTCGTGCGATTGAATTGCAGCGAAACGAGCTTGCGCGAAAAATCGCGGCGCTCCACCGCGTCGCCCACTTTGAAGCGAATAATGTTCTTTGCATATTCCTCCGGGGCGCCCAAGCCGTAAATACATGACACCGACGCCACAATGATCACATCGCGCCGCGTGAGGAGTGCCATCGTCGCCGCGTGGCGCAACTTGTCGATCTCATCGTTGATCAACGCCTCCTTGTCTATATAGGTATCGCTCGACGGCATGTACGCCTCCGGCTGATAGTAATCGTAGTACGAAACGAAATAATTGACGGACGAGTTCGGGAAGAGTTCCCGGAACTCGTTGCAGAGCTGTGCGGCGAGCGTCTTGTTATGCGCGATCACGAGCGTCGGTTTCCCCATCTGCTGGATCACGTTCGCCATCGTGAACGTCTTGCCGGAGCCCGTCACGCCGAGCAGGGTCTGATCGCGCAGCCGCTCGCGCAAACCCGAAACAAGCGATGCGATCGCCTTTGGCTGGTCCCCTGCGGGCTTGTTATCGGAAATGATCTCAAAGTGGTTCATAGTACGAAATGCCCCTTGCCCGAGGGCTATAGGGGTTGCTCATCCAAACTTTCTCTACCAGACCAGTTTAATATTTTTTTAATAGGGAGTCAAAAAAGACCGCTGTTCAAATCAGCGGCCTTCACTCTGGGGAAGCAAGTACGATGCCCTCTATCTCATTCACTAAATCGGATAGGGGGGTTCGTGCATCAAGAACAAACAACTGATGGGCACCGAGGGTTGCCCGGGTCGAAGAGAGGGAGGTCTCGTAGGCATCAATATCCAACCTTCTTTTTATCGCTTCGGGCCCATCCCCGCGTTCCCGCATGCGCTTGATCCTCTCCTCCTCACCGAGTTCGAGATGGAAACACATCACGCGGCATCCAATCTGCCTCAACGTTACCACTCCGCGCGACGGAAAGGTCGTGAGCAGTATATGCGATCCGGCCTGCAAATCCGCCTTCCGTACAGCATAGACCATACCATCCCGAACCCTTCGCAGAATATATTCCGCGTCATCACTCAGCGCATCTGCGGACACGAAGTGATAATGGATACCATTCGACTCACCTACGCGGATCGCCCGATTCGTGTACGTCACCAATAACCTATAGCGAAGAGGGTTGCCCGACTGTAAAGCCCTCGCGAGCGTGGTCTTTCCGGACCCACTGGGACCCGATATGTTGACAATCATGCGCACCTCCTAAAAAAGCCTTTCCTATGACGATAATACTCGTAGCATATAAAACTGCAACCTTTTCATAAAAAAGGGCCCACCAGAAAATGAGGATCATCTGGTGGGCCAACTTTGCAACGTCCCGATAAGACGCACGATCTTATCCAGACAAAGAGCTTCTGCTGATTGGCGCGCCCGAGACAAATAGTGTCCGGCGACCGATCGTTTTGCTTGCACCATCAAACAGTACTGTTTGATGTTTACAAACACGGCAGCGCGATGGAACATTTCTTTTGCGCCTTCGCCGTGACGATCATTGGTCGACCCGGTAAAAATCGCTATAAGCTCATTGCGCGTCAAACTCGTGCGCAGGCGAGGATCGTCTATGAACAACGACCAATCCTCATGCGGAACCCCCGCAAGAAAAAGTCCGAAGTCGAACACCCCCACGGCGCAGTTTTTGCACATAATGAAATTTGCAGGACTGCGGTCGCTCACTACTACCGGACTGGTTTGTCTTATTGTTTCCAGCGCGGCAAATTCAGAATCCATTTCGCCAAAGTCGACGTGTTGATCGGTAGTGACGCTCCCGATGAATTGGTGGGCCTTTTTTGCATAGTATGGGCCCTGCCTATTTACCAAAAGCGTCCTTCCGGTGGACGTATCCGAGAGAGCGTGTTGTATGTCGTTGATAGTACGTGCGATGACATATGCACGTGATTCGGTGAGTTCCATTTCGGTCAGGTAATCGCCTTGCAGCAGTTCCGTGACCGAAACGAACACATCATCCAATGCAAAGAGCGCCATCGCGACCGGAATGCGAAACGATGAGGGATGCCGTGAATACAACTCCCCCAAAAGGACGAATTCCCGGGATAGCTCCGCTACTAACCGCTCAGAATCCCACGGCACCACCTTTACCACTATTCCGCGACCGCAACCATCGTCGCTCATAACGTAGGTGTTAACCTTGTATTCTGAAGCGTTGCGAAATCGCGGGGTTACTGTTTCATGGGTGAGATGCTCGACAAGGCCAGGGAAGGCCTTGTCGAGCGCAAGCATCGTCCCGCAATCGAGACTATGGCGAAGGATATCGAGAACTTCTCCTGCGTTAAGTTGGTTGGGTTTCATCCCTACCTCCCATCAGCATGTGTATGTACCGCAGGCCCTGCGCCACGATAGCGACCTCCCGACTCACGCCCTCTTTTACTTCGTCAAATTTCGTGAGCGTAAATGTCGGCATTGTTGGGGGGTTTTTAAACATGATGATGGTCGCCATCGGAAATTTCTTTCTTATGAGCGCGGCGGTCTTTCGCTGCAGTTCATTGGAAAGAACGTTTCGAGGGTATTGCACCACTTTTGTTTCGCTGAAACTACGGAAGATCATTTCAGCACCCGTATCCACTCCTTCGCCGGCAAAAATGTCTTCGCCGAGCAGGACGTAACGCGGCTGGCGAATTGCCTGGAAGGTCGGATCTACAACATCAACCTCAATGTCCTCTGCTGCGATCCTTTCCACCCGGACGGCCAGGTAGTTCTGCCAGAAAAAGCGGATTCCTTGTCGCACGTTGGTGACACCTGTTTCCTGTAAGCGCGATTTGGATTCTTCTTTCCCCAGCCCCCACTGTGATTCATCAAAATCCGGGAAGTTCCTGCTGCACCAGAGTTTGATGAAGTTGGCGTATGTCACGTATCTCTTGAGACGAGGTATGCGGTTGATATCCCATCCCTCAAGAACACGCATACACTCTGTTAAGGTCCGAGGAGTGCCGAAATAGGTCGAATTGCACTCCCGCAGAACAGACTTTAGATCTTCTTCCATGTAGATCTCGATCGCCGCGATGCGTCCGAAATCCTTGGCCGCGGAAGCGTTTTTTGAATACAGCTCTCCTGCCTTCGCCATCTCTTTGTAGTTCAGAAAATTGAAGTACATGGAGATGCTCACCGCATACGGACCGCGGTTCAGATACCACGTCTCCGGCATTTGCAGTCCGATGGAGAGATCGTCGTCAAAACACAGATCGGTCAACTGCACGTCATATCCGGCATCCAATAATTCGGCCTGCAGGATCCTCGTGGCTTGGTCCCCAAACGTCAACATACCCTGCCGCTCCATGAACATGAGATCGGCATGAATTTGATCCGCGTCGACAACTCGGGAAGCAGTGATTTCAAACACGCCCTTATCAACCTTTGTTACACGCACGGCAGAGTCCTCCTTTGTGATCTATGCGCCCTTAAATGTCAAAGAGCGTACCACGGGCATAATAATGCTGCCCGTTGACACTTGTCAAGAAACATTTTTGCTGTTATGGCAAGGGCTATTATTGGATAGTCGTAAGAGGTGTCACCAAAACGAAAAACCGCTTCCTGGCCTCACACCGGAAAGCGGTCTTTCTTCTAACTAACAATATCCATTTTAGCACACTTTTGGCGGTGTCAAAATGGGGATATCCAGCTACCCCAGCACCTTCGTCAGTGGGCACAGCTCGTGTTTGTGTGGACGCGCCACGCAATAGGCTCGGCCGTAATCAATGATCATATATGTGGCCGTGAACCAATCCTTCTTGGGGATGATGGCCATCAAGTCAGCCTCGATCTTCTCCGGCGTCTTCTCTCTGCTCAGGCCAAGCACACGCGACAGGCGTATCACGTGCGTGTCCACCGCGATCCCCTCCACCACGCCGTAGGCGTTGCCGAGGATGACATTCGCCGACTTGCGCCCGACGCCGGGCACCTTCACCATCTCCGCCATTGTGCGCGGCAGCGTGCCGCCGCACTTCTCCTTTATATATTTTGCCGCAGCCAGAATGTTTTTTGTCTTTGCGCGATAGAAGCCGCAGGCGTGAATCATGTTCTCGAATTGGCGAATGCCGGCTGCGGTCTTGCCAGCTCTCGTGTACGCATCCAACGTGGGATATTTCTTGAAGAGCGCGGGTGTCACCTGGTTCACCTTCTTGTCCGTGCACTGCGCGGAAAGCTGGACAGCCACAAGCAACTCCCACGAGTTGCCGAACGTCAGTGCGATCTTGGGATGCGGAAAAAGCTTGTGTAGGGTCTTTGCGATCTTTGCCCAGCGCTTCTTGTAATACGGAAGGTTTGTTTTGGAAATCATAAAGCGTGGAGTTAGGATCTCAGCTCATCCCCCGTTTTTTTAAACTTCCACAACGTTACCGTCGGGAGGGATATATCAACTTTATCGGAAGACTTCCACATCATCCCTATCCCGCGTCCATCGGGCGCCAGCAATCGTTCCGGAGAGGTCATGTCTTTCAGTTGCTTCTCGTCCAGCTCGCGCTTGATGTCTCCCGTGACCACCACCTCGACCCCTTCCTTCTCCACGCCGTCATCATCCTTCCGCCGGGCAAAAGAAATATCCACCGAGACTTTCGTGCCGTTTGCGGCCGTCACGCTCAGATCGCGGATCGTTCCCAGGACCTTGGCGTCATATTCCGCCTTTGATTCCCCATCGGCGTGTTCAATGCCCAGATTGCCGTGGATGATGGCATTTTTGATCGCCTCGTCCACAGCGATATGAAAATCCCCAACCTCGTCATCCGTCCATCCCGCGGCAAGAAGCCGCGCCTCAAGTGCCTGCGCGGCGTCCGATGCCATTTCCAAATCGTTCGCTACCTCCCAATGATCGCCGACAAAGCGATCCTGCTGTTCCGCGCCGGACGCTTCTTGATTTTTTGCACTCTCAAAGATCATAAAATGTATTTTATTTGAATCGTACCGGAATACTGAGCGATGCGGCATTCTTTGCCAAGCCGGATGGGTTATCTTTTGAGAGCATGACGGTGCCGGTCGCGCCGTGCGGCGTAGAAAACTGCACGATCGCGGTGAACGGAACCGAGCTTGTGGACGTCCAGTCCGCCTGCGCCTGGGCGATACCGGTGCCAAGTACTGTTCCGCCGGCGTCCAATACCTTCACCGGGAACGACGCCTCAAAGAACCACCCGCCGCCGGTGACGGTGCCGATGACCGTGATCGGCGAGCTCACGAGCGCGCCGGGCTGCGGCGCCGTCACGCCAAGGTGCCCGTCTGCGGACATGGTCGGCTGGAGTATCTTTGCGCCGCCAACGTTATCCGGCGGTAATTGCGGCGCCTTCGCGGGAGTGTAAAAAATAAGCACTGCGAGCAATATGACGATGATCACGCCGAGCGCGACCACCAAAACCTTCGCCAATTTCATGCCTCTATTATACCAAATTTGCGCCCGGCAAGGCGCACATATGCAGGCGGACTATTTGAACGGATACGCGCCTTCGCGCCGCAAAAGCGCTATCTTCTTCTTTGTGCCCCGCGCGTACCCGCCGGGCGTCCCGTCGGAGCGTACCACCCGGTGGCACGGCACTTTTTTGGTGTCGGGATTTTTGTTCATGATATTTCCCACGGCGCGATACGCGCGCGGACGCCCCGCGCGGCGCGCGACCTCGGCATACGTCATCACGCTCCCCTTCGGTATCTTCGCAACGACGGCATAAACTTTTTCCGTGAATGATTTCATACAGTGTATTATACAAGCTGGTGCATAAAATAAAACGGACCCGATAGTTTGGGTCCGCGAACAATACGTCTAACAGCCCGCGTCGGATATGATCCCATGATCGTCCGCCCACGTCTTCCAGTCCCGACGGGAAAAGAAAAACGTGCGTTGCTTGGTGCCGAAATCTATAGGGAAAAAGCATGTTACCTTGAGGCCCCTGTTATGGCGCTTGATCTCGTCCTTGGCGCTGACGTGAAGCGCAAGCGTTTCTTCAATGGTCAGGCCAAAACGCGCCGCCATTCCGCAAAGCCAGTGCACTTCGGCCACCAGCTGGTCGATCTGCTTCATCTCGCGGGCTCCAGTAATCTGATCGATAAATATCTGCTCATCGCCCCTTCTTTTGTTGATGGGAGAATTGGGGGCGCAGGCCAATGCGCCGCCATTCCAGGCGAGCGTATGGATGCGCGGATCGGGTCTGCAATTCCTTTGCAGTCGAACCTGATGCTGAAAGATTTCCGGAAACCGGTCTCCGTCAGAGCACGTGAGCAAGATAACTCCGTTGCTCTGGTCAATGAGATGCTCTTTAATATCCTGAAGCACCTTCGCTTCGATAAGCTCCTTGATGAGCTTCTCGTCTCTTTGTGAAAGTTTTGCGGACATTTTTCCCTCTCGATTATGATGAACCGTAGGAAAGTATACCCTATTTTTAGAATGCTGTCTAGTACAGCCCGTCGAAATCCGCGAAGACCGCATCGACAACAAGACTCTCGACACCGCTCATCTCTCTCTTTACGAAATCCTGTGCCTGGTGCAATTGCTTCATGAGCTCCGCCTTTTCCGTATCGGCATTGGCAAAGCTTTTGGAACCGCCGTATCCGCCGCAATCACGGTGGAGCATCAGCACCACGCGCTTTGTGCCATGGAGGCGGCCCGAGGCTTTGATCTGGCCCAACACAAAATCGCGGTCGGACGATGCGTCACCCGCCAACGCTTTCGCGCCGCCGGCGATCTTTACGAGGTCTATATTTCTGAATCCTTCCTGCTTGCCAAACGCTTTCAATAATTTATAAAAACGGTCGTCAAAGCACCACACGATGCACGCATCCGCGATATAATGCTCTTTCGGCGATGAAAACGCGAGTATCTTATCCTCGGCCATCAGTTCACGGCATTAACTTTCAACGTTTCCGGTCGGTCTTCCTCAACTAATATCTTCGCCTGACTTCCCGAATCCACCTCCAAAAACCCGGAGCTGACGGGGATGAATATTTCCTTGCCTTCACCATCCACGATAGTCATCGTCCCCTTTTCCAAAATGGAAATAAGTGGTTCATGATTATCCAGGATTGTGATCTCGCCGGAGCGCGTATTGCAATTGACCGACTTCGCGTCGCCTTGGAACAATACTTTTTTAAGTGAGTAGACGCCGAGTTTCATGTTAATAGATTCTAAGTAATTTCGTCTTCGAAATTACTTTTCCGCTTTGGCACCGACTTCCTCGATGCCTCCCTTCATATAGAACGCGTCCTCCGAAAGGTCGTCGTACTTTCCGTCCAGAATCTCCCGGAAACTCTTAATGGTGTCTTTGAGCGAGACATACTTGCCCGACGCGCCGGTGAATGCTTCGGCGACGAAGAACGGCTGGGAAAGGAAACGCTGGATCTTGCGGGCGCGGTACACCGTCTGGCGGTCGACGTCCGAAAGTTCCTCAATGCCCAAAATCGCGATAATATCCTGTAACTCTTTGTAACGTTGCAACGTTTTCTGCACATCGCGCGCCACATCGTAGTGCTCCTGGCCGATGATCTTCGGATCGAGCGCGGTGGAGCTGGATGCGAGCGGATCCACGGCCGGATAGATACCGATCTCTGTCAGCGCGCGTGAAAGAACAATCGTGGAATCCAAGTGCGCGAAGGTCGTCGCCGGCGCGGGATCGGTGATGTCGTCCGCCGGCACGTAAATGGCCTGCACCGACGTGATAGAGCCCTTCTTGGTGGATGTGATGCGCTCCTGAAGCTCGGCCATCTCGGATGCGAGCGTCGGCTGATAGCCCACTGCGGACGGCATACGGCCAAGCAAGGTGGATACCTCAGAACCGGCCTGCGAATAACGGAAAATGTTGTCGATGAAAAGCAGGATGTTCTTGCCTTCTTCATCGCGGAAATATTCCGCCATCGTGAGCGCGGAAAGCGCTACGCGGGCGCGGGCGCCCGGTACCTCGTTCATCTGTCCGAATACGAGCGCGGTCTTGCCTATGACCCCCGAATCCTTCATTTCGTTATAAAGATCGTTTCCTTCACGCGTGCGCTCGCCGACACCGGCGAATACCGACACGCCGCCGCCCACTTCCGCCACGTTGCGGATGAGCTCCTGAAGCAACACTGTCTTGCCGACACCTGCGCCACCGAACAATCCCACCTTACCGCCCTTGATGAACGGGCAGATGAGGTCGATGACTTTGATCCCGGTCTCGAACACTTCCGCCTTTGTGGACTGATCGGTGAACTTCGGCGCATCGCGATGGATCGGAGAATATTTCTTGAACGGCTTTGCCGGCACCGTGAGCGGGTTTCCCAACACGTCAAAAATATTGCCGAGCGTCTCCTTCCCCACCGGCACTTCGATCATCTTGCCCGTATCCTCCACCTCCGCGCCGCGATTAAGACCATCGGTCGGCGCCATGGAAATGGCACGAACCTTGCCCGGCTCCAAATGCTTCACTACCTCTGCCGTGATCTCGCCTTTGCCAAGCTTGATATGCACCGCGTTATAGATCGGCGGCAAAACGGTGCCCTCGCCGAAATCGATGTCCACGACCGGCCCGATGATCTGCGTTACTTTCCCCTTTTTTGTAGTGGTATTTGCCATGATTATTGTAATGATTGCGCGCCCGACGTGATCTCGATGATCTGTGCCGTGATGGCCGCTTGACGCGACTTATTATAGACCATCGTCAGTGTCTCGGAAAGCTCCGACGCGTTGTCCGACGCATTCTTCATCGCCACGCGCCGCGCGGAGTGCTCGGACGCGTTCGCTTCCAAAATGGCATGATACAAACGGATCTTGAGCAATTTCGGCGCGAGCTCGTCAAGCACCTCTTTCGGCGACGGCTCGATGATGTATTCCTTCTCTTTGCCATCCAAGAACGTCTCGGATTTTGCGTAATCGGCATAGCGTCCCGCGCGCGGAATCGTCTCTTCCACCGACTGCTTGATCGTTTCAAAGCTCACCGGAAGAAATTCGCGCACCACCGGATCTTGCCGTAGCGCGGTAACGAACGTGGTAAAGAACGCGATGCACGAGTCAAAGTCCTGCTTCACATAACCATCAATGAGGAAATCCGCGATTGGTTCCGCTTCGAGCATATTGCTCGCATCGCCCATGCGATTGAACGACGCGACCACGTTCGCCTTGCGCCTATCCAGATAGCTCTTGGCCTTCTGGCCGACCGCGATGAACGAGTAGCGCGGATCCAGGATATCGATGTTGTTCGTCTTCATATACTTTTCGAATTCGCGAGTGACGGCGCCATTGAAGGAACCGGCGAGGCCGCGGTCGGACATCATCAGAAGGAACACCGTCTTCAGGACGGTACGCTTTTGGAAGAGTGCCGGCTCCGGAACGTCCTTAAGCGATGAAAGAATGCCGAGCAGCTCAAGTGCGGCGTACGCGTACGGACGCGAAGTGAGCGCGAGCTCCTGGCTCTTGCGCATCTTGGTGGCGGAGACGAGCTCCATCGCTTTCGTGATCTGTCCGATATTTTGGACGCTCTTCATGCGTCGCTTGAGGCTTTGTCCGGATTCCATAATAGTGTTCGCGAAGCGCGGTTATTTCGTAAGGAAGTGTGTGATCGCCTCTTTTAATTTATTCTCCGTCGTTTCTTCAAAAAGACCCGTCTCGCGGATCGGTTTCAAAATATCATCTTCGTGAAGTTTGCCAAGATAGTCGACGAGTCCGGCCTCCGTCTTTGCGATGTCCTCCACCGCAACATTCTCAAAATAATTGTTGAGTACGGCGTAGAACACGCACACCTGCTTCTCCACCGGCATTGGATCAAGATCGCTCTGCTTCAGAACCTCGTTGATCTTCTGTCCCTGCAAGATCTTCTTTCGCGTGCCTTCATCCACGTCCGTAGCGAACTGCGCGAACGCCTGGAGCTCGCGGAACTGCGCGTGTGCGAGTTTGAGCTTGCCGGCCACTTTCTTCATGGCCTTCGTCTGCGCATCGGAACCGACACGTGATACCGAGATACCGACGTTCAATGCCGGGCGCTGACCCTGGTTGAAGAGATCGGTCTCGAGATATATCTGACCGTCCGTGATGGAGATGATATTCGTCGGGATGTATGCCGTCACATCGCCGAGCTGGGTTTCCACGATCGGAAGCGCGGTAAGCGATCCCCCGCCTTTCTCCTTGGAAAGCTTTGCGGCGCGCTCCAACAAGCGGGAGTGCAAATAGAAGACGTCGCCCGGATACGCTTCACGGCCCGGTGGGCGGCGAAGCAACAATGAAATCTGACGATATGCCCACGCATGCTTGGAAAGATCGTCGTATACGATGAGCGCGTCCATGCCTTTGTCGCGGAAGTATTCGCCGATCGCGGCGCCCGCGTACGGCGCAAGATACCACATGGCCGCCGGCGAGCCCGCCGATGCCGAAACGATGATGCTGTACTTGAATGCGTCAAATTTCTTCAATGTCTCCGCGATACGCACCACTTTGGATTCCTTTTGTCCGATTGCGACGTAAATACAGATCGGCGTACGGCGGCCGGTGTCGTTCTTTTGATTAAGAATCGTATCAAGTGCGACGGCAGTCTTACCCGACTGACGATCGCCGATGATGAGCTCGCGCTGTCCGCGGCCGATCGGGATCAGCGCATCGATCGCTTTGATACCGGTATGCACCGGCGTGTTCACGTGCTCGCGCTCCAAGATGCCCGGCGCGCGCTGCTCCAATGGATTGCGCTGCGGCTTTGTACCGGCTTTAAAAATCGGCCCTAACCCGTCCTGCGGTTCGCCCAACGGATCCACGACACGCCCGATCAGTTCGTCTCCCACCGGGATGGAAAGGATATCTCCCGTGCGGCGCACCGTGTCCCCCACCGCCACCGACAAGAAATCTCCGAGTACAAGTCCTCCGATGGATTCCTCTTCCAAACTCAATGCGAGTGCCGGACGGTCGCCATGCACGGTCTCGATGATCAACACCTCTTGGCTCACGGCGTTGCGCAATCCGAGAATCTTGACGATGCCGTCGCCAACCTCGATGATGCGGCCTACTTCAGCCCACTCGGGCTTCTCTTTATATCCTTCGATATCTTTTTTAAGTTTTTCGATTATTTCGTATGACATATATGTATGTTAGTTTCTGTCATTCCGAGTTCTTACGACCTTGGAATGACAGCAACAATGCTAAACGCTTCCCAGCACGTTGTTCAATTTGGTTTTGAGCGACCCATCGAATTGCATCTCGTCGTTCACCGTAATCTTGACCCCTGCGACAAGGTCGGGATTGATCCGTCGCTCCACCACGTCGCCCGGCTTTACGAAATGGTCCATCGCCTTTTGTTGGGCAGAGCTCAATTCTCGCGCCGACGCAATCGTGATCTTCCGCACCCCGCTCTTTCCGCGCGCAAACCGCGACGCTTCTTCAAGGATCTTCTTCAGGTGGCTTTCATCGCCGTTCTTCCGCACCAAGGCGAGAAAGTTCTGCGCCAACTCGTCATCCCTGGATTTGGAACCATCCGATACGGCGAGCACTTCTACGAGCGCCTTCGCGTAGGTATGTGGTGCGTACTTCATGCGATTTGCTGTTTAGCTTCGGCAACCGCCTTTGCGATAAGCGCATCATCGATCTTTTCCGGTGAGAGCTCGACCGTTCTCGTGATGGCAAGACGAACCAGCGCCCCCGCTTCCTTCTCCATCGCGCGGCGCGACTCTTCTTCTTGTGAGCGCAACCGTACCGCCGCGCTCGCCACCGCTTCCTCCTCTCTCTTCTTCGCCTCGGCGAGCAATTTTTCCTCCAGCGTCTTCGCATCCAGCTCCGTCTTCTTGAGGATGCCAAGCGCCTCCATTTCCGCATGCTTGATCTTTCCTTTATTCAGCTCGTCAACCTCGTGAAGGCGGCGGTCGGCCTCTTCGGCCTTCACCAAACCTCCTTCTATCTTCGCGCGGCGATCGTGCAGTAATTTCAAAAGCGGCTTATACACAAAAACGCGCAACACGATCAGAAGCAGCGCAAAGTTGACCGCCTGACTGAGCAGGAGCCCTCCATTGATGCCTAATTGACCTAATAGTTGTTGCATGTGTTTTATGATGACCCCCAAAATTACCGCACGATGCGATTAACCGACGAACTTGATGATGAGCGCAATGACCAACGCGTAAATGGCGACCGCCTCCGCGAATGCGATGGCGAGAATTGCCATGGTCTGCACCTTGGACGAAGCCTCCGGATTCCTTCCGATTGCCTCTACCGCCTTTGAACCGATCCAGCCGATGGCAAGGCCAGGTCCGAGGGATCCAAGTCCCATAACGAACGCAGTGGCGATGAGCCGCATGCTGTTAACATCGAATAACATGATGATTGAATGATGGTGTAATGTATTGTTCCGACCTTTTCGCCATATATGCCCGTATTATCCGCGCATCAGTGGCCTGCATTCTCCCCTTCGTGAGGAGTGACCGCTAACGCAACGAATACAAGGGTGAGCATCCCGAAAATGAATGCCTGAATGAATCCGACGAATACCTCCAGAAACATAAATGGCAACGGAACGAGATATGGCACGAGGAGCGCCATGATCGCGAGCAGTACCTCGCCGGCGAACACGTTGCCGAAAAGACGGAACGTGAACGAGATAATTCTAGCAAATTCTGAGATAAGCTCAAGTATGCCCACAAAAAACTTGAGCGGACTGCCAAAATTGAAAAATACCGAGATGCGCTGCTTGATCCCTATCGCGGCGACGCCAAACACATTCACCATCGTGACGGCGATCAGCGCGAGCGCCAATGTGAAGTTCAGATCGCTCGCCGGCGACCGGAGCAGCGGCACGGCATCCGCGCCGTGGCCGACCATGACCGATCCCACGCCCGGCAGCAAGCCAAGCCAGTTGGAACACAGCACAAAGATAAAAATAGTGAAAACAAGTGGCAGATATTTCTCCGAGTTCTTGCGACTACCCAAGACGGAATCCATCAGACCGAGCGCGCCTTCAAGGATGAGCTCCGCGATGTTCTGCATCATTCCCGGGACCATTTTGAGCTTTGCCCGAAGCGAAAGCGAAAGGACGGTAAGCACGATGAGCACGATAAACGCCATCAACATGGCGTTCGTAACCCCGAAACTTCCGATATGGAAAACGTCCTCAGCGGCGAGCGAAATATTCAACATAATACACCGCAATAATAGCAAAAGTGCGGGGATTTTACCAGTGGTAGCCTACTCCGCAAGGCAGGCGTTGAACGCGTCCACTTGTGCGTCGTAGGTACTGATGGCAGTTTTGGTCTCCGTGGCAAGATTGTTATATTGCGCCACCAGATTGTTGTAATCCTCCGCTTGTGCGTTGTATTGCGGCCCGGATTGCGGAGACATTGCATCAATCGCAGCCTTGTCGGATTGCAGCTGTGCGTCCATTGCGCTTATCTGATTCTCGGAGAGATCGATGCTCGTTTTGAGATTCGCGTCGGGTGCGGGACAATCCGAAGCCGGCCGTCCGAAGACCTGCACCGCGATCCACGTCTCCTGGCCTTGGAACGTGCCTTCGCGCACGGCGACGCCGATCTGCGTGTACTGCGTGTCCAAAATGTTCGCACGATGTCCGGGACTCGCCATCCATGCCGTGACGACACCGGGGTCGCCGGCATAGAGCCCGAGCGCGAGGTTCTCGCCGAGCGCGAGGTGCGCGTACCCGACGCTGCTCGCGACGGTGATCGCGCTCTCCCCTTGCGGGCCTACGTGTGCGAAATATTGTTGTTGGAACATGTCATCGAGACGAAGTGTGGCGATGGCATCGAGTGTCGCGTTCTCCCCGAGCGGCAACAGATTCCCGTTTTGCGCACGTTGGTCGTTCGTCTGCGCGATCACACCCACGCTCGTAAGCGCGTTCGCTTTTTTGGGCGCAGATTTGGGAGGCTGCAGTAAGGGCGACGGCCATGAAGTGGAGGCATTCTGGCCAAGTTGTGTGCCTATCGTCGTTTCTATGGAATTCCCGAACGATGCGATATTCTGCAACGGCAACGAAAGCGATTTCTGAAAATACCACAACGCGCCGGCGGCAATCACAACGGCAACGCCAATGAGCACCAACCGGCGCTTCGCCTTTTTTTTGCGCGACGCAGCTACTGCATCGTGCGAAGGCGGCGTCGGAACTTCCGGCGGCAATTGCGGCGGGACAGCTTGTGGATCGATCTGGTTCAAGGCTAGTTCTTCAAATAACGGCGCACTGCCCAAAAACTGGAGAGTCCTCCGATGACCACTCCAAACAAAAGCTCATAGAGGAAAAGCTGGATGATGTGCATATAGAAATACTGGAAGATATTCAGCCCCGGAATGAATTCGTTCAGATACGGCGAGACGAAATACAATATGGGTGCAAAGACAATGATGCTGATGAAGGCCGCGATCAACCCCCATAGCATGCCTTCCACCACGAACGGGCCGCGTACGAGACTGTTCGATGCGCCCACCACGCGCATCACGCCGATCTCCTCGCGGTTGGAATAGATGGCAAGGCGGATCGTATTGAACATGACAAGTCCCGCGACGAGCGCAAGGAAAACAGTAAGGATCCATCCGCCGATCGAGACGTCGCGCACGATCGCCGCCAAACGATTGATCACGTCCTGGTTCTGCGCATAGCTGATCGTATCGATGTACGGGGCGAGATCCGGTGAGCTCAGGTAATCATTGATGGCGCCGTATTGGCTCGGATCTTTTGCCTTCACATTCAACGACGCCTCAAGCGGATTCGCATCCAGCTCGTTGATTGCCTGACTGACCGTCGGATCGCTCGCATGATTCTGCTGGAACGTGGCAAGCGCCTGGTCCTGGGAGATATAGTCCACGCTTGCCACTTGAGACAATCCCTCGAGAGACTGTTGAATATTCAAGATCTCGTCTTCTGACGTGTTGGTATTGAAATAGACGCTGATATCGATCTTATCCTGGATGGCCGACGCCGCAGCATGCGTGACGACGCCAAAAATGATGAGCCCGAGGAATCCGATCGCGGCGAGTGTCATAATGGCGACCGTCGCCGTGGAAAGCCAGCCGTTACGCCAGAAATTTTTGAAACCGAAGTGAAATATGCGCGAGATGATGGTGAACATGTGTTTTCTTTTATTATACGCTGATTGGTTTGATACTCTCCTCCTTTTTTATGCGCTCACCGTCCTCGTGTGGCATTTGCGCATAAAAAAGGAGGAGAGTATCAAACCAGTATATATTTTCCTTTCTTTTCGTCGCGGACGAGGCGGCCCTTATCCAATGTTATCACCCTTCTCTCCAGATTGTTGATGACCTCCTTGTCGTGCGTGGCCAATACCACCGTAGTACCCAGTTGATTGATCTTTTCTAACAATTTGATGATCTCGAAGGTGTGGAACGGATCAAGATTCCCCGTCGGCTCGTCCGCGATCACCACCTCGGGGCGATGGATCATCGCGCGCGCGATGGCGACACGTTGGCGCTCGCCGCCCGATAGCTCATTTGGAAAGTTCTTTACTTTATCCCCAAGACCCACCATATCCAACACTTGCGGTACGAGCTCTGCGATCTCCCGCTGGGGCCGTCCGGCCACTTCGAGCGCGAACGCAACATTCTCATACGCGGTCTTCGTAGGAAGCAAACGAAAATCCTGGAACACGACACCGATGTGGCGCCGGAATGCTGGCAATTCATTGTCTTCCAATTTATTTACTTCATATTGTCCGAAAAAAACACGTCCTTTTGACGGTTTTTCCTCTCCGATCAGCAACTTTATAATAGTGGATTTTCCCGCGCCCGAACGTCCCGCAAGGGAAACAAATTCTCCGGGGTCAATTTGAAAATTAACATCCTCCAGCGCGACCCCATGGCCCGTATAATGTTTGGAAACTCCTTGAAAAACGATCACGTAGTTAATGATACACTATTTCGTTTGGCGTTCCAACATCGCCTCGATGAACATGTCGATATTTCCCGCCAACACTTCGTCCACGCGCGAGGTTTCGGCATCGGTGCGATGGTCCTTCACCATCTGATACGGATTCAATACGTACGAACGGATCTGGCTCCCCCACTCCGGTTTCACTTTCGTGCGCAACGCGCCGACCTCTTCCACTTTTTCCTGTTCCATCAGTTGAAAAAGCCGCGCTTTCAGAATTTTCAATGCCTGCTCCCGGTTCTGCTGTTGAGAACGCTGGGCGCGCGAACTGATCGCGATGCCCGTAGGAATGTGTACTATGCGCACGGCGGTCTCCACTTTGTTCACATTCTGGCCGCCAGGCCCTCCCGCGCGCGAGAATTCGAACTTCAGATCGCTTTCTGGGATCTGCAGTTTTGATTCCTCAAGCGCCGGCAGATCGGGCACCACTTCCAAAAGTGCGAATGATGTCTCGCGCGAGTGTTTTGCATTGAACGGCGAGATGCGCACGAGTCGGTGCACGCCCTGCTCGTTCTTTAAATAACCGTACGCGTATGCGCCGCCCACCTCGATCGTCCACGAACGCGGATTATCATCCACCACGCGCACCTTCCATCCGCGAGTCTTCGCA
>Ga0265338_10002224_pt1 | contig 29580 bp, 18 predicted proteins | sample 42126metaG_FD_193579 | JGI IMG/M metagenome (GOLD analysis project Ga0265338, IMG submission 193579) | Rhizosphere microbial communities from Carex aquatilis grown in University of Washington, Seatle, WA, United States - 4-21-26 metaG | ecosystem: Host-associated > Plants > Roots > Rhizosphere...
CGCGGTGCTTCATGCGTTCCAACTCCCTCAACTTCTCCCGAGGGGAACACCGGCTGGTTGTGGACCGACAAATCGCCCTTCGCGATGTTATCCACCAGCAACTGCCAGTGTTTCTGCGCTAGTTCGCCGAGCATCGCAGCCCGAATCGCGCGCGCAGCATGGCGTCCCAGCGTGGAGTGCATCAAAGCCGGCGTGGCATTCACCTTCGCAATCGCCGAAACCTGGCCGAGCGCCAAGTCCGCATACTTACGCGTCAACGGATGCCCCTGCGCGTAGCCGACCAGCACCTGGGCAAGCGGTCCAACCTGCATCGGCTGCCCCTTGTAGCGAGGAGACTTCACCCACGAGTATTTCTTGTCGCCATCCCACTGAGTGAAATCGGGGTCGGTCTCTCCAACCCATGGATGCAACGGCTTTTCGCCGTGATAGTAGGCGTGGGTGACATCTTCGGTCACGGACTCGCGGAACACGGGATCCGAAGCGGTCTTGAATGCCTGTACCCCTCCGATGTCGCCGTGCATGATGACGCCGCCCGGGAGGTCGTACGCGACAGCGTTGCTATCGAGCGGCAGATCAGGCACTGCAAGGTAATTCGTCACGCCACTGCCGATCTTGAACCACTCGGGATACATCGCCGCCACTGCACATACGTCGATCAGGTAAACCTCATTGATAAAGCGAACAACGTCGTCGAGCAGAGTGCGGATCATCTCCAGCTTTTCCATGCCAAGAGCGCTCTGGCTGTCGAGGTCAATCGCGTTCGCCACGCCGCCGACCACCAGGTTCTGGATGTGCGGTGTCTTCGATCCGAGCATTCCCACGACCTGCAAGGCTTTGCGCTGATACTCGAGGGCCTGTACGTAGTGCGTGAACGCGAGCAGATTGACTTCCGGCGAGAGCCGCATCGCCGGATGGCCCCAATATCCATTCGTGAAGATTCCAAGCTGGCCGCTCGCCGCAACGGCTTTCACCTTGTCCTGTGCGGCTTTCAGCTCGTTGCGCGAATTCCGCGTCCATGGTGACAGGCTCTCGGCGAGCTTCGATGCCGCCGCCGGATCAGCCTTGGGAATCTGGAGAATGTCGACCCAGTCCAGCGCCGACAACTGGTAGAAGTGCACGATATGATCATGCAAAGCGTGCGCAATAAGAATCAGATTGCGAATGTATTGCGCGTTTGTTGGCACCGGTAGCTTCAGCGCGTCTTCGACTGCACGCACGCTGGCCATCGCATGCACGGTCGTGCACACGCCGCAGAAACGCTGCGTGAACATCCACGCGTCACGCGGGTCACGCCCGCGCAAGATCGTCTCGATGCCGCGCCACATCGTGCAAGACGCCCAAGCATTGCTCACCGCGTTGTTGTCAACCTCCACATCGATGCGGAGGTGCCCTTCGATGCGAGTAATCGGATCAATCGTGATTCGTTTGGACATAGTGCCTGCTATCAGTCGGAATTAGCTGCGATTTTTTCGTCTTCCCCGAAATGCCCGTACTTGAAATACCCGGTCCACCGGATATACGGCCGCCGGAACCGGAAGTAGCTCGCCATGTCATGCCATACATGAAGCGGCGCTGGTAGAATGGCCAGCCTTTTCACCGCCACCAGAAATCCCGCGACGCCCAGCGCGATAAAACCGAGCGACACCAGAATCTCGATCGTTGCCGGAAAATACAGCGCCTCCGGATTCGGCCGGAACGCCAGAGTCGTCGGGCTGAAGCGATACACCATGCCGCCCAGCGAACTCAGGATGTACCCCAAAAACATTTTGTCGGTTTCCTGAGAGCGCAGCGATCGGCGCAACAGGAGGGCGCCGCCCAGGGTCGTAAGCATCTCCAGCCAGAACACGGCGGCAAAGCGATCGAAGTGGAACGCCGTACCCAGAGCTCCGCGAAACACGATGTCCACGATCCGCAAGCCTGCCCACCCAAAAATCAACCACTGGGTGATCTCCGCCGCGTCGTGGAGCACCTCCATATCCATGGCCCGCTTCCAGATCAGGCAGCACAGCATGGTGGTCCCCGCCACGCAACCGAATGACATAAACGTGGCCGCGCCCAGGTAGAGCAACGGCAGGAAAGGCGTTTGCCACAGGGGATGCACTCGCTCCCCAGCCAGCAGCATCAAGGCTCCCAGCGAAGACTGGTGCATGCCGGGCAGCAGGTAAGCTGCGGCAATCACCCACGGGAACACTGAGTGCAGCCGCTTCTCGATCTTCTCCACCGCTGGTCGCAGCCGCGAATCGAAATACCACAGGCGTTCCAGCACGGGAGGAAGGTTTTCAACCGCCAGCGGGATCATCGCGTAAATCGACATGCAGATCGCGACTTCCGCCAGGGGCGAATGCATGTTCCACTTCCACGGAAACACGATCCAGTAGAAGTTCCAGGGACGCCCGGCATCGATACCCAGCAGCAGCAACCCGCACGCATAGGCAAGGAAACTGGTCAGCAGTGCCATGCGCATCAGCGAGTGCAGTTTCTTGCGGCGGAACACCCAGGCTGCGATTCCTACCGCGAACGCACCTGACCCCAGTGCCGTCAGCACCATCACGTTGAACGTCTTCCAGATTCCCCAGCCGTAGGCATCGTTCATGCCGCTGACCGGTCCAAGTCCCGCGAGTTCGCGGTATCCCGTCAGCATCAATGCCAGCAGCGTCATGGCGACCAGCACAAGGAAAAACCGCGTCACCACCGGAACTCCGTATACAGGAACGTCTCGCTCCCAGCGGTCCACAGCTCTGGTTTCGCTGCTCATAATTGCGCCCTCAACCCAGTTTCTTTCTCGCGCTGGTGTGCATCCGCTTCATGGCCCTTCAGGTTCTTGCGGATCACCTGCACCAACCCGACATACAACACAGCGGGAAGCGCAAAATACTGGTACAGCCGACGTTGCCAGCGCAGCGTTCTTCCCGGTACTGATTCGTCGCCCAGTTCCGGCAACCCCAGCTTCTCGAACGGCACATGCGACAGGTACAGCGCCTGCGTCCCGCCGTTATCTTTTTCGCCGTACACTTTGTCTTCGAAATAGCGTCCGGGCTTTTCCTTGATGCGCCGTTTCGCTTCCGTCAGCAGCACCGTGCGCGGCCCAAAGATCACCGCCCCGGTGGGACAAACTGTTGTGCAGCCCGGCTTCAATCCTTTTTCCAGACGGTGGCTGCACAGCTCGCACTTTGTCACGCGCGGGTTATAGCCCTGCCATTGGAAGCGCGGAATGTGATACGGACACGTGATCGTGCAATACCGGCAGCCGATGCATTTGTCGGCCGTCCACGAAACGATCCCGGTCTGCGGATCCTTATGCAGCGCCTGAAACGGACATCCCGCCGCGCATGCCGGATCCAGACACTGCATGCACTGGCGTTTAACAAACGACGCTGGAGATCCGTCCGTCGGCTTGTACAACTTGATGATGTTGCGAGTTTGTTCGTTCAAGTCGGTCGGCGCCTGATGCAGACCATCGCCGCGCGTGTCGGGCGGAGTGTCATTCGCCTCGGCACAAGCGGCTACACAGGCCTTGCAGCCGATGCAGATCGTCGCGTCATAGAGAAGACCTACCGCGGCGCTGGGAACGGGGACCGTTTCCGCATGGAGCACTTCGGTTCCCATCGAGACCGCTACGGCCGCGGGTACGCTCGTCTTGGCGATCGTCGTGATCAGTTCTCGCCGAGTGATGTCCACGTTAGCTCTCTTTCTTTTCGGTAGGAGCTTTCTTCTCGGCATGCGCACGATCGGCCGCAATGCGCTCAACTCCCGCCTCATTGCTACTTCGGAAACGCTGCGAAGCGACCCACGACGCGCCTCCGACGGCACCTGCAATCGCGCCCACCAGCACCGCGGCGCCTGTCTTGATCTGCCCCGCCCCGCTGTAGATCGGCGGATATGTATCCGGCGGAGTCGCCAAATGAATCGGCACGGTCTCAACTGTCGCCATCTTCCAGACCACGTTCTTTTCGGTGCAGCCCAGGCAGGGCGCGCCGATACCGATCGGCCACACTCCGGGAATTTCGTTGAAATGCCGTGTCGAACAGGCGGCGTGCGTTATCGGACCCTTGCAGCCGAGCTTGTAAAGACACCAGCCTTTGCGATGGCCTTCATCTCCGAAGGCAAAGGCGTACCGCCCGGCATCGAAATGCGCCCGCCGCGGGCAGTTCTCGTGAATCACGCGCTCATAGGCAAATTTCGGACGGCGCAACTCATCCAACTCCGGCAGCCGGTTCATCGTGACGTATTCCAGAACCACGGCCAGCAGGTTGTAGGGATTGGGAGGGCAACCGGGCAGGTTGACGATTGGCTTGCCAGAGATCACGGTATCCACACCGACGGCGCCGGTCGGATTTGGATCCGACGACGGAATTCCGCCCCAGGATGCGCACGATCCCATCGCGATCACAGCTGCAGCCTGTGAGGCTGCTTCCTTCACGACCTGCACCGCCGGGCGTCCGCCAAGCTGCATATACACACCGTCATCCCGCGTCGGAATCGCACCTTCGACGACGAGCACGTACTTGCCGGCGTTCTCGGTCATCGCCTGGCGCAAGGCTGCTTCCGCCTGTGCGCCCGATGCCGCCATCAGGGTCTCGTGATAGTCGAGCGAAATGACGTCGAGAATCAGGGAAGCTGCGTCGGGAGCTGAAGTCCGCAAAAGCGTCTCGGTGCAGCCCGTGCAGTCCTGGAAATGCAACCAGATCACCGACGGACGGCGCGCCTTGCCAATCTTCGTCGCAATCTGAGCGACCGAGCCGGCTTTGGTGAGAGCCATTCCCACGGGAGCCGTGGCGACAATGACTGAGCACAAACGTAAAAAGTCACGGCGAGACACCCCCGCCGCATCCAGGTGAGACTGGATCGTCTTTTCCGGCTTTACAGAGCTCGCCATCGCGGACTCCTTATTTAATTGTGTTTAGGGCTGGATTCGTACACTGTCTGGAATCAGCTCATAGCGCCGCACGAAGGCAAGCTTCTTGTAGCGCGATGGCATCTTCTGCCAGAAGGGTCATTCCGGCCTATGCGTTAAATCACGGTTCAGTGTGTGCTGTGAACACTGGAGGGGTGAGCAAGATCACACAGCGACGTTCAGGGAGCCCCAGGCGGGGCCAAACGCCACTACCACTAATCGGACTGGGCTGGCCGCGGGATGATTCCAGGCTGCCTCGGTTGCCGGAAACTCGCAAACCACTGACGCAGCCACAGACGCAGGCGATCGATGTAGATGTACACCACAGGAGTCGTAAACAGCGTCAGCATCTGGCTGACAATCAGGCCGCCCACGATCGTGATACCCAGCGGCCGGCGCAGTTCGGAACCAGTCCCAGTACCCAGCGCCAGCGGCAATCCACCGAGGAGTGCCGCCATCGTAGTCATCATGATGGGGCGGAATCGCAATAAACACGCCTCGTGAATCGCATCGACCGCGGACTTCCCATGCTCGCGCTCGGTGTAAAGCGCAAAGTCGATCATCATGATCGCGTTCTTCTTGACGATGCCGATGAGCAGGATAATCCCGATTGTCCCAATCACGTTGAGCTCATTATGCGAGATCAGCAGCGCCAGCAGCGCGCCTACGCCGGCAGAGGGGATCGTCGAAAGAATCGTGATCGGGTGCGCAAAGCTTTCATAGAGGATTCCCAGAACGATGTACACCGTCAACAGGGCGCAAAAAATGAGGATCCCTTCACTCGATAACGCATCCTGGAAAGCGGCGGCTGTCCCCTGGAAGCTGGCGTGCATCGTGACCGGAAAACCGATACTCCGCTCCGCATCTTCGATGACCTTGGTCGCATCGCCAAGAGAAATGCCAGGCGCCAGATTGAAAGAGAATGTTACTGATGGATATTGTCCCTGGTGGTTGACCGCGAGCGATGTATTTGACGGACCGAAATGCGCCAGCGCCGCCAGAGGTACCGCCGTCCCATTATTCGCGCGTACATAAATACTCTGCAGTGCGTCCGGGCTGTTCGCAAATTCCGGAGCCACTTCCATCACTACGTGATACTGGTTTAGCTGCCGGTACATGATGGAGACTTGTCGCTGGCCAAAGGCATCATAGAGCGCCGAATCAATGTCGGAAGCTGCCACACCCAGCCGTGCCGCCGTGTCCCGGTCAATCACGACGCTCGATTGCAGGCCCTTGTCCTGCTGATCCGTATTCACATCCCGCAACTGTGGCAGCGAGCGCAGCTTCGCCAGCAATCGAGGAGCCCACTCGTTCATTTCGGCGAGATCCTCGCCTTGCAGCGTGTACTGGTATTGCGCCTGGCTCATGCGGCCGCCAATCGTCAGATCCTGGGCCGACTGCATAAATAAGGTTGCTCCTGGAACCACCGCCAGCTTCGACCGCAACCGCCCAATCACCTGATCCGCGCTCACTTTGCGTTCGGATAGGGGTTTTAGCGTGATGAACATTCGGCCCGTGTTGTATTGGGTGTTCCCGCCGGCGAAACCCACGATCGTCGCCACCGCGGGATCCTTCATCACGATGTCAACGAACTGGCGCATCTTCACGCTCATTGCTGAAAACGAAATATCCTGCGCCGCCTGCACCGAGCCCATCACGCGCCCGGTGTCCTGCTGTGGGAAAAATCCCTTGGGGACGAGAAAATAGAGATACACGCTCAAAGCGGCTGTAGCGATCGTCACCATCAAAGTCAGAAACTGGTGACGCAGTACCACATTGAGGCCGCGACCGTATGCGCCCAAGAGGCGGTCGAAGGCCCATTCGCTGGCACGGTAGAAGCGCCCGTGTTTCTTCTCGCCCTGCCCTCGCAGGAATTTCGCGCACATCGTCGGCGTCAACGTAAGGGAGATCAGCAGTGACATTGCAATGGCAACGCTGAGCACAACCGCAAATTCACGGAAGAGCCGGCCGACGATCCCTCCCATCAGCAGGATGGGAATGAATACGGCGATCAGCGAAATGCTCATCGACAGCACAGTGAATCCGATTTCCTTCGCGCCGCGGAACGCTGCCTGGACTGGATCCATCCCCTGCTCGATAAACCGCGTGATGTTTTCCAGAACAACAATCGCGTCATCCACGACAAAGCCTGTCGAGATCGCAAGCGCCATCAACGACAGGTTGTCCAGACTGTAGCCCATCAGGTACATCACTCCGAACGTCCCAATGAGCGAAAGAGGCACCGCAATGCTGGGGATGAGGGTGGCGCGCAATGTCCGCAGAAAAGCAAAGACCACAAGAATCACGAGAACGACAGAGATGACCAGCGTCAGCTCGATATCCGCCACGGATGCCCGCACCGTGGTGGTACGGTCGAGCACAATCCCCAATTGAATGGCGGGAGAAATGGAAGACTGCAACTGCGGAATCGCCGCGCGAACGCGATCAACCGTAGCGATGATATTGGCGCCTGGCTGGCGGAAGACGATGATCAGCACGCCCGGCTTACCGTTGGCCAGTCCGATGTTGTGAATGTCCTCAACTGCATCTTGGACATCCGCCACATCGGCCAATCGCACCGGCGCACCGTTTTTATAGGCAACAATCAGATTTCGATACTGATCCGAGCGGAAGATCTGGTCCGTGTCCCGAATGTTCCACGCGTGTTCGCCGTCGGAAAACTCTCCTTTCGGAGTATTGGCATTCGCCTGGCTCAGCGCCGTACGAACCGAGTCCAGCCCAACCCCAAGCTTGTTCAACAGCATGGGATTGACTTCCGCGCGGACCGCCGGCTTCGCGCCGCCGCCGACGAACACCTGGCCAACGCCATCCACTTGTGACAGCTTCTGCGCCAGAATGGAATCGGCAGCGTCATAGATTTTCGGTAGCGGAATAGTGTCCGAGGTAAGAGCAAGAATCAGAATCGGCGCGTCGGCCGGATTCACTTTCCGGTAAGTTGGATTGCCGGGAAGATAGGAAGGTAATTGACTGCGGGCGGCGTTGATCGCGGCTTGCACGTCGCGTCCTGCGGCATCAATGTTGCGGTTCAGATCGAACTGGAGAACGATACTCGTCGAGCCCAACTGGCTCGTCGAGGTCATCTGGTTGATGCCGGCAATCCGGCCAAACTGGCGCTCCAACGGAGTCGCCACCGCGGATGCCATCGTCTCCGGGCTGGCTCCCGGCAAACCTGCGGAAACACTGATTACCGGAAATTCAACCTGCGGCAGCGGCGCCACCGGCAAGAAATTGAATGCCAGCACGCCCGACATCAGCAGGGCCGCCGCCAAAAGCGAGGTCCCCACTGGCCGCTTAATAAATGGAGCAGAGATATTCATACTTCAGTCTGCCGAAGCTCCGGACGGATCCACGATCGGATTGCCGATCTTGTATCGGGCGAATCGCTGCGCCAACCGGTCAAACCACAAATACACAACCGGCGTCGTATAGAGGGTGAGAAGCTGGCTCACCAGCAAGCCGCCGACGATGGTAATACCTAAGGGATGGCGCAACTCTGAACCCGTGCCCTGCCCAAGCGCTAGCGGCAGACCGCCGAGCAGCGCGGCCATCGTGGTCATCATGATGGGGCGGAAGCGCAGCAAGCAGGCCTGATAGATCGCTTCCTCCGGCGCTTTGTGCTCAACTCGCTCCGCTTCCAGCGCAAAGTCGATCATCATGATGGCGTTCTTTTTCACGATGCCGATCAGCAAAATGATTCCGATGAGCGCGACGACACCCAGATCATTCCTCGTCAGCAAGAGCGCAAGGATAGCGCCCACACCGGCGGACGGCAGCGTGGAGAGAATCGTGATCGGGTGGATATAGCTCTCGTACAGAACTCCCAGCACTATGTAAACCGTAATGATCGCCGCCAGGATCAGCCAGGGCTCGCTCGCCAGAGAATTGTGGAAGGCCGCAGCCGTACCCTGAAAACTCGTATTGATGCTGCGGGGGAGATTAATTTCCTGCTCCGCCTGCTCGATCGCTTTGGTGGCATCGCCCAGCGAAACTCCCGGCGCCAAATTGAACGACAAATTGACGACCGGGAACTGCCCCAGGTGGTTGATCGCCAGCGGCGCATTACGCTCTTCAATGTGAGTGAAGGCCGAGAGCGGAACCTGGTTCACCGTCGCGGACGGCGAGGCTGCATTGGAACCCTGCGAAGTGCTCGCTGAAGTGGAAGAATTGCCGCTCGCGGCCGCCACGCTGGCCGTGGACTTCACATAGATGCTCTTCAAATCGTCAGGCGTCAACTTGAACTGCGGGTCGACCTCCAACACCACATGATACTGATTCAGTTGCGTAAACATCGTGGACACTTGCCGTTGCCCAAACGCGTCATACAGAGTGTCGTCAATCGCCTGCGGCAGTATTCCGAGACGCGAAGCAGTATCACGATCGATCACGAGATTCACTTGCAGCCCATTGTTCTGCTGGTCGCTGGCCACATCGCGCAATTGCGGAATGGTCTGAAGTTTCGCCAATAGCTGCTGCGACCAGGTCGCGAGTTCGGCCGCATCCGCGTCTTCCATCGAATACTGATACTGCGTCCGACTGACTCGGCTCTCTACTGACAGATCCTGCACCGGTTGCATGTACAGCGTGATACCTTCCACCTTGGCCAGTTCCGGTTGCAGGTCGCGAATGATTTCCGAGGCAGTTTCCTTCCGCTGGTTGCGGGGCTTGAGATTGATCTGAATGCGCCCGCTGTTCGGCGTCGTGTTGGTGCCATCCACCCCGATGAAGGACGCAAGATTGTCCACGTTCGGGTTCTTCACAATCACCCGCGCCAGCGCCTGCTGCCGTTTTGACATGGCATCAAAGGAAACGTTCTCCGTCGCCTCTGAGATGCCCATGATCACGCCCGTATCCTGCACCGGGAAAAAGCCCTTGGGCACGTACACATAAAGAAGCAGCGTCGCGATCAGCGTGGACACCGTCACCAGCAGCGTGGTCGTCTGGTGCTTGAGCACCCACTGGAGCGTCCGCCCGTAAAAGGCAATCACACGATTGAAAAGATCTTCGGTGACGCGATAGAATCGCGTTTCCTTCCCGGGTTGCCTCTGTTTCAAGAGCTTCGCGCACATCATCGGCGTAAGCGTCAGCGACACAACCGCCGATACCAGAATCGTCACCGCCAGCGTCACTGCAAACTCGCGGAACAGCCGGCCGACGATGTCTCCCATGAACAGCAGTGGAATCAGCACGGCGATCAGCGAAACCGTCAACGATACAATCGTGAACCCGATCTGCCCCGCTCCCTTGAGCGCGGCCTCCAGGGGGCTCTCACCCTCCTCCAGATAGCGATCGATGTTCTCGATCATCACGATCGCGTCATCCACCACGAATCCCGTCGAAATTGTGAGTGCCATTAGCGTGAGGTTGTTGAGGCTGTACCCGAGCAGGTACATCACGCCGAACGTCCCGACCAGCGACAGGGGCACCGCCACACTGGGAATGACCGTGGCGGCCAGATTCCTCAGGAAGAGGAAGATTACCAGCACGACCAGGCCCACTGTCAGCATCAGTTCGAACTGCACATCGTCGACCGATGCGCGAATCGTCTGCGTGCGGTCAATCAGGATCTGAATCCTTACAGCCGCCGGCATCGACGCCTGCAACTGCGGCAGCACCTGCTTGATGCGGTCGGCCACGCTGATGATGTTGGCCCCCGGCTGGCGCTGAATATTCAGGAGCACGGCCGGCGTCGTATTGACCCAAGCTGCCTGCTTGACGTTCTCCGCGCCGTCGATCGCTGTCGCCACATCCGATAGGCGCACTGGCGCGCCATTCCGGTAGGCAATAATCACGCTGTTGTACTGCACGCTCGACAGTAATTGATCATTCGCGCCGATCGTAAACGACTGCCGCGGGCCGTCAATCACGCCCTTGGCCTGGTCCACGTTGGCCGCCGCCAATGCCGCGCGCACATCCTCAAGGCTCAGCCCGTATGACGCCAACGCGGTCGGATTGGCTTGCACCCGAACCGCCGGCTTCTGCCCACCGCTGATCGAAACCAGTCCAACTCCCGGCAACTGCGAAATCTTCTGCGCCAGTGCCGTCTCGGCCATGTCCTCGATTCGCGACAGCGGCAACGAGTCCGACGTCAGCGCCATCGTCAGAATGGGCGCGTCTGCCGGGTTCACCTTGTTATAGATGGGTGGGTTGGGAAGGTTCTGCGGCAGGTAGGTTGTCGCCGCATTGATCGCGGCCTGCACCTGCTGTTCTTCGACGTCGATATTCTGATCGAGCGCAAACTGCAGCGTGATCAGCGAACTCCCGAACGAACTCGTGGAGGTCATCTGATTCAGTCCCGGCACCTGCCCGAACTGACGCTCCAGTGGAGCCGTGACCGACGACGCCATTACATCCGGCGCCGCGCCCGGATAGAACGTCATCACCTGAATCGTCGGATAATCTACCTCGGGCAACGCAGAGACCGGCAACTGCCGGTATGCGACGATCCCGACCAGCATCACCGCCACCATCAATAACGAGGTGGCCACGGGCCGGAGGATGAAAAGACGTGACGGACTCATGACTTCGGATTTGCGCTGGTCGATTGTGAACCGTTCGAATTTCCGGCTGGCGCGCGCGTTTCCACCTTGGCGCCGTTCTGCAATTTGTCCTGACCATCCGTGACCACCACTTCGCCAACTTGCAGGCCGTGCGCGATTGCACTTTGATTAGACTGCGCCAACGCTACCGTCACCGTGCGAGCTTCCACGGTCTTGTCGGGCTTCACTACGTACACGAATCGTCCTTGCGGGCCCTGCTGTACGGCCACACTCGGGACAATAATGCTGTCCTTTCGCACATCCAGCAGCAGGCGTATATTGACGAACTGGTTCGGAAACAGATTGCCGTCCTTGTTATCGAAAACAGCCTTCAAGCGGTCCGTACCTGTTGTCTGGTCAATCTGGTTATCGATCGTCAGCAAAGTTCCGGTAGCAACCTTTGTCTGGTTATCGCGGCTGAACGCGTCCACTGCGAGCGTGCCCTGCTTCATGCGCTTGACCACTTCCTGCAAGCTGTCTTCCGGCAAAGTGAAGATCACCGCGATGGGCTGCAATTGCGTGATGACCAGCATCGGATTCGCGTCCGTCGCATGGACAATGTTGCCCACGTCCACCAGTCGAAGGCCGATGCGTCCGCTGATCGGCGCCGTGATGTGGCAATACGCAATCTGAAGTTTCGCGTTGTCGATAGTCGCCTGGTCGGCCCGCACCGCACCCTCCAGCGTATCGGCAGTCGCTTTCTGCGTATCCACCTGCTGTTGTGACATGGCACCGGAGACCTGCAGCAGGTCTTTGAATCGCTGGTAATTCAGCTGTGCATCGCGGAGCGACGCCTGATCCTTGAACAGCTGCGCCTGCGCCTGGGCCAGTTGTACCTCATAAGGACGCGGATCGATCAGTACCAGCAACTGACCCTTGTTGACGAATTGCCCTTCCTTGAAATTGACCTGGACTAGTTCCCCGTCAACCCGGCTCTTCACGCTCACGGTGTTGAATGCCGTGACTGAACCCAAGCCAGTCAGGTACACCGGCATGTCCCGCTGCACGGCCGAAGCAACACCCACCGGCACCGAACGCGCGGCGGACGCGGCCATGGCCTGTTTATCCTTCGAGTCTGCTGTCTGGCAGCCGGCCAATGTGAGCAGCAAAGACACTACGCAGCCGAAGTACAGCGCGCGGCGGTTCACATTTCTATGCACGAAAAAGCTGCGAGGGTGGTGTTTTCGTTCCCGAATCAATTTGATCATTGCGATTCACTTGCGAAAACCTAAGAGACAAACTCCCTAAGAATAGCCACCAGAACATACTCATCTAAGATGATGGTTTAGGGAAAGTGGAAGATGGTAAAAGTTTGTAAATCGCAGATTCCGCGGCAGAAAACCAAGCACGACCGTTGCGCATCCTAAAGAAACGCTTCGTAGTCAGTAGACCGTTCTACTGTTGGATCGCCTGCCCGATCGTCGGCCGCACCTGCTCGTGCTGCATCTGCGAATCGTCCCATCCGCCTCCTAACGCTTTCACCAGAAATACGGAGGTGACCATCTGCTGACCAAGTAACTGGGTCGCCAGTCGCTCATTGTTCAACAAAGTGTTCTGCGCTGTAATCACATCGAGATAAGTCGTCAAGCCACCGACATAGCGGTTGTTGGCAATGTCCAGCGCCCGCCGCGAGTCCGCAACTGCCGTCTGCTGCGTCTTCGCCGCCTGGTCCAGCAACGCCAGCCCTGACAACCCGTCCTCCACCTGCTGAAACGCCACCAGCACCGATTGACGGTAGTTCGCCACCGACTCGTCATACGCCGCCCGGCTCGCCGCCAGGGTTGCCCGGTTCTTACCACCGTTGAAGATCGGTTGCAGTAAATCCCCGCCGATCGCCCAGATCGCGCTGGGAGCATTTACCAAAGTCGCAATATCACGGCTCTGCCACCCCCCACTGCCACCCAACGTGATATGCGGGTAGAATGCCGCCGTCGCCAACCCAACCTGCGCGTTTTGAAAAGCCATCTGGCGCTCGCTCGTCGCCACATCTGGACGCCGCTCGAGAATCTCCGAGGGCACTCCCGTCGGAATCGGCGGCGGGGAAACATTGAACTGCGCCTCCGCCAGAGTGAAGGTAGAGGCCGGCGTCCCGGTCAGCACCGCTATCGCATGTTCGAATTGAGCGCGCTGCTGTAGAACCAACTGAAGCTGTGTCGCTGTCGAATCCAGCAATGCCGCTTGCTCCGCCACTTCCAGACCGCTGGCCACTCCGCCATCATGACGGCGATTCACCAGGTCCAGACCCTTTTGCTGAATCTCGACCGACTGCCGCACAACCCCCGCTTCGCGATCGAGTTCTCGCAGGTTGAAATAATCTCCGGCAAGTTCCGCCGTCAACACGAGCTGCACATTTCCCAAGTCCGCCGCGCTCGCCTGCAGCGAAGCATTCGCCGCCTCAAGGTTCCGCCGCACGCTGCCGAACAGGTCCGCCTCGTAACTCAAGGCAAACGGAATGTTGAAAACATTCTGGGTCACCGGTGTGGTCGCAACTGTGCCGCCAGAAAGTGGACGGTTGCCGGAGAGCCTTTGCCTCTGACCCGAAGGATCCGCACTTAATGTTGGGAAATACGCTGCCGACGCAACGCGTGCCAGCGAGCGCGCTTGTGACAACCGATCGCGCGCCGCGGTCAGCGACTGGTTGGCCTGCAACAATTGCTGCTCTAGGCGGTCCAGTTCGGAGTCATGGTAGATCTGCCACCATGTTCCTTTTGGGATCGCATCCTTCGGCGCGGCCGCCTGCCACGGACCTTCGCCCCTCCAGCTGTTAGGGACTTCCGCGGTTGGACGCTTATAGTTCGGACCCACCGCGCAACCGCTTAGCACGGACGCGGCAATCAGCGCGGCGCCGGCGAAGCTCCTGCGTTTCAATACCGTCCACTTCACGAACGTCCGCCTCCTGCGTTCGGCTGGGCGATATGCACTTCCTGCCCCGCTTCCAGCGAGTCTGACGGATTGATAATCACCTGCTCGCCGGCTTCCACTCCGCCCAGAATCTCGATCGTGCTGCCGAAATCGCGCCCGATGATGATCGACCGCAATTGCACTTTATTGTCGCTGCCCACGACTGCGGTCTGCGGGCCCTGCGCCCGAAACAACATTGCGTTTACCGGAATCGTCAATCTCGGCACCGAATTTCCAACCGCAAAGTGCACTTGCCCGAACGAACCCGGCAGTAGTTTGCCATCTTTATTCGGGACATCTACTTCCGTATTCAAAGTCCGCGTCCCCTGGTCAATGGCATCTGCCGTCCGCACCACCATGCCGGTAAATTTCTGGCCGGGAAACTCTTGCAGCGTCACCACTGCTTTCTGCCCGGTTTTCATCATCGGGGCGTACGCCTGCGGAACATTTACGTAAACACGCAAGGGATCCACTCGCGCCACGTCAAATAGTTCCTTCCCGGTTGCCGAACCTGCGTTGATCAGAGCTCCCGGGTCAACGTTGCGGCGGGTAAGCACACCCGAAAATGGTGCATACACATTCTTGAATGATTCCAGCTGTTCCAGGCGCCGCACATTTGCGTCCGCCGCCGCCAAATTCGCCTGTGCCTGTTGGTACCCGCTGGTCTGCTGGTCGGCTTCCTGCTGTGACACGGAGTCGCTCTTGCGCAGATTCTCCCAGCGATCCGCCGAGATTTTCGCTAATCCCAACGCCGCTTTGATCTGCTCCCGCGCCGCCCGTGCCTGTAGGAGTTCCTGATCTACCTCCGGAGTATCGATGTTGGCCAGCAGTTCTCCCTTTGTCACGCGGCTTCCAATGTCTCGATACCAGCGCAGCAGGTATCCGTTGGTCCGCGCAAAAATCGGCGATTCCTCGAACGCCAGCAGGTTGCCCGGCAATACAAGTTCGTCATCCCCAGGTTCTGCCGCCGGCTGTATCACCGCCACCGTCGGGATGGCGACTGCATCGGTTTCTTTCGCCAACGCGTCGGTTTCCGCTCTTCTCGTCAGAAAAGTCACAACTCCCGCTGTGAGGAGCACCAGCAGCACAGCGCCAACAAGAATCTTGGCCCGGCTGGCGGGCGCCGGAGGGAGATCCGGAGGACGTTCGACCTCCGCATGTACGGGAGTTGCCCGATTTTGCTCATTACCTGGTTCGACTGACATAAGGACTGTCTCCAGCAAAACTCTATTTCTGACGCGCCAGCATCCGCTCCTGGCGGCGGCTGTGAATGATGACGAATACACTCGGAACGAAGAACAATGTCGCGACCGTTGCGAATAACAGCCCGCCGATGACCGCACGTCCCAGCGGCGCGTTCTGCTCGCCACCTTCTCCGAAACCTAACGCCATCGGAACCATGCCGATGATCATCGCCAGGGCCGTCATCAGTACGGGTCTCATTCGCGTGTAACCGGCTTCGATCGCCGCCTGGAGCGCCGCCACTCCCATATCCATGCGGTCTCGCGCAAAGGAAACCATCAAGATCGAGTTCGCGGTCGCTACTCCCATGCACATCACCGCGCCTGTCAAGGAAGGCACGCTCAGCGTCGTCCGGGTCACCAGCAAAAACCAGCAAATACCTGCCAGCGCGCCTGGCAACGCCGTAATAATGATGAAGGGATCCAGCCATGACTGGAAGTTCACCACGATCAGTAAGTAGACGAGCACGATCGCTCCCAGTAAGCCGATCCCCAGACCCCAAAAAGACGATCGCATCGTCTGAACCTGCCCGCGCACGACCAGCGTCGTTCCCCGGGGCAGGTGCTGCTGAAATGGCTTCAAAGCTTCCATGATGTCGGTAGCCACGCCTCCCAGGTCCCGCGATTGCGTGCTCGCATACACATCAATGACCGGCTGCACGTTGTAGTGGCTCACCACTGCTGGACGCGCCGCCGGGCTGAGTTGCGCCAAGTTGCCAAGAACCTGCTGTCCCTGCGCATTCGGACTGTTTACCGGCGTATTCATCAGATCCTGCAGCGTCGTCATGTGGTACTGCGGCGTCTGAATGGCGATCGGGTAACTCACCCCGTTTTTCGGGTTCAGCCAGAAATTCGGCGCCGTCTGGAAACTTCCGCTTAGGCTGATCAGCACACTTTGTGCCACGTCGCGGGCGTTAAGCCCGACCTGGGTAATCCGGGTCCGGTCCATGTCCAGGTTGAGCGTAGGGAGGCTCAACATTTGCTGCACATGCACGTCGGCCGTACCGGGTATCAAACGCACACGATTCGCGATCTTCTGCGCGATGTCGTAGTTCGACCGCATATCGGCACCCATCACCTGGATATCGACCGGGGCAGGCAAGCCAAAATTCAAAATTTGCGAAACGATATCCGCAGGTTGAAAGAAGAACTCAACCCCGGGAAAACGAGCTGGTAGTTCCCGTCGCAATCGCCGGACGTACTGCGCTGTCGGGTGATGATGCTCAGCGTTCAGCGAAATCAGAATTTCTGCATCGCCCGTGCCAATCACACCGGAACTGCTGTAGGACAGATTAATGCCCGAGTATGGAACACCGATGTTGTCGAGCATCGTCTCCAACTCATTCTTTGGAATCTCGTCCCGCAACACCGCTTCCACTTGGTCGCACAGGCGCGCCGTCTCTTCCACGCGCAAGCCCGGCCTTGCACGGAAATGGAGACGGATCTGGCCGGCGTCGACCTGCGGGAAGAAGTCCTGTCCAAGAAAGAACACAAGTCCCATCGACAGAACGCAGAAAGTAATGAAACAGATCGAAAACAAGCCTCGGTTTTCCAACGTCGTTTCCAGCAATTGCTGGTATCCGCCCCGGAATCTTTCAAAAGCCCGTTCAAAGCCCCGCTGGAATCTGCCCAGAAAACTCTTTGGCTCCGCTTCCCTATGCTCATGCCCGCGCATGATGTACATGACCATCGTCGGGATCAGCGTTCGCGAAAGCAGATACGAGGCCAGCATGGCGAAACAAACCGCTTCCGCCATCGGGACGAAAAGAAACCGCGCCACGCCCGCCAGGAAGAACATGGGGACGAACACGATACAGATGCAGAGCGTCGAAACAAAGGCGGGCACCGCAATTTGCGATGCGCCATCGAGAATCGCCTGCTTCATCTCCTTGCCCATGGCAAGGTTTCGCTCGATGTTTTCGATTTCAACCGTCGCGTCGTCCACCAGGATTCCGACCGCGAGTGCCAACCCTCCGAGCGTCATGATGTTGATCGTTTCGCCGAGCGCGCTCAGCAAAATCACCGAAACGAAGATCGAAAGCGGAATCGAGATCGAAATGATGATCGTCGGCCGCCAGTCTCCCAGGAACAGCAGGATCATGACTGCCGTCAGGCAGGCAGCTGTCAGGCCTTCGCGCAGTACGCCTTGAATCGAGGCTCGCACAAACAGCGACTGGTCGAAGAGGGCTTTAATACTCAGCTCGGGCGGCAATTGCTGCGCGGCCACCGGAACCATCGCCTTCACGGCGTTCACGACCGTGAGAGTCGAACCGCCCAACTTAAAGATTGCCATCAGCACGCCACGGACTCCGTCCTGGCGCACGATGTTGGTCTGCGGAGCAAACCCGTCGCGCACGTGCGCGACATCCCGCATATAGAGGGTGGAACCATTCGAGGTCTTGACCGGAAGATCATTGAGTTCGCCCACCGTCCGCGGCGTCCCGTTCATCTCCACGTTGTATTCGGTCGGCCCGATCTTCGCCGTGCCTGAGGGCAGAATCAGGTTCTGCGCGGCCACGGCATTCACAATGTCCGCCGGAGTCAGCCCGTACGCTTGCAGCTTGGCGGAATCAAGATCCACCTGTACTTGCCGCGGCTTGCCTCCGAACGGGTACGGCGTGGCGGCGCCCTGCACCGTAGTCAACTGTGTGCGAAGGAAGTTCTGTCCCAGGTCAAACAGTTGTTGTTCCGGCAAAGTCTTGCTGCTCAGGCCAAGCTGCACGACCGGCGTCGATGATGCCGTGTAAGTGATGACCAGCGGCGGAGTCGTGCCTGCCGGCAGGCCGCGCAGCACGGTCTGGCAAATTCCCGTCACCTGCGTCATCGCCATCGAAATATTGACGCCGGGCCGGAAGAAAATCTTGATGACCGCAATGCCGTTCAGCGACTGCGATTCCTGGTGCTCGACGTCATTTACCACTACCGTTATGCCGCGCTCGGAGTTCGTAACAATGCGATCCGCCATCTCGCCCGGATCCAGCCCCGTGTAATTCCACACCACGCTGATCACAGGAATATTGATGTCGGGGAAAATATCGACGGGCGTGCGGTAAACGGCCACCCCCATAAGAATGATGATGAGCAATGCCATCACCACGAAGGTGTAAGGGCGCCGGAGCGCTAATGCGACTATCCACATAAGACTTACCGACTGCTACGGACGAAAACTTTCTGGTTTGTCGAACCTTGCAACGTAGTTCTTCGCAGCCCCCACGGCCGCTGGACTTCTTAATTAAAGATTCAAAACAGTACGTTTCGGATTTAAATTATATTAGACTTTTTCTATGGCGCAAAATCATGCTTCCGGAGCGCTACCCGCTCCCCTAAACGGGAAACGCCCGCCGGGCCGTCCCCGCAGCGAGGAATCGCGCCAGGCAATCCTGCGTAGTACCCTCAAATTTTTGCGGCAGCAAGGTGGATTTCCGGACCTCAGCATCGAAGCGGTCGCTGCCGACGCGAACGTCAGCAAGGCCACTGTCTATCGCTGGTGGCCGACGAAGGCTGCTCTGGTCGCGGACGCTTTCTCCGCGAGTGCGGACCAGGAACTCCGCTTTCCCGATACAGGCTCCGTGCGTCACGACATGAGCGTCCAGATGCGGCGTTTGATCCGCATCTTCCGCTCTCCGCGGGGGCGAATCGTTGCGGCGCTTTTGGCGGGCGGACAATCCGATCCCGAACTCATCGAAGCCTTTCGCGATCGCTTCCTATGGCCGCGCCGCAAACAGGCTTATCAACGGCTTCAACGCGGAATCGAACGCGGCGAATTGCCTGCCAACTCCAACCTCGACCTGATCCTCGACTCGCTTTACGGCCCGATCTACATGCGCTTCCTGATCCGCCACGCCGAACTCCGCGAAGAATATGCCGACCAACTCTGCGGGTTGATCTTGAATGGCCGCAAAGCGCGCACAACGCGCTCCCGTTAATCGGAAACACTTCCCTCTGAATCAAAAAGAAAAACCTCCCGGATGCGAATATCCGGGAGGATTTCGAACATCATGGAAAGAAACCGGTGGCGCTACTACTTCGAGCTATTTGTTCACATGTTTCGGAGACGCCTTCGCCAAGAGGGCGAGTAAACGCGCTGCCGATGCGGGCGCTTTCACTTTTCCTTCCCTGACAATTTCCTTGGCGCTCAGTTCCTTCCCGTACAGCGCCTTGTTGGCTCCATCGTCGGAACGCATGGTCGATCCCTCCAGGGAAACGCCGGCGAACAGTCCCTGCGCTCTCGAGTACGAGAGAATCTCCGCCTTCATGACGATATCGGTCTCAGCCGATGTGTTCCTGCCTTTCGGCCCCGCTGCTGCCGAAGCATCGGCTCCCAGTTTCACTTTGCTCGACAGGACCGAACTCGCTCCCGATTCGTTCATCACGAGAAGCACAAAATCCGTTGCCTGCGCGCCAATCTGGAATCCGAAACTGCCGCCTTCCAGGGCAAACATCGCTGGAGCGCTCCACGAACCGGAGAAGTCCTGTCCCTTGCGGCAGGTGATCAGCCCGCGTCCGTAGCTTCCGCCCACGATGAACGCGGCTTTCTTGACTGACGGGTAAATGACAATGCAATCCGCTTTATCCAAAAGATCCTTGGGAATCCCTTCCGGCATCCCGAGAATCGCCTTGATCACAACCGCAGCCTCTTTAATGCGGTCATTTTCCTTTTGCTGCGCAAAGAGAGGCATCGCACAAACCAGCATGATAGCTACCAGCAAAACCTTTTTCATAGAACTCTCCTTCTTGGATTGATTTCTATTTTGACTATCTCTCAAGACCAGGTTCGGTTCAGGGCCCACTCTGGATGGCATTCGCAAATGAGCCCACGACTCATCAGCGATAAAACTACTTTAGAGGCCGACACTATCACGCCCATGGAAATCTTGGCAAACCGCTGGCAGGGCCCGCGACGCTGGCGCCCTCCATCGCACAGGTTTGCCTTCTTCCACTCGGCAGGATTACTATTTTCTCAACTGTTTTCACCTCAAAAGGGGCTTCTTTCAAACCGCATTTGTATTGCCAGGAGGATTTATGGGAATCGCAGTTTCCCCAACAGGGCTTGATCCGCGCGTCAGCGAATTTCTCGAGAAACCACGCAAGATGTTGATCGATGGCAAGTGGGTCAACGCCGCATCTGGCAAGACCTTCCCTACCTACAACCCCGCAACTGGAGAAGTTCTCGCGCAGGTCGCGGAAGGTGACAAGGCAGACATTGATGCTGCAGTTAAAGCAGCGCGCAAAGCCTTTGACGACGGTCCGTGGTCGCGCATGACCTCCTCCGAACGCGGCAAGCTGGTTTGGAAACTGGCAGACCTGCTGGAACAGCACATCGAAGAATTCGCCACGCTCGAAACTCTCGATAACGGCAAGCCGCTGACTGTCGCGCGCGCCGCGGACGTTCCGCTCGCCGTTGACATGTTCCGCTACATGGCAGGTTGGTCCACCAAGCTGGAAGGTACAACCATTCCGATCTCCGTTCCTTACACTCCGGGCGCGATGTATCACGCATACACGCTGCGCGAACCTGTGGGCGTTGTGGGACAGATCATTCCCTGGAACTTCCCACTCTTGATGGCAGCCTGGAAACTGGCTCCTGCGCTCGCCTCTGGATGCACCGTTGTGTTGAAGCCCGCGGAACAAACTCCGCTTACCGCTCTTCGCCTGGGCGAACTGTTCGCCGAAGCTGGATTCCCTGATGGCGTGGTGAACGTCGTTCCGGGATATGGCGAGACGGCGGGAGCGGCGCTGGCCGCGCACGATCAGGTCGACAAGATTGCCTTTACCGGATCGACGGAAGTTGGACGTTTAATTGTGCACGCGGCGGCAGGGAACCTGAAGAAAGTCTCGCTCGAACTCGGCGGCAAATCACCGAATGTCGTATTCAAGGATGCCGACCTCGACACGGCCATCGCTGGCGCAGCGAGTGCGATCTTCTTCAATCATGGACAGTGCTGTTGTGCCGGATCGCGTTTGTACGTCGAGCGCGCCGTGTTCGATCAGGTGGTCGAGGGCGTTTCGGCACGGGCGAAGAAGATCCGGGTTGGTTCGGGCATGGATCCGAAGACGCACATGGGACCTCTCGTGTCCGAAGAGCAACTGCAGCGCGTTTGCAACTACCTCGAGATTGGAATGGCCGAGGGCGCCAAAGCAATGTCCGGCGGGAAGAAGATCGGCGACAAGGGATACTTCGTCGAGCCCACGGTCCTGGTTGATACCAAAGACTACATGAAGGTGGTACAGGAAGAAATTTTTGGACCGGTCGTGGCTGCGCTTCCCTTCGATGACGTGGATGAACTGATGCCGCGCGCCAACGATTCGGTGTACGGATTGGCAGCGGGAATCTGGACTCACGACATTTCCAAGGCTCATCGTCTGGCGGCTGCCATGCACGCTGGAACGGTGTGGATCAACTGCTACAACATCTTCGACGCCGCGCTCCCGTTCGGAGGCTACAAGCAATCGGGGTGGGGACGCGAGATGGGCAAAGACGCGCTCGAGCTCTACACACAGACCAAAGCAGTTTGCGCACGGCTGTAGTCACGACGATCTCCGCGGGCCCACTCATTCGCAAAGCACGAATGAGTGGGCCACCTGCGAGAAGATCGGCGTCGGCGCTCCGCTCTCTTCCGTTGCCGCGTTTCTCAAACTTCACGTGTCTTCTTGCGGGGATTTGAGGAATCTACCATGCTATTCGGAATGCCTTGCCTCGAACCAAGGCTGTTCTAAGACTTCGCCGCAGCGAAACTCAAGTGTGCAGCACTCTTTGAGACCCAAGTTTCGCCCGCTCGAATGGTCACAAGAACTTTGCCTTTCACTGTGCCGTTTTCGATGCCGTTACGAACGGCCTTCACCAGGGCGGGTGACGCTTCCTGGCCCTTGCTCGCAAGAAGCGCCCCGGCGGCAGAACGAAGAGGTTGGTTGAGGATCATGCCTGGGCGAAGGTCACAGACGTCAATCGTACGCATTTCCGTGGGTCCTCGAGTGAGCCGGAAGTCTTGCAGGGCGGCGAGCATTTCGGGATCGTATGCCGTCGGCTCCCGCGTCAGTGCGACGAGAGCTTCCTGTCTCTCTGATCCTTTACTGAGCACGCGATCGAATGCCAGGCTAACCCTCAGCATCTGAGCTCCGCGACGGACACATTCCTCCTCCGGGGAGAGGGATCTCGAAAGGTCCGTGGGCACGTCATTCTGTTGAAGAATCATGTCAGCGACCAGTTCTAGTCGCGGAATCCGGGCCAGCAGGTCGTGAGCGATTTGGGGATGCTGCAAGTACCGGTTTTCATTTTCCGGAGTCAGAGGTCCGCCGGCGTGGATGGCTTCCAGCAGGTCGCTTGTGAGTGTCAAGCATCCGAGTTCAGAGAGCATGGCTGCGATTTCGTATTGCCAGATATCGGTGGGGCAAAGCTTTCCAGCAATATGGCGGACATACTGGCAGATGCGATTGCCTTTGTTGAAAGCGACGGGATTGGCGAGGTGGAGCACCTCGCTCAACACCCGAACGACACCGGCCAGAGTTTTCTCCAGCAGTTCCTTCTCGCGATGCATGAGGTCATACTGAGCGACACAGGCTCGGAGGGTACGTGTCAAGTCTTCCGCCGCGACGGGCTTGTTAAGGAAGCGAAAGATTCTCCCTTCGTTGACGGCGCGCATAGCGGCTTCCATGTCGGCATAGCCTGTGAGCATTACGCGAATCACCTCGGGAGCGCGGGTGCGCACGCGTGATAGAAATTCGGCGCCATCCATGACGGGCATACGCATGTCGGAGACCACGACGATGTAAGGGCCATCATTCTTGATTTTTTCCAATCCCGCCTCGGGTCCTTCGGCAATGTCGGCTTTGAACTCGCGATAGACAGAGCGCGAAAGACCCTCGAGCGCAAGAGGGTCATCGTCGACGAAGAGGATTCTAGGTTTGTCGTTCTGCGTGGATATGGCAGCATTAGGCGTCACTTCGAGTCTCCTGTAACAGCATCGAACTGGACTGGGATTCTGATAAAAAATGTCGTGCCGTGCTCCAGTTCCGTATCGAACCAAATATTTCCGTGATGTTTGCGCACCACGATATCGTGGCAAACGGTGAGTCCCTGGCCGGTGCCCTCTCCGACCTGCTTCGTCGTGAAGAAGGGATCGAAGATTCGGGCGCGGGCGGCTAGCGGGATTCCCGTTCCGTCGTCCTGGATTTCGATCTGAACATCATTGTCGATCTGTCGCGTGCGAATCGTGAGCCTTCCGCGGTCGCGTCCTTGCTTCACGGAAGCCTCGCGGATCGCATGGGTAGCGTTGACGATAAGGTTTAGAAAAACCTGGTTCATCTCATCCGCATAGCATTCCATGCGCGGCAGGTTGATCTGGTAGTCGGTTTGAACATCTGCGATGTGTTTGATCTGGTTCTGGACGATCGTCAGAGTTGCATCAAGCGCTTCGTTGAGATCAACAAGCGCCCGCTCCCCATTGCCCGTGTGGGAGAAACGCCGCATAGCCCCGAGGATCTTGCTCATGCGCCGGATTCCCTCGAGTGACTGTGAGATAGCCTTTGGTACTTCCTGACGGAGCCATTCCCAGTCCTCAGGCAGTCCGGCGGAGGTAACCGCCGTCGAGATGCCGGAATCAGAAGCGTGCGCCGAAGTCGTGCAAAATGCCATCGCAGCGTCGAGTTGCTTCCATATGTCGTTGAGGAAGGTGATGTTATCCGAGACATATTGCACAGGAGTATTGATCTCGTGGGCTATGCCAGCAGCAAGTTGTCCGATGGCGGAGAGCTTCTCATTCTCCATGGCCAGCCGACGATCACTGATATCGCGAGCAGAGATGACGCTGGCCTCGATCTCGCCGTGAGAGTCACGGATGAAACTCCCATGGGATTCAAGCGTGACGTAGGTTCCGTCTTTTCGTTGCATTCGGTATTCGACTATCTGGCCAACGCCCGTCTTTAAGGCTTGCTCAGCAGCTCGGGTCACTAGGGGCCGGTCGTCGGGGTGGATCTGATCGAAAGAAATAGTGTGTTTTAGCTCCTCCTGGGTATAGCCGAGGAGCCGCTCGTAGGTGGGATTGTTATAGATACGGTGACCGTCCTTGTCGACGACGGCAATCAGATCGGCACTGTTTTCCGCGATGGAGCGAAACAATTGGTCGGACCGGTTCTTCTTCTCTTCGGCCCGCTCGCGCTCGGTTATATCACGATTGACGATGACCAGTTTCTCGACTTCACCAGCTTCATTTCGTATGGCGGTAGCGACTGATTCAAGGGAGCGCCAGGTACCATTCTGATGGCGCATGCGGTATTCAAGCCGCTCTTCCCGCCCCGTCAGCCGTGCTCTCTGCTCCGCTTCCAGCACCCGCTGCCGATCCTCCGGATGGACTTGCTCTACACACGAAGTCGCCTTCAATTCCTCCAATGAATACCCGAGAACCGTCTGGAATGCTGGGCTGTTATAGAGCTGGTTGCCCGCGGCATCGGTGACCGCAATCATGTCGGCCGCGTTCTCTGTGATCACCTCAAAGAGGTGATTGCGCTCGATTAGTTCGCGACGGATTTGCTGCAGTTGAAGCTGCTGGTAAACCGTGTAGATATCAAACAGTAGCACGAGGCACGCCAATCCGCGTACCCACTCCTTCAAGTTAACCCAATCGGCATTCCCTATGAGGTGAGGGCCCGAGAAAGTCAGAGATATGATGCCCGCTGTCAACACTAATGTGACGGTGACGGCAAAACCCCACAGCCACCATTCGCGTGCATCGACCTGCCCCATCGGCTTCGTGCGGTATTGCTTAGGCTTTTTGTTACTCAAGGACAACCGGAGGCAATGCACACCTCAGAGACTCTAGGGGCGCGAGGATTGCGATGATGTGCTTCATTATTATGATCTGACGAAGGAGGCACAATTCGTCAAAAGACAGAGTGCTGCTAGCAGTATGGGCGTCGCTGATCCGGCCACATGTGATCCGCCTCACTATCTCGTTACCGAAGTAAGGACGGAGCGGTGTGCAATAAGGGCTGGCACCGCCGTCAACGCACGATGATGCGGGGAGAAGCCAAGGTCAGACCGCAAGCAATTGAAAACACGTCATATCTCATGTCACTTGTCCAGGTTCTCGAAGAGCGCTTTCTTGTTAACACCCAAGTGCAAACAGGCGGAGAGCGCCCCAATTTCGGTGGTTCTGAATTGGCCTGCGAAGCTGGTTGAGTGGTGGGTCGGCACAGAAACGGGATTCGGAAGAAATTGGAGGCGCGGGTCGGAATCGAACCGACGAATAGAGGTTTTGCAGACCTCGGCCTTACCACTTGGCTACCGCGCCGGACAGCTCGCTAAAACGAAAAGCCCTCGCTCAGGGGCAGGGCTTCAAGAAACTGGAGCGGGAGACGGGATTTGAACCCGCGACTTCGACCTTGGCAAGGTCGCACTCTACCGCTGAGTTACTCCCGCTCGAACAGTTGAGATTATAGACGACGGGGCGCAGGCGAGTAAACCGGCAGGGGCTAAACCCCTGCTTGAGGCCCACTTTACGCGGGCGCGCGACCCTGCAGTGCCTCCCTTCACGGGTGCATCCGCCTTGCTCATGCCTTACGGCTCGGGCATTTTGGCTCGGGCATTTTGGCTCGGGCCTCTTGGTTCGGGCTGACGGGTGCAAGCCTGATGATTCAAGTCTGGCGGTCCAAGCTCCGGTCAGTACGCTTTTTTCGTTGGTTCGGCCTGATTGCTGGCGGCGGTGATTTTGTTGCGGACGTCCCAGAGATCTTTGTAGAGCCAGTGCTCCATACGTTGTTGCAGGACTTCGACGGGCGTTCCCATGGTGCCGACGACGCGGCCTCCGATGATGCGCTCGGCGAGTTTGAGGTGGTGGAAGCGGAACAACTGCATGCGCTCGTCGAAATCCACGAGGCGCTCGGCGACGTCGTGCAGTCCAAAAAATTCTTCGTGCCGGCGATAGAGATCGTCGAGCGTAATGCCCGCCTTCTTGATCTGCTCGTGGAAAACCTGGCCGAGGCGCGGGGCGATGTGGAGCAGAGCGAGGAATCCGGGAGAGTCGAGGCCGCTGCCGTGACCGAGTCCGGCGCGAATGATGTGGTAGTCGTAGGGCGTGATGGTTTCCAGAATGTGCAGGAGGCCGATAGGCGGCTCGATCATCTGCATGGCGCGGCGAATCAGGCGAGTCGCGTTGCCGAAGTCGCCATTTTCGAGCAATTCGAGCGCGCGGCCAAGTTCAAAGGCTGCGCCTTTCATTAAGAGCTCGGAACTCTGATGGACGACCATGAAGGTCATCTCGTCTTTGTGGGAAAGTTCCTCGGGCGTCTTCTGCAGGGATAGCAGTTCATCGGTGTGCAGGTAGCGCTCGTAGTCGCTGGCTCCCTTGCCGGGAAGAATCGGTTTCGTAAATTCGTCGCGATGTGCCATTCAGATCCTGTTGGTCAGGGCCGCGCTTGATCGGCCGTATGAAGCGGAGCCCACTGTGGATCTCGTTCGGGCGTCACGATCTCGCCGTCGCGCATATGAACAATGCGATCGCCATATTCGGCGGCTTCGGGATTGTGCGTGATCATAAGCACCGTCTGGCCGAGATCCTTGTTCGACTGGCGCAACATCTTGAGCACGATATCCGAGTTCTTTGAATCAAGGTTGCCCGTGGGCTCGTCCGCCAAAACAATGGCGGGACGGTTGATGAGCGCCCGCGCCAGCGCGACACGCTGCTGCTCGCCGCCGGAGAGTTCATTGGGACGATGATCCAGGCGGCCGGCAATGCCCAGCATTTCCGTAATCTTTTTCAGGAACGCGGCATCCGGAACACCCTTGCCCGCGATGTCCGCGGCGATTTCAATGTTGGCCCTTGCGCTCAGCGTGGGCAGCAGGTTGAATTTCTGGAAAACGAAGCCAATCTTGCTCTTGCGCAGACGCGTCCGCTCGCTGTCAGAAAGGGTGGCGAAATCGACGCCGTCGATGGTCACGCTTCCGGAGTCGGCCTGCGTCAAGCCTCCCAACATATAGAAGAGCGTGGACTTGCCGCTTCCGGACGGTCCGACGACGGTTACGAACTCCCCTTTTTGCACGCTAAAGGAAATGCCGCGCAAGGCCGGCACATCAATCTTGCCGACGCGGTAAGTTTTGCGGAGTTCTTTGGCTTCGATAAAGGCTGACATCCAAGGAAAACGATATCACAGAGCGGTCAGCCATCAGGCAACCAGAACATCTATTCTCAGGCTACGGTTGCGTGGGCTATGGCCCGGGCTGGGAGTTCTAATGGGCGCTTGGGGCCTCGCTTGCGTACCAGGAGAACCCGGATTTTTTCCAGCAAGTCGACCGGCTCGTACATTCCTTTCGGAAGGAAAATATCGGCGAGCGTATCGCGTTCGTAAATTTTGACCCGGCCCGAAATTAGAACCGCGGGAGTCTGCGGCGAGAGCCTCTTGACCTCCTCGATCAAGCGCGAACCATCCACGCCTGGCATGATCAGATCTGTCAGGACCAGGTCAACACCACCGCGACGGAAGGCTTCCAGGGCTGACTCGCCGCTGTTACACGGGATCACCCGGTAGCCGCGCGTTTCGAGCATGATCTTACGGATGGAAAGTGCCTGTTCGTTATCGTCGACACAAAGAATCGTTTTCTTAGGTTTCATTGACCTGACCGGGGGACTGTCGTCGCCACTTCTTTTAATTTTTGGAGTTGCAGAGCGAGTTGCATCCTAAACACAAAAGAGAATCTCGCAAAGTAGCGCGCACGCCAATGGCACTCCGGTGGATGGCATGATCGTGCTACACGCTGTGACCCGCGATACCAGTAGAGTCCCGTCAGTTAAATGGTCAAAGTAATTTCAGCGCGGAGAACTTCCACACAATTTCCACCGACACGCACATTGATCACTTGGTTATCACGTGCGTTGGCGGCCTTCGTGGCGCGCACAAAAATGCAACTGGGACGGTGCATTTCGATTCCTTGCTCGATCATGACCTGCTCATCGCTGGCGGCAACGCCATGCTCTACCATCCAGGCAGTGCAACATCCCGCGGCGGATCCGGTCGCGGGATCTTCGCCGTTGTAGAAAATCATGCGAGCGTGCAGGCGGGCTTTGGGATCGACAGTCTCGCGGGAGACGAAGTAAATAAACTTTCCACCGCTACGGGCCAGGTATTCGGTGGCGCGCACGTGATCGAGCCGGAGGCTCTGCAAGGCCTTCAGCGAACGAATCGCCGCGATCGTAAACGGCATTCCGGTGGATACGGTCTGGATCGGCACGGAGGGATCGAAATCCGAGGGACTGAGGTTGGTGAGGCCGGCAATAGCTTGCGGATCATGGATCGCGCCAAACTCGGGATTCTTCTGGGTCATCTCGCCGAAAGCGGGCTGTCCGGGGCGATCCTGAAAACGCACCGGAACCGTGCCCACATTGAGGTCAAGCAGGATCTCCGCTGCTCCGGACTGCCCGCGCAAAACAAAGGCTGTGCCAAGGGTGGGATGTCCGGCAAAAGGCAGTTCTTCCTGCACGGTGAAGATGCGGACTCGGGTGCCGCGGCTTTTTTCCGCGGCGGCCTCTCCAGAAATGATGAAGGTCGTCTCGGAAAGATTGGTTTCGCGGGCAAAGGCCTGCATCTGCTCTGTCGTAAGGCCCCGTCCATCAAGGACAACTGCGAGAGCATTGCCGGTGAGAGCGCGGTCGGTAAATACATCGACCTGGACAGAAGAGAGTTTTCGTGTCGCCGCCATGGGTTCGATTTTACCGGGGGCGTTGGGGACGGTCCAAGGTGGGAGCGGCCATTCTTGCGATACCATAAAGGACGAGCAATTGGCATTGGCCAGGTTGACGCCTTTTTGCCAGCTGGCTATGATTTTGTCTACTGAATGAGTAGGGTTTTCACCGGCACCGCACAAATCTAATCTTGGAAATTCGAGGAACTCTCATGTCTCTACGGATCAATTCTGAAGCGCCCAATTTCACGACCGAAACCACGCAGGGCACCATCGATTTCCACCACTGGATTGGGGATGACTGGGCCATCCTGTTTT
>Ga0265338_10002225_pt1 | contig 29574 bp, 22 predicted proteins | sample 42126metaG_FD_193579 | JGI IMG/M metagenome (GOLD analysis project Ga0265338, IMG submission 193579) | Rhizosphere microbial communities from Carex aquatilis grown in University of Washington, Seatle, WA, United States - 4-21-26 metaG | ecosystem: Host-associated > Plants > Roots > Rhizosphere...
ACGAAGGGGGAGCGAGTGAATACAGTTTTGATCTGACGGTCAAGCATACCAACCATGCGCCGGTGTTCACGGCCATTCCGGACAGTGTGGCGACCGAAGATTCACTGTACAGTTCGACGTATGCGGTCTATGACAAGGATGTATCAGTCTTTGGGGACAGCGTGAGTGTGACGGCGGCGATCCTTCCTTCCTGGCTTCATCACGACGGGCTACAGCATAAGCTATGGGGAATCCCGTATGGAAAGAGCGCCGTTGATACGGTCGTGGATTTAATCGTGAATGATAATCGGGGGTTGACTGGAAGAGAGCATGTTAAGCTCCATATAATGAATGTCAATCATCCCCCCCGGATCGTTTCCGTACCGGATACGATCATCGAGGCCGATTCGATGTATCGGTATGTGGTAGCGGCAGTAGATTCGGATGCGACTTATGGAAGGGATTCACTGACGTATCAATTACTGGTCGGTCCGAGATGGGTTCATTTGGTGCATGATACGGTTTATGGCATGCCGGTGAATGCGAATGCGGGTGACAGCGTGATAGCCGTTTCAGTAACCGATAAAACGGGGAGCAGTGTTCAACAGAACTGGAGAACAACTGTTGTTCCGTTGATATTGCCGCCGACTGCGTTTCAACTGGTGAACGCCTTTCACGCAGACAGCCTGACGATCGATTATGGGAAAGAGCTAAGGCTGACATGGCAGCCCTCTCACGGCCATGATCCGGCGGACACGGTGCGCTATGGAGTGAGGGTATGGGGAGGAGGGATCGACACAAGCATCAATGGATTGAACGATACGCTCTATAGCTCGTCCGGAATGATGAGGAAACTATCGGTTCGGACAGAATATCGATGGACGGTTTCTGCGACGGTCAATGCAGGGAAATCGACATGGTCGAAAGATACGATTCGTTTTGTTACCACGGGGATTATACTGCTGGTAAACGGACAAAACCCGCTTTTGCCGAAAGACTATATCGTTTATCAGAATTTCCCGAATCCTTTTAATCCGGCGACAACAATACGGTACGGGATCCCGGAAGAGAGCAAAGTGTCGATCAAAGTTTACAATATCCTGGGGCAGCTTGTGGCGACTCTCGTGAATGAAACGCAGCAGCCGCAGTTCTATGAATATCGTTGGAATCCTCCGGATTTTGCCTCCGGTGTTTATATCATAGTGGTCAATGCAGAAAGTGTCGTTTCTCCTGGAAGAAGATTTCAAACTGTGAGGAAGGCGCTTTTCCTGAAATAGTTCCTTCTTTGCTCTTAAAATTCCATACGGATTGAGCAATGTGCAACAGTAGGGAACATCGTTTCATTCAATTTCTGCGCATTCTGAGGCCGAAGGTGAATAATACTGCGCAAAGCGTGCAGAGGTAAAGAACATCACTGTGCGCCGCGAAAATCTGATGGTTCTTCGCGGCATATCGTGTCCAATCAAAAAGAATAGTTTTGCCTTCATTTGATATTTTGTATATTACTCGGCACTCCTATTGGGGGATAAATTCGGGGAATCGCGAACATTTTTGATGATCAAACGCAACTGGAAAATACTGTTCGTCGCCATCTCGCAACTCATTGATATTCTCGCAATGCTGTGCGCTGCATTGGTCGTATTGGGGCTAAAGCATTATTCTATCATCGTCGTTCGAACGCCCGACGATGAGCTGCTGACCGGGTACATCATCTTTGTCATCGCGTATATCACCATTGCTGTCATGATGGGTCTATACCGGGGCTCTTTTCATCTCAGTCTCAGCCTCCAAAACATGATCATGGGTCGTGCGTTCATTCTCTGTGTACTCGTAACGTTGACTGTTGTTTCACTCGTAAACAATTTGTCCATCGGCCGTCATGCTCTCATTGCGTTCCTGTTCACATTGCCGTTCTTTTTCGTCATCGGCCGGGTTCTGCTGCGGCAAATCAATTTGTTTTTTCAGGGCCTCGGCTATGGAGTGCATAATTCCCTGATCGTCGGGTATGACCAGGATGCATTCAAGATCTTCCAGCGGTTTTCATCCTTCCCCGAGCTCGGGTATAAGATCAAAGGATTCGTCGTTCGGGAAAAGAACCCCGCGAGTTCATTGCAGCCGCAATATACGCTCGCACAATTCGATGAAATCATCGGGAGCGGATCGATCGACAGGGTGTTCATCCCTTCGGCTGACATGGTGGTCAACGGGTATGCTTCTCTCAAAAAGAAAGGTGAAAGCCATCGGATCAAACTCAAGATCCTGTCTCCCCAGGCCGAAGACTTGTTGAAAATCGCCCGCATCTATGATATCGCCGGGATTACTTTAACAGCACCGCCTCGGTACAATATCGATTCGCTAAAGTTGTTCATCAAACGAATATTTGATATCGTCGGATCCTCAGTGGCGATTATTCTGTTCAGCCCGATTTTCCTTCTGACGATAATAGCAATATACCTTGAAAGCGGCCGCCCATTTTTCTTCCTTCAGGCGCGGGCAAGTATCAAGGGAGGCAAACAATTCGATTTTATTAAGTTTCGCAGTATGATCGATAAGGCGGATCAAATGAAAGATGAATTGTGGGGCCACAACGAGTCGGACGGCGCTCTGTTCAAAATGAAGAACGACCCTCGCATAACAAAGGTCGGAAGCATCATTCGGAAATTGAGCATCGACGAACTTCCGCAGCTGTTTAATGTCTTGAAGGGCGATATGAGCCTGGTGGGTCCCAGGCCTCTTCCGTTGACTGACTTTGATACGGTCAATGAATCCGACGAGTTCTGGGAGACGATCCAGGATCGTGCGGCCGTGAAGCCCGGTATGACCGGTTTGTGGCAAGTGTCCGGCAGAAGCGATATAAAGTTCAGAGAGATGATCCTCCTTGATTTATATTACGTCGAGAACCACTCCCTCCTGTTCGACCTGGAAATCATGTTTGAAACCATTCCGGTTGTGCTGTTTGGCAAAGGTGCGTATTGATTGTGGAGAGTAATCAGACTGTGGAACATCTCCGCCGATTCGGACATGATGGCGCGTTGACCCTAGGCCATTGTGCCCCTTCTGCCGAGTGCGGACACGCCGGTAGACAATAAACTAATCGAAAATTTTACCTTGAACAAAATCTCTTAGCTATGGAAATCTCAATCATTGGCACGGGGTACGTCGGCTTGGTGCAGGGCGCCTGTTTCGCCGACACGGGGAATTCGGTCGTGTGCATGGACATCGACGAGAAAAAGATCGCGAATCTGAAAAAAGGAATTATTCCGATCTACGAGCCGGGTCTTGAAGAAATGGTTCGCCGCAATACCCAGGAAAAGCGGCTTGAGTTCACCTCTTCGTTGAAAATGGCAGTCGATCATAGCGAAGTCATTTTTCTCTGTTTGCCGACACCGCAATCGGATGACGGTTCTGCGGATTTGACGCGCGTATTGTCGGTCGCCGAGCAGATTGCGTCGTTTGCCAGCGGTTACAAGGTCCTTGTCAGCAAGAGCACTGTTCCTGTCGGCACCGTGGATCGGATTCGTCAGATCATGAGAAAAAAAGGAAAGACTGAGATCGACGTCGTTTCGAGCCCCGAATTTCTGAAAGAGGGATCCGCTTTGGACGATTCGTTGAGACCCAACCGCATCGTTATCGGCTCCAGAAGCAAGCGGGCGATTTCGGTAATGACGGACATTTATACTCCGTTCATGCGCACCGGCAATCCGATCATGGTCATGGACGAGCGAAGCGCGGAAATGACGAAGTACGCAGCGAATTCATTTCTCGCTACGAAGATTTCTTTTATGAATGAGCTTGCCAATCTCTGTGAAAAGACCGGCGCGGACATCGACTGGGTGCGAAAGGGAATGGGCTCAGATCCTCGCATCGGGCAGCAGTTTCTTTTTGCCGGCGTAGGGTATGGCGGATCGTGTTTTCCGAAGGACGTCAAAGCACTGATCAAGACGGCCCAGGAGCACGAGTACGAGTTCAAGATTCTCCGGGCTGTCGATGAAGTGAACGAAAAACAAAAGCGTCTCATCGTAAAGAAGATAGTGAAACATTTCAACAATCAATTGCAGCAGAAGGTCATCACGGTATGGGGGCTTTCGTTCAAACCGCAAACCGACGATATTCGAGATGCGCCCGCACTGGTGATCATCAACAACTTGCTGGAAACCGGCGCAAAGATCCGCGCCCATGATCCGATTGCGATGCCCAAAGTGAAACCGCTGTTCGACGGGAGAGTGGAATTTTTCGACAATAACTACGATGCGCTGAAAGGAGCCGACGCTCTTGCGGTGATCACCGAGTGGAACGAATTCCGGCGTCCCGACTTCGACAGGATGAAATCCCTGATGAAACGTCCCGTCATTTTCGACGGCAGGAATCTGTACGACCCGAAACTGATGAAAGAAAAAGGGTTCGTGTATTACGGAATCGGTAGGAACGGGGAGTAGTAAGAAGTAAATGGAGAACAGTAAACGGTGAGGGGGGATTAAATGGAAGATGAAATAGGGGAACTGAAGGGTTTTAGACCACACAAAAAACTATTGTTGTGGCAAGAGGCGATGGCATTGGTCGTGCAGGTGTATGAATTAACGAGAACATTTCCGAGAGAAGAGGAGTTTGGGTTAAAGTCTCAATTACGCCGAGCCTCTGTTTCGGTAGTATCGAATATAGCAGAAGGGCTGGCCAGAAAATCCAAAAATGATAAGCTTCACTTTTTGAATATATCCCAGGCCTCGCTAAGCGAATTGGATACTCAAGTCGAAATCTCATTGAGATTGCAGTTCATTGCACTAGTGAAGTTTGAGTTCGTTCAAAATCAAGTTGTCAAAATCCAGAAATTGCTTAGTGGATTGAGCAGGAAGATTGAAGATGGTTAATTGAAAAGTTAATAGTGAATAGTAAATAGTTTAATAAAAACGTGCTGGATCTGTTCAACTATTTACTATTCACTATTTACTATTCACCCATTGTCATTCACTTTGGAAATAAATACCTCACAGAATTAAGAAATTAATGACAAAAACATCCGTTGTCACCGGCGGCGCCGGCTTTCTTGGGTCGCACCTTTGCGACAGGCTTCTTGCCGAGGGCCACGCCGTCATATGCATCGATAATCTTATTACCGGCGATACCGCGAATATAGCGCATTTGTTCGGCAACACTCGGTTCAAATTTTTCCAGCACGACGTGACGGAATATATTTTTCTCGACGGCAGCGTCGATTACGTCTTTCATTTTGCATCGCCAGCAAGCCCCATCGACTATCTCAAGTTTCCGATCCAAACCCTCAAGGTCGGATCCCTGGGAACGCACAAAGCTCTGGGCCTGGCGAAAGCAAAAAACGCCAGGTTTTTTCTTGCATCCACGTCGGAAGTGTACGGCGATCCTGAGATTCACCCGCAGGTGGAAGAATACTGGGGAAACGTGAATCCCGTCGGTCCCCGCGGAGTTTACGATGAGGCGAAACGGTTTGCCGAAGCGATGACGATGGCCTATCAGCGATTCCACAACGTCGAAACTCGGATCATCAGAATTTTTAATACCTACGGCGAACGGATGAGGGTCGATGACGGGCGCGCCATTCCTGCGTTCATTTCACAGTCGCTGCGCGGCGAGGACGTCACGGTGTTCGGCGACGGCAGCCAGACGCGCAGTGTCTGTTACGTGTCCGATTTGATCGACGGGATTTTCAAGCTGATGATGTCCGAGTACACGCTTCCGATGAACGTCGGGAATCCCGCCGAGCTGACCATGCTTCAGCTTGCACAGGAGATCGTTCAACTTACTCACAGCTCAAGCAAGATCGTTTTCAAAGATCTCCCCCAGGACGATCCCCGGGTTCGGCAGCCGAACATTGAAAAAGCGATACAGCTGCTCGGATGGGAACCGCGGGTGCCACGTCATGAAGGACTTCTTCGGACGATCGACTACTTCAAACGTAAACTGAAGCTGTAGAAAAAAAAGCCGCACAACACCCTTCATGCATCTGGTGTATCCTGTAGATACCCCGGTCGGTCCTCCGTGATGAGGAGGTCTTGCTGCCCGTCGTTGAAAAGGCGTGACGGATTATGTATATTACGCGCACTCCTGAACTTGTCGCGAGGGATGCGTGATGCGCAGGATCGTTGTTTCGAACACAAAATGTTGCCGTTGAAATGAAAGTATTGATTACCGGTGTCGGCGGTTTCGCCGGAAGCCATCTCGCGGATTACATTATCGATCACGGCCTGGCGGAAGTTGCAGGCGTCGTGCGAGATCCCGAGAAAAATGAGAACATTCGTTCTCAGGAAAAAAACATCCGGCTGTATCAATCCGACATCGTCGATTTTCAGTCTATCTTCAGAGTCGTAAAGGAAGTCAAACCGGACATTATTTTTCATTTGGCCGGCCAGGCGTTTGTTCCGAGCTCCTTTGAACACACAGCCGAGACCTTTAAGGTCAATGTCATCGCTCCGATCAATATTTTTGAAGCCGTGAAGGCGGCCGACATCGCGCCGCGGATCGTCGTTGTCACATCGGGCGAGGTGTACGGCGAAACCGGCGGATTGCCTGCGGTGCCTACGGAACGATCGATCCCGCATCCGGTGAATCCCTACGCGGCAAGCAAGACGAGCATCGACTACATCGCGCAAACATACAAAACGTACGAAGGGCTCAACATTGTCATTGCCCGCCCGTTCAACCATACCGGGCCGAGGCAAAAGGCGTCGTTCGTGTGTTCGTCGCTTGCAAGGCAGATCGCTCAAGCGCAAAAGAAGAATGCCTCACCGGTGATACAGATCGGAAATATCAAGCCGAGGAGAGATTTCACCGATGCCCGCGACGTCGTGCGGGCGTACTGGCTGCTCGGAAATATTCCTAACGAAAAAGATTTCATTTTTAATGTCTGTTCCGGGAATATTTATTCCATCGAGGAAATTATTCGGATGTATGAGAATTTGACCGGGCTGAAGTTCGAGCTCCACGTTGAGGAGAAGCGGCTGCGCGGTTACGACATACAGCTTCTTGCCGGATCGAATGAATTGTTGAGGAGTGCTACGGGATGGCAGCCCGAAATTCCGATGGAAAGAACATTGAAGGATCTTCTGACGACTTGGATGGAAAAGTAAGGAAAAAAGATTCGACCTGCGTTATATGAACTCCGCACACCGAGGCAGAGTCAAACAAACCACGAAGACACTATGGCAAAAAAAGCACTTATAACGGGCATAACAGGACAAGACGGATCATACCTTGCAGAGCTGCTTCTTGAAAAAGGCTACGAAGTGCACGGTATTATCCGCCGGAGCAGTTCATTCAACACGGGAAGAATTGACCACCTCTATAATGATCCGGACATTCTGGGAAAAAAGCTTTTTCTCCATTATGGCGACTTGACCGATACGAGCAATTTGAACCGGATTCTTGAAAGGATCCAGCCGGGCGAAATATACAATCTTGCGGCCCAAAGCCATGTCAAAGTCTCGTTCGAGCTCCCGGAGTATACTGCCGAAGTCGATGCGATTGGAACCGTTCGATTCCTGGATGCAATTCGCGAAGTTGGACTCAAACCAAAGTTCTACCAAGCGTCGACCAGCGAGCTATTCGGCAAGGCTCAGCAAGTGCCGCAAAATGAGAAGACCCCCTTTTATCCCCGCAGTCCTTATGGCGTTGCAAAACTGTACGGCTATTGGATTATCATAAATTATCGCGAGGCATATAACATTTTCGCCTGCAACGGAATTCTCTTCAACCATGAATCTCCCCGGAGAGGTGAAACGTTCGTTACAAAAAAAATTACGAGAGCTGCCGCCAAGATCAAGCTGGGCTTGGAAACGAAACTTTCTCTCGGGAATTTGAACGCTAAGCGCGACTGGGGATACGCCCCGGAATACGTCGACGGTATGTGGAGGATGCTGCAGTTGAATCAGCCGGAGGATTTTGTACTCGCGACCGGCGAGACTCATACCGTACGGGAATTTGCCGACCTTTCGTTTAAGGAACTGGGGATGGAATTGGCCTGGGAAGGGAAGGGCGCCGATGAAAAAGGCGTTGACAAAAATACAGGGAAAGTGGTCGTCGACATCGACGAGCGGCATTACCGTCCCACCGAAGTAGAGCTCCTGATCGGCGATCCGGCCAAGGCGAAAGAAAGACTCGGCTGGGTGCCAGCGGTAAAGTTCGAAGAGCTGGTCAAGATTATGGTGAAAGCGGATTACGAGAAGATTGCGAAACGAGGATATTAGAAGCCATCCCAAAAATGGTTTCGATGTAGATTGCATTTGTAAATGTCATGCTGAGCCCCGCGTTTCGGCGGGGTAGACTCCGCGAAGCATTCACGACACTGAAGCCTCGTAGATTCACAATGCATGATTGTCATGGATTCTTCACTTCGCTTCGCTCCGTCCAGAATGACATTTATTGGAGTTTTTGAGATAGCTTCTATATGGATATGGCAATTAGGAATTATGAATTGAATCTTACTTACTGGAACCCAACACCTAACTTCTAGAACCGTAAACTCAAAACTCAGGACCAAACAACACGGACTCCTCATCAAAAATATACGTCGCCGGCCACCGCGGCCTTGTTGGTTCAGCAATTACGCGTGCGCTCAACTCAGCTGGATATTCGAACATTGTAGCTCGTACTCATAAGGATTTAGAACTCGAAAATCAGGGAGCAGTGGAGGCCTTTTTTGAAAAGGAAAAACCGGAATACGTTTTTTTGGCGGCAGCGAGGGTCGGAGGAATCCACGCCAATAGTACGTACCCCGCCGAATTTATTTTCGACAATCTGCAGATACAAAATAATGTGATCAACTCGTCGTACCTGCACAAGGTAAAAAAACTCTGTTTCCTCGGCAGTTCCTGCATTTACCCCAAATTGGCCCCGCAGCCTATTAAGGAGGACTACCTGCTTGATGGGAAACTTGAACCGACAAATGATGCGTACGCCGTGGCTAAGATTGCCGGGATCAAAATGTGCCAGGCCTACAACAAACAGTACGGAACAAATTTCATTTCGGTTATGCCTACGAATCTATACGGGCCGAATGATAGCTTTGACCTGCAAAATTCCCACGTCCTCCCGGTGCTGATCCGTAAGTTCATCGAGGCGCGGGATTCGCGCTCGCCGTCGGTTTCTCTATGGGGGACAGGAAAAGCAAAGAGGGAGTTCCTTTATGTGGACGATATGGCAAACGCATGCGTCTTTTTAATGGAACGCTACGATAGCGGCGAGATCATTAATATAGGCACAGGCATAGACGTCTCAATTCTTGAACTGGCGCAAGCAATCGGTGAGACTGTAGGATATCGAGGCAGCATCAATTTTGATTCCACCAAGCCGGACGGGACGCCGCGAAAATTGCTCGATGTCAGCAAGATCAACGCGCTGGGCTGGAAGGCGACGGTCCTGCTGGGCGAGGGCATTCGACGGACGATCGAGTGGTACGAGAAGACAATCAACAAGTAAGAATTATGAATTAAGAATGAGGAGATGTGGCTTTGAACCGGTTGGCGAAAATTCTAGCCCGCCGGCTTGAGATCACGGACGAACATTATGAAGAATGAACTGCTTGCAAAACTCGAAAATAAATCATTCGTCGTCGGCGTTATAGGCCTGGGATACGTCGGGCTTCCACTTTTGCATTGTTTTGTGGAGAAGGGTTTTCGGTCGATCGGGTTCGACATCGACGCGTCGAAAGTTGATTCCCTCGCAAAAGGGAAATCCTACATCAAACATATTTCGTCGGAGAGAATCCAGCGCGCCGTCTCCTCGGGACGTTTTAGCGTAACCGCCGATTTTTCCAAGCTGAAAGAATGCGACGCGATCCTCATCGCTGTCCCGACCCCGCTCAACAAGAACCGGGAACCGGATATGTCCTTCATCGTCACGACGTGCGAAGCGATCGCACCGCATCTCCGCAAAGGTCAAATGGTTGTCCTTGAGTCGACAACGTACCCCGGGACCACGGAAGAGGTTATGGTGCCGATCCTTGAAAAGAACGGCCTTAAGGTCGACAAGGATTTTTACGTTGCATTTTCTCCGGAACGTGAAGACCCGAACAACCCCGATTATACCACCGAAACGATTCCAAAAGTTGTCGGCTCAACTTCGCCCGACGGCCTTGCGGTGGTTGACTCGATTTACAAACAGATTGTCGTACGGACCGTCCCGGTGTCGAGCGTCAAAGTTGCCGAGGCAACGAAGCTCATGGAAAATATTTTCCGCGCCGTGAATATTGCGCTCGTCAATGAACTGAAGGTGACGTTCATGAAAATGGGCATCGACGTGTGGGATGTCATCGAGGCGGCAAAGACCAAACCGTTCGGCTTCATGCCGTTTTATCCGGGGCCTGGCCTGGGGGGACATTGTATCCCCATCGACCCGTTCTATCTCACATGGAAAGCCCGCGAATACGGAGTCACCACGAAATTTATTGAGCTCGCAGGAGAAATAAACACGGCGATGCCGGATTTTGTCGTAAGCCGCGTGATGGAAGCATTGAACGAGGCAGGAAAACCTCTGAAAGGGGCGAAGATTCTGATGCTCGGCCTTGCGTACAAAGCGAACGTCGACGACGACCGCGAATCTCCCTCGTACCACTTGATCGAGAAGCTTGAAGAACGGGGAGCCTCGGTCAGTTACAATGATCCGTATATCCCGGTGATACGGCACACGCGCGAGTTTCCGAGGCTCGCCGGAAGAAAATCCGTCGAGATCACAAACACTTTCGACCTCGTACTGGTTGCCACCGCCCACGAAGAATTCAAGAAGATCAATTTCGACCAGTTTACAGGCCCCGTTGTCGATACTCGGAATATTGCCGTTCGGACAAAGGGCTTGGTATACAAAGCGTAGGCAGCGATAAGTCGTGAGTCTTACGTTGAGAGCATTGCGTTATATGTTGCAAGTTTTATAACCCATAACGAAAATCTTAGACCTTACAACGTTCCACCTACTCCTGCCTACGGCTTTTTGAATATCTTGTCGCTCACTTTTTTGTTTACCTCGTACTTATCCGTTGTGAAGTCGAATGATTGTCCCATAACGGATTGCTCCATCCGTCCCGGAGCGAGATAGCCGCCGAAATTCTTATAGTCAAAGTAATCGGTCGTTTGTTCGACGGGGCCGTTGGGACCCGACATCGATTTCACGTCGCGGTACTTGAGAAAATCTTCGACGCTGAAATACTGCCGCAGTGATTTTCCCGATGCGTTCGAAAAAATAATTTCGTAGCAGTCCTTGCCGTTCACATTCTTTATCCCGCTCACCTCGGCTTTGAATCCCAGCGCTTTGTATTGGCCGTAAAAGTCGAAAGCGGATTCGAACCTGATCTCTTCCAGTTGATCCCCGCTCAGTACTTTTGTTCCCTGCGGAGACATGGACCAGCCCTGCTTTCCGTCGAACGCCTGCTGCTGTTTGAACATTCCAACCATTTCCGATTCCGCGAAAATCTTGTTGGGAGATTTTTGCACAATTTTAATTTTTACGTCCATGTTTTGAATTTTGCCGCTCATTTCGATCGTTTTATCCTTCATCGCTTTGTACTTCGCCTTTCCGCCGCTTTTCTCGATAGACTTGGCAAATATTTCATCCGGCGTCATGGTAATGGCCGGAGTAGCCTTCACGACGATCTTGTTCCCGTCCTCATCGTAGACGTCGACCGGCCCAAACTTTGCCAGCTTGTCTTTCATGTCATTCGCTGAACCCACAACGGCGACGAGCATCGTTGCGGGATCAAGATATTTCTTGGCTGCCGTCTGGATATCCTCCGCGGTAACTGCGTCGAGACGTTTAAGATACGTCTTATAGTAATCTTTTGGAAGTCCGTATCGCTCGATGGCGATCGCGTCCTCCGCGATAGTGTTTGCATGTTCAAGCCCCCGTACGAACGAGCCGCTAAGGTAGTTCTTCGCCATCTGCAATTCGGTCGAGTCGACTTTCTCGTTCCGGATGCGGTTGATTTCGTTGAAGATTTCGGTAATGGCGCTGTCGGTCACGCCGTTCTTCGTGGAGGTGGAGGCGTTGAAGTTTCCGATAAGTTCATCGGGGCTGACCGAACTATATGCTCCGTACGTGTACGCGTGCTTTTCGCGAAGGTTGATGAAAAGGCGGAACGCTCCTCCTCCCAGGATCGTGTTCATGACCTGGACCGGCAGAACGTCGGGAGACGTTCGCTTCAGCTCGACGGTTTGAGCGATTCTGATGACCGACTGAACAGAGCTCGGTCTGTCAACGAACGCGACGTGCACTTTGTCGAGACGCTGCGGGGTCGCGAAAGAGGGCGAAGGGAGTGTCCCCTTGGTCCACGCGCCGAAATATTTGTTGATGAGTTTCAAGACGCTGTCTTTGTCCACATCGCCGACGACTGCCATAATCGCGTAGTTGGCTTTAAAATACGTATTGTACGCATCGATGCATTTTTCCCGGGTGACGTTCGAGACCGTCGCTTCGGTCTCAACCTCGCCGTACGGATGTTCGGCGCCATAGACGAGTTTCTTTCGAACGACGTCGACGATCATTTCGGGGTTGGTTTTTCTGTACTGCAGTCCCGATTTCGTCTGGGTCACTATTTTGTCCAGTTCGTCCTGTGGGAATGACGGATGGAGCGTGATATCCGACATCAGCTCGAAAAGCTTATCCGTGTTCTTGGACAAGCCCGAAGCATACACATCGGTTCCGCTCGAGCTCAGGTCTCCGCCGACGAGGTCGATCTCTTCGTCAAGCTGGTCCTTCGTCCGCGTCGTCGTTCCGCTCCGTAAAAGCTGGCCGGCGATGTCGATGCAGCCGGCGTCCCCTTTTTCGAGGACGGGCTTTCTGTCGATGAGCAAACTGATGCTGATCGTGGGGAGTTCCGAATTCTTCACGATGATGACGCGAATGCCGTTCGCCGTTGTGAGGACGTCATAATCGGGGAAGGCGATGGCCGGCGCGGGGCCTGGCCCCGGTATCTTGCTTCTGTCCAGCTGAGCGTGCGCGATGGTCAACGCTGCGCACAATAATACCGCCGATGCTGATAAGAAATTTTTCATTGTGAAAGCTCCTTATTGCTACTGTACTTTTGTTTTTGGCAAGTAGTAGAGAACAGTTCTATTCTTTTCCGTGAGGTATTGACTGGCAACGCGGCGAAGGTCGTCTTTTGTAACGGCCATGAACTTATCGATCTCGGAATTGATGAGGTTCGCATCTCCGAAAAAGACGTAATAATTGGCGAGCTCGGTTGCCTTCCCCTGCTCGGTGGAGTTCTTCTCAATAAAACCCGTCTCTTCCTGGTTGCGAATTTTTGTCAATTCGTTGTCGGTGATGAGACTGTCCTGGACCTTTCGTATTTCGTCCTGAATGCTCGCTTCGATGTCTTTGGGCGATTTGCCGAAATTCGCGACGCCGAATAGGAGAAAAAGGGAAGGGTCTTCGAGTTCGAATGGAAACGACTGGACGCCGAGGGCAATTTTTTCCTTGTCGATCAGGCGTTTGGTTAATCGTGAGCTTTCACCCCCCGAAAGGAGCGTCGTCAGCATGCTGAGAGCGTAGTAGTCTTTTGTGCCTTGCGCCGGCATATGATACGCTTCGATGACGGCAGGAAGCTGGATGTTATCGTAGACCGTATCCCTTACTTCCGCATTCTGCGGCGGTTCGACGACAGCAGGCCGGTAAATTTCCTTCGTTCCCTTTGGAATCTCTCCGTAGTATTTTTCGACCATTGCTTTTGTCTTCGCAACATCAATGTCCCCCGCGATTACAAGACAGGCATTGTTCGGCAGATAAAACGATTTGTAGAATTGGTAGAACTCGTCGTACGTTGCCTTGTCGATGTACTGGAATGATCCGATCGGGACCCATCGGTAGGGATGGACCTTGTACGAATGCGAGAACGTCTGTTCGATGATCGAGCCGTATGGTCTGTTGTCGAGACTCTGCCTCCGTTCTTCTTTCACGACGCCGCGCTGAGTCTCGATGCCGACCGAATCGACCTTGAGGTGCATCATCCGCTCGGACTCCATCCACATCGCAAGGTCAAGCTGGTTCGACGGGACGGTGATGAAATAGACGGTCTTGTCGAAGCTCGTAAAGGCATTCAGCTCTCCTCCTGCGTTCTGCACCATCTTGAAAAATCCGCCGCGCGGAATATTCGGCGAGCCCTCGAACATCAGGTGCTCGAAAAAATGTGCAAAACCGGTCCGGTCCGGATTTTCATTTTTCGATCCGACGTGGTACACGACCACCTGCGAGACGATCGGCGACGAGTGGTCTTCGTGCAGGATCACGTGAAGACCGTTCGGAAGTGTATACTCAACGAATTTTATGTTGACCTGGGCGGCCAATGCACTCCAGGCAAACAACGTTAGCAGAAAACTCAAGAATCGTTTATTGACCACGGCGTCCTCCTGGAGGAATGTTAGTTAGTCAAGACAAATTTTCTATGATACACGGACATTGCGAGTATCGGAGGCGTTACATTTACCGGTGAAAAGCGTGGATATTGTACGATTATTCTGGCTGAAGTTCAACTTATTTCGCTCTGTTTCAATCAGACTGCCCATTGACAATCAAGGCGGATAATCCGAAATTCCACTGTTCACTTAAGTTTGCCGCACTCTACGCTCGATCATGCGATCAAGAAAATCTTGTTGAAATGAACCCGTCGATCCAAGTACGTCAAATTCAGTTTGGCGCGGATGAATACAAGGAAGAACTCAAGCTAAGAGATCGGGTACTACGAAAGCCTCTTGGCTTAAACTTGTTTGACGAGAACCTAGCCAAGGAGATCAACGACTTCCACATCGGTGCATTCGATGGGGCTGCCCTCATCGGAGTTCTTATTTTGACCGTCGTGAACGAAGAGGAAGTTAAAATGAGGCAAGTCGGAGTGGAGGAGATTTGGAGGGGTAAAGATGTTGGAGCAAGACTCGTCGTTTTTTCGGAAGATTTCGCAAAGGAACGGGGGTACACGAAGGTCATTCTCAACGCCAGAAAGGCTGTGGTGGGGTTCTATGAAAAGCTTGGGTATGAAAAAATCGACGGGGAATTCATCGAAGTGACGATCCCTCATCAAAAGATGGAAAAAAAACTGAAATAAATCCTGCATTTTCTATCGAATCGAAGATCAAACTTATCGGTAAGTCGGCGCCTGAGCATTTCTCACCTTGCCTTAACAATCAGATTTTCTTATATTTGTTATCGAATTGGGGCTGTAGCTCAGTTGGGAGAGCGATTCGTTCGCAACGAATAGGTCGTCGGTTCGATCCCGATCAGCTCCACTCGAAAGTAGCTTGTTGAAGCAGCCGCTCGCCCCGCCGACAGGCGGGGTCAGCTCCACTTGAGAGCAATTAAAAATTATGAATTAAGAATTAGGAATGAACGATTATTGTTGATTGTTCATTGTTGATTGTAAAGGTCAAGCCCTGTACAACCGTAAGTCGCCCAACCCCGCCAGGTCCGGAAGGAAGCAACGGCCCGCTACCGAAAGTGTGATACAGTAAGCTTGACCTTTTTTATTCCCCCGGGGCGTAAATCCTTCCTAATTAAAGAGCTTGCAAGCCTGCCTAATTTTTCGTACTTTTACCTTGAATTTTATAAAAAGGGCAGAAGCTCCTTTTTATTGCAACAAAAAGCATGTTCCGGACGGTTTTTGAAGGGGATTTGAATTTCGCTCCCCGACAGATCCGAAGTCGAGCCTGCTCGCTATGGGGGGAACTAGATTCGTAGCTGTTGGAAATTCATCACACAAGCAATGATAGCCAGGAAATCGCGCTATTCCACTATTCGATTGTCACGTGCCAAGAGGGGGTTAACAATCATATTATTCGGCGCACTACAAGGAATTTTGTTTCATGAAAAAAGAAATAGTTATAAACTCCACCGCGAACGAAGTTCGCATAGCAATAACCGAAGAGGGTAAGCTCGCCGAGCTGTTTGTCGAGACACCTGAAAAGGAAAGGCTGGTGGGGGACATCTATGTCGGCAAGGTCGCGAAAGTAATGCCCGGGATCCAGGCGGCATTTATCGACGTCGGATTGCCGCAGGATGCATTCCTCCATTTTTCGGACATCGGTGCTTCGCTAGGCCAATACAATGCCATGATCGGAGATGACTCCGAGATCGATACGGAAGGCGACGATGATGAGGACGATCAGCAGCATCATCCCGCTCCGCCGGTTGTTGCGCAGCCCGCCGAGGGGACAGCGGCAGCTGTTGCCGTACAGCCCCCGCCGGCCAGGCAAGGAGACCGTCACGACCACCGGCCCCGGTATGAACGGCAGCACCGGAACGTCAATCTCACCAAAGGCCAGGAGATCATCGTCCAGGTCACGAAGGAACCCGTCGGGAAAAAAGGAGTCCGTGTAACCACGGAAGTATCTCTTCCTGGCCGCTTCCTTGTGCTCTTGCCGTTCGACGGCAAGGTCGGCATATCGAAAAAGATCAGCAGCTTCAAAGAGAAAAGACGGTTGAGGAAACTCGTGCGCAGCATCCTTCCCCCGTCATTCGGCGTTATTGTCCGCACGAATGCGGAAAATCAGGATGAGAAAGTTTTTCTCCAGGACCTGGAATCCCTCTTAACGACATGGCGGGAGATTGAGAAAGCCGTAAAGGAAGAGACCGCTCCTGCACTCCTCTATAAAGACATGGCGACGACATCGAGCGTGATCCGGGATCTGTTCAGCGAAGACGTCCAACGGGTTCTCATCGATAACAAGAAATTGTTCAAAGAGATTAAAACGTACGTGAAGCTGGTCTCTCCCCAGATGGTTGAAAAGATCGAGTACTACGGAAAACGGGAACCGATCTTCGACGTCTTCGGTGTTGAAAAGGAGATTGCCACAACCCTCGCACGGAAGGTGTGGCTGAAAAGCGGCGGCTATATAATCATCGACCATACCGAGGCGATGACCGTGATCGACGTGAACAGCGGGCGCTATGCTGCAAAGCAGGAGCAGGAACTGAACTCGCTGAAGACCGACCTTGAAGCGGCCCGCGAAATATGCCGGCAGCTCCGTTTGCGCGACCTCGGCGGTATCATCGTCATCGACTTCATCGACATCTCGGAAGAAAAGAACAAGAAGAAGGTGTACGATGAAATGAAAAAGGAGTTCCGGAAAGACCGGGCCAAGGCGACGGTGCTTCCGATGACGGAGTTTTGCCTCGTCCAGATAACGCGCCAGCGGATTCGGCAAAGCATCATTCACAGCTTCACGGAACCGTGCCCCGTGTGCGGCGGCAGCGGCCTCATCCAATCGAAGACGACCATCGTCAGCCAGATCGAGCGGTGGATCCGCCGGTTCAAATCGGAATCGAAGGAATTCCGCCTTATCCTGCGGGTGCATCCGAGCATCGCGGCGCACCTGATGGGAGGGACGATCAGCCGGCTCACAAAGATCAAGCTCCGGTTCTTTGTCCAGATCAAACTTGAAGAGGACAAGGCCCTCGCGATCGACGAATTCAAATTCATCTCGCGGAAGCAGGACAAAGACATCACTGCGCAGTATAAATCGTAGAGAGATTGTTCGATGAAATTTTTCATAGATACCGCAAGCCTTGCAGAAATAAGAGAAGCGAACGACCTCGGAGTATTGGACGGCGTAACGACGAACCCGAGCCTTGTCGCAAAAGAAGGCAAAGAATTCATCCCGCTGCTCAAGGAAATTTGCGCGATCGTCCACGGACCGATCAGTGCAGAAGTTCTTTCGACCGAATTCGACGGCATGATGAAAGAAGGACGCGAGCTCGCCAAGATCCACGAGAACATCGTCGTCAAAGTCCCGCTCATTAAAGACGGGCTGAAGGCGGTGAAGGCGTTAAAAGCCGAGGGAATCCGGACCAACGTGACGCTTTGCTTTTCCGCCAACCAAGCGCTTCTTGCGGCCAAAGCGGGAGCCTATTTCATCAGCCCGTTTGTCGGAAGACTCGACGATATCAGCCAGAATGGAATGGAGTTGATCGGCCAGATCGTGACGATCTACCACAATTACGGGTACGACACGCAGGTTCTGGTGGCGAGCGTGCGTCATCCGCTTCACGTCATCGACGCGGCAATGATGGGCGCCGACATTTGCACGATGCCGTTCAAGGTGATCGACCAGCTCATTAAACATCCGCTCACTGACATTGGCATCGAACGGTTCCTTGCCGACTGGAACAAAGGCAAAAAGAAATGAAACAAACACCGTTCCATTCGATCCACCGGCAGCTCGGAGCGAAGATGGTTCCATTCGGCGGATACGAAATGCCGGTGCAATACACCAGCATCATCGAAGAGCATAAGGCCGTGCGCACAGCCGTCGGCGTGTTCGATGTTTCGCACATGGGCGAATTTACAGTAAAGGGGAAGAACGCACAGGCATTCCTGCAGCTCGTGACGGTAAATGACGTTGCGAAACTTGTGCCCGGAGAAGCTCAATACTCGGCGATGTGTTATGACGATGCGGGGATCGTGGACGACCTTCTCGTTTATAAGATCGGCGAAGGCCGCTTCATGATCGTCGTGAATGCCTCGAACGCTGAGAAGGATTTTGAGTGGATGCGAAAGCATCTTATGCCCGATGTCGAGCTGCGGAACGAGAGCGACACAACAGCGTTGCTGGCGGTTCAAGGTCCAAAATCGCAAACGGTCATTCAGAAGCTCACATCCTTTGATGTGAAATCGATTCCGTACTATCGGTTTAAAGAGGTGAGTGTCGCCGGCGTGGACATGCTGCTTTCGCGGACAGGGTATACCGGTGAACTTGGGTATGAAATTTATTTTTCGCCGTCGTACGCTGAGAATGTCTGGAATTCCCTCTTCAAAGCCGGCAGAGATTGCGGCATCACGCCGGTCGGCCTCGGCGCCCGCGATACGCTGCGGCTTGAGATGGGATACTGTTTGTACGGAAACGATATCGACCAAACGACAAACACTCTCGAAGCGGGGCTTGGGTGGATCACCAAGCTCAACAAGGGGGAGTTTGTCGGAAGGCCGGCGCTGGAAAAAGTAAAAGCCGACGGCATCAAACGAAAGCTTGTGGGAATCGACATTGAAGAAAAAGCCATCGCCCGGCACGGGTACGCGATCCACTCAAACGGCGCCCTCGTCGGTTCCGTCACCAGCGGGACGTTTTCACCGACTCTCGAAAGAGGCATAGCGATGGGATATGTGGATGCCGCACATTGTGCGGTCGGCAGTACGGTGCAGATCGATGTGCGGGGGAAAGAGGTACAAGGCAAGATCGCGGCGCTGCCGTTTCTGAAAAAATAGGATCACGCGAAGACGCAAAGCCGAATAAGTTTTATTTTTCATGTCTTTCGCGCCTTGGCGACTTTGCGTGAGACTAATACCAATAACCGAACGCCCAAGCGAGTGCGGTGTCAGCGGTACGAATGATTACAGAGACAAGGTGTTGCGATGAAAATTGACGTGTATTTTTCTCCCGCTCAAGTCGACGAAATGCAGCTGCGCGACAAGAATGTCGTGGTGATCGACGTACTGAGAGCGAGCACGACCATCGTGACGGCCCTGAATAACGGGGCGAGAGAAATCATCCCTGTCGGTTCCATCGAATCGGCGGTCAAGGTCTCCGGAAACCTCTTTGGCGACGTTGTGCTCCGCGGCGGCGAACGGAACGGAAAAATTATTACCGGATTCAATTTGGGAAATTCCCCGAGCGAGTATACGGAAGAAGCGGTGAAAGGGAAATCCATCATTTTCTGCACGACGAACGGGTCGTCGGCGATGGTGAAGGCGAAATATGCGAAGCGGATGGCGGTGGCCGGATTCATCAATGTCTCGCTCGTAGCCGATTTCATCCGCCAGGCGGGCGAGGATTTTTCCATCGTGTGCGCCGGCGAGAAACAGCTCTTCAGCATGGAAGATGCCGTGTGCGCGGGCATGCTCGTAAAGATGCTTGTCGAGGATTCCCCCATTGTCGTTGATGTGAATGACGCAGCCGGCGCCGCACAGGTCCTCTACAAAACTGTCGGCAAGAATCTGCTCAAGATGGCAAAGAGTTCCGACCACGGTAAATATCTTGTCGACATCGGCTTCGAGAGCGACTTGAAGATATGCGTGAGCGTCGATTCCATTCCTGTGCTCCCTCTCCTCATCGGCAACGTCATCAAGCTGAAGAAGGAAGAGGCGAAGCACTCCATTACTCTTGATGTTCAAGAGGGATAAGAATTTTTTTTTCAATGGACGACACCTCAATCTCAACGGAACACCCGGCGCCTCGCCGGAAAAAAAACGACGAAGAGAAAAAATCGCGGCGGAATAAGCAGATCGCGTCATTCCTCGTTATGGTGCTGGGCGTCCTCATTTTGCTTTGCCTCGTATCGTATTCCCCCGCCGATGAAGCAAGCGGCGACGTTGCCTTTTCCCAGCTCTTCAAGATCTTTACCAACGACCCGCTGATCCAGGAGAAAGCGAACGCTACGAACAACTGGCTCGGCCTGGTCGGGGCGATCACTTCGAATTTCCTCATCAACTCGACGGTCGGTTACGCCGTCTTCGTGCTGCCGTTTATGTTTGTTGCCTGGGGATGGATGACGCTCCGCCGCGGCGATATTCGCCGATTGGTGTACTTCACCAATTATGTCCTCGCGATCGTGGTGCTGTGGGCAACGCTCTGCGGGCTCCTGAGGCTTGCCGGGATGTCCGAAGACTTGTCGCCGCAATGGAGCGGGGCGGTCGGCGCCTTTCTCTCGAGCGTGCTGCGGCAGTTGATCGGCGCAGCGGGGGGAATCATCGTTACGGTCTCACTCCTCTTTGTTACGCTGACGCTCGCCATTGACCTCGACCTTCATGTCACTTCAGAACGCGTAAAAAATTTCTTCGTTTCGATTGCATCGGCATTAAGCGGAGCGCTCGAACGCTGGAAGGCGCAGCGGGTGATCCGTGCCGCAGAGAAAGAAAAGCAGAAGGCGATGATAGAAGTAAAACGTCCGGCGGAAGAGATTTCGGCGAGACCGGAGCGCGTCGCCAGAACCAAAATCGTTTTGCCGCGGCAGGAAGAAGCGGCGGCCGTTGAAGAGGCGCCGGCTATACACCACGCCGACGAAAGTGAAGAGGCCGCCGAAGAACGCTCCCTTGGGTCGGCAGAGGAGACCCCGCTCGATATCAAGGAAATGGTGCGCGAAGAAGAAGTCGGTTTGGACGAGCGGGATGTTCAGGATGAGGAAATCGACTACGTGTTCCCATCGGTCGACCTGCTGAACTCTCAGCGCCAGGCCGAAACGATCGACGATGCTGAATTGAAAGCCAACGCCGAGCTGCTCCGTGCGAAGCTTGCCGACTTCGATGTCGAGGTGGCGAACGTCAGTGTTACACCCGGTCCGGTTGTGACGTTATACGAACTTGTTCCGGCGACGGGTGTGAAGGTCGCCAAGATCGTCAACCTTGCGAACGACCTCGCCCTTGCCATGCAGGCAAAGGGAATCCGCATCGAGGCGCCGATTCCCGGTAAGGGAACGGTCGGCGTCGAAATACCGAATCACAAACCGTCGCTGGTGACGATCCGAAGCATCATCAACTCCGCGAAATTCCGGGACGCGCAGGCTGCGCTTCCGCTCGCGATGGGAAAGACCATTTCCGGCGAGGTCTACGTCGACGACCTGGCGAAGATGCCGCACCTCCTTATTGCCGGGTCGACCGGTTCGGGAAAAAGCGTCGGCATCAACACCATCCTTGCAAGCATTCTTTACCGGCTTCATCCTTCGGAAGTAAAATTTTTGATCATCGACCCCAAAAAGATCGAACTGAGCCTGTACAAGAAACTTGAGCATCATTACCTTGCGGTTTCAAAAGACATCGACGAAAAAATTATTACGCTGCCGCAGAACGCGGTTCTTGCGTTGAAGTCTGCGGAGCTTGAGATGGAACAGCGCTACGACAAGCTTGCACATGCCGGTGTGCGGAATATCGCCGACTATAATGAACGCATCACGTCCGGACGATTGAAGGATTCCGATACGTTCAAGCACCGGAAACTTCCGTACATTGTGATCATCATCGATGAACTCGCCGACCTGATGATCACGGCTGCACGCGAGGTTGAGGAACCGATCACGCGGCTGGCACAGCTTGCACGCGCCGTTGGGATCCATCTTGTTGTAGCCACGCAGCGGCCTTCGGTCGATGTCATTACGGGCGTCATCAAGGCAAATTTTCCGGCGCGCATTGCGTACCAAGTGTCTTCCAAAACAGATTCCCGTACGATCCTCGACATGAACGGCGCCGAACAGCTTCTCGGCAACGGAGACATGCTGTATATGCCGTCATCCAGCCCGAAACCGATCCGTATTCAGAATGCGTTTATTTCGAGCGATGAAGTGGAATCGATCGTCGACCATATCGGAAAGCAGAAGGGGTACAGCAAACCGTTTGAGCTGCCGTCGGTGCTGGAGAAACAGCGTGCTTCGATGAGTTCCGGCGGAGGAGAACGTGATGAATTGTTCCAAGAAGCGGCGCGGACGATCGTTCGTCATCAGCAAGGGTCTGTTTCACTATTGCAGCGGCGCTTAAAAGTCGGCTACTCGCGCGCTGCGCGGCTGGTCGATGAGCTTGAAGCAGCGGGAATTGTCGGCGGATTTGACGGCAGCAAGGCACGGGAAGTGCTTGTTGAAAGCGAAGCGGAACTTGAAGCCATTCTCAGGAGCCTCACATGAAAGTGCGAATTTTGAACGTATTCATGCTTTTCACATTGCTGCATGCCTCTGTTTCACTGCTTCATTCCGGTCAGAAGGGAAAGCTAAGCGCTGCGGAGGTCCTTGAAAAGGTGCAAGATGTGTATGCGAATGTCGAGGATGGAACCGCCGGATTTACCCAGTCGGTATCATTGAAGTATGCGAAAATTGAGCAGACGTACAGCGGGACCATCATGATAAAGAAGGGGAACAAATACCGTATCGAGTCGCAGGAGCAAACTCTTGTGACCGACGGAGCGACGGTGTGGTTGTATTCTCCCGTTAACAAGCAGGTGCTCGTCGATTCGTACAAGGAAACTCCGGATTCATTTTCCCCCGAAAAGTTTCTCGTCGGAATTCCCAAAAATTTTCGTGCGGCCCTTGTCGACGACAATGGGGCGGATATCCATGCTGCGTACACCTTGAAACTCTCCCCGAAAGCCGGCGTCGCCAAATACTTGAAATCGCTCAAAGTATGGATCGACGATGCGGATTGGAGCATCCGCGGCATCGAGTACATCGACGTGAACGAGACGCGAACGTTATACTCGCTGAAGGATGTTCGGTTCAACGTTGGAATTCCGGATGACCGTTTTGTTTTTGTCGTTCCCGAACAAGTCAAAGTTGTCGACCTTCGTTCCAACGGAAACACTGCACCTCACCAGTGAGCCTTTGGAAATGATGCCATGACTCTTGCCCTTAACATCTGAAAATCATCCGAGAAACTTGTAAGCAGACCAATGGAAGTCATGGTATCGCGTACTAGACTGTATTGATCCCCTTGTAATCCATGAAGCGCGCCAAAACCTATATCCGCTATATCCTCAGCTTCGCCGTTATGGCGTTGTTCATGTACCTCGCCTTTCGCGGGCAGGATTTTAACGCCATCTGGACGTCGTTGACACGGGTTCACTTCATATGGATTTTCTATCTCACCGTCGGGGGCATTCTCAGCCATGTCGTTCGCGCCTGGCGATGGCAATATCTTCTTGTTCCCATCAAACGAAACGTCTCGCTCCGCAATTCTTTTTCCGCCGTGATGATCGGGTATATGGTGAACAATTTTTTGCCCCGGGTGGGCGAGGTTGTCCGGCCGTACACCCTTGGGAAGCTTGAGGGGATCTCAAAGACTGCGGCATTCGGCACCGTCATCATCGAACGCATCATCGACGTCATCACGTTTTTTTCCATCCTCCTTGCAGTGATGTTTTTCTATTCCGACTCGTTCGCCGAACTGTTCCCGTCCTTCGCGTCGATCGAGCCGATCTTCCTCGGCGGTTCGGTGTGCGCGTTTTTTCTCTTTATACTTTTTTTCTTTAAAGCCGAATTCATATTTTCGTTGATGAAGAGAACCCTCGTGGTTCTGCCGGTGAAGATCCGCGGGAAGCTCGACCGGCTGTTCGAATCGTTCATCAGCGGTTTTGCGATCGCCAAAGACCCAAGGCAGTTCGTGATGATCATCATCACGAGCTACATTATTCAGGGAATGTATCTTTTGTTGATGTATATTCCGTTTTATGCCTTCGACGAGATGGCCAATCACGGCCTCAATTTCGGTTCTGCGACGATCCTGCTTGTGGTTTCAACGGTTGCGTTCGCCTTCCCGACGCCGAGCGGCTTCGGGACGTATCATTCGTTCACGTCGTTCACGCTCACTCAATTGTATCATGTAGACGGTGTGACGGCGTTGAGTTATTCGATTCTCACGCATGAAGTCGGCGTGCTGTTGACGGCGGTGATAGGATTGTATTATTTTTTCAGAGATCATATTCGGGTTACTGAAATTGTGGTCGATGCCGGTTAATGGTTCCGGCACTTACACTAAAGGGTGGAGTTTATGAAACAAGTTTCGCAGGAAATGAAGAAAGGTACAATGCACGTTGAGGATGTGCCGGAGCCGGCTCTGAAAGGCGGCGGCGTCGTTGTCCGGAACGAGTTTTCTCTGATCAGTTCGGGCACAGAGAGGTCGTCCGTCCAAAAACGGAAAGAAAGCATGCTTTCAAAAGTACGCTCGAACCCGGACATGGTAAAGCTCGTTGTGCAGCAAATGCGGCAGCAGGGCGTGCTGAATGTGTATAAGAAGGTGATGACAAGGCTTGAGGCGTTTGCTCCGCTCGGGTACAGCTCGGCCGGAACTGTTATTGGGGTCGCCGGCGACGTCGATGATTTTGCGGTAGGCGACCGGGTTGCGTGCGGCGGCAGCTCTGCGAACCATGCCGAAGTCCTCTTTGTGCCGAAAAATTTGTGCGTAAAAGTTCCGGCGGATGTTGGCTTGAAGGAGGCTGCTTTCACCACCGTTGGGGCAATTGCACTGCAGGGCGTGAGGCTCGCTGCACCGACGCTCGGGGAGACAGTCGCGGTCATCGGCCTCGGACTTGTCGGGCAGCTGACAGTCCAGATATTAAAAGCCGCCGGATGCTCGGTGATCGGGATCGACCTCGACGCCCGCGCTGTCGCGCTGGCAAAATCGCTCGGGGCCGATGCAGCATTCCAACGAGCTTCAAATGGATTGATGACCGACATCCTGTCGCAGACGCATGGATCCGGTGTGGACGCCGTCATTATCACCGCGGCGACAAAGAGCAGCGACCCGGTGCAGCTCGCCGGCGCGCTCGCACGGGACAAGGGGCGCGTCGTTCTCGTGGGGGATGTCGGTATTACTCTCCCGAGGGCTCCGTATTATATGAAAGAACTGGAATTCAGAATATCGCGGTCGTACGGGCCCGGACGCTACGACAAGTCGTACGAAGAAAAAGGACAGGACTATCCGCTCGGGTTTGTTCGATGGACCGAAAGGCGGAATATGGAGGAGTTCCTTCGGCTTGTGAAAAGCAAGAAGGTCAACGTGGAAAAACTGACGACGCATACGTTCCCTATCGCGGAAGCCCTGAAAGCGTATGCAACGATCGAGCATGGAACACGGGAGCGCTGCATCGGCGTATTGTTAGAGTATCCGCACGAGAAAAAATCTGCCGCGAACAGCATCTCTGTCTCACCGCAGCGTGAATCAAAAGGCTCGCTCTCGATCGGGTTTATCGGTGCGGGAAATTTCGCCCAAAGCTCGCTCATACCGTTCCTCGACACAAAAAAAGTGATCCTGAGAGGAGTGTGTACCTCCAACGGCTTAAACGCCAAAAATGTCGCACGGAAGTTCGGCTTTGAATCGGCAACAACCGACCCCAAAGAAATTTACGCATCGAATAATATCGATACCGTGTTCATCGCCACTCGCCACAATCTTCACGCGTCGCTGTGCATACTAGCTTTGAAAAATCATAAGCATGTCTTTGTGGAAAAGCCGCTCGCGCTCAATGAGAAAGAGCTTGCCGATATCATCAAGGCCTACGAGACGGCGAAGAAACAGTCGCACCTTCGATTCATGGTCGGGTATAACCGAAGGTTTTCTCCGTCGGTGCGCCAGGCGAAAGCCTTTCTTGCCGGTGCAGCTGAGCCGATGCTTGTCAATTACCGGGTGAACGCCGGCTTCCTGCCGAAAGACCATTGGACGCAAGATCCAGCGGAAGGAGGCGGAAGAATTATCGGCGAAGTTTGCCACTTCATCGATACCATCCAGTACATCACGAGCGCCGAGCCGACGTCCGTCTTTGCGCAGTCGCTTTCCCTGAGCGGTGAACGGTCGCAAAGCGACAATGTCGCGATAACAGTCCGTTTGTCGGACGGTTCGGTGGGGGTCATTACGTATCTTGCGAACGGGGATTCGTCACTTTCGAAAGAGCGTATCGAAATTTTTTCGGGAGGCAAAACGGCGGTCATCGACAACTTTAAAATTTTGGAGATGTACCACGGCGGAACCCGAAAAGTTCATGAGACGTCGACGATTGAAAAAGGGCACAAGGCCGAGGTGGAAGAATTCATCAACTCTGTTCATCTTGCAAAAGACCTCATACCGTTCCAAAGCCTCGTTCTTACGACGCGGGCGACATTCAAAATCATTGAGTCGCTGGAGAGTGGACTTCCCGTTGAACTCTAGACTTCCGGCGCTCACGGCAAATATTGCTGTCGCTGCCGCATTCATCGTCTATTCTGCGGAAATTGCTCGGGCCCAGCCTGCAGCAGAGGGCGGGAGTGAATTCATGCTGAAAGCGAATTCTTTGTCACTCTACGGCGGGATGGGTGTTGCAATTGCCGATGCCCCCGGACTCGTCAAATATCTCAACACACTCGGAGACCCGACGGTGTTGAGCGATTTTGCAACCGATGTCGAGTTTTTCGGAGGGATAGAATTCCCCGTAACCTTCGAGTGGGCGGGCGTCGTGGAGTACTCGTATCTCTTCAAATCGTATACTCTTTCAATTGTGGACGGGGGATCGTACACAATATTTTACAGCATGCACATGCCGACAGCGATGGTGAATTATGTTATTGCAGGCGGCGGATATTTCCTAAAATTCGGCGGCGGAATCGGCTATCACACAGGGTCTCTGGAGCAAAAGGATCCATACGGCAATGATATCACCTATACCGCTCACGGCGTCGGTCTAAAGGCGCAGGCGGTTGGACAGACAGCTTTTGACGAGCATTTGTATGGATACATCGGAGGAGATATGCGGTGGGAACTTCTCGGCCAGTTGAAAGGCGCCGGCGGTACCGTTCCGCCAAGCAGCGGCCGAGTTCCATCGCTATCGATGTTCGTCGCCGGCCTTAACTTTGGCCTGACGTACTATTTTTAGAACGACAACTCCATCCTCTACGCGGTTTTTGCATCCCGGATTCTTTGCGGGATCGGGTTGGCAATTAGTTCATAACAATATTAGGAATAACTCAATGAGATCATTTTTTATTTTCCTCTGTGGAATAATTTTTCTTTCCGCATTGTCCATCAGCCAGGAAAAAAAATCGTCTAAGAAAGGAAAATCATCTGTGGATTCAACAAAGGCGTCTCACGGGCTTGTCGTCATCATGACTTCGATGGGCGATATTACGATCCAGTTAGCGGACGACAAAGCGCCGAAACATGCGGCGAATTTCCGCAAATTGGCAAAAGAGGGATTTTACGCCGGCACGACATTCCATCGCGTCATCCCCGGGTTCATGATCCAGGGGGGCGACCCGAATTCAAAGGACGACGACCGTTCGAACGACGGGCTTGGCGGTCCCGGGTATACAATCGACGCTGAGATCGGATTGACGCATGACCGTGGTGTGATCGCCGCAGCGCGTCAGGGGGATGAAGTGAATCCGACGCGAAGGTCCAATGGCAGCCAGTTCTATATCACTGTCGCTCCCGCCGTGTTCCTAGACGGCCAGTATACTGTGTTCGGGAAAGTGGTCAAGGGCATGGACGTTGTGGACAAAATTGTCGCCGTTCCGCGTGACCGCAATGACAATCCCGCTCAGAAAGTTCTCATCACGAAAGTGACCGTTCACTAAAGGGTCTTTTGTCATGGCCAAAGGCGCCAAAGGGAAAATCTCCGTCGATTCCTTTCTCTCTTCCATCCGCAAAAAGGATTTTGCGCCGGTCTATTTCTTTTTTGGCGAGGAGGATTTTCTTATTGATGAAATTGTCGACGCTGTTGTTACAGAAGGAGTCGACCCCGCGACCAGGGGTTTCAACCTCGATATCATTCATGGCAGCGAAACAGACGGAAAAGACATCGTCTCGATCGCCTCTTCTTTCCCCATGATGGCGGAACGGCGGGTCGTCGTCGTGAAAGATTTCGACCGCGTTTCGAATAAAGAACTCGTCGAGCCGTATCTCGAACATCCTTCTCCGTCGACCTGTCTTGTCCTCATCGCAACCAAACCCGATACCCGCAAAAAGCCGTATCCGCTGTTGAAAAAGAACTCGGCAGGCGGTGAATTCGGCAGGCTGTACGATAACGAGATTCCGGCGTGGATTCAGCGTCGTGTAACGCAGCTGCAGAGGACGATAACGCCCGATGCCGCAGACCTTCTGCAGGCATACGTCGGCAATGCTCTTCGAGAAATCTCGAATCAAATCGATAAACTACTGATCGCTGTCGGCTCCAAGAAGACGATCGAATTGGAAGACGTTGAAGCCGTCGTCGGCATCTCGAAGGAATTCACCGTATTTGAATTGACCAAGATGGTCGGCGAAAGGAATATCTCGAGGTCGATGGAAATTGTCGAACGGATGCTTGAAAGCGGCGAATCCCCGCAATTGATCATTGTCATGCTCACACGCCACTTTATCATCATGGCAAAACTTCGCGAGCTTCATGCCGCGGCAAAATCGGAGTTCGAATTGGCTGGCGCGGTAAGGGTCAGCCCATATTTCATAAAAGAATATCTCTCACAGCTTCGCGGCTATTCTCCCGCCGCGGTGGAGAATGCATTTCTCTCGCTTGCCCGCGCCGACCGTGAGCTGAAATCTTCGGCCACAGACCCCAAGCTTGTGATGGACGTGCTGTTGTGCGAAATCATGGGACAATCAACGGTTCACGCCGCATAGTCATTACGATCGTAGGAGCTCATGCATCTGCTTTCCCCGCCGACGAATTCCGAATGGATATGCTTCGTTTTTCTTGTTCTTGGATTGACAGCATTCATTGCGGCTGCCGAGCTTGTGAGAAAGGCGCTCCGCTGGCCGCCGGAGGTCATACGCAAGCTCGTTCATATCTCCACCGGAGTCCTGATCTTCTTTGCGCCTGGAATTTTCAATTCAGGTATTCCGGCGATTCTCCTTGCGGTGATCTTTATTACCGTTAATTTCACCGCTATCGAACTTGGCCTGTTGAAGGGGATGCACGGCACGAACAGGCGATCGTACGGGACAGTCTACTACCCGCTTTCATTCCTGATTCTTGTCCTTCTTTGCTGGGATGCCATTCCCCAGATCATTTCCATCTCAATACTCGTGCTCGGGCTAGGCGATGCGGCCGCCGCCATCGTCGGGGAAAATCTTTCTTCGCCCCACATCTACTTTCTTACGAGCGACAAGAAATCTCTTGAAGGCTCCGCGGCGATGTTTGCCACTACATTTATTGTTGT
>Ga0265338_10002226_pt1 | contig 29543 bp, 30 predicted proteins | sample 42126metaG_FD_193579 | JGI IMG/M metagenome (GOLD analysis project Ga0265338, IMG submission 193579) | Rhizosphere microbial communities from Carex aquatilis grown in University of Washington, Seatle, WA, United States - 4-21-26 metaG | ecosystem: Host-associated > Plants > Roots > Rhizosphere...
AGATCTGCGCGAGCCTCGAGCAGTCCGACGTCTACGTCATCGACGCGTTCTGCGGCGCCGACCCGAAGCACCGGCTCGCCGTCCGCGTCCTCACGGCGCACCCGTACCACGCGCTGTTCGCGAAGACGATGTTCATCGATCCGACCGACGCCGAGCTCGAGGGCTTCGAGCCGGACGTCCTGATCCTCCACGAGCCCGAGGTCGAGGCCGACCCGGCGACGGACGGTACGCGCACCGGTGTCTTCGTCTGCCTCCACCCGAGCCGCGGCGAGGTGATCATCGGCGGCACGTTCTACGGCGGCGAGATCAAGAAGTCGGTGTTCACCGTGATGAACGACCGCCTGCCGCTCGACAGGATTGCACCGATGCACTGCTCCGCGAACGTCTCCGAGGACGGGGAGGACGTCGCGATCTTCTTCGGGCTTTCCGGCACCGGCAAGACGACGCTTTCCGCCGATCCGTCCCGCAAGCTCATCGGCGACGACGAGCACGGCTGGGGCGACGACGGCGTCTTCAACTTCGAGGGCGGCTGCTACGCGAAGACGATCCGCCTCTCGGCCGAGGCCGAGCCGGAGATCTGGGACGCCGTGCACAGCTTCGGCACCGTCCTCGAGAACGTCGTCGTCGACGAGCGCGGCAACCTCGACCTCGACGACGACTCGAAGACCGAGAACACGCGCGCGGCGTACAAGCTCGAGCGGATCGCGAACATGCTCCCCGCGAAGCGCGCCGGCCACCCGCGTTCGGTCATCTTCCTCGCCGCCGACGCGTTCGGGATCCTGCCGCCGATCGCGCGCCTCAGCCGCGAGCAGGCGCTCTTCTTCTTCCTCTCCGGCTACACGTCGAAGCTCGCCGGCACCGAGCTCGGCGTCACCGAGCCGCAGCCGACCTTCTCCACATGCTTCGGCGCGCCGTTCCTGCCGCAGCCGCCGACGGTCTACGCAGAGCTGCTCGGAAAGAAGCTCGACGAGCACAACGCGACCGTCTGGCTCATCAACACGGGCTGGACGGGCGGGCCGTTCGGCGAGGGGCACCGGATGCCGATCAAGGCGACCCGCGCTCTGCTCTCCGCCGTTCTGTCCGGGCACCTGCACGAGGTGGAGTTCCGGACGGATCCCGTTTTTGGCTTCGAGGTCCCCGTCACCGCGCCGGACGTCGACGAGTCGCTGCTCGACCCGCGCTCGACGTGGGCCGACCCCGCTCGCTACGACGAGAAAGCGCGCGAGCTCGCGCGGATGTTCGCCGAGAACTTCGCCACGAAGCACGCCGACGCGCCGGCCGAGATCGCCGACGCCGCGCCGACCCAATAGTTATAGTCCGCACATGTCCCGTGGGCGCAAGCTGGTTGCCGGAGTCGCTGCTGTACTGCTGCTGGCCGGAGCCGCGACCGGAGCCGCGCTCGCGCGCACTCAGGTCGGCGCGAATGGCGCGCCGCGGCTCGTCGAAGGCAAGAGCTTGCTGGTGGCGTCTGCCGCCTATCTCGGGATCCCGCTCCGGACGCTAAAGGGCGAGCTTCATCCCGGCCATCCGCTCGCCGCGATCGCGCGCTCCACGCCCGGCCGGACGGTGGCGGGTCTCAAAGCGGCGCTCTTCCACGACGCGCTCTCGAAGGTCGGCGCGGGTCACGAGGCAGTAGGAGGGCCCCGGCTGACTTTCATCAACGGGTGGCTGCACCGGCACATAGCCGCCTATGTCGCGGGCCTGTGTCCGCTCAGCATGAGCTCGCTCGCCATCAGGCTCGGTGGCACTTGCCCGGGCATGAGCATGACCGCGTAGTCAGCGCGGCCGCGTCCGCGTTTGTGCCTCCTTCGCGCGGAGCTTCCACTTGCGCACCTCCTCTTTACGGAGCAGCGCGTTGTGTCGGATCGCGATCGCGTGCAGCTCGCGCTGGAGCTTGCGCCAGCTGTGGAACCGCTCGTGTGGCAGTGCGCCCGACTCGACAGCGGCGAGCACGGCGCACCCGGGCTCGTGCTCGTGGGAGCAGTCGCCGAACCGGCAGGTCGCCGCAAGCTCCTCGACGTCGGAGAACGTCGCCTCCAGGCCGGCGGTGCCGACGTCCCAGAGTTGCAGCTCGCGCAGCCCCGGCGTGTCGATCACCAGGCCGCCGCCCGGCAGGAGCAGGAGCTGGCGGTGCGTCGTCGTGTGCCGTCCCTCGTCGTCGTCCTCGCGCGTCTCCGTCGTCGCCATGACGTCGTCACCGAGCCAGCGGTTGACGAGCGTCGACTTGCCGACGCCTGACGAGCCGAGTAGGACGGCGGACTTGCCCGGCTCGACCCGCGCGCGCAGCGCGTCACAGCCCTGGCCGGTGAGCGAGGAGACGACGTGGAGGGGAACGCCGAGCGCGACCGCCTCGACCTCCGCGACGAGCGGCCACGGATCCTCGAGCCGGTCCGCCTTCGTGAGGACGATCTCGGGAGAAGCGCCGGTCTCCCAGATCGAGACGAGGTAGCGCTCGATGCGCCGCGGCTCGAGATCGGGTCCGAGCGAGGAGACGACGAACGCGACGTCGACGTTCGCGGCGAGCGTCTGGGCCGTCGTCGTCTGGCCGGCGGCGTTGCGGACGATCGCGCTGCGACGCGGTAGCACCTGGCGGATGAGGCCGTCCGCGACGCCGACCCAGTCACCCACACCAACATCCGTTCCGTCGTGGAGGAAGCGGCCGGGCAGGCCGCAGCGGACGGCCTCGTCGGCCGTCCAGACGTCGAACGCGCCGCGGTGCTCAGCGGCGATGCGGCCGGGCACGAGGCCCGGCTCCAGATTCTCGGCGAGCTCGGAAGTCCAACCGAGCTCGCTCAATTCGTACTGAGGCAAGCGAAGCTCCTTCACGAGAGATGGGACGCCAAACGTCCCCGCAAGTAAGGAGCGCCGGCGCTAGGTCAGGGAGACCGAGGAGGCAGCGGGCACAGTCATTTGTTCGAGCCTCCTCTCGCCGGGGACAGCCCGGATCGTAGCCAATCTGCGCGTAGCGGGCATCCGCGGCAGCTCCTATTGACGAGATGCGCGGAAACCTTGTAGAAATCCGACCGGATGCGTAGTGACGAGCGTGGGGCGGTTGCGCCACTCCGCCGGGTCGACGACGTCGATCGCCGGATCATCGAAGCGCTGCAGCGAAACGGCCGCGAGTCGTTCCGTGGTATCGCGGCGCGCGTTGGCGTCTCGGAGGCGACCGTCCGCGCGCGCTACGGCAGGCTGACGGGCGAGGGGATCCTCCAGGTGGTCGGCGTCACGAACCCGCTCGGCCTCGGCTTCGAGCAGGCGCTCGTCGGCGTCAAGGCATCAGGCTCACCGAGCGCCGTCGCCGACGAGATCTCGCAGTGGCCCGAGGCGGACTACGTCGTCGTCACCGCGGGGCAGTTCGACGTCGTCGTCGAGGTCGTCGCCTCGGGGCGTACCGAGCTGCTCGAGTTCACGAACCGGATCCGGGCGCTCGACGGCGTCGTCTCCACCGAGACCTTTCTCTACCTCGAGATGTGGAAACAGCTCTACGACTGGGGGACACGTGGCAGCAACTGATCTTCGGCAACTCGCGAACGACCATCTCTGGCTCCACTTCACGCGCATGGGCGGGCACGCGCCGCCGATCATCGTCAGCGGCGACGGCTGCTACCTCGAGGACGACGAGGGGAACCGCTACCTCGACGCGCTCGCGGGGCTCTTCTCGGTCAACCTCGGCTACGGCTTCGGCGATGAGATCGGGCAGGCGGCGCACGAGCAGATGAAGGAGCTGCCCTTCTATACGAACTGGACGTACGCGCATCCGCGCGCGATCGAGCTCGCCGCCGAGGTCGCGTCGCTCGCGCCCGGCGACCTCAACCGCGTCTTCTTCGTCTCCGGCGGCTCCGAAGCGGTCGAGGCGGCGTGGAAGCTTGCGCGGCAGTTTTTCATCGCCCGCGACGGCCTTCCGCCCGGGAAGAAGTACAAGGCGATCGCGCGCAAGATCGCGTACCACGGCACGACCATGGGAGCGCTGTCGATCAACGGGATCGAGGCGCTGCGGGCACCGTTCGAGCCGCTCGTGCCCGAGGTGCGGCACGTGAGCAACACGAACCGCTATCACCGTCCCGCCGGCGAGACGGAAGAGCAGTTCACCGCCGTCCTCCTCGAGGAACTCGAACGGACGATCCTCGAGATGGATCCCGAGACCGTCTGCCTCGTCCACATGGAGCCGGTGCAGAACGCCGGCGGCGCGTTCGTCGCGCCGGCGGGCTACTGGGCCGGAGTGCGGGCGCTCTGCGACAAGTACGACATTCTCCTGTCGGCCGACGAGGTGATCACCGGCTTCGGGCGGCTGGGCCACTGGTTCGCGTCCGAGCGGTACGACATCCGCCCCGACATCGTCACGACCGCGAAGGGCCTCTCCTCGTCGTACGCGGCAATCGGCGCTGTCGTCGCCACCGAGCGCGTGATGGAGCCGTTCCTCGCCGACACGTCGATGTACTCGCACGGGATCACGTTCGGGGGACATCCCGTCATGGCGGCGATCGCGCTGAAGAACATCGAGATCATGAAGCGCGAGGGGATCATGGAGCACGTCCTCTCGAACGAGGACGCGTTCCGCTCGACGCTCGCGCAGCTCCTCGACCTGCCGATCGCGGGCGACCTGCGCGGCGCCGGCTTCTTCTACGCGCTCGAGCTCGTCAAGGACAAGGAGACCCGCGAGACGTTCAGCGACGAGGAGTGCGAGCACCTGCTGCGCGGCTTCCTCTCGCACCGGCTGTTCGAGAAGGGACTCATCTGCAGGGCCGACGACCGGGGCGACCCGGTGATCCAGATCTCGCCGCCGCTCGTCGCGACGCAGGCGCAGTTCGACGAGATGACGGGAATCCTCGGCGACGTCCTCGCCGAAGCATGGAAGGAGATGCATTGAGCGCAGCAGCAGACTCTCCGATCGTCGACGGGCATCTCCCCGTCGGAGACAAAGGCCTCAAGGCCGGCGCGATCGGCTACCTCACGAACATCGTCATCGGCGTCGCGTCGACGGCGCCCGCGTACTCGCTCGCGGCGACTCTCGGGTTCGTCACGGCAGTGGGCGGAATGGGGGTGCACGCGCCGGCGGTCCTCATTGCCGCCTTCGTCCCGATCTTCCTGGTTTCGCTTGGCTACAAGTACCTCAACAAGGCCGATCCCGACTGCGGGACGACGTTTGCGTGGACGACGCGCGCCTTCGGCCCGTGGATCGGCTGGATCAACGGATGGGCGATCTTCGTCGCCGACGTGATCGTGATGGCGTCGCTGTCCGTGATCGCGTCGCAGTACACGTTCCGGCTCTTCAACTGGGATGCCGGCGCGAACTCGACGGGGTGGACGATCGTCGGCTCCGTCGTCTGGATCGCCCTCATGACCTGGATCTGCTACCGCGGAATCGAGCTCTCGGCCCGCACGCAGCAGGTCCTCCTTGCGGCGGAACTCGTCATCCTCTTCGCTTTCTCGGTCGTTGCGCTCGCGAGGGCGTCCACAGGGATACTCGGCGGGTCGATCGAGCCCCGCCTGTCGTGGTTCAACCCGTTCGACCTCGGCTTCGGCGCTCTCGCAGACGGTGTCCTGCTCGGGATCTTCATCTACTGGGGCTGGGACTCGGGCGTCGCCGTGAACGAGGAGTCGGAGTCGTCGGCGGACGGGCCCGGCCGCGCGGCGGTCGTTTCGACGTTGTTGCTCCTCGTGACCTACGTGCTCGTCGCCACGGCCGCGCAGGCGTTCGCCGGGCCGCACTTCCTCACGGCCAACCAGAACGACGTCCTCAACGCGCTTGGCGGGAAGGTTTTCGGCTCGCCCTGGGACAAGCTCCTGATCATCGCGGTGCTCACGTCGGCGTCGGCGTCGACGCAGACGACCATCCTGCCAACGGCGCGGACGACGCTCTCGATGGCGCGGTGGGGAGCGACTCCCGGTGTGTTCGGGCGCGTCCATTCGCGGTTCCTGACGCCGACCTGGTCGACGCTCGGAATGGGCGCGCTTTCTGCGGTCTGGACGGCACTCCTCGTCGGCCTCGACGGCGGCCCGGACGGGAACGTGCTCGGCGACTCGATCACGGCGCTCGGCTTCGCCGTCTGCTTCTACTACGGCTTCACCGGCCTCGCGTGCGCCTGGTACTACCGCCGCGAGTTGTTCACGAGCGTTCGGCACTTCGTGCTCGTCGGCCTCCTGCCGCTCGCCGGCGGCGGGCTGATGTTCGCCATCTTCGCCAAGGCGTTCAACGACTACAGCAAGGCCGGCGCGAACTACTCGCAGCCGTTCCTCGGGATCCAGGTGCCGCTCGTGATCGGGATCGGTGGCCTGCTTCTCGGGATCCCGTTCATGGTCCTGTGCGCGGTGAAGTTCCGCGAGTTCTTCAGCCGGAAGACGGAGGTTGCGCCTGCGGGGCTACTCGATGCCCCGGTCGAGCACGCGACCGATCACTTCTAGCTACGCCGAAGGAAACGTCTCGCCCGGGTCGAGGCCCGCAGCGACGGCCTGCGCGATGTCGAGCGTCGAGATGACGCCGATCGGGCGCCGCGTGTGCGGGTCGGTCACGGCGAGGTGGGCGATGCCGTGTTGTGCCATGAGGTTCGCGGCCTCCGCCATCGGCCGGCTCGCCGAGACGGTTACGAGAGGAGTCACCGCGGTCGCGCCGGCGGTCTGCCGGTCGAGATCGAGCTGCGCCGCGGCGACGAGGTCGAGATCGGAGACGACCGCCCACAGGCGCGGCGCCTCGTCGTCCTCGTCCGTGTGCTCGAACACGAAGATCGCGTGGACGTGGAACGTCGCCATCATCCGCGCGACTACCCGGAGCGGCGTCTCGGGCGGGACGCTGATCACGCCGCGGCTCATCGCGTCGCCGACGGTGGCGACGTCGTAGGCGACCGGGAGCTCGTCGGGGTTGTGGCGGGTGTCGACCATGGCGGAATCCTGTCCGCAGGCCGTCGCAGCGGCATCCGCGGGAACTACGGAAGCGGCTGAAGCGTCTGCGCTGACTTGCGGGCGACGCCGCTGTGCTGCGCAGCTGCGGCGACGGCCGCGGCGACGTTCGGCGCGACCGTGCGGTTGAAGACGCTCGGGATGACGTAGTCCGCCGCGAGCTCGTCGTCGGAGATCGCGTCGGCGATCGCGCGAGCTGCGGCGAGCTCCATCTCGGCGTTGATCTCGTTTGCGCGGACGTCGAGCGCGCCGCGGAAGACACCGGGGAAGGCGAGGACGTTGTTGATCTGGTTCGGGTAGTCGCTGCGTCCGGTCGCGATCACCTCGGCAAGGCCCTCGATGGCTTCCGGGTCGACCTCGGGATTCGGGTTCGCCATCGCGAAGACGATCGCGCGCGGCGCCATCCTGCGGACGCCCTCGACGCTGATCGCGCCGGGCACGGACACGCCGATGAAGACATCTGCGCCGGCGAGGATCTCGTCGGCCGTGCCCTGGAGGTTGTCGGGATTCGTCGTCTCGGCGTACTCCTGCTTCGCCGGGTTGAGCCCCTCGCGCCCGCGGTAGAGGGCGCCACCCTCGTCGCAGCCCACGATCCATTGGACCCCGGCGTGCTGAAGCGCGCGCGTCACGGCCATGCCGGCGGCGCCGCAGCCGGTCGTCACGACGCGGATGTCCTCGATCTTCTTGTCGACGACGCGGAGCGCGTTGAGCAACGCGGCGAGGACGCAGATCGCGGTGCCGTGCTGGTCGTCGTGGAAAACGGGGATGTCGAGCGACTCGCGCAGCCGCCGTTCGATCTCGAAGCAGCGCGGCGCGGAGATGTCCTCGAGGTTGATGCCGCCGAAGACCGGCGCGATCAGCTCGACCGTGCGGACGATCTCGTCCGGATCCTTCGTGTCGAGGCAGATCGGGAAGGCGTCGACGTCCGCAAACTCCTTGAACAGAACGGCCTTGCCCTCCATCACGGGCAGCGCGCCCTCGGGGCCGATGTCGCCGAGCCCGAGCACCGCGGTGCCGTCGCTGACGACGGCGACCGTGTTGCGTTTGATCGTGAGGTTCCAGACCTTCTCCGGATCGTCGGCAATTGCGCGCGAGACGCGCGCGACGCCCGGCGTGTAGACCATCGAGAGGTCTTCGCGGGTCTTCAGCGGCGTGCGCGGCCGAACTTCGAGCTTCCCGCCGAGGTGCGCGAGGAAGACGCGGTCGGAGACGTGCACGACTTCGACTCCCTCGACGTTCCGCACCGCTTCGACGATCGCCTCGAGGTGCTTCTCGTCGTCGGCGAGGACGTTGACGTCGCGGATCTTCGTGTCTCCTTCGACGCGGACGAGGTCGATCGCGCCGAGGAGGCCGCCGGCGTCGCCGATCGTCGCGGCGAGGCGCGCGAAGGCGCCGGGGTGGTTCTCGATCCGGACGCGGATCGAGGCGCTGAAGGACGCTGACGGATGCACCAACAGAGGATTGCAGCCGTAGGTGTTGCCTGTATCCGTATCCACTACGCTCGGCGCGGTGGGCATTCTCGTATGCGACGTCGGGCCGCGCGACGGCCTCCAGAACGAGCCGGACGCTCTCGCGCCCGCCGCGCGGGCCGAGCTCGTTGACCGCCTCGGCGCCGCGGGGCTGCGGCGAATCGAGGCAGTGAGCTTCGTGCGCGGCGACCGAGTGCCGCAGATGGCCGACGCGGAGGAGGTCGTGGCGCGAGTCGAGCGCCGCACCGGCGTCGAGCTCTCCGGTCTCGTCCTCAACGAACGCGGCTGGGAGCGGTTCGCCGCCGCGAAGCTCGATCGCGTCAACGTCACGTTCGCGGCGACGGAGACCTTCAACGAGCGGAACGGCAACGCGACCCTCGCCGAGGCCGTCGCGCGAACGGAGGCGATCCTCGCGGCTGCGGGGGAGACGCCCGCCACGGTGACGGTCTCGTGCGCGTTCGGCTGTCCGTTCGAGGGTCGCGTCGATCCGGGCGTCGTCGCGGAGCTCGTGGCGCCGTTCGCCGCGCGCGCGGAGGTCATCCTCGCGGACACGATCGGCGTCGCGACCCCGTCGGCGGTGCGCTCGCTCGTCGAGCGGACGGGCGCCGCCGGCTTCCACGGCCACAACACGCGCAACACCGGCTACGCGAACTGCCTCGCCGCGCTCGAGGCGGGCGCGACCGTCCTCGACGCGTCGATCGGCGGCCTCGGCGGCTGCCCGTTCTCGCCGCGAGCGACCGGCAACGTCGCGACGGAGGATCTCGTCTGGCTGCTCGAACGCGAAGGCGTGCCGACGGGGGTGGACGTCAATGCCCTCGTCACGATCTCGCAGTGGCTCGAGGGAATCCTTGGCCGAACGCTCGAGGGCTACCTCTACCGCGCCTCCCCCTGGCCATCAGAGCCAGATCCCTCCTTGTAACAGTCTGTTACTTGGATTCTGGAAACGCGCTTGCCAAGACGTGGCACCTGTCCGTTTCGGACACTCGCTGACTTAGTAACAGTCTGTTACTTGGGATGGTCTGGCTCGGTTGCGCCGAGCGCGACGACACCCGCGGAGGCGAGCGCCTGGATCTCGTCGCCCGAGTAGCCGAGCTCTTGGAGGATCTCCGCGCTGTGCGCGCCGAGCGCCGGCGGAGGGGAGTGGTGGTGCACGCGCTCGCCGTCCGCCGACAGCGGCGCGGCGACGGTGACAAGGTCGTCCACGACTCCGCCCGGGAGTGTCTGGAGGATCCCGAGCGCCTCCGTCTGCGGGTGCCGCGCAGCCTCGCCGACGTCATGCACGGGCGACGCCGGCACACCCGCGGCGACGAGCGCGTCGAGCAACTCGGTGGTGCCGCGCTCGCGGGTCTTCTCCTCCAGCAGCCCGAGCAGCGCGGGCCGGTTCGCGACGCGCAACGGATTCGTGAGGAAGCGCTCGTCGGCGATCAGCTCCGGCACGCCGAGCTCGTTGCAAAGAGCGGCGTAGAGCTTGTCGTTGCCGGCGACGATCATCAGCTCGCCGTCGCGCGTCGGGAACACCTGGTACGGCGCGATCTGCGAGAACGCGCTGCCCTCGCGGCCGGGCACGACGCCCGTGCCGAGGAAGCCGACGAGCTGGTACGAGAGGAGCGACAGCGCTGTCTCGTACAGGGAGACGTCGAGCGTGCGGCCGACGCCTGTCTGCTCGCGTTCGTAGAGGGCGGCGACGACGCCGAGCGCGGCCCACACGCCGGTGCCGATGTCGATGAGCGAGACGCCCGCGCGGACCGGCGGGCGGCCGTCCTCGCCGGTGACGCTCATGATCCCCGAGGCCGCCTGCAGGAGCGGGTCGTACCCGGGCTGGTTCGCGAGCGGCCCGCGGGAGCCGAAGGCGCCGATCGTGCAGTAGACGAGGCGCGGATTCCGCGGGCGGAGATCTTCCGGGCCGAGGCCGTGCCGGTGCGCGGCTCCGGGCCGGAGGCTCTGGACGAACACGTCGGCGCGGTCGGCGAGCCGCAGCACCGCCTCCTGGCCGCGCGGGTCGCCGAGATCGACCGCGAGCGAGCGCTTGCCGGCGTTCGAGGCGAGGAACATCGCGCCCTGGCCGTCCCAGAAGGGCGGCCCCCACTCACGTGCATGGTCGCCTCCCGGCGGCTCGACCTTGACGACCTCCGCGCCGAGCGCGGCGAGGAGCTGTGTCGACGACGGCCCGGCAAGCGAGGACGTCACGTCGACGACGCGGATGCCGGCGAGGGGGAGAAGTTCGCTCATGTCTGCTTCGTAGCTGTCGCTCGCGCCGTCCGCAACGCGAAGACTCCGCACTCCTACCGCGGGTGCTCCCAGAGAACCGCCTGGCCGGTGTCGAAGAGCGTCACGGTCTCGCCCGGCGTGCAGCCGAGTCTCTCGGCAACGCGTTGCGAGCGGACGTTGGCCGGTGCGATGACGGAGACGAGCCGTTCGACGCCCCGTTCGCGCGCCCACTCGCGCACGGCGCGGGCGGCCTCCGTCGCATAGCCGTTGCCCCAGTGCTCACGGATCAGCGCCCAGCCGAGCTCCGGCTGAGCATGCTCGCCGGCGCTCTCGTAGGACGCCGGGGTCCACGTGCTCGTGTCCCAGATGTGGAGGCCGGCGCGCCCGACGACGACGCCGTCCTCGCGGCGCTCGGCGACGAGCGGCCCGACGCCGTTCGCCTCCCAGCGCTCCAGCCACCGCCGAACCGGGAACTCGGGATCGTCCGACGTTTCGGGATGAACGCCGCCGATGAACTCCATCGCGGTCGGATCGGTGAACAGCGCCGCGAACGGCTCCGCGTCGCCGAGGCGGGGCCTGCGGAGGACGAGCCGCTCGGTCTCGAGCACCGTTTCGCTCACAGCGGCAGAAGGATCGAGCGTTCGAAGTCGATCACGACCTCGTCGCGCTGGTTGAGCCCGCGCGTGCGGACGGTGACGATCCCGAAGCCGGGCCGCGACTTCGACTCGCGCTTCTCCAGCACCTCGGTCTCGGCGCGGATCGTGTCGCCGGCGAAGACGGGAGCGGGGAGGCGCACCTCGCGCCAGCCGAGGTTGACGCCGCGCTCCGAGACGTCGGTGACCGAGAGGCCGGTGACGAGCGCAAGCGTGAACGTCGAGTCGACGAGGGGCCGCTCCCACTCCGTCGTCGCCGCGTACTCCGCGTCGAAGTGGATCGGGTTCGTGTTCAGCGTCAGGAGCGTGAACCAGACGTTGTCGGCCTCGAGCACCGTGCGTCCGAAGCGGCTCCGGTAGATCTCGCCGGCCTCGAGCTCGCCGTAGGCCGGCATCAGAAGAACAGGGTCTTGATCAGGAGGGCGATCGCGACGAGGACGACGAGGATCATGAAGAGGACGCCGAACCCGATCGCCGCGCCGCCGAGCGCGAGCTTCGTCGGAATCGTCGGAATCGTCGGAATCGTCGGAATCGTGCCACCTTCCCCCTCGAACGCCGCCTCGATCTGCCGCTCGACGTACGCCTGGATCCGATCCTCGAACCGCGACGCCATGTCCTCCTGGCGCGAGGCGGGCGCGTGCGTCTTCAGCGGCTTGTGCGTGGCGGACTCTCCGTCGATCGTCAGCTCGTAGATGTGCTCGTGCTGGACATCCTTCAGGTGTTGCTGCCCGAGGTCGTGGACGATGACGCCCTCGGGGAGCTGGTTGCCGAGCAGCGCGCGCGTCGTCTCGGAGATGAGGATCTGGCCGCCGTGGCCGGCGGCGGAGATGCGCGCGGCGCGGACGACGTCGAGGCCGAGGTAGCCCTCCTCGCCCATGTGCGGCTCGCCGGTGTGGAGCCCCATGCGCACGCGGAGCTCGTGTCCCTCCGGCCATTCGTGGTCGCGGAGCGCGCGCTGCGCGTCGACGGCCGCGCCGACAGCGTCTCGTGCTCGCGGGAAGGAGAAGAAGAACGCGTCTCCCTGCGTGTCGATCTCGGTGCCGCCATGCGCGCCGAACGTCTCGCGCACGAGGCGCCGGTGGTCGGACGAGACGCGCCCGTACGCCTCGTCCCCGAGCTCTTGCAGCAGGCGCGTGGACCCCTCGATGTCGGTGAAGACGAATGTGACGGTGCCGCCGGGCAGGGCGCTCATCGCGCTTACGCTACCGCGGTGAACCGGCTCGCGCAGGAGACCAGTCCCTACCTCCTCCAGCACGCGGATAACCCGGTCGACTGGCAGCCGTGGGGGGAGGAGGCGTTAGGGCGGGCGCGCGCCGACGGGCGGCCGTTGCTCGTTTCGATCGGCTACTCGTCCTGCCACTGGTGCCACGTGATGGAGCGCGAGTCGTTCGACGACGAGGCGACCGCTGCGCTCATGAACGAGCTCTTCGTCTGCGTCAAGGTCGACCGCGAGGAGCGGCCCGACGTGGACTCCGTGTACATGGACGCCGTCGTCTCGCTCACCGGTCAGGGTGGCTGGCCGCTCACTGTCTTCCTCACGCCCGACGGGGAGCCGTTCTTCGGCGGCACGTACTTCCCGCCGGAGCCGAGGCACGGACTGCCGGCCTTCCGGCAGGTGCTGCGCGCGGTCGCCGATGCGTATCGCGAGCGGCCGGAGGATGTCGCGGCGCAGGCCGAGGCGCTCGTCGGCGCGCTGCGACAGTCGGCCGAGCGGGAGCCGTCGCGCGAGCCGCTCCATGACGGCTTGCTCGCCGACGCCGAGGAAGTCCTGCTCCGGCAGCTCGACCCGCGCTCGGGCGGCTTCGGGCACGCGCCGAAGTTCCCGCCCGCGTCGGCGCTCGAGTTCCTCCTGCGGAGGGGTTCGCTGGAGGCGGTCCGGCTCACGCTCGACGGGATGGCGGCCGGCGGGATGTACGACCTCGTCGGCGGGGGCTTCCACCGCTACTCCGTCGACTCGGAGTGGCTCGTGCCGCACTTCGAGAAGATGCTGTACGACAACGCGCTGCTCGTTCCGCCGTATCTCCACGCGTGGCTCGTGACCGGCGAGGAGCGCTATCGCGACGTGGCCGCGCGGACGCTCGACTACCTCGTCCGCGAGCTGCGCCTGCTGACGAGCGGTGGTCTCGCGTCCGCGCAGGACGCTGATACAGACGGCGTCGAGGGCCTGACGTACACGTGGACGGAGGAGGAGGGCGCTCCGGCCGAGCTGCTCCAGCCGTTCGAGCACGGTCGCTTCGTCCTGCGCGGCGAGCTCGACGACGAGACGCGCGAGCGGCTACTCGAGATTCGCGACCGCCGGCCGCAGCCGTTCCGCGACGACAAGGTGATCGCTTCGTGGAACGGCGTAGCCCTCGCGGCGCTCGCCGAGGGCGCGCGTTTTCTCCCAAGTAACAGTCTGTTACAAGCGGCTGTTTCGCTCGGGGAGTTGCTCTGCGCGGATCCCCTATGGCGGACGATGCGCGACGGGCGCGCGAAGTACCCGGCTTACCTCGACGACTACGCGAACGTCGCGCACGGCCTGTACGAGCTGCACGTTGCAACCGGCGACCTCCGCTGGCTGCGGGAGAGCCGCCGGCTCGCGCTCCAGGCGGTCGAGCGGTTCGGCGATCCCGACCGCGGTGGCTTCTTCCTCGCACCGGCCGACGGCGAGCAGCTCGTCGCGCGCCAGAAGTCGCTCGACGACAATCCGATCCCGTCAGGCAACTCGATGCTCGCGTTCGTGCTCCTGCGGCTGGCGCGAATCTGGGGAGACGAGGAGCTCGAGCGGCACGCGGTCGGGGCGCTCCGGATCGTCGGCGACTACCTGACGCGCGCGCCGTCGGCGTTCGGCTGGGCGCTGTGCGCTCTCGACCTCCACCTGTCGCCGCCGCGTGAGCTCGCGATCGCCGGCGGCCCCGGCTCGCCCGTCGCGCGCGCGGCGCTTGCCGGCTTCGACCCGAACGTCGTCGTCGCCTTCGGCCCGGACGAGGACATCCCGCTTCTCGCGGGGAAGGACCTCGTCGAAGGCAATCCCGCCGTCTACGCGTGCGAGCGCTTCGCCTGCCGCGCGCCGGTCACGGATCCGGCCGGCCTATGAACGACGAGGGGGAGCCGAAGCTCCCCCTCGAAGACTGCAGAACCGACGTGCTTAGTAACCGGGGCTGAGCACGCTGCCGAACGTCCGCCAGTCGTGCAGGGGCCCGTTCCACTTCTCGAGGATCAGCTGCTGCATCGGGAACGTCCGCGTCTTGGACGTCTGGACGGCGATCCCCGGGTAGACGAACGGGTTCTTGTACTCGTGGAGGCTGCGGATCGCGGTCATGAAGCTTGCCCGCGTCGGGTTCGTACCGGCGCGCTTCAACGCATCGACGAACGTATAGGCCACCGCGAGGCCGTAAACGATGTTGTTGTCGCCGTTGTTGAAGTCCGTGATGAGGGTGTTGTTGTGCGTCCCGTCGATGATCTTCTTCGCGAGTTTCATCCCCGGAGCCTTCGGTGTAGCTGTCTGGCTCCCGATGTAGCTCGACGAGAAAATGCCGGCGGGGTTCGCCCCGTTCTGCTCGGCGGCGAGTACGAACAGCCGGTTCGCCGAGACGTTGTTGAGGTACGTCGTCGGCGACCAGTGGAGCACCGCTCCCATGGTGGCCAGAGCCTGGATCGAGGCGGTCGGCGTCGCGAAGATCACGACGGTGTTGGCTCCGTGGGCCTCGAGGGCGCCGACGTGAGCGCCGACGACCTGTGCGGAATCGCCGAAGTTGTACTTCTCCTTGGCGACGACGTCGCCGGTGTGGCTACCGAGACCTTGCAGGAATCCCGCAAGGTAGTTCTGGCCGTAGGCGTCGTTCTGGTAGAGGACGCCGATCTTCGGATTGTTCTGCTTGAGGATTTGCTTCGCGTACAGCTTCGCCTCGGCCGGATAGTCCGGCTGCCAGCCCATCGTCCACGGCCTTGGGGTCTTGCAGTAGGGCTTGGGCTTGAACCCAACCTTCTGCGTGCACGTGCCCCAGTAGGCGTCGCCCGTGGCGAGCAGCACCTGCGGCACCTGGTGCGAGTTGAGATAGCCCCAGGTGGCGAGTCCGGGCGCGGTCCCGAGGCTGCCGACGACGGCGAAGACCTTGTTCTGCTCGACGAGCTGCTTCACCTCGGGAACGGTCTTCGACGGGTCGTACTGGTCGTCGAGGACGACGTCCGTGATCTTGCGGCCGTTGACGCCGCCCTGCGCGTTGACGTAGCCGTAGTACGCCTCCTCCGCATAGGCGATGGTCGCGTAGAGCGAGGCTCCGCCGGTGAGCGGGAAGGTGCCGCCGATCTTGATGGTTGTCTTTGTTACCCCCGGAGTACTTTGGCTCGCGGCTCCGGCGGTGCTCGCCACGGCAATGCCGGCGGCGATAACACAGAGCAGCGCACCTAGCTTCTTGCGATTGATACTCACGCGCCCTCCTCCGATTTGATGAGTCGACAAAGCGATCCCTGCTACTGAGACGACGATTACCGCAGTTTGACTGGGATTGACTCGCGGTTCAAGTCCCGAGTAAGCGAACGGAGCCGCGCGAGGAGGCCGGCGAAGCCGCCCGGCAGCACGAGCATCACGAGGATGACGAGCAACCCGTAGACGATGTCGCGTCCGTTGTCCGAGCCGACGAGCGGAACGCTCGTCGAGATCTTCGGCAGCAGGCCGACGAACGCGGCCCCTACGAGGATCCCCCACAGCGAGCCGAGACCGGCGACAGCGGCGCCGATCAGAAGCTGGAGGGACAGCACCACGAGGAAATCCTGAGACTGGGCGAAGCCGTTCGATGCCATCACGAACAGCGAGCCCGCGACACCCGCGTACGCGGCGGAGATGCCGAACGCGAGCGTCTTGTACAGGCCGAGCTCGACTCCGGAGGCGACAGCCGCGATCTCGCTGTCACGGACGGCGCGGAACGCGCGGCCGACACGCCCCCGCAGGATCAGCCACGCCATGCCGAAGAGAAGCGCCGAAGCAGCCCACGCCACGCCGTAGATCCATCGGTTGCTCAGCGCGGCGACGCCGGGCATCGAGATACCGAGCAGGCTGCTCGGCTTCGAGGACGCCTGCACTCCGAGGCTCCCGCCGAGGTAGTTCGACCATTGCAGAGGTAACTGCGGGACCGAAACGGCGAGCGCGAACGTCGCGAGGGCGAGGGATACGCCGGAAAGGCGGAGGGCGGGGAGACCCACGAGTAGCCCGATCACGAAGCACGCCGCGAACGCGACGAGCATCGTCAGCACGAGGTTGGTCTGATGGTCGCGCGACATGACTGCCGTCACGTAGGCGCCGATCGCCATGAACGCGCCGTGGCCAATCGAGATCTGGCCCGTGTACCCGGTGAGGATGTTGAGGCCGAGGACCGCGATGAAGAAGACCCCGACCTCGGCGCCGAGGTAGACGTTGTAGTCGCTGAGGACGAACGGCAGAACGCTGAGAACGGCCGCGACGATCGCGACCGAGCCGAGAGCTGGGAGCTGTTTCCTCATACCCGCTGCACCTGTCGGTGACCGAACAGACCGGACGGCTTGATGAGCAAGGTCGCGAGCAGGGCGGCAAACGCGAAGGGAACTTCGAGTGAGACGAGCTGCGGGGCGTAGCCGGCCAGCATGTTGAGAAATACGCCGATCGCGAGGCCGCCGACGAGCGCGCCGGCAGGACTCTCGAGGCCACCGAGCACGGCGGCCGCAAACGCGTAGACGAGTGCCGTCTGCATCAGCGTCGGCGTGAGGCCGGAGAACTGTGACGGCTCGTACATCAGCGCCGCCACGGCGCCGAGCACGGCGGCGAAGCCCCAGCCGAGCGCGAGCATCGCGTCGACACGGACCCCGGCGAGCGATGCAGCGGCCGGACGAAGCGCGGCCGCGCGCATCCCGAGTCCGATCTTCGTGAAGCGAAAGAGCGCCCAGACGAGCAGCACGGATGCGAGCACGATGCCGAACATCCCGACGTAGAGGTGCTGGATCGGGACACCGCCGACGTCCCACGAGCCGAAGCCGAACGGAGAGGGGAGCTGCGCATAGGCGATCCCGCCCCATTTCCAGTTGGCGATGCCGTCGATGAGGATGAAGAGCCCGACCGTGACGATCACCGTCCCGATCACCGAGCGGTGCTGGACGGGCCGGATGATGGTGACGTGGATGGCCGTCCCGAGCACGAACGCGATCGCGAGCGTGGCGAAGAACGCCTCCCAGTACGTCAGTCCCCACTGGATGAGCTGGTACGCGACATACGTCGTCAGCATCGCCAGCTCTCCCTGCGCGAAGTTGATGACGTGCGTCGCGCGGTAGATGAGGACGAGCGCCAGCGCGAGGCTCCCGTAGGCGGCGCCCACCCCGACTCCACCGACCGTCAGGCTCGCGAACCGCGCGCTGGCGAGCGAGCCGACAAGGAGGAAGACGGCGCCGGCGACGACGAGGTACACCGTCGGCTGGACCCTGGCAAGCGGGGAGAGGAAGCGCGTCATCAGTAGCCCAGGTAGCTCCGCTGGATGGACTCGTCGGCGCGAAGCTCCGCGCTCGTCCCCGAGAGCACGATCTTCCCGGCCTCGAGGACGTAGCCGAACTGAGCCGCCTGGAGCGCGAGGTGCGCGTTCTGCTCGACGACGAGGACGCTGAGGCCCTCTTTCTCGTTGAGCTCGCGGACGATGCGGAAGATCTCCGCGACGAGGACGGGGGCGAGGCCGAGCGACGGCTCGTCGAGGAGCAGGAGCTTCGGACGCTGCACGAAGGCGCGCGCAAGCGCGAGCATCTGCTGCTCGCCGCCGCTCAGCGTCCCCGCCTGCTGGCGGCGCCGGTCGGAGAGCCAGGGGAAGTACGTGAGCACGCGCTCGACGTCGGGCTTGATCGAGCCGCGGCGGGTGTACGCGCCGAGACGGAGGTTCTCCCAGACGGTGAGCTCGGAGAACGTGCCGCGTCCCTCGGGGACGTGGGCGATGCCGAGGCGGGCGGCGCCGTCGGGGCCGGCGCGGCCGAGCGGGCGGCCGGCGAACACGACCCGGCCGGAGCGGCGGACGGTGCCGGAGATCGCGCGGAGCGTGGTCGTCTTGCCGGCGCCGTTCGGGCCGAGAACGGCGACGATCGTCCCCTCCTTCACGGCGAGCGAGACGCCGTGCAGCGCGTGGATCGGCCCGTAGCGGGCTTCGACGTCCTCGAGCTCCAGGAGTGAACTCACGCGGCCAGCTCCCCGCCGAGATACGCCTCGATGACTCCGGGGTCGCGCTGCACGTCGGCGGGCACACCGGAGGCGATCGTTCTGCCGAAGTTGAGGACGTGCACGTGGTCGCAGAGCTGCATGACGAGCCGCATGTGGTGCTCGACGAGGAGGATCGTCAGCCCGCGCTCGTCGCGGAGCCTGCGGATCAGCGCGCCGAGGTTCTCGACCTCCTCGTGGTTCAAGCCTCCGGCCGGCTCGTCGAGCAACAGCAGGCGCGGGCGCGCCGCGAGCGCTCGTGCGAGCTCGACGCGCTTCAGCGTCCCGAACGGGAGCCCGGCGGCCGGACGGTTCGCGTGCTCGGCGATGTCGACGTAGCCGAGTGTCTCGAGGGCCGTGCGACGCAGAGCGCTCTCCCGGCCGAGGCGGGAGGACGCGTGCGCGCCGACGAGGACGTTCTCGAGGACGGTCATGTTCGGGAAGAGCTCGAGGTTCTGAAACGTCCGGGCGATGCCGAGATGGACGACGCGGCTCGGTCGCACCCGGCGCAGCGACTTCCCTGCGAAGACGACGTCACCCGCGTCGAGCCGGTACAGCCGTGTGATCGCGTTGAACGCCGTCGTCTTGCCGGCGCCGTTCGGGCCGATCAGCCCGACGATGGCGCCTTCCGGCACTTCGAAGGAGACATCGTCGAGCGCGAGGATGCCTCCGAAAGCAAGGCGCGCGTGCTCGACGGTGAGCATCAGTCGGCGGCCTGGAGTGAGCGCCCCCCGGCGGATTGCATGCCGGCGATCATCCCGGGCGGTGAGGCGCCGTTCGGGAACCGCGCGACGAGCTCCCCGAGCAGCGTGTCCGAGTCCCAGCCCGCGGGCGCGTCGAACAGCTCGCCCGCGCTCCAACCGCGGAGCGCGTTCACGGCGCCGCCCCAGACGTGGAACACCTGGCCGGTGATCGCCTGCGCCTCGTCGGCGCAGAGCGCGACGACGACGGTGGAGATGTTCGCCGGGTCGAGTGGGTCGAAGCCCTCCTCCGGCGCGCTCATCTGGAACGTCTCCTCCGTCATGCGCGTGCGTGCGTTCGGCGCGAGGCAGTTCACGGTGACGCCGTAGCGCTGGAGCTCCTGCGCGACGATGATCGTGAAGCCGGCGATGCCCGCCTTCGCGGCGCCGTAGTTCGCCTGGCCGACGTTGCCGAAGACGCCGGACGGGCTCGCGGTGCAGATGACGCGCCCGCGCACCTCCTCGCCGGCCTTCGACTGCTCGCGCCAGTACGCGGCGGCGTGCTGCGTCGGCGCGAAGTGGCCCTTGAGGTGGACCGCGATGACGGAGTCCCACTCCTCCTCGGTCATGTTCACGAGCATCCGGTCGCGGAGGATCCCCGCGTTGTTGACGAGGATGTCGAGGCGGCCGAAGTCGTCGATCGCCTGCTGCACCATGCGACCGGCTCCCGCGAAGTCGGCGACGTTCTCGCCGTTCGTCGTCGCTTCGCCGCCGGCGGCCTTGATCTCCTCGACGACCTGCTGCGCCGGCGTCAGGTCGGCGCCTTCTCCCGCGAGTCCGCCGCCGAGGTCGTTGACGACGACCTTCGCGCCGGCCGCGGCGAGTGCAAGCGCGTGGGAGCGGCCGATGCCGCGCCCCGCGCCGGTGACGATTGCAACTTTTTCACTGAGGTCTGGCATGCGCGAGAGCCTAGTACCGCTCGAGGTAGCGGGGCGAGTTGACCGCGAGGCGCGCGGCGACGAGCGCCTTGACGCGGGCGAGGGTGCCCGGCTCGACGTCGCCGGCCCGGATCTTCGCGGCGAGCTCGCGCGCCTCGGCGTCGCCTTCCTCAGGCAGCGCCGCGAGCTCGCGCCGGAGGATGCCGAGCGCGTTGAGCGCCACGAGCATCCGGAAGCGGAGCCGGTGGTCGTCGAGCGCGGGGAGGATCTCGCCGGAGAGGAACTCCTCGATCGCCTCCGCAAGCTCGTCCGGCGTTGGCCGGCTCATGCCACTCCCTTCGCTTCGAGGAGGTGGCAGATCTCGTACTCGACCTCCGCGCCGAGCCGGCCGAGGATCGCGAGCTCGACGCTCCGCTCCTGGCCGGTCAGGTGGCGTCGCGCCTGCGTGACGCAGCCGATCGCCCACGCGACGTTGCCGGCGACCTCCCAGTAGTCGAGCTCCTCCGGGCGGATCTCGCGACCGGTCAGCTCGTTGTAGCGCTCGAGGTACGGCTCGACCTCGCCGATCCCGCCGAGGCGGAGGTCGTCCTTGCCGAAGCGCCACGCACGGACGAGTCCGAACGCGAGGTCGCGCGCCGGGTCGTCGAGATGCGCGAACTCCCAGTCGAGGACACCGACGAGGCCGTCCGCGTCGACGGCGACGTTGCCGATGCGGAAGTCGCCGTGCACGACGACCGGCTCGCGCCCCTTCCCTGACGGAGCCGGGCGGTTCTCCCGCAGCCACCAGAGGCCGAGCTCGATCGCGGGGTGCGGCTCGCCGGTGTCGTCGAGCTCCTCGACGAGTCGGTCCATCGCCGTCTCGCGCAGGAACGGCAGCCGCTCGGGCGGGATCGCGTGGATCTTCGCGAGCTCCTCCGCGAGCTGTAGCGCGAGGCCGGGCGGCACCGGCTCCATCCGCACGATCCGCCGGCCGATCGTCTCGCCGTGGATCCGCTCCATCACGAACGCTTCGCGCCCGTCGAGATCTGCGATGTAGCGGATCGGCCGCGGCACCTTCACACCGGCTTCGTATGCCGCCTCGATCACAGCGAACTCGTCGGCGAGCGAGAGCGTGTGCCGGTGGATGACGCCGCCGCCCGCGCGGCGCACGAGCAGCGCCTCGCCGTCCGCGTCGACCGCCCACGCCTCCTTCGACGCGCCGCCCGCGAGCAGCACCGGTTCGGAGACCGGCCCGAGGATGTCTTCCAGCGCTTCCCGCATCCGTGCGATCATCGCCGCTATGGCGACGAAGCGCGAACGCGTGCGCGCGTTCATGGAGGAGAACGTCTACCCGAACGAGCCCACGCTGTTCGGAGAGGACGAGGCGGCTGACACCCTGATCGCTGAGCTGCAGCAGAAGGCGAGGGACGCCGGGCTCTGGGCGCCGCACCTGCCGCCCGAGGCGGGTGGCACGGGCGCCGGCTTCCTCGAGTACGCCGACCTCAACGAGGAGATCGGCCGCAGCTTCATCGCGCAGCTCATCTTCGGGTGCCAGGCGCCTGACGCCGGCAACGCGGAGATCCTCCACATGTACGGCACGGACGAGCAGCGCGAGACGTTCCTCGAGCCGCTCGTGCGCGGCGAGGTGCGGTCGTTCTTCGGGATGACCGAGCCGGAGGTCGCCGGCTCCGACCCGACGCTCCTGCGTGGGCGCGCGGTGCGCGACGGCGACGAGTGGGTGATCGACGCGCACAAGTGGTTCTCGTCCGGAGCCGACGGCGCCGCGTTCGGCGTGGTCATGGTCGTGACCGAGCCCGACGCCGAGCCACACCGCCGCGCGTCGATGATCCTCGTCCCGACCGACACCCCCGGCTACGAGATGGTGCGGCGCGTGCCCGTGATGGGGCACGAGGGCCGCGGGTGGGGGACGCACTGCGAGACGCGGTTCACCGGTGTGCGGGTGCCGCTCGCGAACACGCTCGGCGAGCCGGGCGACGGCTTCCGGATCGCGCAGAAGCGGCTCGGCCCGGGTCGCATCCACCACGTCATGCGCTGGCTCGGGCAGATGCAGCGCGCGTTCGAGCTCATGTGCACGTACGCGCTCGAGCGCGAGGCGCACGGCGGCCCGCTCGCCGAGAAGCAGACCGTCCAGAACTGGATCGCGGAATCCGCCGCCGAGATCCAGGCGTGCCGGTTGATGACGATGCAGGCGGCCCAGCGCATCGACGAAGGGGACGAGGCACGGGTCGAGGTCTCCCTGATCAAGTTCTACGCGGCGCGCGTCCTGCAGGACGTCGTCGACCGCGCGATCCAGGTACACGGCGGGCTCGGCCTCACCGACGACACGCCGCTCGCGCTCATGTGGCGGATGGCCCGCGGCGGCCGCGTCTACGACGGGCCGGACGAAGTGCACAAGGCGGTCGTCGCGCGGCGCATCCTCCGGGCGTTCTCCGAAGGCGACGGCTGGCGCTTCACGTAGCGGGCTCCTAGCCCGGGCTACGTCCGAGGCCAAGCGGCGGCGGCCCAGGTCCGTGCTTGGGACTCACCCGCGTGCTGACCCGGTCGGAGCCCGCGATGAGTCCGCCGGCGGCGACTGCGGCCGCGCTCAGCAGCGCCAGCCAGATGCCCCAACTCGGCGAAAGCGCAATGAGGTCAATGCCCGCACCCGGCCGCACGAGCACTCGGAAGAAGACGACGGCAAACGCCAACGCACCGGCGAGCGCGATCTGACCGCCGGTCGCGAACAGCAGCCCACGCATGTTGGCGAGACGAAGGAGCGACGCCAGGAGCGCGATGCCGGCGAGGATGAGGAGGATCAGGCTCACGTGCTTTAGGGCTTGGTGTGCGCTCACGGTCGCGACCTGATGCCCGGCGAGTGAGCTCATCTGGGCGCCGATGCCGCTCGCTCGCATCTGGAAGGTGGCGTTCCCGAACTGCCTGGCCACGGTCGCGAGCTCCTGTCGGGCCGCTGCGGCGCCGGACGCGGTGATGCTCACGCCGTACCAGGGCGCGAACACCGAGAGCGCGAGAACGACCGCCGCAAGCGCGGCGAACATGAGGCCGAGAGGCGCGCGATCTTCGCCCATCACACCGCTGTATCGGCCGGCGCGGGGCAGGGCTTGAGCTCGGCTAGATCGTTCGGCGCACGATCTGCGTGCAGCGGGAGCTCGCGATCAGCTCGTCGTCCTGGTAGAGCTCGCCGGCGCAGAAGACGACGCGGCGGTTGCGCTGCACGACGTGACCCTCGGCACGCAGCACTCCCGGCCGCGCCGAGCGGTGGAACTCCGTGCGGAGGTCGGCGGTGAGGAAGTCCTCGTCTTCCTCCATGAGCGTCCAGCAGGCACCGCCCATCGCCGTGTCGAGCAGCGCCGCGACCATCCCGCCGTGGACGATCGGGCCGCTCGGCGCGTGGAAGCAGTACTCGGGCGGCGCGTCCCACTCGATCACTGCCTTGCCATCCGCCTGCTCGACGCCGCGGTAGCCGAGCGTGTTCCAGACATGCGGGTCGGGCGGCGGGTTCTCGCCCCACGGCAAGCGGTCTCTCGGCGTCATCGCGGCCCCGGGACGCCGCGAAACTCGAACGGGACGACGCGGTTCGGCTGGACGACCCAGGCGCGGCCGGTCTCGGGATCGTCGAGCACCTGCAGCGCGGCCCGCGCGACGAAGGACGGATCCATGAGCGGAACGTCTAGCCGGTCCCGCAGCTCCTCAGTCACGAGCTGCGTGTCGGCGAACCCGGGGCAGATCGCGTTGATGCGGATCCCGTGCGCCGCGAGACCCGGCGCGGCGGCGCGCACCCAGCCGATCACCGCCGCCTTCGTCGTGGAGTACGCGGGATCGAACGGCATGTCCGTCAGGCCCGCGAGCGACGCCGTCGCGACGATCGAGCCGCCGTTCGGCATGAGCCGCGCCGCGAGCTCGCGTGTCCCGTAGACGACGCCTTCGAGGTTCGCGCGGAGGATCCGCTGCCAGTCGGCATCGGGAATCTCGGCCACGTCTGCGTAGCCGATCCCGAGGCCCGCGTTGAGGAAGGCGGCGTCGAACTCATCGTCGAGCGCGCGCCACGCGTCGGGGTCGCCGACGTCGAACTCCGGCAGGTCGAGGACGAGCGGGTCGTCGAGAAGCTCGCAGATCGCCGCGCCGATCCCGCCGCGGCCGCCGGTCACGAGTGCTCTCACGGCAAGAGGACGACTTTGCCGACGCTCTTGCGGGACTCGAGCAGCTCGTGTGCTTGCGCGACATCGGCGAGCGGGAACTCGGCGCCGACGTGCGGCTTGATCTTCTCCGCCGCCCAGAGCTCGAGCAGTTCGCGCGTGCAAGCTGCGACGACGTCGGGCGCGTGGCGCATGAGCCGGCCGAGGTAGACGCCTTGCAGGCCGACGTTGCGGCCGACGAGGTTCGCCGGCTGCAGCTCGGGCCACATCCCGGCGGCGAAGCCGATCGCCACGAGCTGGCCGAGCGGCTTGAGCCGCGCGACCGCCGCCTCGAACAGGTCACCGCCGATCGGGTCGACGACGACGTCGACGCGCAGGTCGTCGGGGATCTCGTCGTAGAGGTACGCCTCGGCCGCGCCGAGCTCGCGGCAGAGGTCGAGCTTCTCCGTTGAGCCGGCCGCCGCGATCACCTCCGCGCCGAGCGCCCGCGCGACCTGGATCGTCGCGGTACCGACCCCACCCGCGGCCGCATGCACGAGCACCGTCGCGCCGTCGCGCAGGACGACCTGCCGCGTCAGTGGGACGTACGCCGTGAGGAAGGTGAGGAGGAAGGACGCGCCCTCGGCGAACGACGCGTGCTCGGGCAGCGGCACGAGCGCGCGCCGGTCGACCGCTGCGAGCTCGGCGTAGCAGCCGCTGCCGGTCAGGGCCATCACGCGCGTCCCGTCCTCGAGCTCGCCGGCGAGCTCCGCCCCGATGATCGCCGGGAACTCCGGCATCTGCGGGTACTGGCCGCGCCGGATCAGGACGTCTGCGAAGTTGAGCGCGGCGGCGCGGACGCGGACGAGCACTTGCCCTTCGCCGGCCGCCGGGTCAGGGACCTCCTGCACCTCGAACGAACCGCCGACCCCGCTGAGGAGAGCCGCCCTCACGCGGTGAACATCTCGCGGAGCTCGATCTTGCGGAACTTGCCGACGCTCGTCTTCGGGATCGCCTCGATGAACTCGAACCGCTCGGGCAGCCACCACTTCGCGAACTGCGGCGCGAGGAACTCCCGCAGTTCTTCCGCCGTCGCTGTCGCGCCCGGCTTCAGGACAACGGCCGCGAGAGGCCGCTCGGCCCACTTCTCGTCGGGGATCGCGATTACCGCCGCTTCGGCCACGGCTGGATGTGCCATGAGCGCGTTCTCGAGGTCGACGGACGAGATCCACTCGCCGCCGGACTTGATCACGTCCTTCGAGCGATCCTTGATCTGGATGTAGCCACGCGGGTGGATCGAGACGATGTCGCCCGTGCGGAACCAGCCGTCCGCAGACCAGCGGTCGGTGGTGTCGGGCGCGTCGAGGTACGACGACGCCACCCAGGGCCCGCGGACCTCGAGCTCGCCCATCGACTCGCCGTCCCACGGCACGTCCTCGTCGCCGGCGCGCGCGCGGATCTCGACGAACGGGAGCGGGATGCCGGCCATCGCCTGGAAGTCCCAGCGCGTGTCGTCGTCCGCGTCGACGAGGTCGGCCGGGAGGGACGCGGTTGACGCCACGGGCGACGTCTCGGTCATGCCCCAGCCCTGCACGATCTTCAGCCCGTGCCGCGACTCGAACGCCGCGATCATCGCGCGCGGCACCGCGGAGCCGCCGACGAGCATCGCCTTCATGGCGGAGAGATCCCACTTGCCCGGCTCCTCGTCGAGCCGCGCGAGGATCCCCATCCAGATCGTCGGCACGCCCGCCGCCCACGTGACCTTCTCCTGCTCCATGTCCTCGAGGAGCGAGTCGGCGTCGAGATGCGGACCGGGATAGACGAGCTTCGCGCCCTGCATGGTCGCGAGGTACGGGTAGCCCCACGCGTTCGCGTGGAACATCGGCACGACCGGCAGCACGGCGTCCTCGACGCCGAAGCCGAGCCCGAGCGGGTTATTGGCTCCCACACCCAATGCATGCAAGACAGAGGAGCGATGGGAGTAGACGACGCCGCGCGGCCGGCCGGTCGTGCCGCTCGTGAAGCACATCGCCGCGGCCTCGTTCTCGTCGAGCTGCGGATCTTCCCACTCGTCGGGGTCGGCGGTCGCGAGCAGCTCCTCGTATGAGTCCTCGACGACGAAGACGTGCTCGATCGGCGTCTCCGCGCGGAACGACTCGAGCAGCGGGAGCAGCGCGCGGTCGACGATCACCGCCCTGTCGTTCGCGTGCGTCGCGATGTACGCGAGGTCGCTCGGGTGGAGGCGGAGGTTGAGCGTGTGGAGGACGAAGCCGCCGCACGGGATGCCGAAGTACGCCTCGTGATGCTGGTAGTGGTTCCAGCAGAGCGTCGCGACGCGGTCGCCGCGCTCGAGCCCGGCCTTCCTGAGCGCGACCGCGAGCTGGCGCGAGCGGCGCATCGTCTCGGTGTACGTCGTGCGGTGGAAGCTCTTGTCCGGGAGCCGCGTGACGATCTCGCCGCGGCCGAAGAACTGCTCCGCGCGGCGCAGCAGGTGCGTCAGCGTGAGCGGGAAGTCCATCATCAGCCCGTCCATCGCCGCGATCCTCCTATGCGAGCAGTGTGTTTGCGATCTCGAGACGCAGCGCGGACGGCCGCGTGCCGTAGCCCTCGAGCCAGATGGCGCGCTTGTAGAAGCGGTGGAGCGGGTGCTCCCACGTGAAGCCCGTGCCGCCGTGGATCTGGATCGAGCGCTCGCAGGCGGCGACGGCTGCCTCGGTGGCGAACGCCTTGGCGGCGGCCGCGGCGAGCGGCGCGCGGTCGTCGTTCTCCGCAACGCACCACGCGGCCCAGTACGCGAGCGAGCGGGCGAGCTCGACGTCGGTGTACGTCTGCGCGAGTGGGTGGGAGACGGCCTGGTACGTGCCGATCGGCTTGCCGAACTGCTCGCGCGTCTTCGCGTGCTCGATGCCGAGGTCGAGCGCGCGCTGCGCGATCCCGACCGCCTCCGCCGCCATCGCGGCGCGTAGCTTCGGGGACTCCTGCGGCGGCGTTGCGAGGGGACGCGTCGGATCGACAGTCGTTACGTCCTCGCGCGTGGGCAGCCCGGCGACGTGCGCGAGGAACGGGCCGGGATAGAGCGCGTAGCCGAGCTCCTCGAGCAGCAACGCCTCTTCGACGAAGCCGAGGCCCGCCTCCGCGACATCCGTCCAGCCGAGCTCCTCGAGCTCGCTCCAGCGGTCGTCCTGCTGCTCGAAGTCGCGGTCGAGCGGGAACTTCTCGGCGAGCCAGGAACGAGCCGCGGACTTCAGCTCGACCTGCTCCTCGTTGAGCGTGAAGTCCATTAGTAGCGACCCACCCGGCGATAGCCAGAGTCTCCCTGGCTGCTGCAAAGCGTCGCGATGCCGCGTCCTCGGTCGCGCCGATAGCTGGAGCTATCGGCCCGCCCTGCGTCCTTGCCTCGCTCGCTTTTCGCGAGCCAGGAAGACGTGTCTATCACCGGGCGGATCACTAGCGACCCTTCGGTAGCCCGAGCACGCGCTCGGCGATGATGTTGCGGAGGACTTCCGACGTGCCGGCCTCGATCGTGTTGCCGCGGCTGCGGAGCTGCTGGTGGTTCCACCAGCCGTCGTCGAGGATCCCTTCCGGCCCGCGCAGCTCGCGCGCGAGCTTCGTCAGGCGCTGGTTCGCCTCCGACCAGCGGAGCTTCACGCCGGAGCCCTCCGGCCCGGGGATGCCGGTGCGCTCGAGCGTGCCGAGCGCGCGGTAGTTCGTGTACCGGAGCGCCTGCAGCTCGATCCACTCCCGCGCCAACGCCTCGCGCACGAGCTCGCCCAGGCGATGTTCGTCCATTTGGCGCTCGCGCGCCTCCTCGAGCAGCCGCCCGACGACGCCGTCGAGCGTCGCGGTGAGCGCGAACCCGAGCGTGCCGCGCTCGTGGAGGAGCGTCGTCATCGCGACCGCCCAGCCGTCGCCCTCGTCGCCGAGCCGGTTCTCGACCGGCACCTCGACGTCGCTGAAGAAGATCTCGTTGAACTCCGCCTCGCCCGTGATCTGCCGGAGCGGGCGCACCTCGACGCCGGGCGCGTGCATGTCGACGATGAGGTACGTGAGGTTCCGGTAGCGCGGCGCGGCCGGGTCGCTCTGCGTGACGAGGATGCAGAAGTCGGCGATGTGCGCGAACGACGACCAGACCTTCTGGCCGTTCACCACGTAGGCGTCGCCTTTGCGCTCTGCGCGCGTGCGCGCGGCGGCGAGATCGGATCCCGCGTCCGGCTCGGAGAAGCCCTGGCACCAGACCTCGTCTGCGGCGAGGAGCGGCTGGAGGTAGCGCGCCTTCTGCTCATCGGTGCCGTGCGCCATGATCGTGGGCCCCGCCATGCCGAGGCCGATCACGCCGATGTGCGGCGGCGCCTGGGCGGCGGCGAGCTCCTCGTAGAGGAGCGCCTGGAAGCTGTACGGCGCGCCCGCGCCGCCGTACTCCTTCGGCCAGGTCAGCCCGGCGTAGCCCGCGGCGTAGAGCGTCCGGCTCCACTCGCGCATGAACGGGTCGTCGAAGCGCTGCGCGCCGCCGCGGCTCCCGCGCTTGTCGTCCGGCAGGTTCGCGTCGATCCATGCGCGCACCTCCGCGCGGAACTGCGCTTGCTCGGGCGTGTCTCTCAGATCCACGCGCGCGAGCCTACTTGACTAGCGGTTCAAGAGTCTCCAGTTCCCTTCGGTGACGACCTCGACCGAGCCGTCGACCCAGACGATCGCGGTGTCGTCGTCGATCGCGTAGCACGGCACGTCCATGCCGGCTGCCCACTTCTCGGCATCGGCCATCGTGTTCTCCGGCAGGTCGGGATGGTCGAGGTGCGGGAAGATCGCGAAGTCGACGATGCCGAGTGCCGCGTCGCCCCCGCCCGGTGGCTCCCAGTGCTTGAAGTCGTCGCCGATCCGCGGGGTCATCACCATGCTGCCGGCGCTCAGTCCCGCCCAGACCGCGTCGAGCGACGGGAGGAGGTCGTCGAGGCCGGACGCCCGCATGTGGTGGGCGAGGTAGAGGGCATCGCCGCCGTTTGCGAGGAGGACGTCGGCCTCCCGGACTTTCGGGAGCCAAAGCTCTTCGTCGAGGGACGACAGCGCAGCGACCTCCAGCACACCTAGCGACTTCCAGCCGAGCTCGACCAGCGGCGTCGTGGCCAGGCCGTTGATGAACCGCCACGCGCCCGCGAAGCTGTAGTGGCCATACGAGGCCGTCGGGATCGCGAGCGCGTCGCACTCCTCGAGCGGCTTGCCGAGTAGGTCGACGAGCGCTGCGTGGATGCTGGGTTCTTGATCCCGGCGGATGTGAGGAGGAGCTTCAACTAGGCGAGGAGCGTAGCGTCGAGCTCTCGTACCGACGTGCCGCCGCAGAGCGCGAGGGTGAGGTCGACCTCGGCGAGCAGCTGCCGGCAGACGGCCTCGACACCCACAGCCCCGCCGACCGCGAGA
>Ga0265338_10002227_pt1 | contig 29541 bp, 25 predicted proteins | sample 42126metaG_FD_193579 | JGI IMG/M metagenome (GOLD analysis project Ga0265338, IMG submission 193579) | Rhizosphere microbial communities from Carex aquatilis grown in University of Washington, Seatle, WA, United States - 4-21-26 metaG | ecosystem: Host-associated > Plants > Roots > Rhizosphere...
GTCGGCCTCGGAGGCATTGGATGTTTGTTGTGCCATTCTGAGTTCATGTGGTTGGGTCCTTTCTTCTGCGGCAAGTCACAGGGTAATAATAAGATCAATCATTTTCATATCAGGGTTATTTCGGATCTCCAAGGACGACGCGCACATGATGAGCGGCGCCATCATCCTTCAAAGGTATGGATGCCGGCCCCCCCAGCGCAGGCGCAGAGTGCACTGTTCCGTCAAGCGTCCAGCTTTGAACACCCCGGTGTAAACCTTTGGGATTTTCGATTTCGATTTTATAATCCGTAGAACGGAAGCGATACGATATCTCAAAACCTTTCCATGCCTTTGGTATGCATGGGTCAACAAGAAGCACTTCGCCCTGCACCCGGAATCCGAGAATCGACTCGAGGCCGGCCCGGTACATCCAACCCGCAGAGCCGGTGTACCACGTCCATCCTCCGCGCCCCACGTGCGGGGGCTGTGAGTAAACGTCCGCGCTAACCACATACGGCTCTACTTTATAGCGAGCAGCTGCATCGGGCGAAATTGATCGATTGATCGGGTTTAATATCGAGAACAACTCGCCTGCTTTGTCTCCATCGCCAAGCATTGCAAATGCGATTAGCGACCAGATTGCGCCGTGTGTATATTGGCCGCCGTTCTCGCGGATCCCCGGGGGATATCCTTTGATATAGCCGGGCTCAAGTGTCGTTTTGTCAAACGGCGGGGCAAAGAGCAACACCAGCCCCTCGTCGCGGTGGACAAGAAATTCGTTAACTGCCGCCATCGCTGCAGCAGCACGCAACGGATCCGCAGCTCCGGAAATGACTCCCCATGACTGCGCTATTGAGTCGATGCGGCATTCTTCGCTGGTTGCGGAACCAAGCGGCGTTTCGTCATCGTAAAACCCTCTCAGGAACCATCCTCCATCCCATGCATTTTGCTGAAGCGATTCGCGCAAGCGAACGGCATGCTCAGTCCACGCCGCAGCCCTCTCATGTTCTCCCCGGGCGATTGCTAGAGGAGCAAACTGTGAAAGTGTTGCATAAAGAAACCAACCGAGCCAAACGCTCTCGCCCTTTCCTTTTTCACCAACCATGCTCATAGCATCATTCCAGTCCCCCGTCCCGATCAGCGGCAATCCATGAATGCCGCAGGAGAGGCTCCGGTCGAGAGTAAGAGCACAGTGTTCAAAGAGCGTTGCTCTTTCGCCCGAAACCATAGGCTGAAAAAATGAATCGTGCTCCCCGGCGCGAAGAACCGGTCCCTCAAGAAAAGGAATCAGTTCGTCGAGAACCGCGAGATCGTTCGTGACGGCGACGTAATGGGCAACGCTGTACGGCAGCCAGGCCCGGTCATCAGAAATTCTCGTTCGAACTCCCCGGCCGGATTCAGGCAGCCACCAATGCTGAACGTCTCCTTCGACAAACTGGCGCCCTGCTGCACGAAGAAGATGTTCACGAGTTAATTCCGGTTTTGCCACAGCGAGAGACATGACATCCTGAAGCTGGTCGCGGAATCCGTATGCTCCGCTGGCCTGGTAAAATGCGGAACGAGCCCACACCCGGCAGGCAATCGTTTGGTACAGAAGCCAGCCGTTGAGAAGAATGTCCATCGATCGATCGGGTGTCTTCACCTGTACTGCCCCAAGGGTCTCACTCCAATATTTTTTTACTGTCTGGAGAACCCCGTCGAGGTCAAGTGCTCGGAAGCGCGCGATCAGAGAACGAGCTTCCTCCTTCGTGCCTGCTTCTCCGACAAAAACAATGACCTCCGACTCCCCCCCTGGTTTAAGCTCAACACGGGTTTGCAATGCGCAGCATGGATCGAGCCCTGCACCGACGCGATCGGAGAGGGGCGACCCTCCGGCTAGTGCCGATGGAGATCCGAGTTGACCATTTCGTCCCAGGAATTCCTTCCGGTCGCCGGTCCAGCTCATTTGGCGTCCGGCAAGATCGGCGAACGCTACACGATTCCGAAACTCTGTTCTCCACGGGTTGCGGGCAAACATCGCTCCGGTGGCCTGATCGATCTCGGTCGAGATAAAATGTGAAGACGCCTCACGCGATGCCGCGAGAACCCATTCCATGTATGAAGTAATTGAGAGCTTCCGGTTTCGACGGGATTTATTTTTGATTTTTAGCCGTGAAATTTTTATGGAAGCATCGAGAGGAACGTATGAGAGCAATTCGAGAGAGATCCCGTGCGACGAATATTCAAATCGGCTGTAGCCCTGGCCGTGGCGCGCAAGATACTGTCCCCCATCTTCCCTGATCGGGAGAGCGGTCGGCGACCAAAGTGCCCCGCTCTGTTCGTCCCGAACATAAATCACTTCTCCCGGTCTGTCACCGACAGCGTCGTTCGACCTTTTCGTGATCTGGTTCTCCCTGCTGTTCATGGACCATGTATAACCAGCGCCCTCAGCAGACACGAGGAAGCCGAATGACTGATTCGCGATGACGTTGATCCATGGAGCTGGTGTGCAATCTTTTTTATTCAATATCGTGACGTATTCGCGCCCGCCGGAAGTGAAGCCGCCAATTCCATTGGGAAACTCCATTTCCTGAGGAGGTATGGCCTTCGCCGGATGGACCTCAGTACGAACGGCAATTAACTTCTCCTTGACCCAATCCTTCGCATTAAGCGGGAACGCGACGCGGCGCGGCTGCGGGATAATCTCTGCCGCTTCAGGAAATTTGACCTGTTCTGAAAGACTGCCGCGGCGGCTCAGAAGCACCACTCGTGCGGCGCTTTGGAGGAGCAAGCGCACATCGAGTGAAACCAAGTCCGCACGCAGGAGGAATATGTTGCCCGGAGAAACTTTTCCCTCGTGCTGCGTACGCAGTTGTGATTCGTTTGTCCGCAGAAGTGTTTCTAGAACATTTTGAAGGTCCATTGTATACGATTGCGGCTGTTCATTCAGAATCACTAGATCGACGGGGAGAAGCTTCATCTGCCAATATTCGTGCGCACGCAGCAGCTGCCGTACAATATCCAAACCCTCCGGCTCATCGATTCTTACAAGAATGATCGGCAGGTCGCCTGAAATACGATGCGCCCACAAAGCGGACTGTCCGCTCTCGCTGCGTTTGAGTACTTCTGACTGCGGCCGAAGCCCTGAATCTGAGTAAAGAACATGGCTGGCAAGATACTGGAAGAGATGGGCCTCTTCTGCGCTGATCCCGAGGTGATGGAGCTGGACTTGCGCCTGAGTCCAGGCCAGAGTGACAGCACGTTCAAACGCTGTTGAATCGTGATGCTTGTCAGCAAGGTCGAGCACTTCTCTTCGCGACGAAGCAATCATCGTCCAGAATGCAACGCGCACAGTCGTTCCCGGGGAGATCCTCACACGACATCGCAGGCTGAAAATCGGGTCGAGGACTGTGCCGACTGTATTCGAGAGGCGCTTTCCACCAGTCATAGAAACCGGGGAGCGAATCTCCCGTCCTCGGCCGAGAAAACGCGCCCTGTCGGTCTCATATTGAACGTCGCCGACATTTTTCCCTTCTACCACGACAAGGTGAGCCGCCCATATTTCGGGTTCGGCGGGCGACCTCTGCCGACGGGTAGCAAGAAGTGTTCCGACGTCTGCGACATATTCGGTTTGTACAAAGAGGTTGGAGAAAGCGGGCTGCGATAAATCGGACGACGACTGGGTCAACACCACCTCGGCGTACGAAGTCAACTCGATCTCCCTAACCCGGCTTCCAAGATTCGACAGAGAAATACGCCGTACCTCGGCATCGCTTTCGGGAGAAAGCGCAACCTCAAGCGTTGTTGCGATAGTTCCATCCCGCCGGGCAATTTCGACCCGATCTTCAGAAAATTCGACCTCATAACTGTCCGGTTCGACACCGGTGGGCTGGTAGCCTGCCGACCAGACGTCATTGTTCTGGACGTCGCGCAAAAAGATATATGAACCCCAGGAATCACACGTCACATCCTCATACCAACGCGTTACCGCGAGGCCTCTCCATCGGCTGTAGCCGGAACCCGCGCCGGTGACCATCACTGCGTAATTGCCGTTGGAGAGAATTCGCGTCCGCGGGACTTGATCGTGCGGCGAATAGAATTTTTTGTGATTCGATGGTACTAAATCCCGGACATTTGCCGTGACGTTCACTTCCTCGGAACGCGGACGGGTCACTGCGACATCCCGGGGAGTTCGTTCCTGCAAGAGGAGTTCCGTCGCCTGGATGATCGGTTCAGCGTGAAACCGGCTTCGCATTACGCCGTCGTTGAGCGCATTGTCGATCGCGACCAGCGTCATCCCTTCGTGGTGAGACATATAGGCACGGACAATGGCAACCCGATTGCCTTCGGGAAGCCGTGTGGGAGTGTAATCAAGCGCTTCGTAAAAACCGAATTTCCCGGAGCCTCCCGCTTCGGATAAACGTACAAGATTTTCCGCAGCTGCTTTCGGGTCGACCATTGCAGCCAGTGCCGTGGCATACGGCGCAATAACCGCATCTTCGCTGAGACCGCGCTTAAGGCCCAGGCCGGGGACTCCGAAGGTCGAGTACTGATAGGTGAATTCGAGGTCCCGTACATTGTACGCTGATTCCGAAATTCCCCATGGCACGTCGAGCTCGCCGCCATACTCTATTTGCCGTCGAACCACCAGGCGGTTCGTCTGTCCAAGCAAGCTTTCATCGGGCGCACGCATCACCAACGAAGGCATAAGATATTCGAACATTGACCCCGACCATGAGATCAGTGCTGAACCGCGGCCGATGGGAGTTAGCGATCGGCTAAGATGAAACCAGTTCTGTACCGGCACGTCTCCCTTCGCGATAGCGACAAAACTCGCCAGCCGCGCTTCCGACGCAAGGAGATCATAGCAGCCGGGATCCAGACTTCCATCTGCAACGCGATATCCTATTGACAGAAGCTTCCGGGACTTGTCGAAGAGAAAGCCAAATTCCATCTCATTAAACATCTTCAGGGACATATCCTTCATCGATGAGAGAGAACGCGACACGGCACGCGCTGCCTGGTGTGAGTGATTGAAGGAAGCTATCAATACATCAACCCGGGCCACGGCGGCATCATCCCTGACGCGGTCCTGAACCAATTTCGCCCGATGGAACATCAGGATAGCAACGGCCTCTTCGCATCGGTCTGGAATGCGATTCAACGCCGGGACCGACGCAAGAAAAGCATGAGGGACATCCTCCTGGAATATTTTCGGATTGAGTTTTGCTTCAGTGGCCAAATACGACCAAGGTCTCAACAAATCTATATCGCGTTCACGGCTTTTGATGGATGACAGCACCGCCTCAGTCCAGAATAGGATATCCGCTCCCCATTCTGCATTTGCATCTTTGCATTCTTCATCGATAAGTCCACGTGCAAGGCTGACAAGAAGGCCGGTGTTGTACAAAAGCTCATCCAGTCTCTTCACGATATCTGCGGGCGACGCCGGCGATTCACGGAGCAATGCACCAATAACATCGAGTCTTTCGTCCAGCTGCTTTCGATTCGCCGCCTGAATTCGCTGATCGGTCTTGAGCGCGTGCAAGAAGTCTCTGGCGATCATGAGCGCGTCGCCAATACCCGACATCCAATTCAAATCCACAAGCGGACGCTTGTTCATTTCGCCGAACGCATTTCCGACAGCGATCAGGTGCCCAGCAAGATTTCCACTGTCAACAGAGGAAATGTATTTCGGGTCGAGCGGACGAAGGTCATGGGTATCATACCAGTTGTAAAAGTGACCTCGGAATCGCTCGAGCCCATGCATCGTCTTGAGGGTTGCCTCCAGCCGTTCAGCAGTTTCATGCAGACCCAGCCAGCCGAAGTCATTCGCGGCAACAGTGGACAAGAGGTAAAGTCCGAGATTCGTTGGAGAAGTCCGATGTGCGACGGCTGGTTTCGGCTCTTCCTGAAAGTTGTCAGGAGGTAGCGAATGTTCATCCGATGAAACAAACGTCTCGAAGAACCGCCAGGTGCGCCGTGCGGTCAAACGAAGTATTTTTTCATTGAGATTGGAAAGCGGCCTGGGGGCGTCAAATACCTGGGGACGGCTCGTGCGCTGCGCGATGAGCGGGGATAAAAGCCATAACACGATGAACGGCGCGGCAGCCAGCCATGACTCGTGGGGGGCAAAAGCGACAATGATCACCGCAATGCAGGAAACAACCACACCCCCTGCCATTCGCCGGTAGAAACCCCGAATATTGAGAGGAAGACCGAACTTCGCTTGCGCAGCCGTGACCCATTCCAGCATATGGCGATGACTTATGAATAGTCTGAATAGCGTCCGGACAATGGCGTCGGACATCAGCCACGCCTGATGTGCAAGAAGCGAAACATGGAATGCGATCTGTGATACGGCAAGTGAGAGATCTCTCCCGACTGCGCGCATGTGGCTTCGTTTCGATATTTGCCGCCGCCGGGGAATAATGCCGCTGAAAAACGGGAGGAGCGGTGGGAGGGCGATTGTCGCGAGGATAAAACCGCTCCATACTATCGCTGAAGCGAACGGAAGCGTCCATCCCCCCAGCAGCCCAAGAAACGCCGCGGGGGCAGAAAGTGATCGACGCAGATTGTCCATCATTTTCCAACGGCCGGTTAACGGGATCTTCCGCCGGCCGGTATTGCCAAGAGTATCCCGGCCATGCCCAAAGATCCATGGCAGCAGCTGCCAATCGCCTCGAGCCCATCGATGCTGCCGGGCGGCGGCGACATCATAACGGGAAGGAAATTCCTCCACAACTTCGATGTCGGAAACAAGCCCGGATCCCGCAAATATTCCTTCGAGGAGGTCATGGCTCAGAACAGCATTCTCGGGAACACGGCCTTCCAAGGCTGCTTCGAACAGATCGACATCATAAATTCCTTTTCCGCTGTACGATCCTTCTCCGAAGAGATCTTGATAGACGTCGGAAACAACAAACGCGTACGGATCTATCCCGCCCGGGCCGGAAAAGATATGCTGAAAAAAAGAACCCGCCTGGCCCGTGGGGAGCGCCGGCGTTACACGCGGTTGAAGCACGGCATATCCTTCGATCACTGAACCTGTTCGTGTGTCTACTTTCGGACGGTTAAGAGGGTGAGCCATCTTTCCAACAAGGTGCCGGGCTGCCCTTCGAGGGAGCTTCGTATCGGCATCGAGTGTAATGACAAATCGAACACCGTCGGGCACTGCGGAGGAACCGAGAGGCAAATGGTCGGCTGTTGTTAAGAAACTGGTGTCTGTCGCTCCCCGCAGCAAGCGATTGAGCTCGTGCAGCTTGCCCCGTTTTCGTTCCCATCCCATCCACGTTCCTTCCCTCCCGTTCCATAATCGCCGCCGATGAAGAAGAAGAAACCGTTCTTCGATTGAGGCCGTTCTATGAATCTTGTTCAAGCGTGCGATCCCCTGAGCAGCGATGGAAAAAAGTTCATCGTCTCCTGCCGCCTGTTCGGTGACCGAGTAGCTCCAATCGGAGAGAAATACAAAACGGAGATCGCCGTCTTGATTAGCCAGATAATGGACCTCAAGCCGTTCGAGCTGCTCTTCGATCTCTTCACGCGACGTCAGGAGAGCGGGGACGACGACCATCGTGCGCAGGGACGACGGCACACCTTCGCGAAGCTCAAGACCCGGGAGCGCCTTTGGGCCAAACCGATTCGTGATCCAATGATTCACCAGCGCAACGGCGACATCGGACAACGGAAGAAGCGCGAGAAGCGTGAGGAGAAGAAAATCGTACCGGGGCACGCCTGTTTGCGCGACACCAAGCAGCGGCAGAACAAGAATAAGCCCGGCGACAAACGCTGTCGTTATAAGATACCCCCGCATCCCCGTTCCCGCTGCACCGCGGTCAAACCAGGAACGGAGGGGAACATGAAACGCGATTTGTTTCTCAAATGCCAAGCGCCCCTTCGAGATAAGGTAATAACCCGGGTCATGCAACGGGCCATCGTGTTCAGTATCTCCAGCCGTTTGCGCATTATGAATCGCCATCCGAGCGATTTCCATTTCCGTATGGTCAGAACCTCTCGCGAGCTCTTCAATTGCGTGACGGTAGCTATCCCTTGTCGGAAAATCCATCGCAGCAAAGTTGCTCTTCTCACGCAATACTGTGTCGACGAGACTTACATTCTCGAAGAAGTCCGGCCAATCCACGGACGACATGATACGCATGCTTGTAATAACATTGCGCACCGTAACGCTCATCGCTCCTTGAAACTGATGTTCTTCAATGACGATCTTTTCAGAGGTCGTTCCCTGTCCCTTCAGCCGCTCATCCAGCCATCGGAGAGCCGGCGTGACAGCGGGGTCCTGATCTCTCAATCGCTGAACGAGCTGCGCCGCGAATGCGGTCGGCAAAGATACTCCGTTAAAGCGGCGGAGAGCAAGGTCGGGAGGTTCGGCAGCGTGAAGGCCGATACCGAGCAAACGGTCGGCCACCCTGTTCGCTTCCTGGCGCTCTGCGCGGCTCGTAATAATACTATGAGCAGAGCGGCGTAAGTTCTCAACCAACACGATACGCAGCGTGATCGCCACCGCCCAGAGTTCTCCGATGGTAAGCGGCTGAACTCGCTGATAGGCGCGAACGAACCGATTCAGCGACTCAAAATCGAACCGGCTGTCCGTGTGAGCGACAAACGCCCATGCTATGCCGAAGACCCGGGGATAGCCCTCGAGGTGTCCTCCTTCGAGTTTAGGAAGCTGGCGGTAATACCCATGGGGAAAATCGTCGTTGATCTCGCGGATCTGTTCATCCACAATATGAAAATTATCGACGAGCCATTCCGCTGCCGGCATGATCACTTGTTCTTCGGTGACGGCGTTGGCAATAGTGCGATAGGCGTGAAGGAGTACGCGGCTATTATCTTTCAGCCGAGATGCGAGCGGCCGGCCGGAGACGGGCTTTATGGTAACACGCTGGGCGGCTGCAAGGCTTTCTGCATGCTGCTCGAGCCGTTCGATACTGAAGAGTTCGCTCCGGATCGGAGCATCGTTGTCTTGAGGGAATGCACCCCTGCTGCTCGTGAAGGCGTGAAATAAGGAATATTTCAACATCATTTCTTTCAGGAAATCACTCATCACATCATTCCACAACACAATTACGACTGCCCGCTTGCATCAACATTCACACGATGTGATGCCGTCATTTATTTTTCTTTGTCACGTGGGGTTCGCCTTCGGAAGGAATTTCGGGTCCTAGCAGGATTGCGATCCAACGAGTATTTTCATTCGCCTCACATCCGAGTTTCAGGGTCATGGTAAGCGGAACGCACAGAAGAGCACCGACGACACCGAGCAGGTTTCCCCAGAAGATCAACGAAACGAACACAACCAGCGTCGACAAGCCGAGCCTTCGTCCCATGACTCTCGGCGCTATAATGTTTCCAACAACGGAACCGATCACAAGGTACCCACCGGCAGTAAGCGCGGCCGATCCTCCGCCAAGCTGAACGAGAGCAAGGAGAACCGCGGGAACGGCTGCGATAACAGAACCGACATTCGGTATAAAGTGGAGGAGGAATGCGAGAAATCCCCACATGACGGGGAAATCTACGCCGAGAATGGAGAGCCAGATGGCTATCAGAATGCCGGCGATCAAGTTGAGCAGAGTGGTAATAACCATATACCGCTTGATGTCAATAACGAACTGTGTCACCTGCGGAAAAGCGGCTTTGGGCTGATCGGTAATGGAGCGAAGCTTGACCGGAAAGCTGGAGGCTTCGAGGAGAATGAACATTACCGTGAACATGATCAGAAGAGTGCTGGACAGCAGCGAACTCAATTCCGTGAACATTGAGCCCATGAAATTCATGATTGCCTCGGAGTTGACGTAGCCGAGGAGAACTTTGTCGGTCACGGAGAGCCCTCTTTTTGCAAAGAGCGCCCTGATTTCCAGGAGCATTTCATGCATGCGGGTCTGGTAGAACGGCAATGCATTCGTAAAACTATTCAGCGAAGCTCCTACGACGACGCCGATGCTCAACAAAATCACAACCATCGCTGCGACCACAAGAAGCACCGCGGGGAGAGTGGGGATGCCTTTTCGTTCCATCCACTGGACGGGCACTGTTCCGATGACGGAGAGGAAAAAAGAAACAAGAAGCAGCACTACTACCGATTGTGCCTGATTGATCCCATAAAGGATGATCACGAGTGCGGCCGCAATAACAAGAAAGCGCGTTCCGCTGTTAACATCAATTTTTTCAGCCATCATGACCCTCTTTGTTCTTAACCTGCGATTTTCCATTTCGCCCCGACACCGAGATCGGGCGCCATTTTTTGTCTCTTACCTCATTCCGCGACGCGTACTTGCGCATGCCGGAGGAGCTCTTTGTTCCAGAGATAGCCGCGCCGGAGCTCATCGAGCACAGTTCCCGGTACGTGGCCGTTGTGTTTCGCCATGACCACTGCCTCATGCAGATTATGATCGAACGCCGTTCCGACGCTGACAAATGACTGAATTCCCTGCGAGTCCAGCATTGCCAGAAATTTTTTGTGGATATTCCGCACCCCCTGTACAAACGGCTGTTCTTCGTTGCCGGCCCATTGCATCGCTTTTTCCAGATCGTCGACAATATCCAGGAGTGAAATCATGATCGCACGTTTGCCTTCCTCGGCAACTTTGGCGCTGTCACGATCAATGCGGCGCCGATAATTCTTAAAGTCTGCAAGGGTTCGAAGATTCCGGTCTCGCTCAACAATCAGCTCTTCTTCCAGCTTCTGGATCTGCGCGGCCATATCCGTCGGCGGAAGCCGCTTCGTATCCATTTCTCGAATGTCTAGTTCCATGGTCATTTCCTTTTTGAATGTTGTCTGTAATATGCGGTGAACAGCAAGCGAGTAGGCAAGTTGTTCAGAGTTTTCCTTCTTCTACAATTTTTATCTGCTCAACCAGCACGGTATATTCTTTCGACAGTTCGGTGATCTCCTCTTCTGTTTTTTCTTCCGCATTAATAACGGCATTGCTCGCGGCTTTGTTTGATGCGACAAGTTCATTGATCTTCAAATGGAGCGAGGCGGAGAAATGGATGAAAGATTTCTGAATGATAAACAGGGTCAAAAAAGTAACCCCCAGGATGACGTCTCCGATCTCGTTATGAATATCCTGCGTGTAAAACCGTTTGTTGGTCAGCCAGAAGAGAACGGTGAGAACGGCGACTATAAAGGTAATAGAATTGCCGAGGATGATGGTTACGATCGAGGTGAGTTTTTCAAAACCTCGCTCCGTATCCTTATACACACCATGCAGGGCAGGGTAGCGCAGTGCCTTCTTCGGAGTATTCTGGGATAAAGGGGTCATGGTTTCGCCGACACCTCATCTCTGGCTGCGATGACACATTCCAATACATGTTCCATCACTTCGGGAGTGATGTAGACGTTCATCGGGAACATCTTGACGGCATAGATGACCGCTTCCGCGTCTTTTGCATCTCTGTTGTACTCCGCCGCACGAAACCCCGTACTAAAACTGAGATACGGCGTACAGTGTCCGTTTATTTTTTTTCCGGAACGGAACCATTCAAAAAGCTTATCGCCGATGGCATGTGTCAGCGAGTTATGTTTTATCAAATCATCCCGAAAAGCCGGGTTCTTCAATTCACAGTCGTATTGACGCCGTGCATCAACGCCGGCCGGATAAATACGAATGAGCGTCACCAAGCCGAAGTCCGAAGGATTAACGCACACCATTTCAGGGTCCAACGCAATTTGGCTCTTCAGGTACACTTTATTTTCAAGAATCCCGCCAAGAACCGACTGGAATCCCTCATGGCCGAAAAATTTAAGCGTTGCCCAACCAGCCATCGAGCCGGTTGCCGACCGTGATGCTTCGAGAGTGTAATTCATTGGGTTGTACGGCGAACGAGGCTGTAGATATGCTGTCACCCCTCGGGAAAGCAACGACTCAAATTCTTTGGCATTTTTGTAAACAAAAGCACTGCTGATGTACGGAGAGAATCCCGTCTTGTGAAAATCCACGCCGAACGCATCCGCAAAATAAACGCCTTTCATCGCGTTATAATTCTTTTCAAGATACGGAAGTACTGCGCTCGAAAAACCCAGCGGATTGTTCCTGAAGTCATACTTACTGAACGCGAGCCATGCCCACCCTATGACTGAATCGCAATACAACAACGCTTTGCCATACTCGTGAGAGTTCGGGTATTTATCCAGCAAACGCCGCACTTCTTCAACGGGGTCGAACGCGTTCGCATCGGTCGTCGCCATGGTACACACGACGGAAGCAACCGGAATGTTTCGAGCCTGGCAATCCCTTAATACTTCTTCCAGATGATTCGTATCCATCGCGTTGGAATCAACATCCGTCTTGATGAGTATCAGATTGTCCATGCCCAATCCCATCCAGTCCGTGCTGTTGAGCATGGTGTAATGCGCCTGTTGAGAGCAGATCACCTTCGCGTCGGTGCGAATTCCCTTCTTTCGCGAATCGGGAAGGACGCGCGTGAGAGCGTATTTCACATGATACGTCCAACATCCGGAACCGCCGTACGTATAGACACACCCGGATTCCTTTGGCACCCACCCGGCGAGATTTGCCAGGATCCCCGCAGACTCGAGTTCTGCCTGATGAATATTCCAGGCATATTCGCCTTCCAGAATATTGGGCGCAAATATTTCGGTCAAAATCGCCGCTACGATCGCCGCAGTGTTTCCCTGCGGGCTCACATTGCACATGGTCAGCGGATGCCCCCAGTTCGGCAGCCCTTCAAACAATTTGATCGCTTGTTTGATGACCTCCCCGGACGTCTGCATCTTCTGGTCCAGTGATGAATTCTTTACGTTTTCAAAATCAATAGTCAACGCCGAATTCGATCCGAGAAATGCAGCACCCCCCGTTTTCAACGGTTTCAGCCTGTCCAATTCACGGATGGCAGCGTTTATGCCGTCTGCCAATGAATCTTCCCCGCCCCTGTACGGTGACGGAAATGAACTGAGCATTTCTGAGCGGAACTTTGCCCACGGAGGAGCAAGTTCGCCGGTAGAAACCTCCCGTTGACGATATGCCTTCACTGCGTCTCTCATGATATATTTCCCGGTGCGCAACGGAAAATTCTATTTTGCATGCACCATTGCCTTTTCATCGAGTGTGCCAGATCTTCGTGAAGAAAATAGTCCTGCGGCAGGATGGGTCCCCGCGGCCCGGCCGTCATCGAATTGTCAAACTCGATGTACGGCCCGCCGCTTGCGGTTGTGAGTTTTTTCTTTTCCATAGAATATTGGATCCACCGCTACGTTGTTCAAAATGTTTGTTCCGCTCGACACTAATTCCATTTCATCCGCCGGGGGGAGTTACTTTCGTTCCCGCTTGTTATCGCGTTCCCTTCCCTTGCCATTGCCGCCATCGTGCTGCTGTTTGGCCCAATTCTTGTGTTCGGGGTGATCCTTGTTCACAAAATATTTTGACTCGTGGCTGTCGCGGATGACGGCTTGATCGCGGCGGCCTTTATAGGACGCGTACTTTTCTCTGTACATCCTGTCGTTGCGATACGGTTCGCGTTCGTTCACGACGACTTTGTAAGAATGATACATGTCGTAATGACGATAACGGTACGGCAGCGATGATCGGTGAATCCAACGGCCGTTTTCATTGTAGTAATACATATGTTCTGGAACGCTGTAGTATACGCCGATGTCGGGCATGTAGTAATAGTCGACGTGATCGTAGCCGGTCGGGCCCCACACCGGCTGGCGGTCGAGATTGACGCCCACACTAAAACTAATCTGGGCATCGAGAGCGTTCGACATGAACACTGCCAGGACCAATGCAAAAAAATAGCGCATGATGTTTCTCCTTTTATTGAGCGTGTAACCAAAAAAAATATCCGGTCCCGTCTATTCGGGATTCCGGCTGTCTCTGCACCTCAAGAGACTCCACCGTGACAGACAAACCTGCAGCTTATCAGCTGACTTTCACGAGTTGCTTGCCAAGATTCTCTCCAGCAAACAATCCGATGAACGCCTTCGGGGCATTTTCCAGCCCCTCGGTGATGCTTTCCCCATATTTCAGTTTTTTTTCTCTCAACCAATTCGCCAATTCACGCGTCCCCTCGTCGAACCGGGCTGAATAATTGTAGACAAGAAACCCCCGCATAAGAGCGCTGTGTGCCAGCAACATCGGCTCAACGCGCGGTCCGATCGGGACACGGTTTTCGTTATAGATTGAGATCTGGCCGCACACCGCAATACGAGCCCCATTATTAATCAACGAAAGCACGGCATCCGAAATATCGCCGCCGACATTGTCGAAATAAATATCGACGCCGTTCGGACACGCTCTTCCTAATTCCTCCTGGAGGTTGTTCGATCTTCGGTAATTGATGGCGGCATCGAACCCCAATTCATCGGTCAAATACTTTGTTTTCCTGTCCGACCCCGCAATGCCGACAACGCGGCAGCGGTGTAATTTTGCGATTTGCCCGGCGATTGTTCCCACGGCGCCGGCAGCCCCGGAGACGACTGCTGTTTCTCCCTGCAAGGGCCGGCCAATATCGAGCATGCCGAAATACGCAGTAAGCCCTGTCATTCCCAGTACGCCAAGTGCAACGGTGACCGGAGCAATATCCGGGTTGACTTTTCGGACATCTTTCTCTCCGGCCACTGAGTAATCCTGCCAGCCGAGATTTCCCATAACGACATCCCCTTTCACAAATTCTGTCGAATTCGAGATGACGACATCTGCGACGACGCCTCCGCTCAGCACTTCATTAAGCTGGAACGGCGGCACGTACGATTTGCGGTCATTCATCCGGCCCCTTACATACGGATCGATGGAAATGAACCTCGTCCTCACCAGCAGTTGTCCTTCTTCGGGCTTTGGAATTGACGCCGACACCAATTTAAAACAACTCTCATTCGGCATGCCGTCCGGTCTTTTGATAAAGATAATCTGCCTGTTGATATGTTCTTTCAAGGTGCCTCCATGAAACCCGATTTATTTGATATCAAAAAACCATTATACATGACTCTCACGCAACGGATACTGTCGAGTGATCCAGACTGCGCCGCCAGATCGACGTCTTGCCAATCGTCACATCTCAGCGCCAATTATTTCAGCAGCACAAGTGTCTTTGTCTCTGATATTGACCCTGTCTGCAGACGACAAAAATAGAATCCGCTTGAAAATCCATTTGCATGCCATTGCCGAGTATAGTTACCGGGTGCCAATTCCTCAGAAACAATCGTTGCCACCTCTTTCCCGATAATATTGAATACTTTCATTGTGACAAAAGATCTAGATGCGACGCTGAATGAAATACTTGTTGTTGGATTGAATGGGTTAGGATAATTCTGTTTCATGCTGAAAACAAACGGCGCGAAGAAACTCCTGCCGTTCTCGATTCCGGTGGATGGTGAGACAGTGATCGAGCCGATCATTCCTGAGGAAAAATGGACATCGCATTGATATTGATAACTCCCTGCGACAGGCACAACATAGGCAAAGATGTTGCCGGTACCCTGATGGAATTTCTGTGCGCCTGCGGGAACACTCGTTGAGCTCAGCGGATGCGTAATAAAGTCACCTTCCCATATGATAGAATCGCCTACGGAAACGTTCAGAGAATTTGGCGAGTACGCAAGTCCAAACGAACCTCCGAATTGAATGATGTGAGTTGCTGCATGTGCTGTTCCCGCGCAAGCGAGGTATATCATTACCAGCACGATCGTGAATATTTTTCGAATCACCAGGATGGATAACGTTTTCATGATACATCCTCTCTGATTTGCTTCGTTGATTCTTCGTTTCTTTGATGAAGTCACTTAATGTGTACTGGGTAGTCTGTATATCCCTTTTTGCCCGGCGTATAAAAAGTATCTGTATGGAGGTCATTCGACAGTGCCCACCCGTGAACGAATCGTTCAGCAAGATCCGGGTTGTTGATAAACGGCCTCCCAAAGGCAATAAGGTCTCCAAGTCCACCCGCTAATTCGCTTTCGGCCCGTTCCTTTGTATAACCGCCGCCCAAAATGATGGTACCGTGAAATCTCTTCCGGATTTCCATTTTGATGCCGATCGGCACCTCGGGTGCCCCCATACTGCTGTGGTCTACAAGATGGAGGTACAGAATTTTCATGCGATCGAGCTGCGCCGAAAGATATTTATAGGTGTCATCGATTTCAGGATAGTGAGGCATATCGCTCGCGACGCCGTACGGCGACAGGCGTATGCCAACTCGCTCCTTACCGATCGCCTCGACTGCGCCGGCCACAACTTCCAAAAGAAAGCGGCAACGATTTTGAATGCTCCCCCCGTATTTGTCATTTCGTGTATTGCTCACGGGAGAGAGGAACTGTTCCAGGAGGTACCCATTGGCGCCATGCAGTTCTATGCCGTCAAAGTTTGCTTTCATCGCATTGCGGGCGGCGTTCGCGAACTCCAGTTTTGTATGCTTGATTTCTTCAATGACCATCGCTACGGGCACGGGATAATCCTGCAACCCCAGTGCGTCTGTCCACATTTGCCCGGAAGCTTTCACTGCAGAAGGTGCAATAATTGTCGCATTTTTGATCATGTTCGACTGATGGCTGATGCGCCCGGTGTGCATAAGCTGAACAAATATCTTTCCGTCTTTGGCATGCACGGCAGAGGTAACGCTCTTCCAGCCGTCAACTTGAAGAGTGTTAAAGATGCCGGGGATCCGGCTGTACCCGAGGCCGTTGGGCGACGGGGACGTCCCTTCGGTGATGATGAGTCCTGCCCCTGCGCGTTGGCCATAAAATTCAGACATAAGTTCGTCGGGGATATTGCCAATTGCACGGGAACGGGTCATGGGTGCCATGACGATTCGATTTTTTAGTTCAATGCCGCCTAATTTATACGGGCTTAAGAGATCGGTGGATTTCATTGATTACCTCCTTGATGAACTTCAAATGCTGTACATTCAGCGAACGGTGAACTTCTGTGGAACAAACATGGTGAATTGGTTTCACCTGCCTCCGAGTGGGCAACAACTATTAGAAAGAAATACCTGCTTGCGCGACGAGCAACACTCGCCCTTTTCTTTCAATGGGCAAGAACGGAGCCAATTCAAGGCCGATATTTATCTTCTTTGAAATACCGTCATTCACCATACGTACCATTTCCGCCAGGTCCAGAAGCATTGACAAAGCAAACCCGCCCCGGCCGACCCCGACATCGATCGGAGAAGCCACTCCAAAAATTCCTATCCCTGCGCTTACGGGAAACCGATTTCCCGTCTCCGGGTTGATAAGGTAGAACCGTATCATTGCGCTGTAGTTTCCATATTGAACTGTATCGCTGGCCCGCGTATCGTAGAGCACTTTAGGTATGGCAAGAGAAAGTCCGATTTCAATTGCAGGTCCGCGTACGCGAAAGTACTGTGTCATCGTGTTGGTTCGACTGACCGCACCTATCCTGATGGTGTAATCGGGTTCGATGCGGATGCCAAGGATCGCCCAGTCGGGAAGCGAATCTACCGGCACCAGCACCTGGTCAAGTTCTTCAGTACGAATGTCGGCATAGGGGCCGTATGCAGTTCGGTACTGAACGAACATTTCACGGTCTTTGTTGGCATCGCCGTGACTTCGAAATGTTACCACACGGCGTTCGTATGACGGTACCGCAATCCCTTCCCGCAAAAGTACCGTTGTCGTTATTCGAAGAAACTGAGGTCCTTTACGGAGCCGAATACTGTCCCGCTGAAAATGCACTTCAAGGTTTTCCAGCTGCTCGCGGTCGAGCGTCACGGGCGTTCGGATATTGTAGCTGCCGGCTATGGGAATAATGCTGACGTACCTGCTGAGTTGTTCAACTTCTTGATATTCTTCCACCGACACGACGCAGTCAGTTTCATACCGATAACGCCGGCCTTCCGAATCCGTTACCTTAAGGCTGATGGGATACGATCCCGGCGTCACACTTTGAGGAATGATCGCGATGTGCGTCCGCTGCCCGATTGATTTGAGTGTCGTGCCTGCGATCGGGAGAACCGGAATAATCGTTCCTGCCATCGTGCTGTCGTTTCGCTGAATGACTAGACGAACCGTATCGCCGGGAAAGTAGACCGACTTATCGACGGAAACATTGATCCTCTCGTCCTCGTCCGTAGACTGAAGAAGTATCGACGTCTTCAATTGCGCCTGAGCGCCGAGTACTCCGAAGAAAGAAAGCAACATACATCTTGTGAATAGTGATTTCAGCATGTCGTTGTTCTGGCGATCGTCGCCGCCTTGCTAAGAACGGAAGCGATGTTCCATCTCAACCGCATCCGTCATCCGCTAATTGAGCTGATTAATTTTCGCCATCGATCTGCCGGCGCTGCGAAGCGACTCCGGGCAATCCATGCGTCCGGTGTGGATTTCAATAAATACGAGGCTGTCTGCATTGGCGGCTTTACTCAGCGCGTTCTCAAGTTCTCCCTCCGTGCGGACGTCCAAACCGACGCCCCCTCCAAAAACTTCCGGAAGGTTGTGATAGTGCCATGGCTGAATGTCGTTGTACGGATGGTCAACGATCACCCGCTCTATAGTATAGCCGTCATTGTTCAGCAGGAAGATGACGGGCTTGAGTTTGTTCCGTATCATCGTCGAAAGGTCCTGGCACGTAACCTGAAATGCCCCGTCGCCCACGAAAAGTACGATCCGCCGATCTTGCGCCGCAATAGAAGCGCCGAGCGTGGCCCCTACCGTATAGCCGATTGAGCCGTAAAACGTCTGCCCTATGAAAGTTGTCCCTTCGGGCATCAGCATCTCCGCCGCGCTGAAAAGTGCGACACCCGTTTCGGCAACAACAACGGAATCGTTTTGAATAAAATGGCTCATGCGGTCGAAGAAACGCTTGATCGTCAGCGGCTTTAACAGATCAGGGAAGTACGGTTCTGTCTGGCGGTGCACGCATTCATCGGCGGCGCATTTGATATCAAGAGACAGGGATTCCCGCCGCGGGATTTTTTCCGTGAGACCGCGAATGAAATCATGGAGATGCACATTCTCGTAAAAGTGGTGCTTAATTTTCACACAACCGATATTCCCGCTGATCAAAATTGAGTCGTCGAGATTCGTTGTAAAGCCCCCCGTATTAAAGTCCGACATCAAACCTCCGAGCTGTAGAATGCAATCGGCCGACTCAACCCGATTCCGCACGTAGTCGCGGCTCCGGTCTCCTTCAAAGAGTCCGATGAATTGCGGGTGATGCTCAGAAAGGAGGGTTTTGCCGAGCATCATCGTCACATAAGGAAAACCGGATTTGTCCAGAAAGCCGGCAAAATCTTTCTGAAGCTTGAAGCGTATCAGCTCGACATCACCGATCACGACTGGCTTCTCTGCTTTGTCCAGCATTGCAAGGGTCTCCTTGATCGCCTCTGCCAGGGCATCCGGGTCGCTTCGGGGGTGCCCAGGGAAAGGAAAGGGGCCCGGCCGGCGGCACTTCATCATCACCACGTCGGAAGGGAGGCTGATGTACACCGGCTGCTGGTGGGAAAGGCACGAGAGCAACACTCGGTCGATTTCGGCTGGAGCCGTCTCCGCAGAAACAAGTTCGGTCGAAGCAACAGTAATTTTCTCATACATCCTCAACGGAATTTGATAGTCGCCGAGAGTATGATGCAGCAGCGGCCTCGTACGAAAATTCTTTGTTGCGGGTGACCCCGTGATCACCACCACCGGCACTCTTTCGGCAAACGCGCCGGCAACGCCGTTGATCGCGCTCAATTCTCCGACCCCGAAGGTCGAAGAGAATGCGCCGATACCCCGAATTCGCGCATAACCGTCGGCGGCGTAGGCCGCGTTAAGTTCGTTGCAGGTCCCGATATACTTCACTTTGCTTCTCAGCACCTGGTTGAAAAAACCGAGCACAAAATCTCCGGGAACGCCGAAAATATGGTCGACCCCGATTTCCTTCAGCCTGGAGAGAAGGTATTCCGCTACCGTGAATTCTGAACTTACCATGCTTCTGCTCTCCGCGTTCCATGTTGTTTTCAATTCGACTATCCGCCGACCGACAAGACGCCGTTTTCGAGCAACACATTTCCCCTTTTCTGTTTAACCGTCGTCCTTATACAAGGCAGTCATCGACCTTCCTACTCCGTCGATATCGTCGTTGAAGTTCGTCCGGAATTCTTCGAGCTTCGCCGCTCCCCCTTCCTTGTACTCTCCCAATTTTTTCTTCAGGATAAGATTTCTTATCTCCAGAGCCGCTGCTTCGTTGCGATACCGGGCTTTGAATGTCGGGCCGGCCTCTTCCATCTTTTCTTTGAATGCTTCGATCCTGTATTGGTTCGCTTTGATTGTCCGCTCAGAAGCTCGCTTGAACCTTCGCCACTTCGCTTCATATTCCGTTTGTCCGTCACTCGGAGCCTGCGGTGCGTATCCCGAGTTTTCCAGGGCATTTTCAACTTTTTGTTCCGGGCTATCGCCGCAGCCCATCAAGAAAGCACTTGCCATGCAGCCGATAACGGCGAGGGTAAGAATATGATTTTTCACGGTTCGCTCATGTGAAACGTTTGAATATCCGTTCAAGTTAATGAATTGATGCTGCTACGTTTTATCTTTAAAGAGATCGGTCATTGTCTTTTCCATGCCGTCCATATCATGCTTGAAGTTCGTTTTGAACTCTTCCCATTTGGCCGGTCCCTCGTCCTTGTACTCGTTAAGCTTTTTCTTCATGTCGCGATTTTTTTGCTCCAGCGCTGTGACATCCTTGCTGTACTTCGCACTTACTTTGGATCCGGCCTTTTCTATGTCCTTCTTGAAAGCGTCGATCCTCTTTTCATTCGCCTCTATTCCCTCGTCAGATTCGCGGACGAACGCCAGCCAGTCGGAAGAAGTCTCAGCCTCTGTTTCGCGCCACGAGCGCTGGGCATCCCTTGCATTCTCTTTTACGATCTCAACTTTCTGTTCCGATGTCTTCCCGCATCCGGCCGACAGCATTCCTGTTATGCAGCCTATGAGCGCGAAGGAATAGATATTATTTTTCATTGGCTCAGTTCCTTTTTTTCTTTTGGTTCCGGCGGATTCGGATGCTGTGGCTGCACCCTGATATTTTTTGGGGGAGGAGCCGGTTTTCGCACGGGCAGCATTCTTGCCTTTGGCTTCTGTAAAGAAACACTCCGCGGCTTCTGCGGTTGGATCCTATTGGGCGGGGTAACCGTACGCGGCTGATGCTGCACTTCCGTGTTCATGGGTGAAGGAGATTTATTCACCTGCCGGTGTTGAATTTGGGGGCTCGCACTTGCCGGCCGCGGCTGAATTTTGGCGGACGGGTTTGCTCTGCGCGGTTGTTCCTGATGATTAGCCGCAACATTCTCCGGCGAAGGCCGCACTTCATTCATTTTCATTACCTTTGATGGGGCGGGAGTCTGTCCGCCGGCGCTGCTTTTTTGTACTTGCGGCCTGTAAATTCCCATCTCGCCATGTCCTAAATGCCCTCCCGGCTGAGCAGTTTCACGTATCGCGACCGGCGCAACCGTTCTGTGCGTAACTCTTTGAACCTCGTTTCTTTCCGGCCCGGCGATGTACGTCACGTTGCGGGTGTCGTCTCTGTGCGTATTCACGATCACCGTTGAATTATTGATCATCGTAACGTTTCTATTCCTGTTGATATAACGGCCGCCGAGGTCGTGTCTCATAAAATCTCTGTCCCTTACAAAGACCCAGCGCTCATTTGATTCATGGTAATCCCTGCCGACGGCTATATTGATGCTGATACCGGGCCGTAACGGAGCCCATCCGTAATATCCGGGAGATCTACGCCACGACACCCAAGCGGGCCCCCATTCATTATCGGGTATCCAAAACCATCCGGAGGCATTATCGTAATCCCAGCGGCCGTAGTGAAATGCTGCCCAGCCCCAGGGATAGTCGGAATCCCATGTCCATCCGTCATTCGTGAGAACCCAGCGGCCGCCAGTGGCATAAGGGCTGAATCCGGAAATTCCACTCGGTATCCAGACATAGCCGTAGTTGGGATTTTCTACCCACGTTCCATACGGACTTAAATCATCGTAAAAACGCTGATAGCTCACAGAGCCTTCCTGGGCACCAGCTTCGCACGGCATAATCCACATAACGGCACTCAGCGCCGCAAACAAGACGAGAACTTTCGACGATCTCATGGTCATATCCTCATTGTTTTCATTTTCATCCAACGCTCATTCTGTTTTTGACCCCCGCAAGAGGCCGACAAGTCCCAGAACCGCCGCGACAGCGCCACCTATCAACATCCACATCGATTTGTCGGTAGCCGAGCCGGTGAAGAATCTGGAGACGTCCGAGCTGGAAGAATTATACGCATTGATGCCGAATACCAGAAGAAGAACTCCGCCGGCAAGAATTGCGATGGAGATTGCTTTGTTCATGACGATACCTTTGATTTTATTCTCTCGATGATCACACCGCTTTTCGCCCGCTGATCACTCTTACCAATACGACCACAATGGCGATAACGAGAAGTACGTGAATTAACCCTCCCATGGTGTACGAAGAGACTATTCCCAAAAGCCAGAACACGACGAGTAGAACTGCGATAGTGTAGAGCATGACGATCATCCTTTCTTTTTAATGAAATGTCCAAACATCAGTATATCACGATTTACGATATCCTCCGTTGACCGCACAGGGAGATCAGGCCGCTCCGGCTTCCGATTGACTAACCAAGTAATTCTCGATTCCCATTTGTTCGATCTGCGCCCGTTGGATTTCTGCCCAATCGACGTGCCCTTCTTCCATTTTCAATATTTTGGTGAGCAATTCAACAGTACCCTGGTCCTCGACCGAACGGGCGAGCTTGATCGCTTCGTTGTACGACTTCACAGCGCCAAGTTCATCGTTGTTGTCGTTCTTGATCATGTCCGGAACTGTCTTACCGATCTTTATCGGGTTAAGCTTAGAGACTATTGGTGCGGCTTCGAAAAATATGATCCGTTCGATAAGCCACTCTGCATGATGCATTTCATCCATAGCCTGGCTCCTGATACCGGCGTGCAGCTTCGCATATCCCCAGTTCTCGCACATCTCGGAATGCACCATGTACTGGTTGATCGCAGTAAGTTCATCCGCTAATAACTGATTAAGTACCGTGATTACTTTTTCATTGCCTTTCATATGTGTTCTCCTTCTATTATTTGTCCGCAACAAGACAGAATTGTTTCAGCCCTTTTTGACTTCATGGACCAGTTCGGGTTGACTTAGAAAATGTTCGCGGACTTTTGCCGCGATCTGGTGGTCGGTCATTTTATCTTCCACCTCGATACCGACGATATGGGAGCCGAATGATTCGGCGTCAAGGCGCTTTTCGAATTCGCCTTTCGCTTCGCCGGGACCGAGGATGAGTATGGAATCGGCATGGTGAAGGAATGAAATGACTTTATCATAGTACTCCTTGAGATGGTTGGAGAACCGGTGCTCCTGCTGATCCTCCGGTTTTCCGCCTGAGAACCGAACGTGTTTTTCCATGCCGGACGCGATGGAATGCACTGCCTCTACGCCGTCAGTTATTCGCACTACGACAGCCTTCTTGTGGTCGATCCACACGCCTACATTGTTTGACATTGAGTTGTCCTTCGCTTGTTAGATTTAGTTGATGTTGTCATGATCTCCGTCGTCCATTGGACGACAATAAGAGCCGATCTCATACCAAACTCACGAGGGCCGCAGCCCCGGACAGAAAGATCAAAACCCCGGCGATCCTATTGACCCATCTGAGTCCGTCGGAATCGAGTTTTTTCCTGAACGTTGTTGCCACGTAACTAAGAATCAGAAACCATAATCCAGAACCTGTGAATACTCCGAGCACAAGAATGCATGCCGAAACGATGTATAGTTTATGCCCGAGCCCAAAGGCAGCAAACACGGCGATAAAAGCAAAGATGGTGACCGGATTTGTAAGCACGAGGAGAAATGCAGAGAGGTACGACCCAAGCATTCCTTTGTTTTCGTAAGGAATGACAGGATCTTTCCGTTTAGCCCGATATGTCCGAATCCCAAGAAAGAGAAGTATCCCGCCTCCAACAAGCCGCAGCCAAAAGTGCTGGCTGGCGATCACGTCGGAAACGAAGGTGAGGCCGAAAGCTGCGATGCTGCCAAACAGAGAATCTGCCGTTGCAGCTCCCAGGCCAATGATCAGCCCGCGCGAATGCCCATCCGCCAACGTCTTGCGGATACAGAGTATACCAACCGGACCGACTGGTACCGCCATCCCAAATCCAATGATGAGTCCTTTGAGGAAAAAAATTGGTTCCATGGTCTCATATTCCGGTCGGTGCAGCTGATGACATAAAAGAATCCAGTTAAGGTTACTTCTCTGACGCGATGATGCCGCGATCCGTCAATTCAGACGTCACAAGTTTAACGATCTCAGGCCGGGCTTCGGACATCGAATTCGGTTCCTCCGTCCTGCTCGTGGCGCTCCAAATCAACCGCCCTCCGTCCGCCGTCGCCCAGACATCGATGGCACGGATGTTCACTTGCTGAGAGTCGACCGTACCGGCGTGCTGGACGAGTCGATAATATGTTATGAAACCATCATTCGTGCGGTCGTATCTCACATTATAGTCTCTCGTCACCACTCCCTGCACGTAATGAGTATTCATTTCATGAGGAAGCCATCGTGTGATCAGAACTCCGTCGAAGCCATTCGTGCGGACAATCTGAATAACCTGGTCGGTGTCCGGTGCTTCATCGGGGAACGAGCGGTAGGAAGGCGTTGCATCAACGCTGTGCTTTGCAAGTTCTGCGCTGAAGGCATCTTCCCAAATGCGCCGTTTGGCTGGATTCTTGCCGACAGAAATAACAAGTACCTTCTTCAGAGAAGGAAGAGGAGCAGAAGAATCGCTCCAAATGTCGACAAGTTCGGATGAGGCACAGCCGGCCAACAGGACGAACGAGCTGAATAGTATTCCCAGAACGAACAATCGATGGAATCTCATAGTGACGCCTCTTGTCTTAATTTGTAATAATGACTTTGATCGCTTTTTCTTTCGCGGCGTTGCCGAATGTGGCGTACGCCTTCACGGCCTCGTTGAGGTTGAAGTGATGGGTAATAAGCAGCCGCGGCTTCAGTTTCCCGGAGAGAACACTTTTCAACAGCATCGGCAGCGATACCGTATCCACCAGCCGCGTTGTGATCGTGACGTTTTGTGACCAGAGCTTTTCCATATGCAGCTCAACGCTCTTGCCGTGCACACCAATGTTGGCGATGTGTCCGCCGGGTGCCACGATCGATTGACAAATATCGAATGTATCGCGAATACCGACGGCTTCGATTGCAACGTCAACACCCCTGCCATGAGTTAATTTCATGATCTCTTCGACGGCATTGGCGTGAACGAGCTTCGTTGCCCCAAACGTTCTCGCGACTTCAAGCCGGTTCTGATCTGTATCCACCATAATAATCTCTGAAGGGGAATAGAATTGCGCGGTAAGAAGCGTCGCAAGTCCGATCGGCCCTGCGCCGACGATAGCCATAACATCTCCAGGTTTCACCTGCCCCTTAAGAACGCCGCATTCGAACCCGGTCGGCAGAATGTCGCTAACCATCACAAGGGCTTCTTCATCGACGTTATCGGGAATATGGTAGAGGCTTGTGTCCGCATGAGGTATCCTGACAAACTCCGCCTGAGTCCCGTCGATCGTGTTGCCGAGAATCCAGCCGCCGCGCTCGCAGTGGGAATACATCTCACGCCGGCAATACTCGCATTCGCCGCACGATGTGATGCACGAGATCAATACTTTATCGCCCATCCGGAAATTCGATACAGCCGCACCAACATCTTCCACAACTCCGACTCCTTCGTGCCCCAAAATCCGTCCGTCGGTGACAGCAGGTACGTCGCCTTTCATGATGTGGAGGTCGGTACCGCAGACCGTGGTATGAGTCACCTTCACCAGTGCATCGGAAGCTTCTTTTACCGAAGGCTTCTGCTTCTCTTCGAGAGCGATGTTACCGGGACCATGATAGACAAGAGCCTTCATCGTTGACGATTCCTTAACAATTTTTTGTCTGGAAATCCAACCTCTACTGCGCCAAGCTTAATGCCCAAGGCAACGGTATAGCAAGAAACATGAGAATTGCTCCGAGAAGCGCCATGTTCTTCATGAAATTTACTTTTTCAGCCATCCTTGATTGCGGGTCCTCGATGGTCCAAAAATTATGGATCATGAAGGACACCGGGAACAGGAAGACCACAAGGAGAAGAATCCCGACGTAAGGATAGAAGCCGAACAGGATGCTGAGTCCGCCGAGCAAGAGCAGAATGCCGGTCACGCCCTGCGAAAATGCAGGGAACGGCACTCCCTTCATTTTGGCATACTGCGTCATCATCTGAAATCCGATGAAGTGATTCACCCCGCTGTAAATGAAAAACCCTCCGAAAATGATCCTGCCGATGAGAAGTAGAGCGTTCATGTTAATGATTCTCCTTAACTAGTATAATATTGGAAAGCCAGTCATTGCATCTTCAAATACCGTGAAGGCCCTGACGTCGAATCCACGCTTTTGGGCGACCTCTTCGAATAACGTTGCCTGTTTCATGTCCTCATCAGCGCGAGCAAGCACCGCTGTTTTCCTTCGAAAAGTTTCCCCGTATTTTGAAAGCCCGTATGCGAGATCGAAGGTGTCGGACATGGACATTCGAGATATGACGTCCCGCAGGTCAATGAGTACCGTGTAATCGTGAAGAAGAGAACCAGCGGCGGCGATTTGATCAAGACCGGCAGTGCTCCCCTTTGTGTCAAGTTCTCCAGCGGGCGTGCTTCTTATGAAATCACCCGCTTTGATGATTTGGAGCCTGAGGCTTGAAGGAGCTTTGTCTGATAAAACATGTTCAATCGACATCAGGAGGTACCGCGGATTGTACGGCTTCGTGATATAGTCGCCTGCTCCGGGAGTTGATCCCTTGATTTCATTCTCCAGCTCTACCGTTCCGGTTATCACAATCACCTTTCCTGCCAAATGGTGTTCCCTCAGAAACTCCAATACGCGGAAACCACTTTTGTCCGGGAGCGTCACATCGAGAAGTATCAGATCAAAATTATCGGTCTTCAGCCGTGAGATTGCGTCCGTACAATCAGCTGCTTCAACCGTAAATTGGGCATTTGATACCAAAGTCGCGCGGAGCGAATCTCTCCTCTCTTTGATGTCGTCTATGAGTAATATTCTCGTAGCCATGATTTCTTTTGGACTATTTCAGCAAAAGGAGTTTTTTTGTTGCCGCAAATGTACCGGCTTCCAAACGGTAGAAATAGACGCCGCTCGGCAAAGCCGCAGCATTCCATTGCCTGGAATATTTGCCCGCAGGCATTTCCTGGAAAAGCACGACCGACACTTCCCGGCCGAGCACGTCATAAACTTTTAATGAGACGAGTGATTGAGCCGGGATGCTGAACGAAAATACTGTTGCCGGATTGAACGGATTCGGATAGTTCTGAGTAAGGGCAAAGTCTTTTGGCATTGCAGACGTTTGAGGATCCAGAGACAGCGCGGAAACGCCGCTTACGGTAACAAAACTATTCCGTGCCAGCGCACGGATATTTGTCGATGCGCCGCCGTTTTGTGTAATAGCCGTTAGTGCGAGGATATTTCCCTTGAAAAGTCCGTCAATGGTCGCAGAGCTGCCGACCTGCCAAAAAACATTCGAGGCCAAAGCGCCGCCGGCGAGGATCACGCTGCTCGCCGAACCGGTCGTGAGCGTCGTCGCCATTTTGAATATGAAAACGTCGGTTGCTGTTCCACTCAGCGTCAGAGTATCGGTGATCGCAAAAGTTCCGGCGGCAGAGACATAGACTCCCCGGGCCAGCGTTGTCCCGCCGAGTTCCGAGCCGATTGTCGTGTCTGCGGTTCTTCCGGCCGCGTCGTTGTAGGCTGTGGTCAGATCGAGCTGCGCCTGGTCCGCGACGCCGTCGGCGATGCTCGTTGTTCCCGAAATCGTTCCGTTATCCGTGACAGCACTCCCCGGGCTGACGCCCACGTTACCGGTTACCGCAGCTCCTTTAGAGATAGTGACCGCACTCCCTGCCAGAATTCTGAAATTGCCTGCGCTTAAAAGATCGACAGGCGCGGGGTTATTGTAGACCAACGCCGGCCTGATTGCGCCGACATTATCCCAGTAGACATCATATTCATCGAATGATGGACTCGGATCATTTCCAAGCGTAGAGTCGGCAAAGTTATAGGCTTCGAGGATCAGATTGCTGAAGTATTCGGATCCCGCCAGCGAAGTGTCCGAAAGAACAACCGTTCCGTTGATCGAATACACAAACGCCGTGTCGGTCAATTCTACCTTGAGGCTGTACCATTGTCCGTACGTGACCGGATAAGGAAGCAGCGTGTAGCCGCCAATGTTATGATACCCGAAGACATAAAAACCTGGATCGCTGCCTGTTGAATTGCGGAACCCGATATAATTGTAGAACGACGTGGCTCCCGTCGAGTCGCTCGCAGTACTCCATAGTGTTGCCATACGGTGCTTCGTGTTCCAATCTGCAGCGACGTAAAGATCGGCAATCAATGCGGTGCCGAAGCTGTTGCCGCTGCCGAGATCGAATTTGCGTCCCTGGGTATTGGAAAATGTATTATTGTACGTGACAGGACGATTATAATAGGCGTCCGCAAGCCGGATGCCGACATGCAGCACGTTCTTCCCGCTGAAATTGTACTTTTCAAAAACCGTGGGGGGATAGCGATCGGGATACCATGAGCCGGCCGTATCGAACGATGCAAGGCGCGGCGGTGAATCGAACGTATCGGTAAAGAATATCGGAACCTGTGCTGAAGCAGCAGAAGAGAAGAGCGCTGCACTAAAACCGACCAACGTAAAAGTATAGAAAGCGAATAAACTTCTTCTCATGATGTCCTTTTAATGAAATAGAACTGATGAACGTTCGTACCTGTTATTCCTGAGTTATTCGCCGTCGTGGACCGCAGCTAAGAGCTTACCTGTTGCTTCGTATCATCTTTATTTCATCGTCGCATTTTTTTAGAAATTTTCCCGAGGCGATGAATACTGAAGTGACAAATAAATAGACAACAATTCCAATGACGAAGTGCATAGCATACCTCGATATGTAATGGTGAGTGCTGGTACCATCCAGCGAGTTTATTCGTGCGTTTTGCAATCTCGTTCTGTTAATTTCAAACGAAACGATGTTGTTCGTCCGTTGGGTCAACCTCCAACGGCCACAAGCTCCGCGGGATCCTTACGGAAGCGGGGCATCGGGAACCCGCAGACCCAGCTTCCTTAAACTTTCCTCGGTAACCGTGGAACCGAACGATGGATGGTTGGCTGCCGTGATATTATAGAATGCAAAGTTTTCACCGGAACTCATTTGCTGCCACCCGATAAATTTTGCATCCGAGTCCTGGCTGGCCGGATTTGCCGGCTCAGAGTCATTCTGTTCCATAGGCATTGATAGATCCATTCGTCGTAGCCCGGTTCCCTTTCTGCACACATGCTTTTCGATTCGCCGGTATTCTCTCACATTCTTGTGATTGGCGGCGATTGATGCAGTTCGACCAATCTGATCGAGTGCACCGTCATTAGGCATAAGAAGTATACAACGGTTCGCTCGTAACTGTTATCAGCCAAAGGGATGAAAGAGGAGTTAATCCCTTTTCATAGCTCGTTGAG
>Ga0265338_10002228_pt1 | contig 29539 bp, 31 predicted proteins | sample 42126metaG_FD_193579 | JGI IMG/M metagenome (GOLD analysis project Ga0265338, IMG submission 193579) | Rhizosphere microbial communities from Carex aquatilis grown in University of Washington, Seatle, WA, United States - 4-21-26 metaG | ecosystem: Host-associated > Plants > Roots > Rhizosphere...
CGCTCGATGGACGCGCGATGGAGGGCCGCCCGACACGCTGCGTCTCGCCGTGCAACGTGCGCAATTGGTCCCTGACCTGCGCTTTCATAAGTGGGCGCTGCGGGTTTCGAACCCACGACCTCCTGCTTGTAAGGCAGGCGCTCTACCAACTGAGCTAAACGCCCTCACTTCACCGGTCTCACCGGTGGGCAGCGTCCAGGGTACGCGACCTGACCCTGCTCGGCGGCAGCCTGCGAACGCCGCCGGTGCTACTTGCCGCGGCCGATGCGCCGCGCGTCTCTGGCCTCGCCGAGGAAGTACAGGAACAAGAAGAACGCCGCGACCGCGACGATCATCGGACGACCACGCTCGAACCGCGCGGGCGCCCGTGATGACCGTCGCATCGACCGTGCTGACGCGAACCGTGTCGAGGGCCGTCCGTAGCCACTTCCCCGCCTCATGCAGTGCGACGCCCATCCTCGGGCGTCTCAGCTCACCGCATCGGCAATCTAGATCGAATCGCCCGCGCGGGCCCAGACGGCGTCGATTCGTCACCGCACCAACCACAGCACCGAGCACGCGCAACTCCGCGCGCAAAATCAGGGCTTCGGGTCAGCGTCTCCGGCAGCTGACGACCTTGCCGGTGCGGTGCGCGCCGAACGCGCCGAACGACACCGTCGCTCCGGAGCGGGTGACAAGTCGGTAACCCGGGCGGAGCGGATCGGCGAAGATCGCGGTCACCGGATCACACTTCGACGCGGCACGCGAGCGGAAGGCCTTGGCCTTGCCGAACGCGTACACCCTCCCGTCACCGAGCGCGATCCAGTAGCCGTCTCCGGTCGGCGTCCGCGCCATGCCCACGACGTCGTCGACTCTCACACCGCGGCTCGGCAGGCCCCCGAAGTAACGCGCGTCCCCGAAGCTGAAGATGCCGCCGTCGCGCGCGACGAGTCGATACCCCTTCCCCGACTCACTCCGCTCGATCCCGACGATCGGCTGTCGCAACTTCAGGCCGCCGGTCGAACCGTAGAAACGCGCGTCTCCGAACGTGAAGATCCCGCCGTCGCGAGCGACGAGCCAGTAGCCGTGCCCCGACTTCGTCAACGCCATCGAGAAGACCGGCTGGTTGAGACGGGTCGCGCCCATGCTTCCGTAGAAGTGCGCGCTGCCGAAGGTGAAGATGCCGCCGTCGCTTCCGACCAACCAGTAGCCGGTGCCGCCCCTCGCGACCGCCCCGCCTACGACCGGACGGTTCAGCGGCGTGTTCCGCAGGTCGCCGTAGAAACGCGCGTCGCCGTAGGTCGCGACCGCGGCATCGGCGAACATCAGCCAGTAGCCCTTGGCGGTCGGAGTCGAGAATCCGCCGACCGCGTCGGGCGGCCAATGATTGCCGAGCGCGCCCGCGGGCGGGGTACCGACCATGAACGCGCACAACAGCGCCAGGGCCGCGCCGATCGTGCGAACGGTGCGCCTCGAGCGTGATGCTCCTCGCTCGCGCCTCACCGGAATGTCGCGCCCGTGCCCGTCACCGGTTGCTCAGGTGCCAGTCGTCGCCGTCGTCGGGGCGGCGGCGCTTCCCGCGCGGCCACCACCTCCGCCCACGCCGGCTCTTGTCGAGGTCGGCGAGCACCGAAGGTCCGGCCGCCTCCAGGATCATCTCCGCGTCGTCGAAGAGGTCTTGGATGTCCTCCGGCTTCTCGTCGGGCTCGTCCTCGACCCGCGGCCGCGCGAGCGAACTCTGCTCGAACGACGAGTCGATCACCGTCCGCTCGTATTGCGGACAGTTGTCGGGGCACCGCCACGGCGCCTCGGGCGCGAGGTCGAGCACGCAGAACCGCGCCGCCTCGCCGTCGTCGTAGAGGCGGCTGGCGAAATGACGGCAGTCCTCACGCATCGGCACCCGACGAGTGTGCCAGATGTCAGGTCGGAGTTACTGTCGCGGTGAAGGTGTTGCCGGGTCCGGGGATTTCCTGGTTGAGCACCGTCGTCATCGCCTGGCAGTTCTGGAAGTCCGGGATCGTGAACGTCGACGAGAAGGTCGACGGCCCGCTGAGGTGCGCGACACCCTTCATCGTGATCGCGATCGGCGCCACGGTGGTGCACGAATTCCCGACGAGGTTGACCGGCGGGATCGGCACCGGGACCGGCAGCTTCGGGAGCGGCACGTACATGCTCTTCAGCCAGATGTTGAACACCGACGTCGACGAGATCTTGAAGGTCTTCAAGTCGACGTGACCCGTCACCGGCTTGGTGGGAACCGTCGCCGCGGTCGTGGTGAGGAGGCCGATCCCTGCTTCCGACTGGGTGAACGTCGACGGCGGAATGCTGATGTTGCCCGTCAGCTTCCCCGTGTTGAGATCGATCGAACCCTTGAACGTGCCCGGGGGCGGCGTGATCGTCTCGTTCGCCTTCTTGATGAAGGTCGTCGCGACGACTTTGTAGCTGAACTTGAACGTCGGGTCACCCTTGGGGGCTGCCGAGGCCGACTGCGCCAGGATCGCTACCGGAGCCAGTGTCATGAGCGTGAGTACGCCGACTGTCAGATTGCGTCGTGCCGATCTCGACATGCGATCCCCCGAAGTTGGAGTGGCACGCGCCGCGCGCACCAAATCGTGTGACAGGCATGGGTGTACCCACCCGCACTTCGGTTGAAACCATGATTTCCGCCGGCGCGACCCGGCCTACGGGTGCCAGGTGCAGAGGACCCGGGGATCGCCCAGCCCGACGAGCTCCAGCGGCCAGTCGTCGGCCGGGTTCTTCGCGACCGTCACGACCTTGAGACTCCGCTTCCCCGTGATGTCGAGCTTCAGGTTCTTCGACTGCCCCTTCGAGAACGAGTGGCTGTAGAGCACCACTCCGTCGGCGCTCACCGAGAGGCCGGCTTGCGCGACGTCCTTGTCGGAGTCGACGAGCCCGGCGGTGCCCTCGAACGTCGAGCACTTCTGCTGGAGACCGGTCCACTCGACCGACGACTTGCGGACGATCGCGTAGACGTCTTGGAACGTGCAGGTGTGCTCGAAGAACGTGCCGTTGATCGTCGCCGACAGCTCGCACCCGGCACCGTTGCCGAGATGCACCTGTCGGGTGAGGCTGGTGAGGTCCTGCCACGCGTAGACCGAAAGGGTGACGGTGCGGCTCACGGTGTCGGCGGAGGCAGTGCGGTACTGGAACACGCCGGCGCCGCTCGGGGTCACCGCGAAGTTGTAGGTCGAGTCGTCGCCGAGCGTCTGCTGCTTGTAGGAGTGCCACGCCTTCGCATAGAAGCGTTGGAGCCGGACGGTCTGACCGGGCGTCGCCGGCGAGACGGAGCCCGCGATGTGCGCGGTCTGCCCGACGTTGATCGCCGGCGTCTTGAGGGCCAGCGTGACCGTTTGGGCTGCCGCGCCGGCCGGTATCACCGACAGCGTCGCGGCCATCACCGCGAACGCGCCGACGGCACTCAATCCTTTGAGCCTGCCCAACACTGCACCCCCGAGCCGCGACTCCGTACGCGGCTTGGGTTCGAGCCTTCCAGACCCGCTTGACGGCGCGCAACCCCTACCGGGGCCGTGCGATCGCTCTCAGCTACGAGCGGGACCAGGCGGTCCGCCGGCGCCAGAGCGCCAGGAGACCACCACTGGCCAGGCAGGCGATCCCGACCAAGACCGGCAAGGACGCGCCGCTCCCGGTGCGGGGCAGGGTCGTGGAGACCCCTCCGGTCACCGTCGTCAACGGCAGCGTGGTCGTGCTGCCCTGCTCGCTGACCGGTGTCGTGATCTGCGACGGTGTGGACGACGTGGTCGGCCCCAAGGTGACGGTCGTCGGCGACACGACGATCGTCGTCGTCTCCGGCGGCGCGGTCGTCGTCGGCGCGGCAGTCGTGGTGGGCGCGGCAGTCGTGGTGGGCGCGGCGGTCGTCGTGGTCTCGCCGTTCAAGAACGGCACGGTCGTGGTGGTGGGAGGCGCCATCGTGGTGGTCGTCGCGGGCGCGGTCGTCGCGGGCGAGGGCGTGCAGTCCTTGAGTGTCTGCAACGACGACGACTGCGTGTAGTCGACACTGTTGTCGGGATTGAGGATCGTCAGCGTGACGGTGCCGGCCGCCGGAGCGGGGCCGCTCGCACTCCAGATCAGGGAGGTGCCGGAGTTGCCGATCGTGTTGTACCGGCCGTCGACGATTCCGTTCGTGCCCGGAATGGTGGTCGTGATCTCCACGCGACGCACTGTTGTGACGTTGTTGTCGAGCGTCACCGAGGCCGACCACGTGTAACACGTCTGCGAGGTGAAGACGTGGCCCGTGTTGGCGCCCGCCGGCAAGGCGAGGGCGCCGACCATGGCGATCGCGACGCCGGCCGCCAGTCCGACGCGACACATCCGACTACGTGCAACTGCTGAAAGTGAATTCACGGCGGTCTCCCGAGCCCTACAGCCGCCCAAAAACGGCACGTTACGAAGAACTCTGACATAAGTACCCAACGATCGTGGGGATATGCCGAACGACTCATGCGCGGGCAACGCCGTTGTCGGTGAGGTCGTAGGTGTCTTCGCCGCAGCTGATACAGGTCGCCCTCGGATCGTCGTCGTCTTCGGTGGCTGCGCGGTACACGCGCCAGCGACTTCCGCACCGGCACCGCGCTTCGTACTGCCGGCACCGGGATGCTTCGGCGAGGCGATCGCCATCGCCGGCGCGGCGTTCCAATTCGTGCTCGTCGTCGGCGGTCATTCCCCGGCATCGTACGAACATATGTTCGTGCCCGTCAACCGATGAGCACATCAAGTTGAGTTATGGCACACCTCCCGGGGGCTTGGGAGAATGCCGCGTCACCAAGGATGTCGTTGATGCGCGGTACTCGAAGACTGCTGCTCCTGATCGCCCTCTGGGCCGCGGCCGGCGCCGCCGTCGCGCTCCCGGCCCACGCCGAGCAGGTGCAACAGTGCGCACTGTTGACCGGGCGGTTGGTCGTGAGCCCCGGACTCACCCACGTGCCGGCCAACCAGACCATCACCGCCCACGGCCGGATGTCGGGGTGCTCGAGCGGCGGGGGTTCGGCAACGTTCGCCGCGACCATCCAGGCGACGCAGGTGACCTGCTCCACGTTCGCCGCGGGCTGGCTCCCGGCCGACGTCGCGTTCGGATGGGCCGACCACCAGTCGACAATCGCCGCGCTGACGTTCACGTCGCCGCCCGGGTCGCCCAACAAGGTCGTGCTCTTCGGAAAGGCAGTGTCGGGCGCGGCGGTCGGGAGCCGGGTGGCAGGAGGGCTGCGCATGAGCGTCGAAGCCCCTCCACCGGCCGCGTTGGGCACGCACGCGGGGCACGCTCGAGGCCGCCAGCAACTCGTCCCGCTCGTCGGCCGCGCGAACGCGTGCTCGCCGGCCAGCCCGATCACCACGATCGACATCGCGAACTTCGAGGGCTTCGCGTTGGGAACGCCGCGCGTCCTGCCCACGCCCAAGCCGGCCGCGCCCGACGTCGGACCCGGATCGGCACACCCGCCCACGACCGCCACGTCGGCCTCCTCTACCACGTCGACCTCGGCGCCGACGACGACCACGACGAAGCGGCTCACCACCAGCACGCGGCCCGGCAAGGCGCGACCCCGGCGCCGACCGGTCTCGGCACCGAAGCGCGTTGCGGTCAGCGACCTCGGCAGCCCCGGGCCCACCACTTCGGGCTCGTTCGCCACGCCCGACGCCGTGCTCGCCGTAGGTGTTGCCGGTGGGTCGGTCGTCGGTCTCGGCTTGCTCTTCTTCAGGCGTTCACGACTCGTGCGCACCGCCGGCACGCGACGCGTCGTTCGCTGAGCGCACCCGCGCGGTTGCCCGCTAGTACTCGGGCATCGCGGATCGAGCGGTGTCGTCGAGCCACGGCGCCTCCGCGCGTTGGACGCGCCTCGCGTCGAGCGCGAGGAGGACATAGAGCGCGGGCAGCACGATCGATCTCTCGCGCACGAGGAGCCCGAAGTTTCCGAACGCCTGGAACAGCAACACGTAGAGAAGCGTGAGGATCCACGCGTAGAAGAGGAACGGCACCTCTCGCAATTTTCGCAGCGAGAGCGCGATCGACTTCCGGCGCAGGAACATGAACGCCACGAGCGCCATGCCTTCGAGCGATGCGAGGATCTGGTTCTTCGACTGCACTTCCCACGGGAACGGTCGGAGCAGCACGGTGACCGCGTCTTGCGGGAGATGCAACGGCGACAGCGAGACGTTCGTGTTGAACGCGGAGCCCTCCTGGGTGGTGCTCGCACTGGTGGCCTGGAGCTCGGCCTGGACGGAGCTCGGGGTCAGCGCGGAGATGTGGAGCTGTTTCGCTCCCTGGGTGACCGCGAACGCCGCGACCAACACCACGAGCACGATGCCGATCGGTCGCATCAGCGACGTTCCGGCCGTGGGAGTGAGGCGCCGGCGCCGCCCCAACACGTACGCGAAGGCCAACGCGATCGCGGTGAGGCCCAGCAGGTGCGCGCGCACTTGGTACGTGAGCCACCCGCCCGGTATCGCGACGAGGAAACCGTGCAGCATTCGGTCGGTGAGGATGTACGCGACGCCGAGCGCGACCGAGCCGAGACCGAACTGCATCAAGGCTTCCTTGCCCACACCTGCGGGCCAGAAGACGATGCTCGGCGCGAACATCATGAGGATGAAGAACAGGCGGCGATCGAGGAACGGGATCGCGATCACCGCGGCGCGGTACCAGAGATACGAGCCGACGAACGCGATCAGTCCGTACACGAAGAAGCCGGCGATCAGGTCGCGGCCGAACAGGTAGTAGACGATGCCGGTGAACCAGCGCAGGAAGTTGCTCGATCGCAGGTTGCTGAGCGTCGGCGCGGTGACGCCGGCCTTGCCGAGCCAGGCGCCCGCGTAGCGCATGCCTTGTTGGTCGTAGACGCTCGCGTCTCCCAGCTGACCTTTCTTCAACAGCGTCGTGTAGCGCAGGATCGTCCCGACGATCTTCACGAGCCCGCCGAGGATCAACAGGCGGGCGAGCCACGGCTCGTCGGGGTGGCGCGGTTGCAGCCAACGCGCGAACGCGATCGTGGCGAGGAACCCGAACAACGGAACGAGGACGCGCGAGACCCGGGGCTGCTCGGTGAAGTGCGAGAGGAGCAGCAGCACGACGAGCACCGCACCGGCGACGATGAAGGCCGGCATGGGGAACCTCGACGCAGGCGCGTTCGTGGGCTGCGGGAGCCCGTCGTCGTCGAGGGTCAGACCCGGCGGGTAGTCGTCGGGAGGGACGAAATCGGGGAAGTGGTTCTGGCGGGTCTCCCACCACGGCGCCGGGCGGCGCGCCCCGTCGGCCCACCACGGCCCGGAACGGGTCGTCGACGACGTCATCCCGCGGCGAACGCCGTTGCCGTCAGGCATGTTGCCTCGCGCCGAAACGACCGAATCGCACTGAACCGCCCACCCGAATCCGGACACGGCGCGCCGCGCCCACAGCACTGCTCGTCGCCAGGATCGCGCCGAGTGTCACGCAGGTCATCACGTCCAATGTAAAGCTTTGGTCAAGAACGCAGATCAGCGCCGCCCAAAGGATAGGCGGCGCTGACGTGCGTCCCGACCACGGGCGTCTCGACCACTCCGCCGCACGGGCCGGGACTCGCTTGTGGGCCGGAGGGGGGTCGGCTCACGTTCGTTGTCCCGGCCCGTCCGTTCGCGGCGGGGGCGATCAGGCGCTCTGGGCCTCTTGCTGCTCGGGGCGGACCTTGGGCGGGCGTCCCCGCTTGCGCTTCTGGGCGACGATCTTGCCGTGCACGAACAACTCGCCGCCCCACACTCCCCACGGCTCACGCCGCTCACGCGCGCCGTCGAGGCAAACGTCTCGCACCGGGCAGCCTCCGCAGAAGGCCTTGGCGGCCGCGATGTCGTCGAGCTGCTCGGAGAAGAACAACTCCGTCATCGATCCGGTGCCGTCGTTGCACAGTGCGAGGTCCTGCCACTGTGGCTCTCGGATGGTCTCGGTCTCTTCGACTTGCTGGATGGCGAACATCGCCACTCACTCCCCTGGTTCTGCATGCTTTCTCGGACTGGTTTTGACGTAAATCTCAGGCTCGGTTCCAGGGCTTTCCGTACAACTTGCCGGTACAAACAGAAAGGCCGCCGGGTTGCCCCGACGGCCTGGTGAGTCCTGTTGTAGCGGTGGCGCTACGTAGGGGACACCGGGGTCCGTCGGGGGCGACCGTGCTTGGTCTCCATGGCCGTACCGATAAAGATCGGCGACCACGAGGCCGGGACGGTCGGGCACGAGTCGAGAAGGGCGACACGCGCGCGCGCAGTCCCGGCCGGTGCATTGGCCTGGACTGCATACGTACGGGTCGTCGTCACGTCTTGCGCCTTCACTTGGGGTGTTCTCCCGACGGATAGGGCATTGCTATGAGCGAGCATATGGGAACACGCGGCCGCCAGATGCGTCAAACGATTTTCTGACCTGCGGTTACGCGTTCGATCGGCCGGGCCGGTCGGTTTCGGAGGCGATCCTCAGGAGCACCTCGTGCACCCCGGGCGGGGCAGCCATGATGTCGCCGCTCGTCAGCCACGCACCGCCGTCACCGGCCCAGTCGGTGACCACTCCACCGGCCTCCCGCACGATGACCGCACCGGCGGCGACGTCCCACGGGCCGAGGCGCAGCTCGAAGTAGCCGTCGAACACGCCCTCCGCCGTCCAGCAGAGATCGAGGCTGGCCGCGCCGACGCGCCGCAGGTCCTCGAACCCGTGGAGCGCAGCGGCGAGCACCGGCTCGTACTCCGCCAGCACGTCCTTGCGCCGGAACGGGAAGCCGGTCGCGACGATCGCCTGCTCGGGGCTCCGACCGCTCACGTGGATGCGACGCCCGTCGCGGAAGGCGCCCCCGCCCTTGCGCGCCGCGTACGTGCGGGCGAGCAACGGCGCGTGCACCACTCCGACCACGGGCTCGCCGTCGGCGACGAGCCCCACCGACACGCCGACCGCGTCGAGGCCGTGCACGAAGTTGGAGGTCCCGTCGAGCGGGTCGACGAGCCAGCCGGTGTCGGCCCGCTCGCCCCCGGCCTCCTCACCGAACACGGGCAGGCCCGTCTCGCGTTCGAGCACCGCGCGCACGATGTCTTCGCTGGCGACATCGGCCGCGGTCACCCAGTCGCCGGGCGCCTTCTCGCGTACCTCGGGCGGCGAGCCGAAGTGCGCTCGGATGACTTCGCCGCCTGCGCGCGCGGCCGTGTCGGCCGCGATCACCAGCGCGTCGAGATCGAGGCTCACGCGCTCGCCGTCGGGGCCGGCATCAACGCGTCGAGCAGCGCGGGGGTCGCCGCGGCCATCACCTGGCGGCGCGCGGTGGGATCGTCGGTCACGAGCTCTTCTCCGTTCGCGTCGCGCACGACGGCGCCGGCCTCCACGCACGCGAGGTAACCGCCGAGATAGTCCCACGGCGCAAGGTTTCGGGCGGAATCGATCAACCCGTCGAGGCCGCCGGCGGCAACGTCGCACAGCATGAGCGACGCACAGCCGAGCGCGCGGAACTGCTTCCACGGCAGTCGCTGCGTGGGGAACGCGGACAGCGCAACGACCGCGTCTTCGATCCGCGTCACGTTGGACGCGCGCAGCGCGACGCCGTCACGCGATGCGCCGTGCCCGCGGATCGCGGTGGTGCGCTCGCCGGTCGCCTGGTTCACGACCAGCGCGGCCAGCGCGCCGTCGGCATCGAGCGCGCAGATCGAGATCGCCCAGTAGGAGATCCCGCGCGAGAAGTTGGTGGAACCGTCGACGGGGTCGAGCACCACCGTGATCTCCGAGCCCGCGTGCTCGTGCACACCCGACTCCTCGCTCACGATCCGCACCGGCAGCTTCGTGAGCACCTCGAGCGCGGCCGCGTCGGCAATCACGTCGAGCGCGTACTGGCCCGGAACCGGCGTGCGCGCGCGCCGGGTGGTCGCGTCGAGGACCGTGACGGCCTTGCGGACAGCCGCGGCGACGTCGTCGAAGCATTCGATCAGCGACTCGGGTGTCATCGGACCGGCACGATCTCCACGACCGCGTTGTAGTCGGGCACGCCCGACAACGGCTCGCGCACCGTGGGTGAGAGCAACGGGTTCGCCTCCGGGAAGAAGGCTTGCACGTTGCCGGGGCGAATCGCAGCCAGGTGCACCCGGGCGCGGAGCTCACCGTGCGCGCTGCGCACCAACACCGGATCGCCCTCGGCCACACCGAGTGCGGCCGCATCGGAGCCGGCCACGAACAGCGCGTCGCGGTTCGCGCCCGTGAGCGGGTCGCGCTCGGCCCACACCATGCTGTTGAACTGCTTGCCCCGCCGGGTCGAGAGCACGAACCGGCCCTCGGGCACGTCGACGGCACGCGGTGCGACGGCCGTGAAGTGCGCCAAGCCGTCGGGAGTCGGGAAGCGGCCGCCTTCGCAGAGCCGGGCGCCACCGACCTGGATCGCGTCACCGGTTTCCCGCAGGGTCTCGATGCCCGCGTAGCTCGGCACCACCCGGGCGATCTCCGCGCGGATCGCCCCGGCGCTCTCACAGCCGAAGCGCGCCGCCAGCTCGGGCCGGACGCGTCGCGCGACGTCGGCGAAGATCTGCCATTCGCTGCGCGCCTCACCGATGCGCGGGCCGGCGATCTCCGGGCTGAACGCGACGCGCCGTTCGGTGGTGGTCGACGTTCCGCCACCCTCCTGCTCGTAGCGTGTCGCGGCCGGCAGCAACACCACGGTGTCGCCGGGGTCGACGAGCATCTGGTGGGTCACGAGAATGTCCTGGTGCACGCGCAGCGGTGTGCGCGCGAGCGCCGCGCGCGTCACGTCGGGCGCGGGCAGCACGTCGAGGAAGTTCCCGCCGCTCGACCAGAGCACGTCGATGTCGCCGCGGCGCGCGCCTTCCACCATCTCGGCCGCGGTGAGACCCGGGCGGGCGGGCACGTCGAAGCCCCACTCCTCGGCCATCGCCGCGGCCGCGGCCTCCGTCACGGCGACCCCGCCGGGAAACGCAGTGGAGTAGCAGCCCATCTCGGCGCCGCCCTGCACGCCCGAGTGGCCGCGGATCGGCATGAGGCCGGTGCCGGGGCGGCCGACGTTGCCGCGCGCGAGGCCGAGGTTCACGATCGCGTGCACGTTCTCCACGCCGTGCTCGTGCTGGGTGATGCCCATCGACCACACGAGCACGGCACTGCGCGCCGACGCGTACAGGCGCGCGAATCGCTCCATGTCGGCGGTCGACGCTCCCGACGCGCGCTCGAGATCGGCGAACGACTCCTTGTCGAGCTCGGCAACCATGCCGTCGAAGCCGGCGGTGCTCGCGTGCACGAACTCGCGGTCGACGGCGCCCATCGCCAGCAGTTGCTTGAGCACGCCGTTGACGAACGCGACGTCGCCGCCGGTGTGCACCGGGAAGAACTCGTCGGTGATCTTGGTGCCGAACATCGCACTCTCGACGTTCGACGGCACCCAGTACCGCTCGAGCCCGGGCTCGCGCAGCGGGTTGACCACCGCGACCTTCGCTCCGCGCTTCTTCGCGAGGTACAGGTACTTCATGAACACGGGTTGGGCGTTGGCCACGTCGGAGCCGAACAGCACGATCAGGTCGCTGTCGATCACGTCGCGATACGAGCACGTGGTGGCGGCGACCCCGATGGCGGCCTTCAACGCCGTGGTCGACGGCGCGTGGCAGACGCGTGCCGCGTTGTCGACGTTGTTGGTGCCGATCGCGCGCGCCGCCTTCTGCGCGACGTAGTAGACCTCGTTGGTGATGCCGCGCGCCGTGAGGTAGAGGGCCACGCGGTCGGGTGTCGTCGCGCGAATCCGGTCCGCGACGAGACCGAGTGCGTCGTCCCACGGGACGCGGGTGAACCCGCGCTCGCCCGCGTGGCGCACCATCGGGTGCGCGAGCCGGCCCAGCGCGCGTAGCTCGCGTCCGTTGGCGCGTTCCAGCGTGCTGACGTCGCGCAGCGCGTCGGGCGCGATCGGCGCCGCGGTGTTCACCTGCAGCAGGTCGAGCCGGGTCGAGCAGAGATGCACGCCGGTGATCGTCCAGTCGTGGAAGCCGGCGACACCGAGCGCGCAACCGTCGCACACGCCCTTGCGGAGGATGCGAACCGCCCACGGCAGGTTGCGGCGGTTCTCCCACACCGTCTTGGCGATGCCGCGGTAGTGGTGCGGCTTCTGCTCGCCCAGGCCGTTCGGTTTCCAGCCGACCCACAGGTCACGACGCGGACTCCCGCCCCCGTGAACGAGATCGCGTCTGTCCCCGCGCCGGCGCGCCATCAGGCCGCGAGGTCGATGCGGTCGGGGTGCGTGTACACGTTGAAGCGCGCACCGCGCAGGAAGCCGATCACCGTCTGCCCGAATCGATCTGCGGCGGCAACCGCGAGGCTCGACGGCGCCGACACCGCGCAGAGCACGGGGATGCCGGCGATCGCCGCCTTCTGCACGAGCTCGAACGACAGCCGGCCCGACACCAGCAGCAGCTGCGACTCGAGCGGGAGCGAACCCTCGAGCAGCGCGTGGCCGATCAGCTTGTCGAGCGCGTTGTGGCGGCCGACGTCTTCGCGCACGGCTACGAACTCGCCGCCGGCGGAGAAGCGGGCCGCGGCGTGCAGGCCACCGGTCTGGTCGAACACCCGCTGGTGTGCGGCCAGCCGATCGGGCAACGTCTGCACGACGCTCGCGGCGACGCCGGGGCCCGCGCCGACCGGCGCGGTGCGGATCTCGACCTCGTCGAGCGCGGCCTTGCCGCAGATCCCGCACGACGAGTTGGCCAGGTAACGGCGGCTCCGCACGTCGTCGAGCACCCGCCGGCGCAGGCGCACGGTCACGATGTTGAACTGCTGCTCGGGCTTCTCGGTCGGGCTCGTCGCGTCGGCCGCGAGGCAGTACGCGACGGTCTCCACGTCGGCCGCCGACTCGACGATGCCTTCCGTGCGGCACAGCCCGACCGCGAGCTCGAAATCGTTGCCGGGTGTGCGCATCGTCACCGCGACCGGCACCGGCTCCTGGCCCGGCCCGTGCACGCGGATCTCCATCGGCTCCTCGGTGGCCAGTTGGTCGCGACGCGAGGTCGCGACTCCCGCGTCGACCGTCACGACCTGGGCCGAAGTGATCGGGCGACGAACCACGAGATCGCGTGACTGCACGAGCCGATGCTATGAGACGCGCGTCTCAGGCCAATCCGAGCCGCTCGAGATCTTCGGGGGTGTCGACATCGGCGAAGGCGCGCCCGTCGGCCACTTGGCCCCATTCCGCAACGGTGAGCGTCTCGAAACCGGAATCGGCGATGCCCCGCAGCGACGACACACCCGCGCGCAACGCGACCTTCGCCGCGTCGAGCGTGGCGCCGCCGTAACGCGCGCACGCATATTGTTGCCGGCCGTCGACCTCGGGAACGACCGTGCCGGTCCCCGGCCACTCCACGAGCAAGCGGAGCAGCGCGGGCTCGACGAACGGGAGGTCGCAGGCGAGCAGCACCACCGGCCGCGCGTCGCCGAGCGCGCCCGTACCGGCGAGCAACGCGACGAGCGGCCCCGAACCGGGTGGGTCCTCCCGCACCGCCGGCAGGCCGCTCACGCCGAGACCGACCTCGATCACCGGATCGCACACCGCCGAGAGCACCCGCGCCGCGCGGGCCGCGAGCGTCTCGCCGTTGACGACGAGCAACGCCTTGTCGGTTCCCATGCGCGAGCTCGTGCCGCCCGTCAACAGCACGCCCGCCATCTGGCGCATGCCGGCTACGCGTGGTCCTTGCCGCGCTCCGATGCGCGCTGCGTGCCGGGCACGTTCGCGCCGCCCGGGCGCAGCGAGTAGCCGACGACCGTCCAGCCGTTGGCCCGACGCTCCATCAACACGTCGTTGCGCACGCTGATGCCCTCGGCGGTCACGCAGGTGACCACGAGCGCGCTCTGATTGCCCTCCACGAACGTGTCGACGACGATGCTGTCGGCCAAGCGGCCCCGCGGCTCGGCGTTCGCGTACGCGCTGCGCTTCGCCTCGATGAACTGCTGACGGTGCAATCCGTCGCGGAGCTCCTCGCCGGAAAGGTCCCAGAGCAGCCCGAAGTTGAGCTCGTCCCACGCGCGCTCGTATCCGATGGCGACGTCGGGCGCTCCCGGCCCGCGCTCGTGCGCGAGCGCGAAGAACAAGTAGATGAGCAGCAGGAAGATGACGCCGAGCGCGATCGCAAGCGGCATCTCAGGCGCCGATCCCGTCGATCTCGGCGGCGAGGTCGAAATCGCGGTTGGTGAGCCCGTGCGCGGAGTGCGTCGAGAGCGCGATCCGGACGTTCTTCCAGCGGACGTCGATGTCGGGGTGGTGATCCGCGCGCTCGGCGAGGAACCCGACCTGCACGACGAACGCGATCGCGCCCGCAAAGGTGGCCCGGTCGAACGTCTTGAAGATCTCGTCGCCCTCACGGCCCCAGCCGGTGAGCCCCTCGAGGGCGGCATCGATCTCGGCATCGGCGAGGGGCGGCATCACCCTCCATTCAACCCGAGTGACCGCGACGCGGCACACTCGGGGGGTGCCCGGCATCCCCGACATCCCCGAAGCCCCCTCCCCCGTGGCCGTGGAGCTCGACCGCGCCGTGGGGCTGAGCCTGTCGTGGCCCGACGGCACCTCCGATCAGTTCGATCTGCTGGAGCTCCGGTTCAACTGCCCGTGCGCCGGATGCCGCAGCCGGCGCGAACGCGGCCTCGACGCCTGGCCGACGCCTGGCGCGCCGCAGCCCCTGCGCGCCGAGGGCGCCGAGCTCGTCGGCGCCTGGGGCCTGCAGATCCACTGGAACGACGGTCACGAGACCGGCATCTATGCCTGGAGCATGCTGCGCGCCTGGCACGCGGACACCGACTGAAACGCGCCAAATACCGAAAGCGGGCGCGGCCGTATCCACCTAGTTTGTCGTCATGACCGAAGACGACGACGCCGACGTGCGGAAGTTCGCGGCAGTGTTCACGCGCCTCATGCAGGAGGTGCACGAGCTCGTCCCGAACCAGAGCGGCTCGACGCTGGCGCGCGCGATCGCGGCCCATCTCGGCGTCGACCCGGCGCCGCTGCCGATCGTCTCGCAGACATTCCCCCCGTCCGACCATCCGAACGTGCAGCTCGCGCTCGAGCAGCTCGCGGCCGCCGGCTCCGACTGGCAGCTGTTCGGGCTGCCCGTCGAGACGCTGCACTGGGCGGGCTTCGGGCTCACCAACCTCGCGTCGCCGAGCGGACACGGTCCGTCGTTCGAACCGGTCGCGCCGGCCTACGTCAACGTGCCGATCGACGTCGACGAATCGCTGCCGTGTGTCACGTTGGGCGTCTGGCTCCTGCGGTCGGGCGCCACACCCGTCGTCGTGCTGATGAGCCTCGGCGACCCGCACCGCGGCATGGGTGGCGGGTTGAAGATCGAAGCGATGTCCGTGAACCGCGACGACGCAGTGGAGTTCCTCGGCCGTCTCCAGACGCGGGCGCACGAGCTCAACGTGTACCGCGGCAAGGTGTTGTCGTTCACGTTCAGCGAGTGGGGCTCGTTCGGCCTCGAGTTCCACCGGCTCCCGACCCTCACGCGCGACGACCTGATCCTGCCCGAGACCGATCTCGACGCGATCGAGCGGCACACGATCGGTGTCGCCGCGCACGCCGAACAGCTGCGCGACGCGGGCCGGCACCTCAAGCGCGGATTGTTGCTCTTCGGGCCGCCGGGAACCGGCAAGACGTTCTCGGTGATGTACCTCTGCGGTCAGATGCCGGGTCGCACCACGGTGTTGCTGAGCGGACAGGCGGCGCCCACGCTGGGGCAGGCCGCCGCGATCGCACGCAGCTTGCAGCCGTCGATGCTCGTGCTCGAAGACGTCGACCTCGTCGCGATGGAGCGCACGATGCCGGGTATGGGCTCGAACCCGCTGCTGTTCCAGCTGCTCAACGAGATGGACGGCCTCGACGAGGACGCCGACGTCATCTTCGTGCTCACCACGAACCGGGTCGAGCTGTTGGAGCCCGCGCTCGCGGCGCGCCCCGGCCGGATCGACCAGGCCGTCGAGATCCGGCTCCCCGACTCGGCGTGCCGCCGCCGGCTCCTCGACCGATACCTGCGCGGGATGCAGACCGAGGTCGGCGACCTCGACACGGTGATCGAGCGCACCGAGGGTGTGAGCGCCGCGTTCTTGAAGGAGCTCGGCCGGCGCGCCGCGCTCGTTGCCGCCGAATCGAGCCCGAGCGAACAACTCGTTGTCCGCGACGCCGACATCGAAGCCGCCCTCGACGATCTGCTCGAGCACAGCACGCCGATCCTGCGCTCGATGCTCGGCGCGTCACCCGACCAGGCGGCGGTCGACTTCGGCGATCCCGGGCCGACCATGGTGCCCGGCTTCAACACCGGAGGATTCCACGCGTCGCGCAGCGTCATGTTCCGCACCGTGACCGACACCGTCACGGACGAATAGCTACGCGATACGCAGGTGGTCGGCGAGGACTTCGTCGATCACGCTGCGCGCATTGACGCGCCATCCGGCGTTGAGCTCGCCGTGATCGAGCGGTTGATCTGGCGCCTTCAGGAATGCATCGCGGACGATCAGCGCCTTCCAGAGTGCCCAGCCCCGAGCGCGCGCCCATGTGCCTTCGTCGAGATCCAGCCGGGAACGGAACGTCTCGCGGCTCTCGCGGTCGAAGAACGTCCACGCGATCGTGAGATCGCACGCCGGATCGCCGACGGCGCTGCACCCGAAGTCGATGACCGCACCGAGCCGACCGTCGACAACGAGCAGATTGGACGCGGCGACGTCGCCGTGCACCCACACGTCGGGACCGCGCCATCGCGCGTCGAGCGCGGCTTCCCACACCGCGGTCGCCGCGTCGCCGTCGATCACACCGGCGAGCGAGACGATCGCGTCTCTCGTCTCGCGGTCGTAGACGGAGAGCGATCCACCGCGAAAGAAGTTGTGCGGACCGGGTGGCGGACCTCCCGACGGATCAACGCGATACAGCGCGGCGAGAACGTCGCCGACCGACGATGCGAAGGTGCGGAGATCCGCGACCCGGTCGACCGTCGCGTACTCGCCCTCCAGCCAGCGGTAGACCGACCACGGCCTCGGGAATCCGCAGCCGGGTGCGCCGAGCCCGAGCGGCTCGGGGATCGGCAGCGGCAACACGCGAGCAAGGACCGGCAACCACTGATGCTCCTTCTCCACCTGCGCGGCGTACGCATCGGCGCTGGGGAGCCGCACCGACATGTCGGCGCCGAGACGGAACGTCGTGTTGTCCCAACCGTCGAGCGCCACCGGAGTGACCGCGAGCCCGGCCCACTGGGGGAACTGCTCCTCGACGAGCGCCACAACGAGCGCAGCCGTGATTCCCGCTTTGTGCACTCCGGCATTATCACCGCCGGCCGCGGCGCCGAGCGGCGAATTTTCCGTTCACGCGGCGACTTGCGCGTCCTCCCGGCCGGTGTTGAGCGCAGCGCGCGGCTTGCTTTCACGACCATCCCGAGCCGGTGCGGGGCAAACCGCCGCCGCCACCGGAACGATCGCAGACCACCCCTCGGCGGAGTCATCGATGGACAGAGCAGAACCATTGGCCGATCATGATGCAGTGACCGATGGGACGCCGAGCGACCCTGAGCTGCCTCGATACTGGTGGTTACGCCTGATTCTGGAGACCTTGGCGGTCGCGACTCTTGTGGTCGTCGGGCACCTCGTGGGCGGCTTGCCGGGTGCGGCGCTCCGCTCGTTGCCCTACGTGTTCGGTGCGACCGTCGCGTTCGTTGTTGCGCTGCGGCGGATGCGCGGTGCCCGAAAGCATTCGACACTGACGAACCTGGCGCTCGCCGCGCTGATGGCATACGCGTGGCCGATCACGACAGTGATCTGGTTGCTGGCGATTCACCACAGCGGTTCACCGACGAGCTGACTTGTGGCGGGTCCCTTTACGGCGACGTTCCGCGGTCGCGTACAGTCGACGCCGTGACGATACGCATTCGGGCACTTGCCATATGCGTGTTGCTCCTGGCCGGCTGCGGCTCGCACAGCGCGCACGGCGGATCGTCGCCGACGACAACGACGCTCTGCCGGCTGGGCAACAACTTCGCCCAGCCCCCGAAATGCTGACGACACCCGTTCTACGAGGCGGCGAAATCGCCGCGCGGAACCGTGGCGGCGTGCGCGCTCCGAACCGATCCGTCGGCGAGCCGAGCTATGAAAACGAAGCCGCCGGACTCGCTCGGATTTCCCTTGAGATCGGCCGTCATGTGCGAAGTTGGTGCCGGTCCGACCGAGGTGACCGCGTCGCGGTAGCGAAGATGCATCTCCCAGGAGGTGCACACGCGGCACTGCGTGTCGTACGACACATCAACGTGACGGCCCGCCACCTGGATACTCACCGTGCCGATGTCTCCCAGATTGAAGCCCTCGACCGCGTACTTCTGCTTCGACACGGCGATGAAGTTGACAATGCCCTGCAGTCCCCCGACCCGCACCTGCACCGTGCACGCCGACTCGCTCACCGTCAGCCCGCCGGTGGCCGCCACGTCGGTGAGGTCCAACTCGGCGTCGACGAATCGCTGCGCCAGTGCCGGTGCGTCGCCTGCGACCACACTCGTCAGGTCTCCGGACCGAGGCCAGCGCGATGCTGAAAACGGGTGGGACACGCACGCCGAATTCGCCGACGTGGTCGGGACTTGCGCGCCGTTGTTTCGTGCGCTCGAGCTGCACGACACGAGCGCGAGCAAGGCAAGAGTTGCCCCAATCCCTACGACACGACCTCCACGCATGAGAATCATCATGACCGCGGGACGAGCCGCAAAGAGGGAGCCCGAACCGCGGGGGCACGCGACGTGGCGCGCCGGTCAGGCCGCGCGCTTGATTCCTCTGCCCACGAAGTGGCCGTTGCGGTCGTCGAGTCGGTCATCCACGTAGATGCCGACATCCGCCAAGGCGCTCGCAAATTCGGCAGCCGTGAACCGTTCGTCGGGATGCGCAAAGAAGGTCCTGGCGAACAAGCTGTGCTTGGTGACGTCGTGGTCCTCGAAGAGGAACTGTCCACCGGGAACCAGCAGGCGCGCGATCTCGCCGAGCGCCGCCCGCCAGTCGGGTATGTGGTGGACCGCCGCGAAGTCGACGATCACGTCGAACGATGCATCCTCGAAGGGCAACGAGCACACGTCGCCGACCCGAACTTCGGCTCGGTCGCGACGCGAAGCAAGACGCCGCTGCGCGCGGCGGATCATCTTCGGGTCAAGGTCGATGCCGACCACTTCGGTATCCGTGAACCGCGTCAGGATCAGCTCGACACCGACTCCTTGGCCGCACCCGACTTCGAGCACGCGTCGCACGCCGGTCGAGTCGGCTGACTCGAGCACTCTGGGGCCGATGGTTCTCCGCATCTCGCGCACCCGTGCCGCGCTGTTGATGAACAGCGACTCCGCCAAGTTCATCCTCGCCATCGGCACTCCCGACACCTCAGACCGCAGCCGAGGGTGGCACGCGACCAGCTTGACAGCTGAGCCACGGGATCGCATCCCACCCGCACGGGCCGTCTCCGTCTCCCGAACGTCGCCGGACGAATGGGCCGACGCTGCGAACCTGTCCTTCGCGGCTAGACGCGGCTGATGGAGGTCGCCTGCGACCACCGCACCCTCCAGCTCCCTCCCTCACCGTCGCGTCGGTAGCAATCGAGGTGCCAGCATTCGAGCGGGCCCGCTTCCTGCCCGTGCACCGCAATGTCGATCGCCGACCGGTAACGCAGCACGGCCAGGGCGCCGTCGACCATGACTTCGATGTCGGAGATTGCCTCGAAACGCCGGTAGTCGATGCGCCCTGACGCGATCCCGCCGAGGTACTGCTCCTTCGACCAGACCCCGCCATCCGGATGGACGAGCCGGAAATCGGCCGCGTGCAGGGCATCGGCTTCCTCGACCCGCACCTCGACCAAGGATCGAAGGCGGCGCCGCTCGAGGTCAGCGAGGTCCTCTTCGAGTCTCGCGTCCGTCATATCGGGAAGGTAGTTCAGCCCTCCCGCTCCGCTCGTCCTCGAACTTCGATGCGTCATGGGGGCCTTGATCCGCGGCGGTGCGGCTGGGACAGTGTGTTCGGCTGCCTTAGAGCGCAGGTCGGGCTTCAACGGGTCGGTAGGTCGCCGGGTGCGATGACTGGCTCGGCCGTGGTGGCGATGGTGGTGCGGGGGGATGGGAAACAGACCGCGTGCGGGGGCGATGCGGAGCCTCGTGATGGCCGCCGCGGCGGTCATGCTCGTCGCGGCTGGTGCATCCGCGGTCTCGGCCGGCTCGGGTTGGCAGATCGTTGCCAGTCCGGACGTTGCGCAAGGTGCGGGGCTGGTTTCCTTGAACGGCGTCGCCTGTTCGGGCGCGACTCGATGCTTCGCGGTCGGTTCGGTGACGGGGGTGGACGGTCAACAGTCGTTGATCGAAGCGTGGGACGGCACGGCGTGGTCGACGGTCGCCCACGCGGACCCGGCGGGCGCGACCGCGGTCCAGCTGCTCGGAGTGGCGTGCGCGGACGCCGACAACTGCTTCGCGGTCGGCAATCTGACGCTCAATCAGCACGGGCCGCAGGCGTTCACAATGCGATGGGACGGGGTCAGCTGGTCCGTCGTGCCGAGCGCGACGGGCCGCGCGCTCGCGACCCTCGGCGGGGTGACGTGCCTCGACGCGACCACGTGCTACGCGGTCGGGACGTTGATCAATACGGGGGCGTTGATCGAGCGATGGAACGGGTCGGTCTGGTCGACGGTTCCGGCGCCCGGCGTTCCCGGCGGCAGCGGTTTTTCGGGCGTCGCCTGCGCGCAATCGTCGCGATGCTTCGCGGTTGGTTCTCGGAGCACCGGACAGCCGGTGATCGAGCAGTGGGACGGTACGACGTGGTCAGTCGTCCCGAGCCCGACCGCGCCGGGTGTGTCGGAGTTGTCGGGCGTGGCGTGCCCGGACGTCACGAGCTGCTTCGCGGTGGGGGGCACCACGGTTGTGCCCGAGTCGACCGCGCTCCTGGCGCATTGGGACGGCACCAGCTGGTCACGGATGAACGCTGCTCGCGGGATCGCCGGTCCGTACAACCTGCACGGCGTGTCATGCGCGGGACCGTCGAGCTGTTTCGCGGTCGGTGAGTCGCACGGAAGCACGGTGGTTCTCGGTTGGGACGGCACAACCTGGTCACTGGTCGCGACACCGAATCCCCAGACGTTGAACACGTTGTCGGCGGTGGCGTGCGTGACCAGCACGACGTGCGCGGCGGTGGGGACCCACGCGTTCACCGCGACGCTGGCCGACCAATGGGACGGCAGGCACTGGACGGCACAGCCGAGCCCCAACCCCGCCCAACCGAGCGACGCGCTCACCGCCGTGAGCTGCCTGAACGCGACGAACTGCTTTGCCGTCGGTCGCACCGACGCCCATTCCCTCGAGAATTATCGCACCCTGATCGAGCATTGGAACGGCACCGCGTGGTCGATCACACCGAGTGCAAACATTCCAGTCGGGTTGATCGCGAACGACCTGGAGAGCGTGTCGTGCGCGAACGCGACGCGCTGTTTCGCGGTCGGCTCCTCGTCCAGCGATTCATCGCCGACACTGATGTTCGTACAACAGTGGGACGGCCGCACCTGGTCTCTCGTCTCGCTCGCGCCGCCGAGCACACGGAAGTTCGCAGTGCTCTCCAGCGTGAGCTGCGCCGGAACGCGCCGTTGCTACGCGGTTGGGCGCTACCTCGACAAGGAGCTGCTGCCGCTCGTGGAACAGTGGAACGGCAAGACCTGGTCACACCTCGACGCCCCCGTCCGCAGCACCGTCGACGGAGCAGCATTCGAGAGCGTCGCCTGTCCGAACAGCTCACGGTGCTTCGCCATGGGATACCAGCGCAACGGCCCGGCGACAACGACGTTCGTCGAACAGTGGAACGGGTCCACTTGGACACCATCCCCCAGTCCGAACCCAGTCGGGTCGACCGACACGTCGCTGACCGCGGTGTCGTGCGCGACGGCCGCAAGTTGTGTCGCGATCGGCAGCTCTCACGGCAACGGAGCCACGCGACCGATCGCGGAACGCTGGGACGGCACCCGATGGTCGCTGACCGGTCCGCTCGCCACTAAAGGATCTTCGGCTCAGCTCGCAAGCATCGCCTGCACCACCGCGACGAACTGCACCGCCGTTGGCAGCGCGGTACTCGACAAGACGACGACACCCCTTGTCGAACGCTGGAACGGAACCCACTGGTCGGTCGAACCGAGCACTTCGCGCGCAGGAGCGTTCTCCAGCTCCTTGTCGGGTATCGGGTGCTCGGCAACCGGTGGGTGCTACGCCGTGGGCAACACCGTCATCGACAACGCCACGACGACCCTGATCGAGCACCGTCCATAGCGAGAAGACCGAGCGACCCCCACGAGTTCGGCTCAGGAGAAGCTTCTCGGATACAGCCAGACCGCACCCGAGCGCCGAGCGACTCCTGAGTCAATAGCCCCGAGCGGTCAGAATCATCAGGGCGCAGAACACGACGAAGATCCCGAGTAGCACCGAACGGAATATCACTCGGCCTCGTGGCGACAGCGGGGCGTCCTCCCCACTGTCGGGCGAAAGTATCGCCCGGCGCGACGGCGTGGGCGGATTGCCGAGTCTTCCCGGCCGGTAGATCAGGCCGTAGCGCCGATGGTACGGCGTCTCCTCGTTCGGCCTCCTCTTCACCACACAAGGCTAAGCCACCGCGCAACCTTGCCCTCGTCGGCGCCCAGCCCTCTTCGAGCCGATGGCCCCCGAGCACCGCGGTGGGCTCTCGCTGGAGAGGTGCCGTTCGTTCGCGGTCCCTGGCGTGTTCGAGATGGCGTCTTCGGCGGCCGGCAGCGGCGTGTGGGGTTGTCGTACCTAACCGAGCAGGGCGCGGATGCGCTCCGCGTAACCCGGGTCGGTGCGGAGGTAGGCGCCCCGGATCACCGTCCACGCCCGGATCCGGAACTCGTCGAGACCCAACCCGACGAACGCGGCGATCCGACGCTCGGTCTGGGCACGGTCTTCGAGGCGGTTGGTCCACGGGTTCCAGAGGAACGACGGCACGTCGTACTCGCGCTCCGAGAGATACGGCTTCGGATCGATCGCGACGAAGCGCGCACCGTCGCGAAGGATGTTGTGATGGTGGAAGTCGCCGTGCACGACCCAGTCGGCCTTCGGACCGAGCTCGGCGAACAGCTCTCGGGCCAGAGGTACGAGCTCGCTCCCTTGCGTCTCGGCGCGGTCGAGCCAGCGGGAGACCTCGGGCGCGACCGGCCGGAACGGCGGAGTCGCCGGACGCCAGATGCGAGTGGCGACCTCGAGCGCCACTGCGGTCGCCTGCTCGTCGTCGAGCGTTGAGATGTCGTCGCCGGGTACGGCTCTTTCTTCGAGCAGGGCCCGCCCGGAACGACGGAGCAGGCGCACCGAACCGTCGCCGGCCCACAGCTCGAGCGCTTCACCTTCGTGCCGCGATTCGTCATCGCCTTCCCAGGCGACTTTGACCACCGCGTCCGGACCCGCAGGAGCGACGAACGACACGTTGGAGAACGCAAACGGCGGGCCGAGCTCGACACCCCACTTCCGGGCGACCTCGAGCGCCGTCGCTCGGGCGACGCTGAGATCGACGCTGGCCTCGGGGGGTCTGTCCACCGCACGAACCTATTGCTCGAACGACGCAGGGGTGTGCCGAACACGCGACATCTCCGAAGCGACCATGCGAGCTCGCGCTGACTAAACGCGCCTGATGGACGCGAACCACGACCGCACCGGCTCGCTGCGGAGCGTCACGTTGATATCGGCCGGCTCAATCGACTCGACGCGCCACCCGTCGGTGAAAGCGTCTCGTATTTCGGATTGTGTGACGCGACGTGGTCCCCATCCGGCCGGCTCGTTCTCGCTGAAGCACAACATGAAGTACGCACCACCCGATCGGGTCGCACTCGCGAGGCTCGCCACGAACGGCGCGCGTTCCTCGTCGTCGAACACGTGAAACAGCCCGCAATCGAGCACGGCATCGAACTGCTCAACGAGAGCGGCAAGGTCAAGGGCGTCTCCGACGAGGAAGCGCGCCGTGATAGCCCGCTCGCTCGCCTTCGCTTGCGCGAGGCGAATCGCCGACGGCGCGATGTCGATCCCGACCGCTTCGCTTCCCGCACCGGCCGCCATCAGCGCGTGCTCGCCCGTGCCGCACCCGACGTCGAGTACCCGTCCGCGAAGGCGATCGCCGGCTGCGAGGCGCGCGAACGCCGGCTGCGGCTTCCCGATGTCCCACGGCGGCGGCGACGCGTACGCCGCCTCGAACTCCGCGGCGCGGTCTCGCGCGGGCTGACCTTCGGTCACAATCGGTCTACTCCCGTTTGCCGAAGCGATGCTGCGCACAGACTGCCCCAAAGGCTGCATCCGTGTCACGACTCGCTTCGCATGTGGGCAGTTGGCAAAGGACTACGACGGGCTTATGCACGTTTCAGTCGCATCTCCGAGTTCGCGGCTCGTGGGCAGACCGTGGCGCGGCTGCTGTGCGACACTCTCCGCTCGTGGCGAACTCGGGGGACGGAGAGCAGCGGCCGACGGGCACCGTCACGTTCTTGTTCACCGACGTCGAGGGCTCGACGCGCTGGTGGTCGGCGGACAAGGAGGCCATGTCGGCGTCGTTGCGGGTGCACGACGAGGTTCTGCGCACGGCGATCGAGTCGAACGGTGGGTACGTGTTCACCACCGCCGGCGATTCGTTCGCGGCTGCGTTCACTCGCCCGACCGACGCGGTTCGCGCCGCGACAGGCGCCCAGCGAGCACTCGCCGATGCAACGTGGCCCGGGCCCGCGTTGTTGGTTCGCATGGGCTTGCATCTCGGTGAGGCCGAGGAGCGCGCCGGTGACTACTTCGGGCCGGTCGTCAACACCGCGGCACGCGTCGAGGCCGCAGGCCACGGTGGGCAGCTGCTCGCCACCGAGGCGGTACGACTCGCGGCCTCGATCGCCGGCGCGGTCGATCTCGGCACGCACCGCCTGCGTGACGTCGCCGAACCGATCCGCCTGTTCCAGCTCGGCGACGGCGCGTTCCCGCCGTTGCGGGTCATCGATCCCGGACGGTCGAACCTTCCCGCTCGCGCGACGCGTCTCATTGGCCGCGAACACGAGGTGACAAGGGTCCGCGGACTGCTCACGGAGCATCGCCTGGTGACGATTACTGCGGTCGGCGGTGTGGGCAAGACCAGGCTGGCCATCGCGATCGGCGAGTCGGAGCTCGCGCATCGTGCCGGCGGGGTGTGGTTCGTCGACCTCACGACCGTTGTCGACGGATCTGACGTTCCCGCCGCGATCGCGAACGCGGTCGGCCTGACCCTGCGGCCGGGAAACGCCACTGACCAGATCGTCCGCTATCTCGCCGACAAAGCGGCGCTCGTAATCCTCGACAACTGCGAACACGTCATCGACGACACCGCCGAATTCGCGGAGCGTTTCCTCGCGGCGCACGGACCGGCGATCATCCTCGCGACCAGTCGCGAAGCCCTCGACGTCGACGGTGAACGGGCCGTGGTGCTCGGGTCGCTCCCGACCGATACGCCCGACTCCGCCGGCGTGCGCCTGTACGTCGACCGCGCCGCCGCAGTCGATCCCGCGTTCGTCGCGAGCGCCGACGACTCGGCGATCATCTCGGCGATCTGTGGTCGCCTCGACGGCATGCCCCTCGCCATCGAGCTCGCGGCCGCCCGGGTCACCGTGATGACGACCGCCGAGTTGCTGGCGGGGCTCGACGACCGGTTCCGGCTCCTGGCGGGAGGTCGACGACGCCAACGCCAACGCACGCTCGAAGCGATGCTCGACTGGAGTTACGACCTGCTCGCGCCGGCCGAGCAGGAGGTGTTCCGGGCGTTGGGTGTGTTCGTCGACGGGTTCGATCTCGACGCAGTCGCTGCGCTGACGCGCTCGGACCGAGCGACTGCCATGGCGGTGGTGGAGGCGTTGGTGGCGAAGTCGTTGGTGGTCCGCGCCGACGGTGGGGACGTCGCGCGTTTCACGCTGCTCGAGACCGTGAAGGCCTACGCGGAGGATCGGCTCGTCGACGCGGGTGAAGCGGCCGACGTGCGGAACCGGCACCTCGAGCACTTCCGCAGCCTGGCCATGGCAGAGGGTCGTGTCCTGTTCGCGTCCATGAGCGTCGGCACCCGTCTGCGCCACGACACGAGCAACATTGTGGTGGCCTTTGGCTGGGCCTCGGGAACGGAGCAGTGGACCGCGGGCGGCGAGTTGCTGGCGGGGAGCGCGATGGCCTTCTGGGCCGCGGTGCAGATGATCGAATACCGCGCGCTCGCGGATCGGGCGATCGCCGACCTGGCCGCGCGCGATCGGGAGCTCGCCGGATACGTCCAGTCCCAAACCCTGTACGCGCTCGGGGTGGTCCAAGATTGGCCGAGCTTCCTGTCGATTGTTCGGGACCTCGCGACGTCGCCCGTCCCCGCCCTCCGCGTGACCGGACTGGGGATGACTGCGTGGCTGGCGGCATTCACCGACGCCGAAGCCGCGGAGCGTTACCTCGCTCGCGCGCGATCGGAGTACGACGAGCTCGGAACGGTGCCGGAGCCCGACCGGCTGGCCGCGTTCGCGGCGATCATGTGGGGGGCCGCGAACCTCGCGTTGACTGCGGGTGACTATCACGCGGCGCTCGTGAGCTCGCAAGTGGCCCTCGACGCGGGCGATCACCACCCATGGACCTACGCGTTGCTCGAGCTCTCGAGCATCCTGGCGATGTGTCTGGTCTTGATCGGCGAACCGGCGCGGGCGCTCGACATCGTCTCCCGCCGCGACGCGTACGCCCTCGACTACTACGACGGATCCGAGATCCGCGCGCTCGCGCGCCTCGCGCTCGGCGAGATGGATCAGGCCCGCGGTTTGGTCAAGGCGCACGGTCGGCGTGCCGCGACCGGACGCGATATCGCGGAGTCCGACGACAGTCTCGTGCTCCTCGCCGCGCTCGCCCACGCGGAAGGCGACGATCAGATTGCGCGTGACCTGCTGTCGAGCATGGGACTGGAACGCCAACCGGCCACGATCGCGTTCGCCGGCGATCTCGCGAACCGGCTCGGCATGCTCGACGAGCTTCAGGAGCTGCGACAACAAACGCGCGCGCTCCTCACGGAGGACCAGCGAATCATCGCATCCCAACGATCGCTCGCCGCCCTCCGAGCCGAGCTCGCGCGCAGAGGTTGGGACTGACGCGCGGAGACGGCTCGGAGCCTCATGCCGGCATGAACTTCGAATAGGTCTGGTTCGCGGCCAGGATGACATGGTCCTCGACGCCGTTCTCCCGGTCGACGTTGGCAAGCGCGTACTCCGGTGACGTCATCATCGACAGGAACGCTGCGCGTGACGGGTACTGGGCGAGCACGACCCAGTCCCAGTGTTCCCCTTCGCGAAGATGCCCGAGCGCGGCACCCTCGATGTGTCCCGCCCACAAGATCGTTCCGCCGACCTTCTTGAGCAGGGGCATGTCCGCCTGGCTGTAGCGGGAATATGCGTCCCAGCCCGAACCTCGATCGTCGAGCGACCGCGCTCGGAATCGCACGAGATTGACCATGACCACGGGCCCAGCGTCGGGCAGAGCGCGAACGAACTCCTCGTTGAGATCTGTCGGGCGTCCGATCATTGGGTTGTCACTCCCTATGCTGACGATGTCGTTGTCACGGCGTATAGGGGACCGCGCTGTTCGGGCGGCCCGCGACCGGATCCCACCGCGGGATGGTCCCGTCCCACTCGTCGAGCGGCGCGCAGTGCCACAGCCACGTCGCGCCGGGGTTCGGGAGTCCTGGCAGCGACGATCGCCCATTCGCCCACAGCAGTGCGGTCCACGGGTCGGCGTCGCTCGGCCACCAGGGGAAGAGCCGGTCGAGGACCGCGCGAGCGAGACCGCGGGGAGCCTCGAAGCCGGCGCCGAGTCCGGCGGTGATGTCGTGGGTGTGCACGAGTAGCTCGTCGATGCCCATGGCCACCCATCCGCCGGCGTCGGCCATCCCGGCCGGATGGAACGCGCGCGCGTCGGCCGGTGCGGCACGCGCCACGTCGGCCAGGACGAGCATGAGCACTTGCATCGTCCAGACCAGGTCGTCGATCGGCGCGTCGGGTACTACGCCGACGACCACCGGGCGGAAGGCGCGCGCGCGGGTTGCAAGCTGGTGCGCGAACGCGAGCGAGCACAGGTGTTCGAGTGTCTGGCGACAAGTCCAGTCGGTGTCGGCGGCGCGAGCCGACCAGTCTGCTGACACAAGTCTTCCGAGGGCGGCTGAACACTGCTCGGTAGCGGCGACCAGGTCGCCGGGGCTCAGATCCACGAACCGACGATACGACTGACCCACCCCAGTGCTCGTAAACCACTCCTGAGCGTGCATCCGAGGTCGGCAGACTCCCGCCGCAAATCTCGTCGCCATAGGGCCTGCATCCGCAGCGCGTTACCGGTTGTCGCTCAGCCGGAGAGTGGCGATTCAAGCACTTTCCAGTAGGCGGGCGTCTCGTAACCGCAAAACGTGTGGCCGAATGACTGAATCACTTCAGTTGCCTGGCCTGCGATCAGTTGCTGGGCAACCTGCTCAAACCCCACGTACCCTTCATCGCCGGATACCGTGCGCGCTCTGAGGCGAGTGATCTCGGGATCAATGATTTTGTTGACCACGGACGCGACTCTGTCGGCCGGGGCCGACTTGGCCGCTACAGCAGCGGTGAAGGTCTGGCGACATGCGTTCTGGTACTCAAATGCAGAGACGAGCGCCTGATTCGTGGGGTGGTTGCCATTCTTCTCAGCTTCCTTGACCATCGCCTGAACTGTCGACTGATCGTACTGTCGTAGTTCGATAGCCAGGGCCGCCGCCTGCGCCGCGGTGGGATTGCCGTCGCAGCCTGTGCCGTAGTTGCTTGTAGTTGGCGGTCCACAGTCCGTGCCGGTCGAGCTGACAGCCGTAGTGCTGTCGTGTTGGACGGCCCGACCAACCCGTACAACTTGCTTCGCAGCGCTGGAACACGCCGCGGTGAGAAGTATCGCTGCGATACACAGACACGGGCCGTACCGTTTTGCGAGCATCGTCGCGAGTATGAGCCGATTTGACCACGTTTTGAAGTGGCATTGAGTGGGGGCTATTTGTGTCCCGACTTCGTCAAAAATTCCGACATAGGAACCGCCACGAGTTCGGATACTCGTCCCGGTCGGGCTCGACATCATCCTGAAGTTGGCGGCGTCGAGACCACCCGAGTGCGCTCTCTCTTGAGCGCGGCTATCCGTCGCGTGCTCGGGCTTTGGCGTGTTCGAGGTGGTGTTTTCGGTGGTGGGCCCAGCACAGGAGTGTGAGGTTGTCGAGGTTGGTGGGGCCGCCGTCTTCCCAGTGCCAGACGTGGTGCCCTTCACACCAGCCCGGCAACACGGTGCAGCCGGGGGCGGTGCAGTGCCGATCACGGGCCACGAGCGCCCGCCACAGCGGCGCCGAAATGTTGCGCGTCGTGCGGCCGACGTCGACGACGAGGCCGGCGCCGTCGGTGATGATCCGGTTGATGTTGCAGTCACACGCCAACCGTTCCAGCGTGGCGCGCGACAGCCGCCCGTACCGTTCGCCCTCCACACGGATGTCGGCGATCAACTCCGGATGGTCGGCGTAGTGATCGTG
>Ga0265338_10002229_pt1 | contig 29539 bp, 25 predicted proteins | sample 42126metaG_FD_193579 | JGI IMG/M metagenome (GOLD analysis project Ga0265338, IMG submission 193579) | Rhizosphere microbial communities from Carex aquatilis grown in University of Washington, Seatle, WA, United States - 4-21-26 metaG | ecosystem: Host-associated > Plants > Roots > Rhizosphere...
TTTTCGGCGTCTGTCTTGACAATGTTCTCTCAGGATATTTTTCCGAGCATATTGAGCATATTTATCTGACGATATTTCTCTCGACACATGAGAACTCGTAATTAAAATTTCATCTCCCCCATTTGTCGCACTTCAAATGGGGGAGATGTTGTCTTGATAAACTTCATTCTTAAGTGATTTGTTGTTACGTTGTCATTGTGGTGGCCAATTTTTTGAACCCCTTCGATGAGTTCATGAAATTGAGAGCGTTACCGTAAGCGATCTCCTTGGTCCCGCAATCACGCAATTCGACATTACCCAACTGATTCTGTTGCTCCGCACACGAAAAAATGGCTACACTGAATTGTGATTCGTAACATCATCTTCGACTGGTCGGGCACGCTCGTAGATGATTTGCCGGCCGTGTGGAGAGCCACCAACTACGTCCTCGCTCAGTCCGAGCGGGCGGAAATGTCGCTCGACGAATTTCGCGCGGAATTTTGCCTTCCCTTCACGACCTTCTACGATAAACATACTCCCCACATCCCGCTTCCGCAGTTGGAAACCTGGTTTCACAGCGAGTTTCGACAATCGCAGGATTCCGTCTGCGAACTTCCCCACGCCCGCGAATTTCTGGAATTCTGCCGCGAACATCAACTGCGCACCTTTCTTTTGAGCACCGTGCACGAGGACCATTTCGCCGTCCAGAAGGCCGTGACTGGTTTCGGCAAATACCTCGATATACCCTACGTTGGCGTGTGGGACAAGCGGGAGAAAATCCACGAAATCCTCAAGGAAAACAATCTCAAGCCCGATGAAACTCTGTTCATCGGCGATATGCAGCACGATATCGAAACGGCGCGTCACGGCGGGATTCATTCCTGCGCCGTGCTCACGGGCTACAATACCCTGGCCCAATTGCGCGCCGCGAATCCGGAAATCATCGTCGAACACCTCGGCGAGCTGCGGCAGATTTTTGAGCAAAACGATTTAAACCTCAAACCGGTCGCGCGGAATTCTAAGGAAACTCACTGCCCGATCTCCACCGTCGGGGCTCTCATTTTCAATCCCGCCGGCGAGGTGCTGATGGTTCGCACCCACAAATGGTCCGACCTCTGGGGCATTCCCGGCGGAAAAATAAAATGGGGCGAATCCTCCGAGGATGCACTGCGGCGCGAGATTAAAGAGGAAACCAGCCTGGACATTGCCGACATCGAATTTGTCCTCGTGCAGGATTGCATCCACTCGAAAGAATTTTATCGCGATGCGCATTTCATTCTCCTTAACTATACCTGCCGCTGCCTCGGCGAGCCGCGGGTGCGGTTGAATGACGAGGCGCGTGAGTTCCGCTGGCTCACGGTGGAAGACGCGCTCAAGCTGGATATCAACCAGCCCACGCGAAAACTGTTGCTGGCCGTTCAGCAAAAACCAACCATATAATTATGTCTCGCATCAGCATCGTTGACCTGGAAGTGCACTACCACGTGGGCGTGACCGACGAAGAACGCGCCCAGCCGCAGCGCCTGCTTATCACCGTGGAAATGGACTACGATTTTTCGCCGGCCTCGCTCAGCGATCGCCTCGAAAAGACCATCAATTATTTCGAGGTCGCGCAGGAACTGTTAAAGTATGGTGAAAATCGGAATTGGAAATTGCTCGAGAAACTCACCGCCAACGTTGCCGATTTCATCATGTCCCGCTTTAAACCCGAAGGCGTCACCGTGGAAATAAAGAAGTTCCCCATTCCGCAGGCGCGTTATGTCTCGGTGGCGCTTGCGCGCAGCCGGATGTAGACTGATCCACAGCCACTGGCTGCCCCATGGATCAGGACTCGGAAAAACATTTACAGGAATCCGTCCTCAGCGTTGCATGCAAAGACTTCAATGCGTTGCGAAAGGAATGGACCGTCGAACAGGCCTTGCGGGCCATTCGCACTCAAGTCGTCGGCGAAAAGATCATCTATTTTTATGTGACGGACGAGGCCGGCCGTTTGCTCGGCGTGGTCCCGACCCGGCGCCTCCTGACCGCCCCGCTGGAACAATGCCTCGCGGATTTGATGATCGCGAAAATCATCGCCATTCCGCAAACGGCCACCGTATTCGAAGCCTGCGAATTCTTCGTGCTCTACCGGTTCCTGGCGTTGCCCGTCGTGGATGCGGAGCAACGCATCGTCGGCGTGGTGGATGTCGGGGTTTTCGCCCGCGAAGTTTTCGACATCGCGGAACGTGAGCAGACCGATGAAGTGTTTGAAAGCCTCGGCTTTCGCGTTTCGCAGGTCCGCGAAGCGTCGCCGCTGAAAGCCTTTCGATTCCGCTTTCCCTGGCTGTTGACCAGCATCGCCGGCGGAGTGTTATGCGCGGCGCTCGTCGGCGCCTTCGAAATGACCCTCGCCAAAAGCATCGTGCTCGCGTTCTTTCTCGCGCTGGTGCTGGGTCTTGGCGAAAGCGTGAGCATCCAATCCATGACACTCACCATCCAGGCATTGCGTTTCACCAAGCCCGGGATGCGATGGTATGCTTCGGCGTTTATTCGCGAGGCGAAAACAGCGTTGCTCTTGGGAGCGGCGAGCGGGCTGCTGGTCGGAATGATCGTTTGGCTCTGGCGCGGCACCGCCGTGGCCGCGATGGTCATTGGGGGCAGCATCCTGTTGTCGCTCTGTTCTGCCTGCATCCTCGGGCTCACCGTTCCCACGGTCCTTCACGCCTTGAAGCTGGATCCAAAAATTGCCGCGGGACCAGTCACCCTCGCGCTGGCGGATGTCTGCACCATTCTCTTTTACTTCATCCTCGGCACCGTTCTCTTGTGATTTACTCCAACTAAATTCCGCGGGCCGAAAGAAGCTGAAATCTGCTCAAAGCAGACCTCCGACCTCCGACTTCAGGTTTAACCCGGAATACCGCTGATGTAAGTCTCCAATTGCCGGATTGTCGTGCCTTGCGTGCTGATGATCCAATTCACCAAGTCGCCAATCGACACGACCCCGGTGATTTTTTCGCCGTCGAGCACCGGCAAATGCCGCACGCGGTTCTCCGTCATCAGCCGCAGGCATTCCTCGACCGTATGGCTCGGCGTGACACTCAGCACGTGATCGGAAAGAATCTCCCGCACCTTCAATTCCTTCGAGGTTTTGCCCTTCAACGCCACCTTCCGCGTGTAATCGCGTTCGGACATGATGCCGACGAGTTTATCCCGCTCGGTGACCAGCAACGCGCCGATATTTTTATCGGACATCATTTGGATGGCCTCAAAAACCGTGGCCTCTGGCGTTACCGACCAGACGGTCGCGCCTTTGTGATCGAGAATTTCTTTAATGGAGCCGTTGGGGATCATTAGAAACCTTCTGCGTTGCGGCGCAACCCTGCCAGAGAGCAATTCGCCATCCGGCGTTTGCTGCGCGCTGTCCCAGTGGAAGGAGTTGGTTGCGCTCGTTCATGGCCGTAACCCATTTCGGTGGTTTGAAAAACGTTACCACGCGCCGCCGGAATTGGCACCAACTATTTTGGAGGAAAGCTAGGCCACTCAAACGGATGGTGAATAGCGCGCATTGAACCCTGAGCTGTGGCAGCCGATGCGAGTCGGCTCTAATTTTCAGGTGGAGCGGGAAAATCTATCCTCAGGCTTTCCCGATATGATTCCTTACATCACTCGCGCCGGAAACCAGCTCCGTGCGGGTCGCCGAATTGCGGATGCGCGCGTAAGCGTCATTCTCCAGCTTCACCGTGAATGCGGCTTTCAATTCCTGCGCCCGCTTGAATTGCTTGTCCGGCTTCGCCGGCGTGAGCGAATACTCCACCGCGAAACCGCCGGCGCGAAGTTCTTGCACCAGCTTCAGCGATTGTGACCGCAACCCTTCGTCGTCAACCAGCACAAACACATCCACGTTCGTGTCGAACTTCGGCAACAGCCCGCGGGCCTTCAATAACTCCAGCAGCACCACGTCGCCCATCCCGAAGCCCAGTGCCGGCAGATTTACTTTCCCGTTGCTGAGAAGTTTAATTAGATTGTCGTAACGACCGCCGCCGGCAATCGCGCGAAATTCCCCTTTGCGATCGAACGCTTCAAACACCACCCCGGTGTAATACGCCAGTCCGCGAATCACGTGATAATCCACCTTCACGAAATCGCTCATCCCGCGCGCGGCCAGATTGTCGAGAATCGATTTCAGTTCGACCGTGGGCGCTCCGCTTTCAATGAATTTATTCACTTCCAACAGCGAGAACCCGAGCGCCGCCAGTTGCTTTTCGCTATCGGCTGCCTCCGTACGTTCCAGTTTATCGATCACCTGGAAAAACTCGTACTCGTGGTCCTTGCCGCTGGCGGCCGTTCCGCCTTCGCCTTGCTTCGGAGCGGTCAATCCGCGCTCACGTTCATAAAAATCGTGCCAGGCATTGCGGCTGCTGAGGCGAATCACGAAATCCTCCGCCGTTAATCCAAACGACCGCAGGACATCGATCAACAGGGCAATCAATTCCGCATCCGCCGAGGGATCCGTCTCGCCAATGACATCCGCGTTGAATTGAAAATGCTCCCGCAACCGGCCTTTTTGCTGGCGCTCGTAACGGAACAGTTGCGGCACCGCGAACCACTTGATGGGCTTTTTGTAATTCCGCTCATGCGCCGCCACCATGCGCGCAAGGGTGGGGGTCATCTCCGGCCGCAGCGAAATGCTCCGCTCGCCTTTGTCCGTGAAATTATAAAGCTGCCCCACAATCTCCTCACCGCTCTTGGTGGTGAAAAGTTCCAGCGCTTCCAACGGCGGGCCGTCGTACTCGCGGAAACCATAGCGCCGCGCCATCTCCCGCCACTTGGCGAAAATCATTTGTCGCGCATCCGCGCTCCAAACATCGTGGTGCGGCACTGGTTCAGGATAAAAATCTCGAAATCCGGGCAGTCGTTCCATAAATCAGCGCGGAGAATAGAGGACGCTTGAAAAAAGAGAAGATTAATTAACCTGGCAACACGAAGTTGCGAGGCCTTCGACCCTCGGGCTTTCACAAATTGCCAATCGTCAAACCGTCGGCGGCTGGACTGCGGAAACTTTCGGCGCAATTTTAATCACTTCCGCTCGCATTTCCTTCCCGGGCTTGAATTTCACCACACACCGTTCCGGAATGGGAACGTCCGTCGCCGGCGAGTTCGGATTGCGGCCAACCCGCGCCTTGCGGATTTTCACCTCAAAAACACCGAAGTTGCGCAGTTCCACCTTGTCGCCCTTCGACAGTGATTCCGCGATGTAATCCAAGGTTCGTTGGACCACGTCGAGAACTTGCTGTTGCACGAGTCCCGTCTCATTACTGATACGTGTTACCAGATCACGCTTAGTCAGGGTCATAATGTTGTTTCGAGTTGTGGCTTTCCGTCAGTTAAACTATCCCGATTCGATTGACATTCGTATAAACCTCTTAAACCCAGTGTCAAGCGAGGAAATGCCTGATTAAAGTGACATCCGGGCCGGCAAATTTCGAAATTTTCATCTTTTTGGTTCGATGGACGCCTCGAAACCCACCGCGTCGCCCAGCCGTTTCAGCCCTTTTTCCTCCATCCGCCCAAGCAACCCGCGCACAATGCTCCGGCAAATCGTCGGCCCTTCGTAAACCAGTCCCGTATAAACCTGGATCAACGAGGCGCCCGCGGCGATTTTCTCCCACGCGTCCGCCGCCGTGAAAATTCCGCCAACGCCGATGATTGGCAATTTGCCCTTTGTTTGTCGAAACAGATGGCGAATCACCTCCGTACTCCGCGCCTGTAACGGACGCCCGCTCAGCCCGCCTGCCTCCGCGTAAACCCGTTGCCCCTTTGGAGTCAACGCCGCTGGACGGCTGATCGTCGTATTCGTCGCCACGATGCCCGCAATCTGGCGCGGTCCCGCCAATTCGAGAATCTCGTCCAGCGCTTCGAACGAAAGATCCGGCGCTACCTTCACCAAAATCGGCGACTGCCTCCCGGCGATCGCTGATTGCGGGCCGCTCGCTTCTTTTTGCACCTCCTGCAACGCCGCCAAAATTTCATCCAGTGCCTTCTTATCCTGTAACTGGCGCAAGTTGGGCGTGTTCGGTGAACTCACATTCACCACAAAAAAATCCAGGTGCGGACGCAGCACGCGAAACGAATTCGCGTAATCCTCCGCCGCCTTGTCCAGCGGAGTGATTTTCGATTTGCCGAGATTCATGCCGATCGGATGCCTCGGCCAGCGACCGCGTTTTTTCCATTCCGCCAGCGTTTCCGCGATCGCTTCCGCGCCCAGATTGTTAAAACCCATCCGGTTCACCACCGCCTCTTCGGGGATCGCCCGGAACACCCGCGGCTGTGGATTTCCCGGTTGCGCGTGCCACGTTGCCGCGCCGAGTTCCGTGAATCCGAATCCCATCGCCGCCCACGCCGGCAAAGCCTCCGCGTTCTTATCCATGCCCGCCGCCAGCCCGACCGGATTGGGAAAACGCAGGCCGAACAATTCGATAGGCAACTCCGGCGCGCCCAGAAACGAGCGCATCGCCTCGCAAACCATTCCGTTGCGGCTGACCAGGTTCAGCATTCCAATCGTCCGATTGTGGATACTTTCCGCATTCTGCGTGAATAAAACGGGTCGAAGAGCATTGCGATAAAACCAACTCATGCGGGGAATCTACGATTTACGATTTACGATTTACGAGCAAAAACGTGAAGAGGGTAGGGGCGGTGCGCTTGCGCCGTCCGCGCCGCGTCTTGCAACGCAATCGGTGTCTTTCGAAATCAGTCCGCCGATTAGCGGCGCTCCGCCGCAATCCTCTCAGCAATCGGCCCATCATGCCCATTCGCGCCAATCTCTTGTTTTGTCCGCTTCGCCAGAATCTTCTCGTAAGTCGCAAATGCCAGCAACGGCCACGCATTGCGATACATATCGTACTTCAAATAGAAAACTTTCGGAAATCCCGTGCCGGTCGTTTCAAGCTCCGTCCAGGAACCGTCCGCATTCTGCGTGCGGATCAGATAATCAATGCCGCGGCGGATGCTCGGGCGATTCGGATCATCGAACGCGCACAAACCCATCACCGCCCACGCCGTTTGCGACGCCGTGCTCGGTCCCTGGCCTTTGAACACCGGATCGTCGTAAGTATTGCAACGCTCCCCCCACCCGCCGTCGGCGTGCTGCACGCTCTCCAGCCAATCGCGCGCCTTGAGCAGCCACGGCTGGTTCATGTCGAGGTTCAGCGCCCGTAGGCCGCGCAAGACCTGCCAGGTGCCGTAAATATAATTCACGCCCCAGCGCCCATACCACGATCCATCCGGTTCCTGTTGCTCGCGAATGTAGTCGAGCGCGTCGGCGATTTGCGAATGGTTCGTGCCCCACTTCTCGTAGCCAAGCAATTCCAAAATGCGCGCCGTGATGTCCGCGCACTCGGGATCCAGCATCGCGTTGTGATCGGCGAAGGGGACCTTTTCCAAAATATTCTTCGTGCAATCCTTGTCGAACGCCGCCCAGCCGCCGTCTTTGCACTGGAACGCCATCATCCATTTCATGCCGCGTTTGAAGCACTCATCGCGTTTTTGGGGTTGATCGGTCGGAATCAATCGCAGCGCGAGCAAAACCATCGCCGTGTCGTCCACGTCCGGGTTCCATTGGTTGTTGTATTCGAACACCCAGCCGCTCGGCTCTACGTCCACCGGATTTTTGTGATACCAATCGCCGCGCATGCGGATTTCCTTTTCGATCAGCCAGCCTGCGCATTTTTTCATCCGCGGATCTTCCGCCGGAATTCCGGATTCGCGTAGGCAAATCGCCACAATCGCCGTGTCCCACACCGGCGAAAAACAAGGCTCGATGCGCACGCTGTCTTCCGTCTCGTGCTCGAGCCGTTTCAACTCGCGCTCCGCGCGCAACACCTGCGGATGATCGTCCGCATAACCCAGCACTTTGAGCGCGATCAGCGAATTCAGCATCGCCGGAAAAATTGCCGCCAGGCCGTCCGAACCTTCGAAACGTTCCAGCATCCATTGCTCCGCTCGTCTCAGCGCCCGTTTGCGGAACGGGTGAATCCCATGCTCGGCAAACCATTCCGCAAACTTGTGCAAATGGTCCAGCCACAGGAAAAAATTGCGGAACGAAATCTTGTCCGGGTCGGGCGGCAACGCCAGATCGCGCTCGTGAAAACCGTGCGGATACAATTCATCCAGCGTCACGGGATTCTTCGGCGTGCGCGTGGGCTTGAAATGGTTGATGATGGCGAGCGGCACGAGCATGGCTCGCGACCAATTGCTCATGTCCCAAAAATTCACGTGAAACCATTTGCCGATGAGCAGCACCTCGCACGGAATGGTCGGCACATACTCCCACGGAAACAACCCGAGCAGTGCCAGGTACAATTTCGAGAAAGTATTCATCCGCGGCACGCCGCCGAAATTCAACCCGACCTCCCGCGCGCGCAACATGCGCGAATCGGTCACCGGCACGCCTGCAAGTTTCAGCGCCAGGTACGCCTTGATCGTGGCGTTCACTTCCGATGGGCCGCCGTAATAAATATTCCAGCCGCCGTCCGGCAACTGCATCGAAAAAAGGTGATTCACCGCCTTGCGCTGCCATTCCGGGTCCACTTTTCCGTTCCAGTGATGATACGCCACCATGTCGGAAACCAGCGTGGAATCCACCATTAATTCGCCCACCCAATAGCCTTCGGGATGCTGAACTCCGAGCAAATAATCCTGGGACCGCCGGATGGCGGCCTTCAAATCTTTGTGGGGTTCGGGCGCGGAAATGTTTCGCGGCTGGACCCCGGTGAGGTTTTCTTCAAACGCAGCAGACACATTCATACTCTGCGAATCCATAATCATGCTGTCAAAGTTTTATTACCCGAATACAAGCACCGTGCAAGTGTGACGTTGTCCAACGGCAATTTGTTCAATCAACTTTTCCTCCGCCAAGTTCTGACTTCGCGCGCTGAACTCCTGAACCGCAATGACGACCACGATTCAGTCTCCCTCTCTGCCCCAAAAAGGAAGAGAGGGTTGGGGGGGAGGAGGCATTCAGGGTAACTGGGAAATTCATTGGCCGTTCGGCGTTCGATGTTGGTTGTTCGATGCTCCCAAGTTTTCGCCTTGCCTTCGCGCTTCCGCCCGCTAGCGTTTCGCCGATGTATTTTTGGAAATATCACGCCCTCGGCAATGACTACATCGTCATGGATCCGAAAGATTTATCCGCGCCGCTCACCATCGAGCAGGTCAAGGTGATTTGCCACCGGAACTTCGGCGTGGGCTCGGACGGCATTTTGCTCGGGCCCCTTCCTTCAACCAAAGCACCCTTTGGCTTGCGAATTTACAACCCCGACGGCAGCCAGGCGGAAAAAAGCGGCAACGGACTGAGAATTTTTTCGCGCTACCTATGGGACCGAAAACTCGTGGACGAAAAAGAATTCGCCATCGAAACCGCCGGCGGCGTGGTGAAATCCACCGTCTTCGATAGCGGCAAAATGGTCCGCGTGGAAATGGGCAAGGTCACCTTTTGGAGCAACGAAATTCCCGTCGCGGGTCCGCGCCGCGAAGTCATCAACGAAAAAATCACGGTCGGCGGAAAGACATTCACCTTTTGCAGCGCCGCCATCGGCAATCCCCACTGCGTTGTGGTGGGGCGCGAGACTCCGTGCGCACCCGGTTTAACCCCGTCGGACGAGGCCAAGCAATTTGGCCCGCTGATCGAAACGCATTCGAATTTTCCCAACCGCACCAACGTGCAATTTCTGAAAGTTCTCGACCGCGCCAATATCCGGATTGAAATCTGGGAACGCGGCGCCGGTTACACCCTCGCCTCCGGCAGCAGCAGCAGCGCCGCCGCCGCCGTCGCGCACAAACTCGGCCTTTGCGACGGCTCCATCACCGTTCACATGCCCGGCGGCCAACTCGCCATCGAAATCGGAAAAAACTTCGACGTCTTGATGACCGGTCCCGTCACCAAAGTAGCGGAGGGAACGGTCAACGGGGAAATGTTTGCCGTCGGAGCGGGTTTATAGCCGTTCTGGGAACACCCAATCGCCACGGTTCATACGCGACGCCTAGTTCTTTTTCGCCAATCAATGAGCGGCAAAGGGCAGAAGCCGATTGAATCCCGCGTCCCCCGGATCGAGCAGCGCTATTCCAAGAAGCAAACATCCCGCGACAAATTTAGGAGAAAGGCCTTGGAGCCGATTCTGGCTTCTTGCACCCATCACTTGTCCGACCGACACGGAAATTATGCTCACTAGAAATATCAAAGTCGAAAGAGTGAGTCCGATCGCAGACGAGGTCGAGTTGACGAGGCCAAAGGCAAACGAAGGTCCGAGATTGTCAACTGCCAGCGCGGTTCCCACGAGACCGGCTTCCTTGAATTGCATCAAGACGCAAGGAGTACCCGGAATTATGCTCGTTGATGAATCGCTCGATCGCGGAATGAATTTCGCCCTGAAATAACCTACCAATGTCCAAACACCGATCATCACGAGAATCCCCCGGCCAACAATTTCTGAGTACTCGCCCAGTTCAAACCCCGCCATCTCGGATTTTGTGAATTTTGCGGCAAGAATCGCAACTTCTGTGAAGAGACCCGACAATCCCGCAATCAATAGGTTTGACTGCCAGCCAATGTTGACACCTTGCCAGCGGTACGCTGTGGCCAGGAAGAAATTGTCGACATTCAGCAATACCGAAAACAAAGTCAGAAACACGGGAACATTCATTGGAAATTCCGGATTATCAGGCAAGTCCCAGGACCAGCAGGCGACCGTCGTACGTGGGCACAAAAATCTTTCCATCGGCCGTTACTGGACGATTGAATTTGGGATGCGGGAAATTCCAATTCCAATCCTGGCTATCCCAGAGCGGCACAATTTCGCCGCTCCCGTCGGAAAACCGGGCAAGGTCCGCGGCATCGTACGCCAGCAGCCGTCCATTGGTTATTTGCATGTTTGCATCCCCGTACGGAAACATCGCCCAGACAATTCCGTTCTGCTCCCCATTGGCCGAAAGGACAATGCTCCATCCCGGCATTCCACCAAAAGGGACCGCAGCTTGAGGGGATGCAACCGCCGCACTGCAGCCGAGGTATTTGGATGATTTGTCAGCATTAAACTGCCAGGCACGGAGGTTCCCATTTTCGCCGCCACAAAAGTGCATCAGTCCGTGTGCGGCACTCGGCCACACGACTGGAGTGCCGTGCAAATGATGGGTGCGATCGGCCGAATTCCTGTTGAGCGCCATCGGATCACCAGGAGCAGGTTGGACCGAAGCGTCGAAAAAAGTGTAGAGGATCGGCGGAGTGGCCAATTTTGCGTAGTTCGCCGCTGCCTTTCCTGCCGCCAAGTCCTGCGGCTTGGGATTGCCTGGATTGTTGAGGTTAATCGTATAAAGAACCCCGTCCTTTCCCGACACTAGAGCAACCCCAAGGGTCTCGACCAGCACAACGCCACTGGCTCCCAGGTCCTGATCGCCCCAGGCTCCCTTGAGATTTTGTATCTGGGCTGCGGTCAATCCCGAATGAGCGAGGTGCTGATCGGTCCTGAAATTAGATGCTGTCGGAAGGCCCGAAAGTGGCCCTTCACCCTCATCATCACCACCGGTTCGTCCATCATCGGTCCACGGCGTCCACCATCCGGTTACGGCTAATGAAGCCTTGGCTGCTCCAACCGCCGGAGTATAACGCAATCGAACCACGCTCTCTCCAAAATCAACTTCTCCGTCAAAATCGCCGTTGCCGGTTACCACCCAGATTGCCCCGTCGCTTTGGATCGCTGGACCCGCGCCCGACATCCAAATCCCTGCACCACTCCCTTGTGCCGTTGAAGTCCAGGCCGCGGCGGCTTTCCATTTGGCTGTGTCCACCGCAATTATCCAGCCTCGGGCCGTTTTGGCCGTTTCCATAATGGTGCCAAAACTAACGAGCAACGCGCCTTCGACCATCGCCAACGCGGCGCGCTGCTTGCGTTCTTCGCTCCGAAACTTCAAGGCAGCCAGCCCGTGTCCCGGGTTGTACGTGACGCCTTCCAAGCTCAACGGCGGCTTGACCATGGCTCCTGTCGCTACGTTTAAAGCAACAACATGGTGCTCACCCGTCCGCCAATTGCCGGTTTTATCGACGCTGATCCAGGCACAGGCATAAAGGACGCCGGCGGTCCGATCGATAAATGGCGTGGACAGAATTCCCCAGTGAACATTGATTTTATGGGTGTCGATTTGGTTTTCGTTCTTATTGTTGACCGCGGAAGCGCCGGAAATCGGCTTGCCAACATTCGTTTTCCAAAGCAATGCGCCCGTGTCCGCGTCCCAGGCGTAGACGATATTCCCCATGGTAGCCTGATAGACCACGTTATGTTTCTTGCCATTGATATCCAAGCCCGACAGATACAAGGGTTGCGCTTCCAGCCGGGGATCGTCCGGCGTTTGCAGGGTCAAAAGCGTTTTAACGCCTCGCGTCTTCACCAAAGCAGGGGTCAAAATAGTTTCCGAGGTGTAGGCACCGCTTCGCGTCTGACTGACCGATCGAGTCACAATGTCACTGCTCATACTTGGCTGTTCAGAAATTTTGGGCCTGGGTAAGTCGCCATTTACTAATTGCCTCCTCAATTCCCCAAGGCGTATCGAACAAAATCTTTAAGTTGATAATCGGAGCCGGAATTCGGTTGCCACTGGGGATCCAGGTTTAAGAACGAGGACTTATCCCCCGCCAACAGCCCAAGGAAGACTTCGGCAACGATGCGGCCTCCCACCGGTCCAAGTTGAGGAGTATTGATACTGATATTCTCCTGAACCGGAATTTTTATTGATCGTTTATGCTGCATCGCCTCCGCCAAAATGTAAGTCCACAGTGGGCAATTGCCTTTAAAAACCGATGACACCGCTGTGATGTCTCCCAACGCCTGATCCGGAACATCGACGGCTTTGCCAATCAAGATTTCTTTATCCGCTAATGGCGTGAGGTTCATTGCTCTGGCTACGCTTTGACCGGAAGGCAGACCCAAACGCCAGGCCCGTACCAGGTTCCGCTCGGCGAGCGAAGGAGGCGAATCAGATACCACGGAGGGCGGCAATCCATGCAGAGGGTTAACGAGAGAAGTATCGATGCGATAGGCAAATTGCAGGCGCTTCTTGTTCTCATCCGGAGTACCGTCATACTTTCTTGTATCGAGATCAATGAACCTGCCCCAATCGATGGCCCAGGCCGAATTCATCGCCCGGAAGCCGGTCAGTCCATCTGGGAAGTTCGGTGGCACCGGGAAAATCGCAAGGAGCGTCGCATCATTGAGACGGTACCCCGGACGAATCATGGAGTGCCCGAGACGATAGGCAGCCACCGAAAATTCCACCGGCATAAAAGGATCATTCTTCCAATGGAAATACTTCAATTTTGACAGGTCATAATTCGAGCCCGTTTTTAGGTGTTTTAGAACGTCGGGATGAACAATGCGCGGAAGAAAATCGTTCATCACCACGTACTGATAATGAAATCGAACCAGCCGTTGCACGTCTTCAAAAGATAATCCGGGATTTTCCTTGAGCGCACGATTGTGAAAACGCAGGAGGAGACATTGCAATTGCGATACAATGCTATTCTCGTCGTTGCGCGGGTCTCCGATCAGTGCGCGGGCCGGGGACGCATTGTTGCGCGGAAGGTCTGTCGCACCTGGATCACCACCCTCGATTTTGTTTCCTAGCAAAAATGCCTGGCCGTCGTACATATACGGCTGATCTCCCGGCCCCCGTCCATAGACATTATCCAAATCAAAAGCAGGCGTTCGAAAATCAATGAGCGCATTCGGGTCGTTCTGTTTTTGCAGGGTGCTCGCCGGATCGAAGGTAATATCGTGATCAATAAACTGTCCGAAATACGTATAGAGAGCCGGAATCCCGCTCTCTTCGTCGTCCTGGCCGTCCTTTGGCGGATCAAAATCAGCCGACATCGCATCGCCTAACTTGTGAAGATTCGCCAAATTCTCGGTCTCACTTAAACCGAATTGGGCCGGCGAGAGGGAACGGAACATACGTCCGAACTTGCCCTGGAACGAAGCGGAATGTGGTACCGACGTCAATCCGCGAAGGATGACTCCATGTTTTGCGCTCATATTACCTGCCTGCTTGTGACTCTTGGTTTACGTCGTCCCCAGACGGGTCACCGCTCGTAATCAAAGGCAAGACCTATCCAATTTGCAGCTACGGATAGTCGCTTCTGAAATTGCGTCGGTATTTTATCCAGCCAAATATCCCACCCGGAGAATGTAGTTAAGCTTATAAATTAAATAAGGATTCTCGTCAAGAGAAAGACAGTTACGATTTCGAAGCGGGACTGCCGCAGGTTTGCTCTCGTAGTCACATCAATCGTTCACTTATCAAATCGTATTCACCACTTCCTTTCAAAGATTTCAACTCGTTTCAAATGGAATTTGTGCAAATACATGGCATCGCCAGCCAAGCGGGCCGAGTCTTTGTAGCGCAGAGTTGAACTCTGCTGTATCGCCGAGTTGTACTCGGCAAGGCGCTATCCTTGGCGACGCGTTTAAAACTCGCCAAACCAATCGAATTGCATCCCGACGACACCAACAGTGTCGCATCAATCAGCCCGGGATTGCCCGATTCCGAGAGGGCGACCCCGGGTATCAAATCAATCAACCCATCACTTTCGCGCGAAGCGCGACGAGCCAAGCGAGTATCTCCCCTCAATCGCACAGCAATTGTGCAATAAACCCGATGCTCGGCTTTCCCCTCAAAATCTCGAAAATCGAAAACATTGACACGCATGCTAAAACTGGAACGTCGAAAGGAGAGAAAAGGGCACGAATGGAAACCGGAACCAACGAAATCCGAATTCGCGGTGAGGCAGGCCACGTGAACTGCACAATTGATTATCCATTGCCAGACGTAGCGGCGCCTCGGCAGAGCGCCGCCAATTTCTCCTGGATTTTGCGCACTTCAGAGACTCCGCCTGCCAAGGGCAAAACGCAGAAAACGTATCCTGATGAACCACGGCTACACCAGCTTGGACAGAGTCGTGCCCAATCGTGCCCAGTCGCCGCCAAATAAAATTATTTTTTAAAAGGCCTCAACCATTAACAAAAACTTCCCACCGATCGTGAAAACCCTGTTCCGCCAAAAACAGCCAAGAGCCACATTTTCGCAAAATCTGGCTGGTCAAACCGCCCTTCCTCCACGATTGTATGGGCCTCTTTAGAGAGGAATATTGATGTTTACTGGAACCTATACCGCAATTGTTACGCCGTTTAAAAACGGAAAAATCGACGAAACCGCGTTCGAACGCCTGGTTAAAAATCAAATCAAGGCGGGCGTGGACGGCATTGTGCCCGTCGGCACCACGGGCGAATCGCCCACGGTCGACACCGAGGAGCACCTCCACATTATCGCGCTCGCCATCAAGTTCGCGGCCGGCAAAGTTAAAATCCTGGCCGGCACCGGCGCCAACGCCACCGCCGAGGCGATTCACCTGACGTGCGAGGCCGAAAAACTCGGCGCGGACGGCTCCTTGCAAGTCGCCCCTTATTACAACAAACCCACGCAAGAAGGTTTGTTCCAGCATTTTTGCGAAATCGCCCGCAACACGAAATTGCCGCTGGTGCTCTACAGCATCCCGGGCCGATGCGGCGTTGAAATCGGCGTGGACACCGTCAAACGCCTGGCGGCGGCCTGCAAAAACATCGTCGGCATCAAAGAAGCTGGCGGCAGTTGTGATCGCGTCAGCCAGTTGCGCGCGGCTCTGGGCTCACGCTTTGAAATTCTCAGCGGCGACGACTCGCTCACCGTACCGTTCATGTCCGTCGGCGCGCAAGGCGTCATCAGCGTCGCCTCCAACGTCATCCCGCGGGAAGTCTCGCAGATGGTTCGCGCGTTCGCTTCGGGTGACGCGAAAAAAGCGCTGCAACTTCATCAGAAATTTTACCCCGTGTTCAAGGATTTGTTCATCGAGACAAACCCCGTGCCCGTCAAAGCCGCGCTGGTCATGATGGGGCAAATCGGGGAAGAATATCGGCTGCCGCTCGTGCCCATGGCCCCAAAAAATCGCGAAACCTTGCGCGCGACCTTGAAAGCTTGCGGCGTTTTGAAATAAATCCACGTAATACGTACCACGCAAAACGCAATACGTAACAGCATGACGCTCATTATCATTACCGGATCCAAAGGTCGCATGGGCCAGGCCCTCGTTGCCTGCGCCGCGAAAATCCCGGACCTCCAAATCGTTGGTCAGGTCGACAAGGACGACGATTTGGGTTCCGTGATTGATAAGTGCGATGTGGTCGTTGACTTCAGCCTCCATAGCGCCACTCCGCAGGTGGCCGAGCAATGCGCCGCTCATCATAAAGCGTTGGTCATCGGCACCACCGGCCACTCGGAGGCGGAACAATCCCGCATCAAAGAGCAAAAGACCAAAATCCCAATTGTTTGGGCGTCAAATTATTCCACCGGCGTGAACACGCTTTTCTGGCTCACGCGCAAAGCCGCGGAAATTCTCGGGCCCGCCTTCGACTTGGAAGTCGTGGAAATGCATCACCGCATGAAAAAAGACGCGCCCAGCGGCACGGCAAAATCCCTGGCTGAAATTTTGGCGAACGTTCGCCAGCAGCAACTCGAGAAAGTCGCCCGCCATGGCCGCGTCGGGATCGTGGGCGAACGCACCGCCTCCGAAATCGGCATCCATTCCATCCGCGGTGGCGATGTCGTCGGCGATCACACGGTGATTTACGCGAACACCGGCGAACGCCTGGAATTAACCCACAAGGCCTCGAGCCGCGATACCTTCGCGAACGGTGCCCTGCGCGCCGCGCAATGGGTGGTCAAACAGAAGCCCGGCCTTTACGACATGCAAGACGTGCTGGGCTTGAAATAATTAGCCCATGGCTGCCACAGCCTACATTGCGTTGGGGTCCAATCTGGGCGACCCGCACGCAAACATCTTGCGAGCCGTGGAGCGCCTGCAGGAATTATCGGACCAGCCCCTGGCTAAATCGTCATTAATGGAAACGACCCCGGTGGATTGCCCGCCGGGTTCGCCAAACTTCGTTAACGCCATGGTCGGCCTGGTTCCCCGCCGCGGCGAAACCCCGGAATCGCTATTGGGAAAATTGCAAAAGCTGGAAAATGAATTTGGCCGCGCGCCCAAAAAAATCCTGAACGAAGCCCGCCCGCTCGACCTCGATTTAATCGTCTTTGGCAATGAGACTCGCGCGACGCCGGAATTAACCCTCCCGCATCCGCGCGCTCATTTGCGCCGGTTCGTTCTGCAGCCACTCGCGGAAATCGTCCCGGGTTTGATTTTACCCGGGCAGAGCCGGGCGGTTTCTGAGCTGCTCAGGCAATTGACATCCGCGGAAATTGTCCGAAAGTTACCGTAACAACCTGGCTTTCAATGAATTTGCCGCCGATAATTTTGGCCTCTGCCTCGCCGCGCCGTTCGGAGTTGCTGCGCCAGATCGGAATCCAGTTCAGCGTCGTCACCAGCGACGTCCCCGAGATTCACGACGGCGAATTGACCGCCCGCGAAATTGCGCAGGTCAACGCCTACCGCAAAGCGCGAACCGTCGCCAAGAAACATCCCGATGCCCTCGTGCTCGGCGCGGACACTTTGGTATATCTCGAAACACTGCTGCTCGGAAAACCCGGCAGCTTGGAGCATGCCTATCAGATGCTGGAACAACTTCAGGGTCGCACTCACGAAGTGGTCACCGCTGTTTGCCTGCTTAATTTGCGAAACCATCGCCAACGGATTTTCACCGAAGTCACCAACGTCACTTTTCGCCCGCTCGACGCCGTAAGCATCCGGCGTTATCTCGCGAAGGTGAATCCGCTGGATAAAGCCGGCGCCTACGCCATCCAGGAGGAAGGCGATTTGATCGTCGAAAAAATCGCTGGCTCCTACACCAACGTGGTCGGTCTTCCGGTGGAGCGTCTGCAAACCGAATTGCAGGCATGGTGGCGCTAATCCGGCGACCAACCAAAAAATGTCGATTAAAGGACAAGAATGGTGCAGCCTTGCACCGGCATGTCGATATCTTCATAACAACAATAATGACAACCAACGCCAACGCGATTGCCTTGAAAGCCCATGAGTTCAACCACGCTTAAACCGGGCAAAAAGACACAATCGCTCGCCGTCATGCCGGCGGAGACCGCCCCGGCGCCCCTGACCTTTCGCCAGCGGTTCTTGAATGCCTGCCATTGTGGGAAAGTGGACCGTCCGCCGGTGTGGTTGATGCGCCAGGCGGGCCGCGCCCTTCCGGAGTATCGCAAGCTGAAGGAGAAATACACGTTCCTCGAATTGGTCCAAAATCCCGAGTTGGCCACGGAAGTCACCCTGCAACCAATTCGACGTTTCGGTTTTGACGCCGCCATTCTTTTCAGTGACATCCTGGTCATTCCCGAAGCCATGGGGCAGACCTATCGCTTTCGTGAAACCGGAGGGATTGAGATGGATTTCGCGGTTCGCACGAAAGCCGATGTCGACCGCCTCTCGGTCGATCAAGTTCTCCAACGGCTCCAATACGTGGACCAGGCCTTGCGATTAATTCGCAAAGAGGTCGGCAGCCAACGCGCGCTGATTGGATTCTCCGGCTCACCCTGGACGCTGGCCACGTTCATGATGGAAGGCGGCAGCGCGGAAAAATACACGCGCGCGCTGGCCTTGTTCCGCGAGGACCCCAGGACGTTTCGGGCATTGGCGAAGAAACTGACCGAAGCCATTACCGCGTATTTGGGGATGCAAATCACGGCCGGCGTGGATGCCGTTCAAATCTTTGATAGCCATGGCGGGCATCTTTTGGCGAGTGAATTCCAGGCCGCTTCCGGCCAGTGGATGAAACAAATCATAGCCGGGCTCGGGGGCAAAGTTCCAGTCATCGCGTTTTCGCTGGGCACGCACGAAAACTGGAAAGATCTCGTCGCCACCCGCGCCAATGTCCTGGGAATCGACTGGCAATTTCCGCTGCGCGAAGCCCAAAAACTCGTGCCGCCGACCATGGCTTTGCAGGGCAATCTGCCTCCCGCGATTTTGGTCGATGCCGACCCCGAAACAGTGGTGAAAGAAACCAAACGCGTGCTGGTTGAGATGCTGGGCCGCCCGGGGCATATTTTTAATCTCGGCCACGGCTTGCTGCCCGGGGCAAAACTGGAGAATATTGAAGCGTTGGTTAACACAGTCCAAAATTTCCATGAGCACGCTTAAAGTTGACCTGGATCTGGTGCAGAAATACAACGTGGCCGGCCCGCGCTACACGTCGTATCCGCCGGCGACGAAATTCACCGAGGCGCTCACCTGGCCGGATTTGGCTGAAAAAATCTTGGAGAACAATAAATCCGATCGCGATCTGTCGCTGTATTTTCACATTCCCTTTTGCGAAACCCTTTGTTGGTTCTGCGGCTGCACCACGGTGATCACCCTGAACCATTCGCAGGGCCAGAACTATATCAACTATCTCGAAAAAGAGGTCGCGCAAATGGCGACGTTGATCAATCTCCGCCGCAAAGCCGTCCAACTGCATTTCGGCGGCGGCTCGCCCACCTTCCTTTCGCCGGATGAAATCCGGCAGCTCGGCGCCATCATCCATAAATATTTCAAGTTCTCGAGCGATATCGAGGCGGGCGTCGAGATTGATCCGCGCCGCCTGACCCGGGAACACGTGGTGGCTTTGCGCGAAGTGGGATTTAACCGCGCCTCGCTGGGCGTCCAGGACTTTGATCCCACCGTGCAACAAGCGGTGCATCGCATCCAGCCGCGCGAGATGACGCAGCAAACGATTGACTGGCTGCGCGAAATGGGATTTGCCTCCATCAACCTGGATCTTATCTACGGCCTGCCGCACCAGACCGTCAGGTCTTTCAACCACACGCTCGATATTGTCCTGGCCATGCAGCCGGATCGGCTGGCGGTCTTCAGTTACGCGCATGTGCCGTGGGTGAAACCGGCGCAAAAGATCCTTGAACAAAGAATCCTTCCACCGCCGGAAACCAAACTCCAGTTGCTCAAGAATGTTATCGAACGGCTCACGGAAAACGACCGTTACACTTATATCGGCATGGATCATTTCGCCAGCGCGAAGGACGAATTGGTGCTGGCGCAGCGCAATAAAACGTTGCAGCGGAATTTCCAGGGTTACAGCACGCGCGCCAACGCGGATATTTACGCGTTCGGCATGTCGGCAATTTCCCAGATTCCCGATGCGTATTGGCAGAACGAAAAGGATTTGCTCAAGTATTATGCCGCTCTCGACGCCGGAAAAGTTCCGCTCAGTCGCGGCTACCTGGTGACGGACGAGGATAAGGTCCGGCGCGACACCATTATGCGCGTCATGTGTGATCTCGGCCTCAATTACGCGGCGATGTCCCAGCGGCTCGGCATCGACTTCGCTTCGCATTTCGAACGCGAAATCGAATCGCTCGCCGGCTTCGAAGCGGACGGTTTGGTGCGGCGCTCGCCAACTGGCCTGGAAGTCACCGACACGGGTCGGCTGTTCATTCGCAATATCGCCATGTGCTTCGATAACACGCTCGCATCCGCCGGCGAGCGAAAACATTCCAGAACGATTTGAAATCCGTCGCAATCATCGGCGCTGGCATCACCGGGTTGACGGCTGCCTTTTATCTCCGGCGCAACGGCATTCCGGTCACTGTCTATGAAGCGAGTGGCCGCGTCGGCGGGGTCATTCAATCACTTTCCAAGGATGGCTACCTCGCCGAATTCGGCCCCAACACGCTTCTCGAAACATCACCCAAAATTTCCCAACTCGTTCGCGATGCCGGGCTGCCATCACGCCGATTAGATCCCGACCCGAAGGCCGAGGCGCGCTTCGTCGTGCGTTACAAACGTCCCATCGCGATGCCCGCGAAGCCCCTTGGCTTTTTCACCACCGATCTGTTCACGTTGAAAGCGAAGTTTGCGGTCGTGCGGGAACCTTTCATCAAACCGCGGCGGGATGGCGTGGAGGAAAGCATCGCTCAATTTGTCGTGCGCCGGTTCAACCAGGAATTTCTGGATCACGCCATTGACGCGCTCGTAGCCGGGATTTACGCGGGGGATCCCTACAAGCTTTCTGTCACGCACGCGTTTCCGAAATTGAAGGCGCTCGAGGACAATTACGGCTCGATGATCAAGGGTCAGCTTTTTGGCGGACGCGAGCGTAAAAAGCGCGGTGAAGTCGCCAAAGACCGCGCGCCAAAATTCTCGTTCGACAATGGATTACAGGTTTTGCCGGACGCTTTGGCTGAACAGTTGGGCGACGCTGTGCACCTGAACACGGCTGTTTCCAAACTCAGGCAGACTAGCGATGGGTGGACGCTCACGTTTAACGCGGTTGGCCGGGAACTCGAGGCCGATCACAGCGCCGTCATTTACGCCGGGACCGCCTTCAAACTGGCTCAGTTGAAAATCGAGTCCAGCCGGCCGGTTGACCTTTCGGCCCTTTCCGAAGTGCGTTATCCGCCAGTCGCCAGCGTGGTGCTCGGATTCCGCCGTGAAGATGTTACCCATCCCTGCGAAGGTTTCGGCATGTTGATACCGCGGGTCGAGGGTTTCAAAATCCTCGGCACGATCTTCTCCTCCTCGCTATTTCCGAATCGCGCGCCGGCGGGACATCACACCCTGACGAGCTACGTCGGAGGCGAACGTTACCCCGAACTGGCTTCGCTCCCGCTGGAGAAACTTTACGATCTGGTCGTCGAGGATTTACGAATACTTTTGGGCGTCAAAGGAAAGCCCACCTTCCAGCACAGCGTGTTTTATCCGCGCGCAATACCCCAATATAATGTCGGTTACGGACGTTATCGCGCGCTAATGACGGAAACCGAAAGCAAAGCCGCAGGATTGTTTCTCGCCGGTCACTATCGCGACGGGGTCTCCTTGAGCGACTCGATCGTATCGGGCTGCAACGTGGTCGAACGCGTCGAAAAATTTGTGCGCGCGAGCGCATCCCATCTCGAACCTATTTCAAAATGAGCAAAGGCGTATTGCTGGTTAATCTCGGTTCCCCTGACTCGCCGTCCGTCCCGGACGTGCGTCGGTATCTCAACGAATTCCTGATGGACAGCCGCGTCATTGACGTGGCCTGGCCCATCCGCCGCTTCGTCGTAGGCATGGTCCTGATCAATCGCCCGAAAGAATCAGCGCACGCTTACGAAAAAGTGTGGCTGAAAGAAGGATCACCCCTGGTGGTGATCAGCAAAAACGTCCTGAAGAAACTTCAGCCGCGCGTGAAAATGCCGATCGAACTGGCGATGCGTTACCAGAATCCCTCGATTGATCAAGCCATGCGCAAATTGGTGGGGCAGGGGGTGGATGACCTGTTGCTGATTCCGCTGTTTCCGCATTATGCAATGTCCAGTTTCGAAACTGCCGTTGAGCGCGTCAAAGAAGTTGCGGCCAAAATGTCACCGGGCATGCGGATCACCGTCCAGCCGCCATTTTACAAGGACCCCGATTACATTACGGCGCTAATTTCCAGCGCCGAAGACTATTTGAGTAAGGGCTATGACTATCTGCTGTTCAGCTACCACGGTTTGCCCGAGCGGCAGATTAAGAAGTCCGACCCTACCGGCACTCACTGTTTGCTTAAAGAGAATTGCTGCGAAGTGGCGAGCCCGGCGCACGCCACCTGTTACCGGGCGCAATGTTACCAGACGACCAAGGCGTTCGTCGAAAACGCCGGCGTGCCGCGGGAGAAATACTCGGTTTCATTTCAATCCCGGCTCGGAAAAGATCCCTGGCTTAAGCCCTACACGGATTTTGAACTGGAACGCCTGGCGAAACAAGGCGTGAAGAAATTACTCGTGATTTGCCCTGCCTTTGTTTCGGATTGCCTGGAGACCATCGAGGAAATCGGCATGCGGGGGTGTGACACTTTTTTGGAAGCCGGCGGCAAAGAGCTGACGCGCATACCCTGCCTGAATGAACACCCGCTCTGGATTGACGCCTTGGCTGGAATGATTACGCGATTTCAGGAAAGCGGAAAACAGGCCCGGCCGACAACGGCTAAGGGCTGAAAGCGGATTGAATCGAGAAACGAACCGGTGAAATTCTCTCTCGTTGGAGTCAGCGACGAACGGATTGAAGTGCGGGGACGGGTTCGACGAGAATCAGTTTGGCCAACTGTTCGCTGATGGCGAGGCGGGCATTGCAAACCTGGCAGATAAAATTGTTTTGGCTGGTGACCAGCCGGATGATCTGGTCTTCGCAAAAGCCGATTTCGCGCAGGCGATTTTGAACCTCCGGAGCCGCACACAGCTGTTTGATTCGGACCGCCACGCCCGCCTTGACGCGGCTCAGAGGACAAACTTCACAGCCAGCTTCCCGCGTCAGACCAGTGGTTGCCGTATTGATGTTCACGGCAAAAGCTTCGCCCAACCGCGAAGCCTCGACTAACCACCTTTTGTCATTCAAACGTCATTTATTGCAATGAATTTGGGGACGGCACCTAGCGCAGCACCTGCGCTGTTAATCTTTTATGGATATCCGCGCCAGAACAATTTAGTCACCAGTCGCATATTGTCTTTGGGACGGCAATAGAGGGTTGGATTTACTTCCGACGTAGGAGCAAGACTTTCTAAACCTTAAAGCCATATTGCCGATAGCTGTTCCAGAGCCACGCAGCGGGCGCCGGGCAGATTATTTGACGGTCAAATCGGTTTCCGCACGGGGCGCTTCAGAATCCAAATACTTTGTGAAACTCGCAACTCGGATCATGTTGGCGGTGGCAATCACCGTGGCGGTGGCAACTCTTTTCAGCATCGGCATCGTTTACCACGTTTCCAGCAAGAATCGTGTGAACGAATTGCGCAGCAAAATGAGTTCGATCATCGCCCAATCAGAACAGATGGCGGAGAACATGGATGGCATGCATCGCAGCCATGTGTTCGATACGGCCGGGCTGATCGCCGCCGCCAAGGCGCAGGCCAACGGGCGGCCGGTCAGGGAAATCTATCGCGAGACCGATCTTTACCGGACCATTCCGATTGTCGCGGCCTGGAAATCGGTTGAAATCTCGGCTGCGAAGAATGGATTCACTTTTTCATCACCGTCCCGCCCGGGTATCAAAGCGCGGAATTCCAAAAACGACAATGGCGCCGATTTTGCCGCCGCCTTTGACAGCTTTTCCAAGGGCGCTGCGGAGTATTTCCTCTACGACAAGTCGCACGATCAATTGGTTCTCGCGCGTCCGGTGCACCTGCAGGAAAGCTGTCTGAGCTGTCACGGTGATCCCGCGTTGAGTCCCTCTCATGACGGCATGGATGCCGTGGGGTTTCCGATGGAAAATCTGAAAGCGGGTGACCTTAAAGGAGCGTTTGTGCTGAAAGCTTCAATGGGGCACGACCCTGTGGTGATTGCTACCATGAAGACCATGGCGGGAGGCGGAGTGATTGTGTTGGTTGTCGTGATGATTGTTTTTTACTTCTTTAACGAACGTTCGATCGTGAAGCCACTGGCCGCAACAATTCGGCGACTCGAAGAAGTCAGCAGCCAGACCTCGAAGGCGGTGGATGGAATTTCCGCCGGCAGCCACGGATTGGCCGAAGGCGCCAGCGAACAAGCCGCCGCGTTGGAAGAAACCAGCGCATCCCTGGAGGAAATGTCCAGCATGACCATCGGCAACACCGACAGCGCCACCAAGATGAACGAACTTGCCCGGCAAACGCGCGACGCCGCCGACCGGGGGGCGAATGACATGACGGCAATGTCCACCGCGATGAACGCCATCAAAGCGTCCAGTGACGACATTGCCAAAATTATTCGGACAATTGATGAGATTGCATTCCAGACAAACATTCTCGCCTTGAACGCGGCGGTGGAAGCGGCGCGGGCAGGCGAAGCCGGCATGGGTTTTGCGGTGGTGGCGGACGAAGTGCGCAATCTGGCGCAGCGGAGCGCCCAGGCGGCCAAGGAAACCGCCGGCAAAATCGAAGGGGCCATCACGCGCACAAACCAGGGGGTTGAGTTAAGCGCCAAGGTTTCAGAGGTGCTCCATGATATTGTTGGCAAGGTGCGCCGCGTGGACGAACTGGCGGCGCAGGTGGCCAGCGCATCCAAGGAGCAAAGCCAGGGCATTTCACAACTCAACTCCGCCGTCAGCCAGATGGACAAAGTAACCCAGTCTAACGCGGCAAGCGCGGAGGAAAGCGCCAGCGCAGCTCAGGAATTAAACGGCCAGGTCAAGACGATGAATGGGGCGGTTGAGGAACTGCTGGGGTTAGTGGGCGGTAAAGGAAGCGACGGAGTTGCCCCCTCGCCAATAAAAAACGTTCGCGCCATCACACCCGGTCAAAAGCGAGCGACTCATCTCAACGGGAACGGCCATTCCCCGGCCAAATCGGCAGCCACGTCCGGCGCGACAAACCGAAATCCAATTCCCATGGATGGCGATTTCAAGGACTTTTAACTTGGTGATCGCAATCAGCTTTGGGGAAAGCTTCGGCGTACGTGGAAGCTTTGCTAATCACGCTTCGAAGCAGGAACGGTGTTTGCCGCAATTTTCAGCGCTCACCTGGCGGTCGTCGGGCCCCACTTCGGACATGGTGCGATTGCACCAGCAGTGGCCGATGTTCCCGAGTTCGTCGCCTTTGGCGGAAAACACCTCGTCCTGTTGGGCGGGAATGTACATTTTCTTCGTCCGAAGGTTTTTGCAGAAATTTGGGTTCATGGCGGGAAGTGTGGTGATTGGTTAAATGGTTAAATTAGTGATTGGTCGAAACCCATTTGACCTATTTAACAATTTACTCATTTAACTTGTTTAACTTAGGCGGTGATCTGCGCCAGCGTGCGTCGCACCAGCGCCCGGACAATCGGCACTTTGTAACCGTTGTGTGCCTGCACGTGCGCCTTTTCCAGCAGGATATCCGCGGCTTTGGCGGCGGTCGCGTCATCCACGGTTTTGCCTTCGAGAAAATCATTCGCGGCCTGCGCCTGGTAGGGCACGTTGGAGACTGCACCGAGAAATATTTTCACGTCACTCAGTTTCTTGCCATCGACTTTTGCCGCCGCGGCGCAACTGACCAGGGCCCAGTCGAAAACCGCTTTTTCGCTCATTTGAAGGTAAGCGCTCCGACGCTGTTGCGCCGGGACTTCCACGCGCACGACCAAATCGCCTTGCTGCAGCGAATTATGAGCCGTCGGTTCATCCCAGGCTTTTTGGTACAATTCCGGAATGCTCATCGGCGTTTCTTTGCCGTCGCGCAGCACTACCACCGTCGCCCCGAGCGCGCCGAAGACGATCGCGAGGTTCGACGGTATCGGACTGATGCACGTGTTGCCGGTGAACAGGCTGTGATACTTGCTTTCGCCATGGCGCGCGTAGCACATTTCGCCGCCTTTTTTCAGGCAGAGCACGTCTCGCTGGCGGAAATACCAGCAGCGGGAATGTTGCGCAAGATTGCCGCCTACCGTAGCCACGTTGCGAATCTGGCGCGAGCCAACTTCCGCTGCGGCTTGTTGCAAGCCCGGAAATGCTTTGGCGATCTCCTGGTGATCTTCAATTTCCGCCACCGTCGTGAGCGCCCCGATGGTCCAACTTTTCGCGCCGGACTGGATTTTGTCCATCCCGGGCAGTGACTTGATGTTCACGAGCCGTTTGGGATCGACCAGGTATTCCTTCATCAACGCGAGCAGATCGTTGCCGCCGGCGAGATAAGCGCCGTCGGCGCCGAGCAATTCGCGGGCGGAGGCGGGAGAAAGTGCGGTGGCGTATTCGAATGCTTTCATGCGATGGAAAGTTTGTCTTTGCCCAAGGCCGCCAGCACTCGCTGGGGCGTGATCGGCAGGCTGTTGACCCGGACGCCAAGGGCGTTGGCGACGGCGTTGGCGATGGCTGCGGCGGTGGGAATCGTGGAGGGTTCACCGATGCCGATGACGCCGCGCTCCGGCATATCGAAAAAGATAACTTCAATTTCCGGCACATCGCCAAGCCCCGTGATTTTATAAGTCTCGAAATTCGGATTCAGCATGACTCCAGAGTTTTTATCCATGACGCGTTCTTCATAGAGGGCGTAGCCCATGCCCATGATAACGCCGCCGTTCAATTGGCTTTCGCAGGTCAGGCGGTTCAAGATCAGCCCGCCATCCTGCACGACCAGGACCTTTTTCACTTTCACAAAGCCTGTCTCGGTGTCGACTTCCACTTCGGCGAATTGCACTCCGCCGGTATTGGTGCTCGACAACCCGCGCTCCCATTGGCCTTGCGTCAAGAGCGGGTTCACCCCGAGTTTTTTGCAGGCGGCCATCCAATTGTCGCCGCGCGTGTCGGCCACGCCGGTTTGGTCCTGTAACGCTTTCAACGCCTTCGTGCAGGTATCAAGAATCGCCGGCGAAACCGAGGGTGAAGTGCTGCTGCCGCCGCTGCCGCCGGACGGCGGAAAACGAGTATCACCGATGCGCACAGAAATCTGCTCCGGCTTGAGCCCGAATATTTCCGCGGCAATCAGCGCGAGATAAGTTTTGGTGCCCGTGCCCAGGTCCTGCGTTCCGCAGCGGATTTCCACGCTGCCATCCGGGTGAATCTCGGCTTCGGCCTTGGTGCCGCCCCCGCCGCCGCCCCAGGCCGAGCCGGCGCAGCCGATGCCGGTTTTGACAATTCCGGGTGAGCTGCCCGGCTTCTTATATTTTTCTTTCCAACCAAATTTTTCCGCGCCCAATTTGTATTCTTTCTGGCGAATTTCCCAACCGGGAGTTGCGGTGTCGTTTTTGAGGCGGAACTCGACGGGGTCGAGGTTCATCTTCACCGCGAGTTCGTCCATGATCGATTCCATGCCGAACGAGGCGGGCGGGCACGACGGCGCACGGAACGCGCGGGCGGACCCGGCATTTATGTTCACTCCGGCTTGTTTCACACGCGTATTCGGCACTCGATAGATGTATGGCGCGCGCAGGATGAGGCCCGAGCCGCCGCCTTCGCTGGCGCCGCTGGCGCCGACGCCGGCGGTGCCGTAATTATCATATTCAAAGGCGTGCAGCGTGCCGTCCTCTTTGGCGCCGAGTTTGATCTTTTGAAAACTCGACGGACGGTTGCCGGCGGCGAGCGCCTGGTCAAAACGGGTTAACATTATCCGGACCGGCGCCTTGGCGGCTTTGGATAGAATCGCGGCGAGAGAACCTTCCACTCCCTGGCCAAATTTTGCGCCAAACCCGCCGCCCATGAATTCGGAAATCACGCGCACCTGGCTGGTGGGGACTTTGAGATTGGTCGAAAGCCCTTCCTGAACGCTCGTGATGCCCTGGGTCGACGCCCAGCAAGTGATGCCTTCGTCCGTCCAGGACACCGTGTTGCCGTGCGTTTCCAGCGGGTTATGAATCTGGACGGCGGTCGTGAATAACCCTTCGACCACGGCGGCGCATTCACCGAACGCTTTGTCGACCTCACCGGTTTCTCTCACGTTCGCCTTGGCGAGATTTGGCGCATCGGCCCAGACGCGAGGCGCATCATCCGCTTTGGCGTCCTCTTCGCGGACAACATAGGGCAACTCCGTGGCTTCGACCTCGATGACCCTCAATGCATCCAGGCAGGCTTGCTTTGAGGTTCCCGCCACGCCCGCTATCTCATCTCCATAATAGCGCATGGTGACGTCGCTGCCGTTCTTCTGGCGTTCCTCAACCGCAGGCGCGAGCGCCACGGCTTTGATGCCAGGAATCTTCAGGGCCGGATCCAAATTTATTTTGGTGATCTTCGCCGCGGCCCATTTCGAGCGCAGAACCATTCCGTAAAGCCAGCCGTCCGGTTGGACGTCGGATGGATATTTCGCCGCACCCGTCACTTTAAGCGGTCCATCAATGCGGGTATGATGCGAACTGATGTAGGTCGGTTTTTCAGGCCACGTCGCCATAGGCAATCACCTCGGTTTTTGAAATTTTAGTAACACCCGCCGCTTTCAGCGCAGCTTGCAGGATGCGGGGATACGTTCCGCAACGGCACAAATTTCCCGAGCAGGCGTGCCGCACGTCGGCCTCCGTTGGTTTTGGATTTTTTCTCAATAACGACGTCACGCTCATCACGAAACCGGGCGTGCAGTAACCGCACATCAGCGCATCCTGCTCCACAAATGCGGCTTGCACCGCGGTCAATTTGCCGGGCTCGCCCAGGCCTTCCACGGTGGTGACTTTTTTGCCCTGCGCTTCAATGGCCAGGAGAGAGCAGGCATAGACCAGCTTATCATCCAGGAAAACCGAGCACGCGCCGCAGGTCGCGCGATCGCAGACTTCCTTCGCGCCCGTCAGCGGCGTCATGTTTCGCAACGCTTCCAGCAGCGTCACGCGCGGTTGGACTTGAAGTTTGATCGGCTTGCCGTTGACCTGAAGCGTTATGGGCACCGCCTCCGGCCCGACGATTTTTTCCTGGTTGGCTTTTTCGAGCTCGGCAGCGACGGCTTCGACTTGCGCGGTGGCGGCGACGGCTGCGGAGGTGCCAAAAGCTTTAAGAAATGACCGGCGCGAAACAGAAAAGCCGTCTTTTGAACTAGGCTCACTCATAGCGTTCGAGATTCGGTGTAACTGGCTTTGACGGTACGCGCGGGAAAGTGGTTACAATCAAGCCGTGCGTGGGTCGTGGGACAACCGTAAATCGCGGCGGCGAATTTGCAAGAGATTTCCATCGCG
>Ga0265338_10002231_pt1 | contig 29526 bp, 53 predicted proteins | sample 42126metaG_FD_193579 | JGI IMG/M metagenome (GOLD analysis project Ga0265338, IMG submission 193579) | Rhizosphere microbial communities from Carex aquatilis grown in University of Washington, Seatle, WA, United States - 4-21-26 metaG | ecosystem: Host-associated > Plants > Roots > Rhizosphere...
TAGACCCCCAGGAGAGCCAGCACCCCCTCCTGAACCTGCGGTAGCGGTAGCAGTTCCTGAACCAAAGTTATTCGCAGCCACACCACCACTCGGTCCACTCCCCGAACCAGAAGAAAGTCCAAAAACGGCAAATGTCCCAGAGGATTCGGTATCGAACAAGTTATAAGCCGCCGTAAAGATTCTTGGGATATTAAAGACTGTTCCCGTCTGACTCCCTCCTGACCTACCTGGTTGTCCCGTGTCCGAACTAGCAGCGACATTTCCTGCCCCCGAAGCTCCTGATGCCGTGCCTAATGACCCAATAGACTTTGCCATACTCGTTCCCGTTACGCCTACCGTTCCATTTGCAGAACCACCATTTGTTTCTGTAACCCCAGTTGCCCCAGTCTGTCCAACCACAGTACCCACAAGAGAACCAGAAGCCACCGCTGCGCCCCCCGTAGCACCTGAAGCGTTATTTCCATTATTCGCAATCGTCCCATTATTCGTAAGAGTCCCAGAAACAAAGATACGGAATGAGGCGGTGTTCAAGGTTACTCCACCGTTAACCGTGAGATTCGCATAGAACATATCCCTCGTAAGAGAGGTATTTCCAGAGATAGTTACGTTCCCGTCAGAGCCATCTCCAAATCCAACCGCACCGCCAGAAGAAGCGGAGATGGTCACATCTCCCGTACCGCCAGAAATAGATATATTCGATCCCGCAACTATCGAGGTAACACCCGAATTAGTGATAGTAACCGCTCCCGTTGCTCCTGAGACTCCAATTCCTGTTCCTGCGACGTTCGAAGTGACTCCCGTATTGGAAACCACCACCGCACCCGTCGTAGGAGTCACGTTGATTCCCGAACCCGTACCTGAAACCGAAGATACCGTAGATAGACCCGTTATGGTTACCGCACCTGTCCCAGCGGTAGGACTGATGGAAATATTAGGACCCGCTACGATATTAGAAACTCCCGCAGTAGTACTTGAAAGCGGAAGAGTCGGGGAGTCAATACCGTTATGCTGATGGTACGGAACTTGTGGAACACTAAACTGACTTTGGTTGGCAGCATTTTCGATAGCATTATCTATATAATTTTTAGTATCACTGTCAATCATTGTTGTGCGAAGGGTTGTCCTTGGATTTGGGTTTTAATCGTATCTCCAATGACTCTGATTTGAACAAGTCGGTTATAGGATGGATTTGACGCGATACCAGTAAGCACCGCTTGGACAATAAGCCACTGTTGATTTTCAACTTTAGATGGTAGATTCCCTGATATGGTAACCGTAGCCCCTGGGTTCGGGATGGTAGTGCCATGCGTTCCCGCCGTTCCATTTACTGTTCCTATCAACGTCATGTTCCCAGTCGTATAATCCGCCAAAGAATATCCTGCGTATAAAGCGATAGATTCTCCCGTGAGAAGCGGCATTGAGGTCTTAACTTCAAATTGATAAGGAACCATTGATTTCAAAAACGTCCCCGTAGGGATGAGATCTGAAGCAATTACCGACTGTCCTCCCGTGTAGGGAGTGGAAACCGTAGAGTCAATCCCATAGGTCGAAGCACCACTGTTCCACCCGATGTACAATCCCGACCCTGGAGGAGTAGAAACAGTCGAGGAACTCAATGGTTGGAAAATAGGAATCAAAGCCGTCGCATAGCCAGCATACGTCCCGTAAGAAAGTTGATTCACTAACCTCATGGCATTGGTGTCTAAATCGATCGCCCACACCCCTCCGTAAGCGGTAATTGGAGAATCTCCGTTTGTAAATGCTTGTGCCGAGAAATACATCTGATTCTTTGTCGAAGCAACCCCTCCCCATGCGAAATACGGCTCTACCGTGCCTGAGATGTGGTCGGGAATCTTCATCCATAGTTGAGCCTGAGAGCCGTTGGTAATAAAAATCCTTCCTCGGTTTCCAACGAAGATATAAGTATTCGTATTCACCGTCACCATTTTTTGGATATAATTCTCAGCCAAAAGAATAGGATAGGTAAACGAAGTCGAAGTCCTGTCCCAGGGATAGATAGCGTTTCTCTGACCTCCAACGAGAAGATTTACTCCTAATTCCGCAAGGCAGTTCGTGTTATCCTGTACGGGGATTTGTAGAGCCTTCTTGGCAAACGTATAGGTAGCAAGTGTCGCGGGATTAAATACCTGTCCCGGTTTCTCAAAAAACGACCCCAAGAAGTTTGAATCGCAATAATAAAATACATTGTCCTGACCGACTAGGGTAGCGTGAGGATTGTTTATACCAAACGGAGTATTTAAGTAGTTAGAACTGTTGTTTGAGGTCGCATCAGCGGGATTCCACCCGTAAACCCACGCAACGGTAGCGACAGGAGTATAGTCTATCCCTCCATTCCTAAAGACAAAAATATATCCCGTGGGCGAAGAACCAGATGATTCATAATATCCTATTCCATTTCCGTTAGCATTTCCTCCTTGAGAAAAGGGATCAAGATTATTTCCCGTATAGACCCAATATCCATTTGCTGTCGTTCTATAATTTGTCCATACCTGTCCCACTCCATCCACACACCAATAGGTATTACCCGCAGTCGCATAGGCAAAATAGGTCGGACCATTCGGTGAAGCAACAGAAACTCCGGGACTTCCCACGGAATAGGAGAAGAAGCTTCCCGTTCCCGTCCCCCCAAGGGTAACAACAGTAGAAAGAGCGAAGTCAGAATATATTTTAAATGTTGCCCCACTTAAATTACCAAGCCAATAAGTTTGATTCGGAGTAATTCCCGATGGCAAAGATGCACCCGTGAAATACAACGCCATACCTGGGTCTAGCCCCGTACCACTCGATACGGTAATGACATTCCCTGAAGCCGACAAAACCGACCCCGTGATAGCGGTAGCAGATGCTAATTTCGTTGAAAAATTAATCGAAGCCTCACCGGGAACGGAGATAATGTTGATGTTTTTAAGGTCGGTCAATCCGTCGTAAGGAGAACTAGCAATACCCTTATCAAATCCTCCGATAATAAGGTCTCCGTTTGTTGGGTCAATACTATAAGCCATTAGGATGTTGCGTACATTAAAATTACCGCGCACCCCGACGGGATGCCCGCGTTTAAAACATAAGACCCTCCCACGATTGAATAATCAGTTGAAGGCATCTGTATCGAACCATTTACCGACATATAAATATCAAAGGAAACCGTCCCCGATGGGATGAATGTTGTCTGGTTGTTTGTTGAAGAAAATGTATCTTTCTGAAAGAAAGTTGAAATTCCCGCCATCTCGGTAAGTATCCGATGGGTCGTAGGGTCGGCGTAGACAAGCACCGGAGACTTTCCGTCTACCGAAGAAGTAGCAAGTAGGGTAGTTACGAAGTTCTTATCCCGTTGTGCGTTGTCTGCCATTAAAGCGTGGTTGAATCAGTTAATATATTACCCGATGAATCTGCGTAAATCGCAACGGGGGTTAACCCGTCAAGATAGGAAACCGCCAATAAGGTTGAAATATCGTTTTGGTCTTTGAGTGCGTTCGACGGACCTCTATTTGTTCCTGTTGTTCCATCGCTCATCATCAATGAATGAGTAACAGGATTGGCAAGGATGTTGATAATGGTCTTCCCGTCGGCGTTCAAGACGCAGGTTAACGTGCTAACGAAGTTCTTATCTTTATTACTTACCATCTCGTAGTTTTTTTAATCTTGCTAATGCCCTTTCGAGCGTAGCCCGTTGATCCGCTAACTGTATCTTCTCGGTTGAGTTCTGTTTGGAAATGACACCGTTTTCTATTTCTTGTTCTTCTACGGCTTCTTCCCTCGCAATGAGGGCGGATTTCCGTAAAAACAACTCCTCATCAACCTCTTTCTTCCTCTGGAGAGACCGTTCCTCGATGGATTTTGACGAATGGAGACGATTTTGAGCCTCGATTTGTTTGGTTTCGGATGATTTCAGGTTTCGAAGAGCGGTTTGTTGGTCTGCCCTTGCTCTCTTTAACGCATCTTCCATCTTTTTCTTCGACTCAAGCAGGTCTATCTCGTACAGGGAGAGTTTTTCTTGATATTCGTCGAGATATTTCTCCTTTTCCCCCAAGGATTGTTTCAGTTTCTCCAGATTCTGCCGTTCTTTTCTCGTAAGCGGGCTTTCTTTCGATAATTCCTGACGCAGATAGACCAATTCTATCTTTATCTCGTCCCTTTTCCCAGAAAGTTCATTTATCTCTTCGCCTATTGAGGAAAGGGATTCTCTGCGCCATTTTTCGAGAGCTTGTTCTTCGTTTACTTTCAACTCTCTTAATTTATCGACGTACCCGCTTATCTTTTTGCCTTGGTCAATTTCCCTCGATTGCTCGATTGCCCTCCCCTTGGCTATTTCAGATTTTTCGAGCAATTTCATGGTTGTTCAAATGACTTTGCGAGGTCGGTCATGCTGGCGTTCTTTCTTACGGGCTTGGTGTTAATCTTGCCCTCGTCGTCTCTGCTTAGGCGATCTTCGATGTTAACTTTATTGACCGCCGTTACCGAGACCTTGCCCTCCGGCAATGGCTCAAGACAACGCTGAATGTATGGCGTAAGCTCATTTAGTGAATAAGAAGCCGCACCACTCATGCCATATCCTCTTGGAGAACCGTCTACGTTCCTCTCTCTTTTTAGAAAGTCCTTATAAACCTGAGACTTTCCGAACTCACGCTCCGCTAGGTCTTTTGCGAACTTCTTGCGAATGTTCTGAATCTCTATCGGGGTCGCATCGAGCATGATTATCGGAGAAGTAGTCTGTGCGGGAAAAGCATATTCCTTGCTGTTCCACTTGCCGATAAAATCCTCATCCGTCCAATTCGTGAACCGAAACGTCCCGTCAAAATCCTCTGGGAGAACTTTCTCCACCGCCATGATATTGTTTTCCATTTCCTTATACAGGATTAATTAATTTCCCTTTACAGGGCTTATGGGGATTGACCGATAATCAACCCCCCAACCGAACGACTAGAGGTTAAGGTAGATAAGGTTCGCCGCAGCCGATGAAGCCGCAACTGCCGTATTACCGATAACCGTACCCGTTATGACCGAACCAGTGTAGGCGACTGCGCCAATATCACCAGCCGTGGTCGTAGACGAAGCAATCGCATGACCAACCGCAGGAGCGGTCGAATCAGACACTGCCGCCGTCAAACCCTTAGCAACCAAGAATCCATAGCTCGAAGGAGAAATGGCATACAAGGCGATACCTACCGGCGTATTCGTCGGCGTGGTCGGATTGATGATGACATTCGAACCGTGAGCAGGAATCAAGGAAACCACCGAAGAGGTCGTTAAAGCGAGGTTCGGCGCATCTTCCAAGGTAACAACTACGGCACCAGAGGTTACGGTCTGGGCGGTATTCCCCGCGATGCGGAGGAACTGTCCGAGACCCGTTGACGACTGTACCGATAAGAAACCACCCTGATACTGATTCGCCGTTACCGCCGTACCACCCAAGGTAGCAGTAACCGTAGCAGGAGTATTTCCATTGTTGGAATACGCCTGAACCGCCGTTACCACAAGCCCCTGATGATTCGCGATCAACGCTGCGTCCTGATACAACGTACCCGCAACCGTGGTGGTTGCCGAAGAAGTTGAAACCAAGACTACTTCACGACCATCCGACAAGTCCCAACGCGTTCCCACCAAAGAGGCAAGGTTCGCATCGGTTGACTGTTGAAAGGTCCCCGAAGCGGTGAGAGCCAATGGACCCGTTGCACCGCGCTGTGTTATTTGAGACAATTGTTTGTATAAATGTTATTTTATTTAGACCTTTAAGCGGTTCTGGTGAACACATACGCCGTGGAGCTTGAGAACATCAAGGTAAAACGTCCGACGCCCGTTGTGCCATACGCCACCGTTAACTGTCCAAAAGAACCTGCCGTCGTCGCCGCCGCATCCGACTTAATGCCGTTTGTCGCGACCGCAACTGTTACCGTCCCCGACGAGGAAGACGCAGTATTGTCGATGATAAGGTCAAAGACCGTTCCTGCCTCCGCGCCTAATGCCGCACCCAATAACGTTCCCGTAGGAAGCGTCATGGTTACTGCCGAGGTCGAGGTGCATTGAACGTATCCCGTCGCTACCTGAGCTGCGGTAAGCGTTGCCGTTGCGTTGCACACCGCCGGAAGGCGATGTCCCTGAACCAAGGGAAGTTTTGACTGGAAACCATTTTCCAGCATCCCTGGTACATACTGTTCTAATTTAATAGCCATGATAGTTAGGTAGTTAGTTTATTACCTCACTATGCAGCGGCCGTGATTCCAGTAAGAACACCAAGACGGAACGGAGCCGTTGAAATGAGCTGTCCGCCGATGATCATGAATCCATTTACTGTTCCTTGGTTATAGGCTTCGATCATTCCTGTCCAAGTAAACGTATCCTTCGGGTCGTAGAACTTATCCTCATAGACGTTTCCATAAACATCTTTCGCTTTAGGAGAAACTCTCTCTCCTTTCCACCACTTTAAGCCGTACCACTCCAAGAACTTCGTATTTAACATATAGAAGCTGCCTGTCGTGATTTTCTTATCGCGGGAGATAATCATTCCATCCCACCGCTGATCCGAGTAACCTGAGGTCTCTGCCACTCTCCTATCGGAAGGCGCAAAGTCCTGATTGTTCCTCTGGAACGGGGTCTGAAGTTGCTCGAAATAAGCCCACGTTGTGTAGTCCGTGATGATCATGTCGGGTTCAATCGGTCCATCCGAGATAGCGTTCCACAATGTACGAACCTGAACCAACGAAATTGCGTTGTTGGTCGAAGCCGTAACGGTAGAGCTGAGTCCCGAATAGGTCGCACGGGTCAAACCTCCATAGGTCGCCGCCACGGTGCCGTTGTCTACGGTGTTCGCAAGACCATTCGGGGCTTTTCCACCGAACGAGGTGCCATCACCTTGCAAGAAATTACCGAAGTCGTCGGATGCGTCCTGCGCGCGCGATTCCATTGTTACGCTCATAAGTTTAAGCGTCTGCATGGAAGTGTTGTTTATGCTGAGGTCGGAACCAGCGAGCGAAACATTTGTAGCCACGAAGGTGGGATAAAATGTCAGGTCAACTGATACCGGCTGTTGAGTGATAGGAAGAAGGTCATAGCCATTGAAAGCTACGGAAGAAACACCCTTTTGGTACTTACAATTTTGTTACTCGCCTTACGGCGGGAGAAACCGCTTCGGATTTCTCTCACGATGTCTCCACCGTGTTCAGACTATTACATCCCTTTCGGGTCAGCTCGTTTAGTCGTTGAAGGCAGGAAAATTATTCGTCAATTCCTTGTTTGCAATATAAAGTTTTTCACGCTCTGCTTTTATTTCTTCTGTTACTCGCACTCCTCTACCTTTCATAGTTTTTATGAAAAGAAGTGCGTTTTTAGCGTGTCCACCTTTTATTACAAGGAAAGGTACTAATTGTTCGAGAAGGATGCCATTTCTTGGATTCAGTGCCATAGCCCATTGATAACGGGTACGCCACTTTCCATTTTTATCGGGTCGTACGTAAGATAATCCACCAAACCTGTCTTTAATCCATTTGATTAATTCGGGTCTAGTATTTACCACATACAATCTTGCATCATATCGCCCACCACTTTTTGATATTGCGATACTTCCTTCTCCGTCTATAATACCTGCAAAGTAAGCTAGTTCTGGTTTAGTCATAGACTAATCTTATACCTATCTACTTTGCTTGTCAAAGAACTTTCCTTTCCTCGGCGTTATCCGTTTGTACTGAACCTTACGGTTTTCGTCTCTTGGGAACTTCGCCGTGTATTAGAGCCAATTTTCTTTATGAGATTCGCCTCATAAAGCGACTAGTTGTTAATCGGGAACAGCATCTGTGAGCCATCCCATTTCTTCGTCTTCTTCATCAACTCGCCGAAAAAGCGATTATCGCGCAATGTAATATCTACCCAGCGAGGAGCCAAGTACTGGTTCGTCGTGGTCGTTACATTCACGCCTGGGGCTGAAGCCATAGTAGTTGATGTAGTTTAATTTATTTTTACTTAGAACATTAAATCGTTTTCTTTAAGGTACTTTTCCTCTGCGGTCTGGGCGAGTCGTGAGGGTTGTGAACTTCCGCTTTGAGTCATTGAGCGCGAGGATAATTCCTTGGCGCGACTATTGTTGTTTGAACTCTTTTTGCGTGCGAGATACAATTCTGCGGTTGCGTCGGGGTCGGCATATTCGATGATGTTTCCGTCGGAATCCTTAGGAGATACTTTCTCCAACAGGGTCAAGTATGCCCTGCGCTCCGTACTATCGGACATATCAATGCCATAATCGTCCTCTACTCCCTCCATAATTGCATCAAGGTTCTTTTCTTCCTCTTGAATTGCTCTTCCTTCGCTTCCCCGCACTTCCTCAAACTGTTCTAAAGCTCTTTTAGTCCCTCGTTCCTCTGCGGCTTTTATGTTCCGCAAAAGAATATCGGTGGCTTTTTGGCTTTCAGGAGTGTTTGTTCCAAAGATAAGGGGGATTTCCTTGTAGGGATCGTCGCCCACTTCTTCTTGAAACTTCTGTACCTCGGAAAGGGTTTTAATCCTCTCCGCCATGGCGATTCCGGCTTCCCGTTCACGCTGGTACTTCTCCTCAAGTCTGCGGTATGCTCGGTTCTTTACCTTACTTTCCCTTTCCGCTTCGGATTCCTCTTGTTCAGGGGATTCCTCGGTTTCAGGTTTATCGAAAATGTTTTCGTTCTTTCCTTCTAATTCTTTCAAGAACTCTTCTTGTTCTGATGCCATATTTGTGTCCTTATTCAGGATGTTACTTTACCCTTGCGCAGGGAGTTTATATTCAAGCCTTTCCAATGGCGGAGACTTTACGAGCCAGTTCCTTATTCTTCTACCTTGTCCGAATCAACTTCCTTATCCTCTTCTTTGGTGTCGTTCTTATCGTCCTTGCCTCCTTCCTCTTCATGGTCTTTGGTGCGATGCTTCTTTGAACCACATTCCTTACATTCGATGACGTTTCCAAGTTTCTTCTTAAGTGCCTCTGATTTCGCTTCTTTCTTGCTCATATTATTTGTGTTTTATTTATCGACCGTTTATGGGTTCTGTCCGTAGGACATCCTTTCTTGTTCCGACTGTTTTTCCCTTAAAGGAAGAGCCTTGGTACACGTTGCGGACTGAATACCACCCTCAATTTTTACTCCCTCCATCTTTACCTCTTCCTCTTTTTCTATTTGTTTTTTTGCCATGGTTATTTAGCGATAGGCCATTTTCCACTTTCTGGGCGTTTCATACCCTTTCTAAGTTCGGCGTTTTTCTTTTGACCTTCAGGCGTTTCCATGTCGGTGCGATAATGACGAGGGTCTTTCTTCCCAGCCATTCCCTTCTCTATCGCCTTTGATTTGGCGGGGGAGGACTTCTTTCGTAAATCGTGAACTCTATTCAATTCATCTACTATATTTTTATCCATATTATTTTGCTTGATTGTGTATTTCGTGAGCGGTTTTCATTTTTGACTCCATAGACTCCCAATGAGAATCTGGTTTGTGCCACTTCATATCCGCAGACTTCTTCTTCTCCAATGCTTTTGTCTTAGAAGTATTGGCGGGTTCAAAATCACGCTTTAATTGCTTATGCTTCGCTTGAAACCTTTTGAATTCTGAAGGTGACATATCCATTTAATTCTGTTGATACTCAGCCGTTAATGTTGAAGTCGCCGTCGATTGCTGAATAGTAAGACCTTTCGTGAAGATGTTGTCAAACGTCAATTCGAACGGGTTCGATGCGGTTGCAGGAATGGTTATCTTTGCGATAATGTTACTCGTTGTCGCCGTTGAACTAGAAACCGCATCGAATACCGTGATGACGGAAGATGCCACGGGGGTTGTTACGAGAATCGTGTGCAAGATGCCAGGATATGTTGCGAGAGTGGTTGTCGCTTGGGTAGCGTCTGTGTAGTCGTTAAACGCCGGAACGCCGTAGATCTGACCGAGTTTCTGTGTCGCGTGGAAAGAGTTATACGCAAACAATCCCACTGCAAAGAGAACTGCAAGCCCTACGATACCGAGGAAGATTTTATTGAGAGTTGTCATGGTTAGTATTCACCTTTCTTTAGGCGGTTTTCTTTATAATTTTTTTCCGCTTCCCTTTTACCCATAGTGCGAAGCCCAGAACGTGGCATCGTTCCAAACGCTTTGTGGTCTTTCTCAAATGTTTTCCCCTTCTCTATCGCCTTTGATTTGGCGGGGGAGGACTTCTTTTTTTCAGTTCCAAACGGGCGGGTTCTTTCCCCACCTCCAGGATTCCACATTTCTTCTCCTTTTATCTTTGCCATATCAGTATTATATTATTTTAATTAATTTTGTCTAAAAATCGTGTATATTACTTCGGCAAAGCGTTCGCTTGGGAAGCCATCTTTGCTGAAGCCGACTCTTTCTCTAGTTGAAGTTTCTGCTGATGACTCTCTTGTTCGTGGCTTAGCTTCTGTTCATGACTCGCTTGGGTCTGTTGAAGTTGCGCCTGACCTTGAGCTTGCTTCTGTTGAATCTGTTGCTGACCGACCTGTTGTTCCTGCTGGGCTTGCGCCTGAGCCGCCTGCTGCTGTTGCTGGGCTTGTTGTTGCATAATCTGTGCTACTTTCGCATATAGCTCTGGAAAGTTTAATTCTAAATAGATTTGAGGCGCAGTCGCATACAAAACTCCATCTCCCGCGGCATCGTCGGGGTTATCAAAGTTCATCTCCTCCAGTAATGTCTTAGGTCCGATAGCTTTTGCTTCGAATAACTGCATGGCTTCGTTGTTCTTTGAAATCTGGTCTTTCGGTTGCATCGAGTTCGCCGTGATGCCAAGGATAAGCTGTTGGGTAAAGTCCTGATTTGATAACTCAACATACTGCGTCGCAGACCCTTTGCCTAAAACAGCCCCAAAGTGCTTTTCATCATAAAAGACGTGGTACAACTGTAGAAGCCAATCCCCGCATGACTTAGCAACTGATTGCTCAATGATGTCCACAATACCTCCGCCGATTCTTGACGTATCTCTGCCCTGATTCAAAACCATCCCTCGCGCGGTCTCGTCTGGTTTCGCTGGTTGGCTTGAGATGCCTTGCGTCCCCCACGAAGAGCGGAGATCGTTCTTGTGCAACTCTAAGTCATCGAAGAATCCATTAGGGATATTCGGAGCCTGGATACGCACGATAGCCTCTCCTATCGGCCTCCCCGTAGGCACTAAGACCTTTCCGACGCCCCTAGTGAGAGCATTAGATGCTTGTTTGGCGGTCTCCTGATTGAAGTTATCCTCCGAGAAAGCAATTCCGTTGTTGCCTTGGCTTATATTGTCGTCTAATTGTAATGTCCTTCGGGAGATAAGACTCTGGTTCGGGATGTTCTGCTCAATTAGCCCAGTGATGTCGTGGGGATGCTCTTGAAGGCTAAAGACCGATAAAAATATATATGGCTTCTTTGGAATAGCAAAGTGATTCCTTGGCTTATCCATGACGGGATTCCCATCCTCATCCTCGAAATCTCCCTCCGCTTTCTTGGGGTATCTGAAGTATTCGTTCTTGTGTTTGTCTAGAACTTTATCCTTGAACGTCGTAAAGCAGTAATCATCATTCCACCATTCCGTATAACAGACCTCTGTTCCTAGCTTATCGTTGACCTGAAGCCTGATGTACCCTGCGTGTTTCGGGAACAAAGCCATAAGTTTCGAAGCCGAGACGTAAATCCTTTCTCCCAAATAGGAAGAGAAATCTCCGTACACATCCACATATCCCTGAGGGTCAAAGATGAAATCCTGTATTTTTCGGTTGTCTATCGTAACATCGCTTATCTTGTCGTTCCAACCAGCCTTCAAGACCCCTAAGTGATGGATTGACCACTGCCTGACCATAACCGCTATCTTTCTGCGGATCAAAAGCTGTTGGAAGTGGAACTGAACCATCGTCTGGGCGTTCGCGGACAACTTGTTCCCCGCTTCTGAATTATCCGCAAACACATACGGAGCGGGGTCTTGCGCTGTCGCAGCCGGTAAGAACGTTTCCTCGGACTCGAACTGTAAATTAGCCGCCGAGGGCATATCGTCATCGGGGAAAGAGCCGTCTTTCGTGAGACCCAAATAAGACCGAAGATTTCTCTTCGGGATTTCCTTTATCTTAAACTCGTAGGTAGCGTAGTCTTTTTCCCAATCATCACGAAGCTTTAATAACTCCTCATCCACCATCGGGAGGTCGAGTACATCTATCTCCGCTCCTGTTACTCCTTCGGGGTTTTGTTCTCCGTTGGGAACTTTGTTTACGTTAGATTCTATAAGGTCAGTAACACCAATGATGTTCTGCTCAAAAGAGGTTGGTTCGCTCATTGCTTTCATTGAACCACTCCAACTGTCAAATGTCTAAAAATCGTGTATATCGCGGGCGGATTAGGAATCGGACCTAACTGGGCAAGTTTTGGAGACTCGCCCGCTCCCAGAACCCCACCCTATCCCTCTTCCATCCAGTACCCCTCGAACCGAACCCTGATAACAACATCGGGTCGTTCCTTAACGGGATGATACCCTTCTATTTTTGGACGGAACACTCTGAGGTATCTATGGGTCTTGGGGTCGTAAACATACATTCTTCGATACTGACGCTGCTTCAATCGATTATAGAGTCTCCAGACCTCTTGGTTCATAGTTGCGCTTCGTTGCCAGTTAAGATAACTCCGCTAGGGAGTTGTGGTTCGACTATTCTTCCCTTGTTTAACGGTGTCCCCCAGACGCTCGTTGTTTGGACTATCTTCGCCAAATCCCCGCCGTACTTTTGGAGACCCACGATTCCGTAGACCAACGCATGAAGGTAGTCATCGTGTCCATTCCTTTTCCAGACGTACTCCGAACCATACAGACTCCTGTCGTCTCTTTCGGGGGTCGATTTACTCGTTATCTCCTCACGGTAGATGTTATCGAACTGCGAAGCAAAGTCAGCCCATTCTTCCTTTGTGCCGTTTAATCTGATTCTGCCCGTGTCCCTTAATTGTTCAACAACAAGCGTAATCATCCTGTTCCGATCCACATAGACCTCTCCATACTTATCTCCCTCACCCCATTGGACTATTTCCGTAGTCTTTCTATCCTTGCGGTAAAAGCATAAGAACACTCTTCCGGGAAACTCTGCTTGAAGCTTTCTGACGCCAATCAAATCCCCCCCTTGGTCAAACACCGCCTTACTGCGCTCAAAACGCTTCAGGTGCTTTCTAATCACGTCATAGGGGTCTTTACTGGCGGTTATTTCTTCCGCTCGGTCATAAAAGAAAACACCGTCTTTATTCATCAGGACGTAGTTTATCCCGTGAGACGTATCAGCACCGATTATTGTTATGCCTTTCTGTTCGTTTACGAGGTCAACGCAGTTTCTTAAGACTACCGAAGATTCGATTCTATTCTCTGACTCGATATACGGTAAACCTAAGACGTAGTTGTAGAAGTATTGCTTGTCTTTTTGCGGGTCGTTGAACGCTTTGATGATGTCTTTCGCGCTCTTGTTGTAGAGCATGAGCTGGGAGATATGGTAGCCAGAAAACTCGCCTTCTCCTGTAGGTTTCCATACGCCATTAACTCTATCGCCGTCAGACACAATTTCCTTGCATCCTCTACAGACATAGGCTTCTCGTCCAATATCAATTGAATCTGGCCAAGTAAGGATTTGTTGCTCATTGCATTTACTGCAAGTTATAAACCATTCTTTTTTATCCGATTGTTGCCAGTACACGTCGACACCGTGTCCAGCGAGGCTAGGATGAGAGAAATACCATCTCCAGCCCCCGTCCTCTTGTGCTTGTAGTCTGTTTTCATATTGTACAATTACGTTCATATCCGAGGCATCCACCTCATCGTGTACGTTCAGCCCCGACGGAACCATCATCGCTTGCTTTGCGGAGAACGTACCACGGTAGAAAATCATTGCATCTCCTACCTGTTTCTGTTCTACGGTATCATGGTCTTTGCACCACTCCATTAAAATAGGATTCTGAGCGATGATACGGTTAAACGACCCTCCAACCATATCCTGAACATCTGACTGCGTGGGTAATGTGTAAATAATCTGCCGCCGCAACTTCTTTGCCACATAGAAACATTTAAGCGTATTCATTACCGTAGCTCCTACCTGTGGCGGTTTTAAAAGAACTTGCAACGGACTTAAATCATTGTATATCTGAAAAAGAAACTTCCGCTTTGTAAACTCAATAGGAAAACCAACCTCATTCTTAATCTTGTGCTTTATCGCCCACAACGCCGGACTCCCTTCCATCGCTTGGGATACCTGTGCTTCCGTATATAACATTCAATCGTTCGGTAAGTGCTTTAACCTCAGGTGGCGCATCGACCTCTACGTTCACGTTCACATTCTTTGTTGGGGCATAAGTACCATGAGCCTTGAACACTTGATCGGCCGCCATTAGCCTTGAACTCGCTACTACCGATTTATCATAAAGAATCTCCGATACAACCTGCTTCGCTCCTTCTTCACTAAATCCTAGATTAGTAAGTTCTTCTTTTGTGCCTTTTGCCTCTAAAATTATCTTTGCGTTCGACTCTGCGGTACTTTCCCTATATCCAACAGAAACCAATAACTCCTTTTTCTCTTTTGGGCGCGGCGAATTAACATCTTCTACTATCGCTTTTGCTAGTTTTTTCTGTAATCGTGTCGCCATGAGAACATTATACCTTACTCTCCACTTGCCGTCAAAAGTCCTAACAAAACTGTCTGAGGATCGTTCGTTCGTATCTCGATTAACTTACCATTTCGTTGTGTCCAGCCCTTATAATTGCCGTCTGGCTGTTTAATAATGCTTATAGCGTTTGGGTTCTTTGTAGGGTCGTATTCCTTATCCTCTTTTTTTATCCCCGCCTCGATTTTCTTTATCTCGTTCAATGCGTTATGTTCTTCCATTGGTATTCAGTTTTCTTTCGACCTTTTGGGCGCATTTTCGACATATCTCCATCTTTGAGGTCGCCATCCTCCCTATGGGGGTCATAATACTTTGTCTCTTTACCTGAAACCAGAGTCTCATTTTCTTACACGTTCCGCATCGTTTAATCATAGGGTTATTTGAACTTGTTTTGGTTTCTTTTTCCCGCGAAAAATCGCTTCATAGTATAGTTGACGCTCCTCCCATTTCTTTCCTTGAACGTCATAATCAGCCCAGTTCAACGTATAAAATATCTCACTATCCGTTAGTTGCCAACCCTTCCAATCTACCGATTCCAACCCCTTAATAATAGCACGTTTTACCTTTGGAATCAACCATAAAAACATTAATAACCAATATATATTCTTGAACTTATTATTGACATCTTTTGTTCTTTCCCGGCGGCGATCTATTTCCAAAAGTCTTTTAATTTCCTTAGGGAAATCCCGAATCATCATCTCCTTGCTAGTTTCGGACATCAAATCATTTAATCGGTATCGGTAAGCGTCATCATACTCGAATAGGGTAGCGATGATTTCAGCTGTTTTATTAGACAAAGATGGACCGAACCCTTGGCGTAATAAAAATGAATTGATAAAAACCCATATCTCTCTCGAAGTGGAACAATAGTAATTTTCGGACAAATACCATTGTCCTAAGCACTTATCGGCAAACTCGTTAAATGATTTTAATGTTTTTTCGGGGCGGAAGATAACGAGAGGATTCTTCAGTAATTCCCGCAAAAATCTCTTAACCTTGTCTACCTCAGCCATCGCCACGTTAAAATCCTGATACGCTGGACTCACCCCAACTCGTGGGATTTTGATGCCTTGATAGTAGGTAAAAATCCCCTTTCCCTTTATTTCTTCTATCGCTCGCGTTTCATACACCACCACCGTAGCCCCCGATAGGGGTTGCTTTCTAGGATATTTATATATCTTTGCTGTTTTATTCTTTTTCATCTTTTCGGGGCAACAAGACCACCGACCCCACGGTCAAAATCGAAGCGGCAACTCCGATAGCTGCTTTGACTGCGCTCAAAACAACATCCGCAGGATCAACGATTCCCTCATCGAACATATCCACAATCTTGCCCGTCTTTGAATCGAACCCTTGAGTGGTTTTTGTAAGGGTCAAACTTTTATATATTTCATCTAAATCCTTACCGCAATTTAATACAATTTGGTCAAAAGGTTTCAATAGTACGGTTTTTAATATCTCTTCCCCTACGGTCTTATCGTGAAGATTTGCTGATGCACTCATCAGGGCAATACCACCTCCTGCCACAATCCCATTTTCCAAAGCACAACTCGCCGCATTGATACTATCCTCCACTTTTAACCGGCGGTACGCAAGTGCAGATTCTGACTGCGCTCCCACGAAATATCTAGCGGTTTTAGTATTCAATCTCGCCGCACGATTCAACGCTTGATCTGAACCATCTACCTTGAGTGCTAAAATATGGTCATAGTTCGTATCGCCAATTTTAGTCAAATCTTTAATGCCGTCTAAGTAGGTATCTTCGGAATCTATCGTGATGTGTTCAACCGTTCCTAGGTGTTTTCTCTGTAAGTCCTGCATCTTTATTCCTTGCCCGATTACCATCCCCCCAGTGGCAAACGCTAAATCCTCCCACCATTCATCCGCCCATAAGACAGGCATCTTCACGACGACCACCCGGAAACCAGACTGTTGCCGAAGAGCGATGAATGAATTAATCAATGTAATCTCAATGTCCTCGCAAAAGATAACGATTTCCTTGATACCTTCGTTTGATATTGCTTCCAAAATTGAATCTACCTCTTGCGCTGATATGATTTTCTTCCTCGCCAATAAAATAAGCGGATTATTCAATGTAACCTTGGTCAAAAGCCCCGTGTTCGCTAAATCGCACATATACCGTGAAACATACGTTGCCCCGTTCATTGTAATCCCCGTCCCGATAGTATAGGAATCTTCGGGGGTCTTTGAAACGTCCCAGTTAATAATCCCGTCTTTGCCGATTTTCTGGTAAATCTCCTGAATCATATTCCCGATAGATTCATCCTCTGCGCTGATGGAAGCCACTTGACCAACCTCGTCAATGGTAATTTTCTTCGTCTGTTCTTTGATGGACTTCTCTATTTCCGGGATACAGGACTCTAAACTTCTCTTAATTTCCATAGGGCTAGCTTCGCTCAAATGTTTTAGTCCTTCTTCTAGTATCGCCGCCGTGAGAACACAGGTAGTCGAAGAACCATCTCCCGATGCCTTATTTGCCCGATTGATAGCCTCGATTAAGATGTTCTTTCCCAAATCCTCAAGCGGATCTGCTAGAACAATACTGTTCGCAATAGTATAGCCATCGTTTGTCGTCAAATACTTCGGGCTTCTAATATCTTCGATTATTCCATTTTGCCCCGCCGTTCCCATCGTGCTTCCTACGGCTCGTGCAATCTTTTGTATACCACTCATCATTCTTGGTCTCGCTTCTTCCGCAAAATAAAGATTTTCTTTCATTTATATTCGTGATTAAATAGTTGATCGTCTGCTCGTAAGATTCGTCTTATGTTGTATTCAAGGTATCTCTGACTAGGAATGTCTGGCGGAAAATGAACTCGTAACCCACATCGCTCACAACGGTCTAGGATTCCTACATCGCACTCAATCGGAACAAACTTGTGCAAGAACTTCCCCCGCGAACAGCGAGATTTTCCATATCTATTTGGTAGCACGGGAGGTTGAAATAATATCTGCATATTTAACATACCATTCAAAGTCATTCGACGCCTCAATAGGAAACTTAAAAGCCAAGAATCGGTCAAACTTCACCACGTCGCCAACCTTGATGCTTATAATGTCTTTATCAATCGCCAACACCGTTCCAAGTTCCTGATAACTGGCTTGATCGCTTGGAATAAACGATTTCTTAATAAGCGGTTGGATTTTTATATAACTATTCAATAGGATTTCCTTCATATTCTACGTCTTTAATTTCAGGTTTATCTTCGGGAATTATCGTCGCCATCTTTTTGCCCTCAATAATCGCATCGACCTTTTCTTTGTCTTTTTGAATATCATATCCCCCCAAGCGCCATATATTCCTTATCCTTTTTAGGAATGTCATTGCTTTAATTATTGCCTATTTTCTATTCTTCCGCAAGGGTCTACAAATCATATCTTTATCCGCATCGTGTCGGTACTCAAAATCGTAGGGACTGATTGAACTTACCATCTCCGGCAGTCTTTCCCGGCGTTCGTTGCTTCTCGCGTATGATGTGCAGATTCCACAACATAACACCTCTTCTTGCGGGGGGATTTGAGATGGGGGTTCGCCATTTGTCCCAAAGTTTTTCGTTGAATCTGCTATATTTTGGTTCATGTTGATTTCTTTTTCGACTTTTTCGGGGCGACTATATGGATTTCAACCCTTTTTATCTTAAAATCATCTTCGCTTCGTGCCGGAGAACCCGATGCGAATTCTTGATACTTAAATCGTATAGCCTGTCCTTTCTCTGGAAATGCACCGATTATTCCTCCGTAATCTTTATCATATACTGCCCAACCTTTTATCTTTTTCATTATATTTATTTAGTTAGGGGGATTCTTTTTGACTCTTTTTTCTTTTTTTGCGGGGCGAATTTCAAACCAACAATTCTGTTTTTTTAATCTTCCTTCTTCCGTTGCTTTTTTATTCCTAAACGATTGCCAATATAGTTTGCCATTTTTTATTTTGAACATAGAATCATGGGCGAGTTTACAATCACAACAAACATCCACCACCCCAGTTTTCCACGGAACATATATCCACTCGCCCGCTTCCGCTATCTTTCGTTTTCTCATAATTCTTTTGCTGAATGGGCTTTTATATAATCTTCGCCGTGTAATCCTTCCAAGATGTGTTTGGCAAAATCTTCGTCGGTCTGGAATGACCACCCGCAACCCTTAACTGGACACCAACGGTCAAACGACGAGAAGTCGCCCGATAGAGTTGGCTTATTGTGAAGATACTCTAGGTACACTATTGCCGCCGTGAGAACTATCGTCGCGAAAAGTAAAACGATTATTTCCATAGTGTTATTGTTATTTTTCTCCCGCAAGAGCTAAAGAGATTCTTGGGTTAGTAGTTTTCTTCTTTTTTTCCGGCGGCAAAAGACCTAAAAGAGCTTCCCTTAATATCTGTTCTGGTTTCATTTTTTAGGATGTTTTAGTTTTTTTTGGCGGGCAAAATGCGGATTTCGACACGCTTAATTTCCCAACTAATTTCTGGACGAGTATGCTGTAGTATCCATTCTTTAGTAAAGAGATTCTTTTTCCATTTCACAACTTCTACTGTATGTCCTCCAACGATTAACGCCCACCAATATATCTTCGTGTTTTTCATGTTTCCCTAATGAGTTTAATTAGTTTTGTATTCATGCTTTTATTTCTTGGGGGCGACTTTATCCCACTCCTTCAGTAATCTACCGCATCGTTCACACCACAATGCCGCTGGGCCAGCAATCAACCCACGAGGGAATCGTTCAGGTTTATGCCCGCGAAAGAAACAAATAAGTTTTTTCATGCTTCCCTGATGAGTTTAATTAGTTTTTCTATATCTAATGCTTTGATGAACTCTTCTTTCTTTTTTTCTTCGCGGCGAACTAGAGCTTCGTTTATTTCCCGTCCGATATTATTCCACCACGTTACCCGTTCATCAGCATCTTTGCTTGATAGAGTGCCGCCAATGGGCAGACCTTCCCAATCTTTATGCTCTGGCAACTTCAATTCAAGCACATACTCATCGTCTTCCCATGCGGCCTTTCTTAATCTTATGATTGGTTGCCCCGAAAAAGGAAGAAAAGATTTCTCTAACGCTTTTTCAAGAATGTTCCTAGCAGTATCGAGGGAATTAGAGTTTTTCATTTTTTTTGTGCGCGTCATATTCATTTTCTATCGCCTCTCTTGTGGTTGCGTTCATGCACTGCTTACATTTCTTCGGCGCGGGATTTTTTTCTGCCGCCGGAAACTCGCTGATTTGTAATTCACACCCGCGCGTTTGGCACAAGTAAATAACCTTTTGATTCCACACTTCATCTGCTTTTGGAGGTTGTGCGCCGTATGATGCCATGTTTATAAATTATTAGCTTTTCTTACGTTTGCTTCATTGTTTGCCGTAACCTTAAATCCTTTCAATGATTCAAATAGATCGTCGTTCTCTTGCCACTCTTTCCATTCTTTCGTCGTTTCCCACTCGTCTTTTGCGTCTACGTTTGAGGTAAAGGATTTTCGTATCTCTCTTAATACTTTTTTCGCCGCGATTCTACTCGCAAGACGCAGGATACTAACGTGATACATAAGGATTTGTATATCTCCTCCCATATCAGACCAACGCTCGGCACTTACCAACTCCTTTGAATGGAGTAAATCCGTGAACCGCTTGATAGTATCCTGTACGTCTTGATCGTTCATTAGAGTTTCGGCATATCGTCTTTAACGATTATCGAATAACCGTTCTCATCTTCGATGCGCTTATAGCCATCAGCAATTAAATACATCGGATATTTATTGCCGGACTCTTTATCAATCTCAACTTTCAACTCATGCCCTTGCCATAATGACGATGAACGTCCAAAAGCATCTATCAAACCGTTGATCGTCGCACGATTCAACGCCACCTTTAACGCTTCGGTAGCACCATCAAACTGCACCTTGCACACATCTTGCGTCGTAGGGCTTCCGTCCTCGTTCTTGAATTGAGTATTTTCAACTGGATTGGTTTCGCTCACAATCTTGCACTTTGCAACCCGTGAGTTATACAAGTCTTTCTTTACCGCCCACGCACCCCCTTCACGCTTATCGTAATCAGCCATTTATTTGTTTAAGATTTTATATAGTTTATTTGCCGCTTTGAACGCTTCTTTGTACTCTTCTGTGTTATACCGCTTCTCGACCTTGAACTCTTTTGCGCCGAAAGGAATAACAATGTATGCGCTAATTCGTACTGGCTCTTGTAGGATGCCTCCATTTGCCTCAAAAATGCCGTTCTCCGCCTGTTCGATGTCATAACCAGCTATCTGTATGAACTGACCATCAAACGCCTCACGGCTCGATTTGAAGTCAATAATAGCTTCTTGCCCGTTCTTCTGCCGAACCATGCAATCTACGATGCCTCCCGTCCACAATTCCTTTGAATAACAATGACCTTCGGAAACAAGGAACTTTTCTACATTATCGCACGCCCATATAGCAAACTCATAAACTTGTTTCCCCTTAAACAGATTAGGCATCGGCCCAAACGGAAGTCCACCATCCGCTATACAAGTTTTCACATACGTTTCCAACTCGGCATGCATATCCGTTCCAGCATCTGCTTTGTCGTTTTTACTCTCGTAATGAGCAAAGCGAGCTTTCTTGAAGATAGGATATTTCTTTTGAAGGGCATCTATTCCTGCTTTTTTGTCGCCACTTGCTACGGCTTCCTCGTACTCTTGGCGGATCGTGGGAATTTTCTCGCCCGATTCTAGACACTCAACCGCCGCCGTTTCTGCCGCCCACCACGTCAAGGGCTTTGAGATAACCCCGACAACCGTGGACGTTCCTATTAACGGCGCACCATCAAGAGTGTGCATATGCTCCCGTTTTTTATCAATGAACTTGTAATTATCCATGTGCGGTCATATACTCTTTACTCCCGCTCCCGACCATTGAGTCGTACATTGCGTCTATCTCATCATCTTCCGGCGGCGGCAGTTTTTCTTTTTCGTCGCCCACGCCTTCCACGTCGTCCTCGCCGCCAATCGGTTCAAATGCCGCCTTGACCGTTACTGGCCCTAATATCACATCCTCCCAAAACTCTGGGGTATGGGGTCCAAATACTTCTACTTTTTCTTTTATTTCCATTGAATTGATTGTTAATTTATTAACTACTCTGGGGGAGAGTTTGACTGCCGCCCCCAGAATAGTGTCAACCTCTAATCTGCTACGATGTTACTCTCTACCAAACCTTCCGCGTCCCTTTCTGATTTTTCTTCTTTTTCTTCCGCTGTCCGTTCCTCTACGGTTTCATCATCGAAACAGAATACATTGATTACGTCTTGTTCGTATTTTGTCATTTTGATATTACTGCGAATTTTTTACTTGCGGGAAACATTCGACCATAGCTCCCCAGATGTGATTCTATCGTCGCTACATCTGCGCCGAGGATAAGTGCAAGTTCCTTTAACTCGTGATAGTCATCAAGGTCAAGCAACAATCTTCCTTCTCTTGTGGCGAACTCAATCGCTATCTTTGCTTTCTTTAGGGATAGTATGCTGGCGGCGAGGTCTGCTTTTACAATTGATATGTTCATTAGCGTAGTACATACACCGTGCCGACGAGCAGGGCGATTCCGAAAATCCAAAGCATCTCAATCAAGTAAGTCCTTAACCTGTATGTTTTGTAGTGTTCCATTTTTTTGTTTTATTTGCGGGCGACCTTTACTCTACATCACGAATCTCTACTGCTACCGTCGGACGATCACGGCGGATAGCACGATAATCAACACGAGTGATTTGATGAGCACCGTCCACGCTAGTAGTAATAAAGAAACTTTGTGCCACTCCACCACGACGAATAACTGATACCGTAGCCCCCGAATCTACATATTGAAGCGTGCGATTAATGTTTGGACGAAGCATTGATTTAGTTTTAGTTATTAGTTTCTGGGTTCGACCTCCTTCCCATTACTCTAATACTACCACACCGCTATTCTCGATGCAAGCAAATCTGGGGATAGCATTTTTAGATTATTTTGGGGCGATTTTGTCAAGTTCAATGTCGCTTTTAACCTCGTTCCCCCATACATCCCACCCTTCTGTTTTTTGGCGGGCGAAAAGTTCTACTCTTGAACAATTTGGATAAAATCGCTCTATCATTTTTCTAGGCTCTTCTGGCTTTACGGAGTGTTTTCCTCTTTGAGCGACAAACCAATTATTTGTAGCTTTCTCGGTGCTAGGAATTGATTTTATCAAACCTCTCGTCCCTTCGATAAGATACTCTGTCGCAGTTCTTGGATGACCACCTGCACCAGTTTTTTTACACCATACCCATAATTTATCATATTGAAATCCCCACGACCTTGTTAAAAATAGTCCTTCCATTAAAAAATGGTTCGTCGTCCATATAAAACACTTTGAATAATCTTCCGAAATATCTTTTACTGGCAAATTACACATTTCAGCTATCGCCATCGTTGGATAAGATAATCCCTTAAAACCTGATTTCGTGGGTACATTGACCCATCTTATCGGCCACGGCGGGTCTGCGTAGATTATCTGGTATTTCTTCATTTCTTTTTTACCCTCGCCTGATGTTTAGCCCATTTTATCGAGTTACAGGCTTTGCACATATATCTTTTTGATTTTCCTTTTTGCGCGTCGTGTAGGGACAAAAGCTTTTTTGTACCACAGGTAAGGCAGGATTTTGGTTTCTTTGGGTTTTTCATTTTATTTTTGCGGGGAGAATCTTTATATTTTTTGGCAATTCGCCGCGAACTTCATACTTTGGATATTCTTCCGGCTCCCATAACCTGTACGCATAAATATACGCTTGATTCCTTTTTCCGATTTTTTCCAAAGGCTCTATCCCGCGCTCATCGCACAATTCTCTCATCCGACGCGTCATCGTATCCACCTTGTACCCTTCTTCCATGCTGAAGTTTACCAATTCTCCATAGGTTATTGTTCCCTTTTCTTCCACAAGTTTATAAAGATTGTCTTTGAAGCTCATTGGTTTTTTAAGAAAAATGCTTTTGCGAACCCTTCGGGTGTTATCGACCTTCTGATTTGAAGCGTACTCATGTGGTAGTCCTTTTTATATTCTTCCGGGATTTCCGGCAACTCTCTTGTATTGTCGTCCGTAGAAGAATATCGCGCTTTCTTACCTCGGTTCGGTGCTTTGAAATATCCCCATAAGTCCGTCGTCTTGTTGTAAGTTTCATGGAATTGCGACGGATCAAACGTAAATGCAGGCGCACCGAGAAACTGCCGGAGATAGCCCATAGGATTTTCTACCGCCCAGAAAGCAAGTTTCTTTTGCTCCCTAACTGTCCATATAATGTTCATACACGCCCGGACGACTTCCATACCTTCCGCAAAATCTCTCGGCTTCTTCGCTTTTGTCCTCGCCAAGCTAAACATCGTACAAGGGGGCGCGGCGAGAATCCCATAGACTTTATCCATTTCCACATTAAAAGCCGTTCCGTTATGTCCCATAAACATTATTAGTCCTTCGGAGAATAAGACGCTCCTAACGTCATTATCCGGCAACGTAATCAAGCGTACATCGTATCCGGCGTCTTTATATGGCTTGCTCCAAGAGCCAGTGCCACCGCATAAGTCCAAAATTATTTTATCGTTATTTTTCATATCATTTTCGCCCGCACATAAGGAAAGAAGAATGTCATGGTTTAGGAATCTTTTTTATTTTTTTCGGCCAGATTTTCCTTAAATAAATAATAATCCATTCCGTTTTTTTCTATCTTTCGCGGCTCATATTCTTTTATTGCCCTCTCAAACTCTTTCTTTGCGATAACAATAACCGTTGATTGATGCCATACATTGAAGGGTAAATCTTTATTATCTTTCGGGTGGAACATCCTAACCGCGCCGTTAAAAAGAAGATAATCGCCGCTCGCTATTGTATAAGTCTTTTTCCCTTTTCTTACTTCCATACTATAAATCCTACCACACATCATCATACGCAAGCAAGTGGCACCCTGTGCGTATCTTTTTAGCTCTTTTGGGCGGCGATTTTAGCGATAATTCTGCCCCTCATCAAATGTCTGTATCTTCGCCATCCATTTATCTATCATTTTTATATAGTCGTTCTTGTCGTAGATGACCGTCTTGTGTTTGAGTTTTAATAAATCGTCCATCACCTTTTGCGGGTAGTGTTCGTGCATATATTCGTCATATCCGGCGGGATTGCCATGACGATAAGTATTGCACTGTCCGCACTGCTGATGTACTCCTTTTTCCGCAAATAGAATAGAGTTATTTCTCCCGTCTATCGACGGCCAGTGTCCTGCTTGTAATTCTTTCCAGTGCTTCGGCTTTTTACAAGAGCAACAAATAGCAACACCTTGCTGATCCGCGTACCGTCGCCGAATGTACTCGCTAAAAACCTTCCATGTGGCTTTTTTGACCTCATTAAGTGGTTTTGCTAGTAGTAATTGCTTTTGTGCTGGACTCATCGCGGGGAAAAATTAATTCTATCTATCTCCATGATTCTTTATATTTTTTGGTTCTTTCGGGGCGATTTCAAGTACCTTCTTTGCGTTTTCAATTTGATATTCGTCCCATTCTTTCGGGTCGCTTAATAATACTTTTTGCGCCCAATCAACTTCGTCGGCAATCGCTTCATTAAGTGCGGCAATTAACCCTTCGTGCGCTTCTCCACTTGTTCCAAACTCCTCTGAATAATCTTTCCATACATATCCAGCGTGTTCTACTCGATAGCGTGCGGGTTGTCCATACGAATATGTTTTGTAAATACTCCAATGACAATCTCGGTCTTTGTGGTGGTCGAGCGAAACTAACTTATACCAAATATCTGTTAATTTTATGATTTCTTGTTCCATTTCATTTTTGCCGCGAAAAAATTAAAAAGGTTCTTCATTACTCACTGGATTCTTTTTTGTTTTTTTTGGGGGCGATTTAATTCTCCCATTTTTCTTTTTAATTCCAATAATTCTATATCGTTTTCTTCTATTTTTTTCGCGGTTATCTCCTCTTCGCTAGGACGATAAAAATATGGACGTTCTCTATGACAATCACAACGAGTGCCATCATATCCACACCGAGAACAAATAAGCTCGTTAGCCATTTTTATCTTTCTAAAACTCTTGTGTTATTTTTTATATACTCACCAACTTTTTCCTTAAACTTCTCATATGAAACTCTATCCGTCCAACCGAATGATGCTCCATCTTCCTTACTTGAATATGTCAATTCAATATCATTCTCATTTGCGCGCGCGAAAAAAACTCTATCGGTCAAATTAGCATCAAAAATAAACTCTGCTACTTCTTTATCTAAATCTATTTTTACTAATTTTCCTACCGTTATTTGCATAGTTTCATTTAATCATTTTCCGCCGCGAAAGTAAAGAGAAAAAGGGGATTAAAGAACTAGGTGAGGGATTTCTTGCCATTAAAGGAGTTTTTGTGGCATATTTTTTATTCTTTCCCGTCCGATTTCGCAATACTTTGGTTCTTTTTCAATACAAATCCAATTCCTTTTAAGGTTTATGGAGGCGATTGCGGTCGTAAAACTTCCGGCGCAGTTATCTAAAACTAAATCGCCTTCGTTGGTATAGGTTTTGATAAGATACTCAAATAAGGCGACAGGCTTTTGGGTGGGGTGGACGGCGGGATGTTCTTTTTTTATCTTAACAACGCTTGATGGATATTTCATTTCGCTGTTCTCTCTATCATCAAAATGGTTTGTTCCATAATGTTCTGATTTCGATATTCCCTTGCCGCCGGAGTGATTTTTACTTCCCAAGACCATTTGCGGATTATAGGTTGGAGGATTTTCATAAAACACTAATATATTTTCGTGATACTTCATTGGAAGTTTTTTCGCCGTAAAAAAATTAGAAGCCCTTTCCTTTTCCCATATCCACTCATATTTAAACATCTTAGGGTTACTCATCACTAAAGCGCTCGTAAACGGCTGGCTTGCGGTCAAAACTATCGCCCCGTTATCTTTGATTATCCTCTTGTACTGCGCCCACAAAGGTTCAAAAGGAATAAGAATATCCCAAGCGCACGCCGTCGTCGCGTAAGGCAAGTCGCAAAGAATCATATCAATGGACTTGTCGGCTATCTGGGGCATTAACTCCAGACAATCTCCTTGAATTATAGAGTTGATTTCCATCATCTTTGTTTTTCTTTGCGGGCGAAATTATATTTTATTCTCTTACGATATATCCGTTTATTCTTTTCGGCGCGGCGAGTGGTGTCATGTTGGGGCGATTTTTTACTTTCTTTGGGGTAGTTGCGGGTAGTTCTGATTTGATCGCCTGCCACTCTTCCTTTAATGTTTTAATTTGCTCTTCAGTGAGTTGGGGAATAAGTTGCTTGCTGATTTTGGGTACTAATTCAAACGCGCCAAACTGTTTTCTCTTGCTCTTACCTCCAATGGCAACCTGTGTTAAGCCAAACCATTCTCTTTCTGTTAATTCAATTTTGATATTCATTTTATGTTATAGATTGGGATACTCAAGCCGAAGCGGTTTTCCTATTCGGAGATAGGATTGTTTCTAATATAATCGGTAAGATGATTTCGGGATTTCTTCAGCAAGGCACAATGTCGTTAACGAGCCGTTAACATTACGTTAACAACGGCACTCTGCCTTGCTTCCAATCTTTATGCTTTCGCACCACGCCCCTTTACTTCAACGCGCCCGGACGCAACGTCATCGTGGAGTTTCAAGATTGGTTTTCCACAGCCGTAGCTGATAAGGATGGACTGCCGATAGGACGCCTCCCACTCATAGGGTCACTCTTTATTGTGGGTTAGCGGAGCAAACTAGACAGCGAGTGTAGTCAACCGCGAAAGACATCACTCAAGGGAAAATCATTTATTACCTGCTTGTAAAAAAAACAGATTCCAGGGCGTAAGAAAGTCTTGTGAGAAAAACTTATGCCTGCTGGAATCTGTTCACAAGACTTATTCCACACTCTGTACTAGAATTATATACCGCCCGCGAAAAGAAAGCAAGGGGTCAAAAAGATGAGATGAATTGCCTATATCCCAAAGACCTTGTGTAGTAGTCTGCCATCCACTCTGTCGCTTTCTTTACGTTTTCCGTCGCTCTTTTATTTTTTTGCGCGGCGGTCAGCCGGAGATATTTGCCGTTTATCTTCTTGTTGTTTCCGCGATGCAAAGAACAATAAAGGGTATTATGGCTTCGCGCCTTGAACTTTTTATGACACCGGCGGCAGATTCTGATTGCGTTCATTTCATCTTTCCCAGATTAATTACTCCGACCTTGCCCCGCAAAAGAAACTTGAGAAGGCGATCCACGCTCTTTTTATCGAGGTACACTCCATCCAATTCGAACGTTCCGTCGGAAAAGTCTATGATAAAGAGTTTGGGACACTTCGTTTTGGGGTTCTTCTTGTCTGAACACTCGCAGGGAAGAACAAGTTTGAGGGAGTTTTTCGCGCCAGAAAGAGGAGAAGAAGAGAGGCGTTTACTTTTGAATGGGGCTTTTTTATCGTAGGTCATTTGGGTTTACAGTATTTGGGTTCTTTATAAAACATAAGCAGATTTAGGATAGTGTTTTAGGTAGTCATCGGTCTTTTTATGGCAATCCTCACAGATAGTTATACCATTTTCGGGCATTAGTCGCAGACGGGGATAAAGGGCGTAATTGTAAATGTGATGGACTTGAAGTTTTATATAACTACCCTTTTCATTTCTCACACCACAATCAATGCACCGGAAGTCATCTCTATGGAATACTCCTTGTCGCCACACTTTGTATTCTCTAGTTTCGCGGAACGCTTTATTTGCATTAGATATCCCGCCACGCCAGAACGGTGATCCCGCACCTTTCATTCTTTGAGATGAAGAATCTCGTTGTTTTTGAGATTTATTTCGATAGGTCAATGCACAATTATGACTACAGAATTGTTGTTTTACGCTCGCTACGCCCTTACAACTTCTCACTAATAATGTTTTTCGGTATGGAAAGTCCTTGCCACACCATAGACATTTCTTATATCCATCAATATCTTTTTTGCGCTTTTTGTTGTAATAAATAGCGACACATCTTCTGCCACAAAATCTCCAAGTTTTTCGCTCAGATTCGCATTTCTTTTTGCGATAACAAGTTTTTCCGCAAACTTCACAATCTCTCGTAAACATACGGTTATTCTAACATAACTGGGAGATTGTCGCAATATTCATGGTATGTAGACCACTGCCCGATATGTCCAGATTTTATCCACGCAAGGGCTTTGGTAGTAGCACATACTGCGTCATAGGCGCATACACTCGATATTTCCGGATGCCAGTAGTCGTTCCACTGCCAGAGTCCACGCGAGATTGTGTTGCCCGTGTCTTTGCCCGCTTTCGTCGGGTTGAACTGACTTTCATGCTGAACGATGCAAGTCGCTAATTTTGGATTGATTCCGACCTTTCTTGCCTGACTTGCCACATAGTCATAAATGGTAGTCGTGGACAAAGACGATGTAGCCCCTGTTTGCCCCTGTGGTGCGCTAGGACGAGAGTTCTGCTCAAAACCGTACTGGGACGAGTTTTGACCATTTTGGGTTAAATTAGGCGATTTTTGGGCTTCGACATAAAACCGCGCGGGGAGGAAGAAAACAAGAGAAAAAAGTAATAAAGCAGATACATATATATTTTTCATTTATTGCAGGTTTCCTTTCACTACTCCCTGCCACCGTATTCACGGTATCGGTCTGTCATTTAAGCGACCGAGGTTAAAGTTTTTCGACTGGTGGTGTATTCACTATGGGCGAAGCGTTGGCTATGGAAACCCGCGCTCCACCCGTAAAGAACATCTACAAGTATAGGGCAAAACCGTGTTAATTTCAAGGTCTTATCTGTGGATAAAAAGCTCCCGTCATTTTGGCGGCGGGAGATAATGGACGGGCAAAGTTTCTAGAGTGAAACTCAACCAGTCCTGA
>Ga0265338_10002232_pt1 | contig 29523 bp, 31 predicted proteins | sample 42126metaG_FD_193579 | JGI IMG/M metagenome (GOLD analysis project Ga0265338, IMG submission 193579) | Rhizosphere microbial communities from Carex aquatilis grown in University of Washington, Seatle, WA, United States - 4-21-26 metaG | ecosystem: Host-associated > Plants > Roots > Rhizosphere...
CCGACAATTCAAGAGAGACCGCCGAGTCTTCGATGCGAACGATTTCGTCGTCTGGCAACCATTCGTGGTCTCCGGGTTTTCGCTTGAGAACGCTTTGCGATGGAATCTTGGTAATCGTAATGTTCGAGACATGTTTGACACCACCAACATAAGTCGTGGTCAGTTCTGTTTTGACCGCTTCGGTCGAAAATAATGGCGCCGAAAACTCGAACCTATCGCCGGGTTTGACATCCTTGAAAGGTTTTTCCGTTTTCATGGGTACAGGTTTGTCCCAAGTCTACTTAACCAAAATCTTTTTGCAAACTATTTCGCCACGACGACAGCATCGTGAAATTCGATAGAAAGAAGTTTCGAGGCGCCGTCTTTGCCCATGGTGACGCCATAGAGGACACCGGCGCGGGACATCGTCTCCCTGTTGTGCGTAATGACAATGAGTTCGGAATGTTTCGAAAGTGTCTCGAGCATATCGCCGTAACGTTTCGAATTGGCTTCGTCGAGCGCGGCATCGGTCTCGTCGAGAACGAGAAATGGCGGAGGATTGACTTGCGAAAGGGCAAAGATGAGAGCGATAGACGTGAGAGCGCGTTCGCCGCCGGAAAGCATTTCGAGCGATTTGATTTTCTTGCGCGGAAGCGAAACGTCGATTTCGATACCAATTTCCGTTTCTTCTTCGTCGTCTTCGCCAAGCTCAAGAGATTCACCGTCCTCGGATTCGACAAGCGCGCGCTGACGGCGTTTCTTTTCTTCGATAACGCGTAGTCCCGATGTGCCGCCGCTAAACATAAGTATGAAAAATTCCTTGAATTGTTTGTTGATTTTGTCTATGCCGTCCGTAAAAAGTTTCTCGAGCTTTTCCTCGAGCTCGGCGATGAGTGCTTCTAGGGACGCCGCCGATGTTTCGAGGTCGATAAGTTCTTTCGCCAGAAATTCATCGCGCGTTGAAGTTTCTTTGAATTCTTTCATCACTTCGTCCGCCGACACTGCGCCGCTGTCTTCAAGGCGAATTTTTATTTTTTCTATTTCGTGTCTATCTTTTTCCTGTTCTTCGCGCAGGCGCGGCGACGAAACTTTTTCGTTTTCGTACGCATAGACGTCGTGACCGATAATGAGCGCGCCTTCTTCTATTTCGCGCTTGAAATTTTCTTTTTCCGTTTTGATTTTTTCTTCGTGGACATGGAACATCGAGAGGTTTCCTCTGATTTCGTTTTGCTCGGCGATGATTTTGAACATTTCCCTCTCTGCGTCGCGAGAGGAATCTTTTTCTTTTTCTATTTTCTCTTTTATGGCCTGATACTCTTTCTCCGCAGTTTTTTCCGCTTCTTCGGCGGACCGGAACTCTTTTTCGAGCGACGCGGATTTGTCCTTGAGCGCGGTAATTTCTTTTTCCGTGTTTAAGACAGCGCCACTCGAAGCATCTTCCGCCGATGAAAGAAAATCGGCAATCCAATCCTTGGCTTTTTTGAAAAACAAACGAATGTCGGAAAGACTGTCGCTATGCGACGCGATTTCGATTTCTTCTTCAAATTCGTCGAAGAACTTTTTGACGTCCGCGTACGGCACGGCCCGCGCCTCGGCGGACGCCGAGGCGCGGGCCTTTTCCATAGAACGAACAAGCGCCGAGATTTCGCCTTCAATCCTACCGAGTGTTCGCGCCGTTTCGTCTTTTTTCTCTCTCGTTGCGCGCAATTTTTTCTCCACGTCCACGAGCTCGCGCGAAAAGGCATCCTTCTTTCCCGACGCTTCAATCGTCTTCTTGGCCTTTTCGAGTTCTGTTTCAAGGATTTTCAAACGCTCCGATGGTTTTTTGATTTCATCCGCGACCATTTTTTCTTCTCGAGAAAGATACGCCGATTCGTGCGAGAGATATGTTTTGTAAAGCGCGCGGAGAGCTTCGCGCATTTCAATGGTCTTCTCGACTACGGCGACTTGCTTCTTCAAAAATTTCAAATGTGGAGCGATTTCCCGACGCAAACTTTCGACCTGCTTCATATTTTCGCGCGTCTTCTCGAGTTTATGTTCGCTTTCTTCCCTCTTGTATTGATAAATTTTAAGCCCTAAAGCGTCCATGATCATCTCGCGACGTTCCTTCGGATTGGCGTTGAGGATTCTGTCGGCTTCACCTTGGGAAATGATGTGGTGACCGGAAGCGCCGATGTGGGCGCCGGCGAGAAGTTCGATAACGTCTTTGAGACGCACTTGCGTGCCGTTGATGAGATATTCCGAAAGCGAATCCCGATGAATGACGCGCTCGATAGACACTTCGTCGAAATCCATATTGAGAAGCCGTTTGCCGTTTTTCGGACTGTTATCAAAGACAAGTTTGACCGACGCTCGGTTTTGGCGTGGAAGCATTTCGCTCCCGTTCCAAATGAGATCCTCCGTGCGCTTGCCGCGAAGAGATTTGATGGATTGCTCGCCCAAAACAAAACGAAAGCTTTCGGCGACGTTTGATTTGCCGGAGCCGTTTGGTCCGACGACGGCGACGATAGGCGACGTAAAAGAAAGCTCGCCTTTTTTGGCGAACGACTTGAATCCGGAAATTTCTAGGGATTTGAGGGACATAAACAGAAGAAGACCATTCAAATATAACATTTCGGGAAGGCATAAAAAAGCCGCGCGTCCCTTGGCGCGCGGCCAGCGTTTTCCCTAGCCTCCCCTCAAGTTCGCGGCAAGCGAACCGGGCAAGAAGCGAACGTAAGCGAAGCTTGGTTGTATGAGGAACGTGAGGCTACCAACTTTTTGATTGAACCTACCGAACCACACGCATTCTAGAACAACCTTCATGGCGGTCGGACACCGGAGTATTCGTATGGAAGACGCCATACGACTTGAGGAGTCCAACATCTCGTCGAAATCCGATTGACTGTGTTCCTCAAAAGTTTGATCAAACTCCGAGTCGCCGGGAGCGGCGATCCTGATGATTTGGTCGTCAAGTGCTGTACCTTCGTATATTGCCCTCGAAATCGTAAACTGCGCGAGCAGGTTGTGTATTTCCACCGCGCGGTCTATTTCCATCCGGAAGCGTTTACGGTCGTCTTCCAACAGTCCATGAGTGTTAAGGGTCACTTTCGTATTCATAATTTATCCTTCTGGAATGGCTTACTATGGCCGTTTTCTTACAACGACGGGATGCCGTTGCTCTGTTTACGACATTACTATATTTAAAAGTCTATAGATACTTGACAGATAGATATAAAAGGTGTACGATTGACAACAAAGATATAGAGCAATGGTTGTTCTAAATCTCGCCCTTTCCATGAGACTCATAGTAAAACTGTTACTGTTAGCGTGCGTTATCGGAGCGTTCTTCCACTTTCGGACGAACATCCAGGAATTAAATAGGATTGCCGCCGAGCATAAAACACTCGCGACTCCCTATTTTCTAAACGGTACGTGGCATTTCTCCGGCGACCCAAAAATACGTGCCGTGGAAATCAAAAGCTTCAGGCGCGATCACCCAGACCTTAAGGTCGGAACGATCTCGACGAAGCCCAGGTCGAGAGAGGTTGAGATTACTTTCGACCAAATCGTCCCGAGCCCGAGAAGCTGAAACCACAACCCTTAACAGAAAAGCCGCCCGGTCCTCCCAAGGACTTGGCGGCTTCTTCATTTCCAAAATTTACCAGCCTTTGAGTTCGATGGCTTTTTGCGCGGCGTTTTGTTCGGCTTCCTGTTTTGATTGGCCTTCGCCCGTCGCCACTTGCTCCTTGCCGAGAAAGACTGCGATGGTGAAATATTTTTCGTGGTCGGGACCGGATTCTTTGACGAGTTTGTAGGACGGCGTGACACCGGCTTTGTCTTGAGCTTTCTCTTGAAAAGCGCTTTTGGCGTCGACAAGGTCTCCGCGGGCGATCATTTTCTCCGCGAACGAAAGGAGAACTGCGTCGATAAATTTCTTCGCAACCTCGTATCCCCCATCCATATACATCGCGCCGACGACGGCTTCGAACGTGTTCGCAAGGATGAATTGTCTGGCTCGACCAATGTCTTTAGCTTCGCCACGTGAGAGCAAGAGAAAATCGTTCATATTCAAATCATTGGCAACTTCGGAAAGCGTCACGGCGTTCACCAAGGCCGAACGATACGTCGTGAGATCGCCTTCGGGTTTGTCCGGATATTCGCGAAAGAGAAAATCCGTGACGACGAGTTCGAGGACCGCGTCGCCGAGAAATTCAAGACGCTCGTTGTGTTCGAGCTTGCCGCCCTTGCTTTCGTTTATGTACGAACGATGGGTAAAAGCCATGCGCAAAAGCGTCTTGTCTTTGAAAACATAGTTGGACTTCTTTTCGAATTCTTTAAAATCTATTTCCATACACACACCTTATCGGTAAAAATTATTTTGTCAAAATCTTGAGAGCTTTGGTAACAATGGGGAAAATATCGTCGTAAAAGTTGAGCTCAGCTATCTCCTCAGCCTTAAACCACTTGGCGTCGTCGAGTCCGCCGGAATCGCCGCGTTTGAGCGGCACGTGTTCGGCTTCGGCCAAAAAGTAGACGACGCGTTTTCTGATTTTGCCTTTTTCCGGATGAGTGGCGACGTATTCGTTGCGAGCCAACTCTTCGCCTATTTCCACATCGAGACCAAGCTCTTCTTTTATTTTCTTTTTCGTGCCGGTCACCTCGTCCGCGCCTTCAATGCCGCCTTTCGATAGCGTCCAGTGGCCAAAGACGTCGTGGACGAAAGCGAATCGCAAACCATCGGGAGTTTTGGCATAAACCACGGCGCCCCCTTTGTGTTCGATGGGCATTTTCTCCAAGGACAAATTAAATTTGTCGTCTTTGCGTTTACTCACGGCGTCCTTGCCCGGCTCGCCGATTTCTTTGTACACGGAACCCAAAACGCCGTTGACGAATTTGCCGCTGTTTTCTCCGCCGAAACCTTTGGCGAGCTCAATGGCTTCGTTGATGGCGACTTTTGCCGGCACGTCTTTCCGGTCGGCAAACAGAAGCTCATAGAGTCCTATGCGCAAAATGTTTCTGTCGACCGGCGAGATTTTGTCGAGGGGCCAATCCGGCGCGGCTTTCTCGATAATCGTGTCGATTTCCGGACGCTTGGCGAGGACGTTTTTCGTCAGCTCTTCCATAAAAGCCGTGTCGGCACTGCCACCAAATTCAGCCGCGTCGCGCGCGACCACGGCGGTTATTTCTTTGTCGGATAACTTCCTAAAGTCCCACTCAAATAGTGATTGGAGAACGATACTTCTTGCAAGGTGCCTGTTTGCCATATCTTAGGAAATTTCTGATTTCCAGTTTCCAAACTCGCAGTGCTGCGGGACTGAAAACTGTCTGCCAGAAAAACTATTTCGCCGCGGTCGCCGCTTTGGCCTTCTTCTCGATTTTGGCGAGACGTTTTCCCACGTTTATCACTTGGTGTCCACGATACATTCCTGTCACGGCAGAAGCGCGGTGGCGCAAGTGCACGGCGCCGCTCTCGGCGTCTTTGGACACAGTGATATTCTTGAGCGCGTGATGAGAGCGCCTGTTTCCCGTGTGGGACCTGTTCGATCGCATTCGGACTACCATAGAAAAATATTATACACGCGTGGCGGCTTTTCGCAAGTTTTTGGAAAGTATACCCTTGAGAAATGTTTTCCGGTGAATCGGCGTCGTGCCGTATGCTTTGATGGCTTTTATATGAGACGTCGTGCCATAGCCTTTGTGAGCGTCAAAGCCGTACAAAGGATACATCTCGGAAAATTCCGTCATCACCCTGTCGCGCGTCACTTTGGCAATGATGGATGCCGCGGAAATAATCGGCTCTTTCTCGTCGCCTCTGATTATGGTCTTTTGAAAAATAAATTCCTTCGGCGCGTAGAGCGACCCGTCGAGACGAATCTCCGTCTCGAGAGGACTCGCCACAAGTTCGTCGAGAATGTTTCGTATGGCCTTTTTTATACAGTGCGAAAGACCCATCGAGTCTATCTCTTCGGCATCGACGGACGAAAGAGCGAATGTTACGAGACCTTTGGCGCGAAGGGTGGATATTTTTTCGAACCATTCCTGTCTTTTCTGCGGGGAAAGTTTTTTGGAATCTTTTATTTTCTTGAAGTGACCAAAATCAAAATCGGCGCCGACGCGGCAGGCGCAGAGTGTGAGAGGTCCGGCGAGGGGACCCCTCCCCACCTCGTCGATGCCTATAAGATATCGCGGCATTGTATGTGAATTATAACGCACCGCGAAGGAAAAATATTCCGTATACTATAGTGTGTGAAAAAGCATCACTGGATAATCGTTCTTGTCGCCCTCGGTCTTTGCTTTTTCATTGGCTGGCTTTTTAAGTATGAGCAAGACAAAGGGTTGGTCCCGAAAACAACGCAAATAAGAAACGCCTCCGCCCAATACCAGTACATTGACCCTTTGATTCTTGTGGATAACTCGAATGTCTCTTACCCTCAACTCAATCCTTTGAAATACATTATAAGTGCGCACGTCTCTCAAGCCGAACAGGCATTAAAAGTCGAAGACGTTTCCGTTTATTATCGCGATATGGTTACGGGACAATGGACGGGAGTGAATGAAAACGACGACTACGCTCCGTCCTCGATGCTTAAAGTCGGCATTCTCATGGCATACCTAAAAATCGCCGTCACCGACCCCGGAGTGCTCGATGAAATGCTTACCTACACACCGACGGACGATTCCGGACAATTTTACAAACCAAAACAACTTCCCGCCGGAGAATACAGCGCGAGAGACTTGCTGGTGCAAATGATAGAGCAGTCCGACAACGACGCGCTCGACGCCCTTAACAAAGCTCACCCGCAAGAACTCGTCGACGTGTTCAACGCTCTTGGTATCTCCTATCCGACCGTTAACACGCCGGCAAATTTTATGTCGCCGGAAATATATTCTCGAATGTTTCGAGCTCTTTACAACGCGACATATCTGCCGGATGCATACTCAGAAGAAGCTTTTAACCTTCTCTCCATGACGAGCTTTAATCAAGGTATCGTTTCCGGAATCGCGGCATCAACGACGGTCGCCCACAAATTCGGCGAACAAACCGACGTCGTGAACGGCGCAGTTACCGACAAGGAACTTCACGACTGCGGTATCGTCTATTATCCGAATCATCCTTATTTCCTTTGCATTATGACGAGAGGACAAGATTTTCCGACACTCGCCAACGTCATCGGAAACATATCGGAATCCGTTTACGATTACGTCGTTTCTTCAAATCGTTCGTAAAATAATTTCAAAAGTTTTTGGTATACTGGGAGGTAATGGCAAAGTTTACCCATCTGCACGCGCATTCGCACTATTCTCTCCTTCAGGCATTGCCGAAAATCCCCGACCTCGTGGCGGCGGCGAAAAAAGACGGCATGAAAGTCCTCGCGCTTACCGACAACGGCAATATGTACGGCGCCATCGAATTTTACAAAGAGTGCAAAGATAAAGGCATAAAACCGATTCTCGGCGTGGACTTTTACGTCGCGCCGCGCACTCGCGCCGATAAGCAGGCCGGCGTCGACGCTCGGCGGACGCGTCTTGTTCTTCTCGCGAAAAATGTGGACGGATACCACAATCTGATTCAGCTCGTCACGGCGTCTTATCTCGAGGGTTTTTATTATAAACCGCGACTCGACAAAGAACTTATAGAAAAATTTAAAGGCGGTCTTATCGCTATCATTCCGAGCAATGGCGACATTGCCCTTTCGCTCCAAGCAAATGATATGGACAGAGCAATCGAGGTTTTGAATTGGTACAAAAAAATATTTGGTACGGATGTCTATGTTGAAATCACTCATCACCCGGACATCGATAATCACGAAGAGACGATGCGCCGCGCGGCGGACGCCGCGCGACGCGCAGGCGTCCCTCTCGTTGCCGGCCAAGAAGTTTATTATCTTTTGCCCGAAGACAAAATCGCCCAGCGCACGATGATGCTCGTTTCGAGCTCTGGCGGCGACGTCATCGACCGAAGCCGGCTCGACGATGACGGTGATTATTCCTTCATCTCAAACGAACAAGCGCAAGAATATTTTCGCGAATTGCCGGAAGCCCTCGCGAATAACAAAAAAATCGCCGACGAATGCAATCTCGAACTGACTCTCGGCAAGTGGTTCTTTCCGAATTTTCCGCTGCCGCAAGGCGTGACTCCCGACGACGAACTGAAAAGAATCGTCTACGAAGGATTTCAAAAACGTGCGGTCAAAAAAACCGATGAAGCCGTCAAACGCGTCGAATACGAACTTTCCGTCATCAAAATGAAAGGTTACGCGCCGTATTTCCTCATCGTCGCCGACCTTTTGCGTTTCGCCCGCGAAAAAAATATCCTTTCAAATATTCGCGGCTCCGTTTCCGGTTCGATGGTCACCTACCTTGCCGGCATCACCAACATCGACCCGCTTGAATTCGAAATTCCTTTCGAACGCTTTCTCAATCCCGACCGCCCGTCGGCTCCCGATATCGATATGGATTTCGCCGACGATAGACGCGACGAAGTTATCGAATACACGAGACAAAAATACGGCAAAGACCACGTGGCGCAGATAGGCACTTTCGGTACCATGGCGGCGCGCGGCTCGGTCCGCGACGTCACCCGGGCTTTGGGCTTTCCCGTCGAGTTCGGCGACAGATTGGCGAAACTCATTCCCATGGGCTCGCAAGGTTTCCCCATGACTATTGACCACGCGCTTGAGCTCGTCCCCGAATTGAAACAACTCTATGAAACGGACGCCGAAGTAAAGCGTGTCATCGACCTGGCGAAAAAAATCGAGGGTTGCGCGCGGCACATCAGCGTTCACGCCGCGGGCGTCGTCGTCGCGCCGTCGCCGATTACCGATTTCGCGCCGCTTCAATACGACCCAAAAGGTGAAGGTAAAATCATTACCCAATACGATATGTATTCGATCGACGAGAACAATGCCGGTCTTCTCAAGTTCGACTTTCTTGGTCTCAAAAACCTCACCATTCTCTATCAATCGATTCGTTTCGCCAAAAAAATCTACGGCACGACCATCGAACTCGAAAAAATCCCGCTCGACGACAAGAGAACGTTCAACATTCTCGCCAAAGGCCAAACGGTCGGACTGTTCCAACTAAACGGTGACGGCATGACGAGATATCTCAAAGAACTTCGGCCAACGAGTGTCCACGATATCAACGCCATGGTCGCCTTGTATCGTCCAGGTCCGATACAATTTATTCCCGTGTTCATCGCCTGTAAGCACGACCCGTCGAAAGTAAAATATCTCGACCCGGCGCTCGAACCGATTTTGAAAAAAACCTACGGCGTTTTGGTCTATCAAGACGACCTCCTCATCATTGCTCACGACATCGCCGGCTATACATGGGGCGAAGTCGATAAATTCCGCAAAGCCGTCGGCAAGAAAATTCCGAAGGAGATGGCGGAGCAAAAAGACAAATTTATCCAAGGTTGCGTCAAACATTCGAAGTGGCCCCTAAAAAAAGCCGAGGAACTTTGGACTTGGATAGAGCCATTCGCCGCCTACGCTTTCAACAAAGCCCACAGTGTTTCCTACGGCTGGATCGCGTACATTACAGCCTATTTCAAAGCCAATTTTCCCGCGGTCTATATGGCAAATGTCTTGACGTCCGATTCGGGTGAAGTGGAAAAAATCGCCGAGACGATAGCCGAGTGTAAGAGAATGGACATACCAGTGCTTCCGCCGTCGGTCAACGAAAGTTTCGAAGATTTCTCCGTCGTGCCGAATGCCGCGCGCACGCCGGGCGCGGGCGAAAAAATCCGCTTTGGTTTGAAGACGATAAAAAATTTCGGCGACGGCATCGCCACATCCATCATCGAAGAAAGAAAACAAAACGGACCGTTTGCGTCGCTTACCGATTTCCTCACGCGCATCAAAGACAAAAATCTCAACAAAAAATCCCTTGAAGCTCTGGTCAAAGTCGGCGCCCTAGATGAGTTTGGCGACAGATCGACTCTCTTCGGCAATATCGACCTTCTTCTTCAATTCAACAAAGAACAAACCAAAGGCAACAGCGCGCAAGATTCTCTTTTTGGGAAGGCCGTCGGAGTCTCCGAACTTCGTTTGCCGCCCGTTTCCGAAATCCCCAAACAGGAGATTCTGAAATGGGAGAAAGAACTCCTCGGACTTTTCATTTCCGGACATCCACTGGACAAATACAAAGCCGTTCTCGAAAAACTCAAAGAAAACGTCGCGAAAATAAAAGACCGAGCAGCGAAAGAAAAAGAAGCCGATGGAAATATCAAAGAACATATCGTCACCATCGGCGGCGTGGTCGAAGACATACGGGCCATTCGAACAAAAGGCAACGACGAGATGTGCTTTATGCGCCTTGCCGACCTCACCGGTACGATTGAAGTCGTCGTCTTCCCTCGCCTTTACGCCAAATTCAAAAATATTTTGATCTCCGACAAACCGCTCGCCGTCAAAGGCAAAGTCAACGAGCGCAACGACACGATTTCCCTCCTCGCGGAAAATTTTATGGATCTGAAATAGTCTTTTGATTTTCCGCCAAAAAAGGTTATTCTAGAGTCCTATGGCATCATCAATCGAACACGTCAGACATTCACTCGCCCATCTTCTCGCAGCGGCGATTTTGGAAATCTATCCGGAAACGAAAAACACCATCGGTCCGGCTATAGAAAACGGTTTTTATTACGACTTCGAATTCCCAAAGGGCACCGCTCCGGCGGAAAAAGATTTTCCGGCTATAGAGAAAAAAATGCGCGAGATTTTGAAGACGTGGAAACACTTCGAAGGAAAGGAAGTTTCCGCGAAAGAAGCTCGAGCGTTTTTCAAAGGTAATCTCTACAAAATAGAGCTCATTGACGACCTCGATAAAGAGAAAGAAAAAATCACCCTCTTCACTTCCGGAAAATTCACCGACCTCTGTCGCGGCGGTCACGTCCTCGACACGAAAGAAATAAAACCTGACGCATTCAAACTCTCGCGCGTTGCCGGAGCGTATTGGCGCGGTGACGAGAAGAACGCCATGCTCACGCGCATATATGGTTTGGCTTTCGCGAGTAAGAAAGAACTCGAAGAGTATTTGGCAATGGAAGAAGAGGCAAAGAAACGCGACCACAAAAAACTCGGAAAAGAGCTCGGACTTTTCGTCGTATCAGATTTGGTCGGCAAAGGATTGCCCATGTATTTACCCAAAGGCAACATCATTCGCACGGAACTCGAACGGTTCATTCGCGACGAAAAAGAAAAACTCGGTTATTCGTTCGTCACCATTCCCCATATTGCCAAAAAAGAGCTCTACATAAAAAGCGGACACATGGGAAAATACGGCGCCATGATGCCGATAATGAAAGACGAGAACGGTGAGGAGTTCGTGATGAAAGCTATGAATTGCCCACATCATTTCGAAATATACAACGCCGAGCCGCACAGCTATAGGGATTTGCCTTTGCGGCTCGCGGAAAACACCACCGTCTATCGAAACGAGAAAAGCGGCGAACTATCCGGACTTTTGCGCGTAAAAAACCTGACCCAAGACGACACGCACCATTTCATCCGGCCCGACCAAATAGAATCGGAAATCAAAATGATTCTCGGACTGATGCAGAAAACTTATGCACTGTTTGGATTCAACAACTACAAAGTCGAGGTTTCCACCCGCGACCCGAAAAATAAAGAGAAATATTTCGGCGGAGACGACGTGTGGCAGAAAGCCGAGAAAATTCTCGTCGACGAAGTGAAAAAATGGGGTGTTCCCTACAGCGTCGAAGAAGGAGAAGCGGCTTTTTACGGTCCGAAAATTGACATCAAAGTCAAAGATTCCCTCGGACGAGAGTGGCAACTGACGACGATTCAGCTTGATTTCAATCAGCCGGAAAATTTTGAAATGGATTACACCGGAGAAGACGGCAGACGTCACCGTGTCGTCGTCCTGCACGTCGCCATATTCGGATCGTTTGAACGCTTTATGGGAATCCTCATCGAGCATTATGCGGGCAATTTCCCTCTTTGGCTTTCGCCCGTCCAGGTCAAAATCGCTCCGGTCAAAGAATCCAATTTCGCCAAAGCCGAAGAAATCGGCGCGCATCTCAAGAAATCCGGAATCCGGGTGGATACAGACTTAAGTGACGTAAATTTCGGAAAGAAAATCCGCGAGGCAAAGGATATGAAAATCCCCTACACCATAATCATCGGAGATAAAGATATGGAAAAAGGCGTCGTCACGCTCGAATCCCGCGACAAAGGAAAAATCGGCGAGAAGACTCTCGAAGAAGCGACCACTTTGCTCACAAAAGAAATAAAAGACAAAAAATAAGCCACCGAACTTTGTAGTTGGTGGCTTTTTATTCCGGTTCGCCGTCGTGGTCGTCCGGTGGCTGGGGAATTTCTATTGTTGTTTTCTTGCGTCCGTCGTGACGAGTCAGCTTTTTGAAAGCCGGCTGAAGTATCGACTGGACTGTCATCCGGATTATCTCCGGTCCGGTTCCCGTCAAGACGAGTTCGTCTCGGTTGGACTCCGGTATCATTTTTAGGATTTCTATGAGATTTGCCGCGACTATTACCGTCGCGGAATCGTCGGGTGTGACGAGTCTGAACCTTTTGGGCTCAAACTCGGTTATCTCGCAACCTCTGTAGAGGTCGCGATTGGTTAGATCGAGGTTGAGCTTATACATTTTTCTCCTTTATTCTTTTTTGTCTAAGGACAGAAAAAGGGCCTCTTGCAGAGAGCCCTTTGTGGTTTATGGGCATCAGTTCCTCACTGATTCCCAAAACGCTTGAAGTTCGGCGATCGGAATCTGTATCCTCTCGCCTGCATAGATGAATGAGATCATCGTATGTCCTTCGTTACCCCCGTATTTTAATGTTCGGGGTACACAGTGACTAACTGCGTAGTCTCACAGCTGACCATTGATAGGGCCGTCAGCATGCCATTGGAAAGAACTAATCTTTCCTGCCCCCATTATAGCAGATACATTTATGTTGTCAAGTAATTTTATGGCAATAAAAAAAGCGGCCTTGTTAAGCCGCTGTTTCATGCTCCGTGAATGAGCAAGCTATCCATTTGCCGGGCATTTCTTGAGACATATCTTTTCTTCTGTCGAGAAGTGTTTCGCCCGCGGCGACGACTTGTTCCGGTTTCATTCGAAGCTCGGTCTCTATTTTTTCCATCCGAGATTTGTCTTCGGGCGAAATGCTGTGACTGCAGACAAATCGCGCGTGGATATCCACATACTCCTTGATAAGAGAATCGCGGTAGCGAATGTAGGTTTTCATAAGGAAGTCTTTTAGAGAGGATATCAACTTCCCCGTTTTTGTAAAGTCCTTAAATATCTATTCTGGCTTTTCCCGCGTTTGATTGGATGAACGACTTCCTTGCCGGCACGTCGGTACCCATGAGCATGTCGAAAATTTTATCCGCTTCTTGCGCGTCATTGACGGTCACCTGCTTGAGCACGCGGCGCGATTGATCCATCGTCGTCTCCCAGAGTTCTTCGCTGTTCATTTCGCCCAAGCCCTTGTAACGCTGGACGTGAAGCTTGGGCGCCTTTTTGGCACCCTTATCCGCCGATGAGGCGGATTCGTCTGTATCTTCACTTATCTCCTCGTCGGCGGATATATTTTCTTCAAGAGGCATCTCGTCTTTGCCGAGAACTTTCACTTTTTCCTCTTCGCTGTAAAAATACATAATTTCTTTGCCGCGTTTCACTTTATAAAGCGGCGGCTGGGCGATGTAAATGTATCCGCCGTCGAGGAGCGGTCTAAAATATCTGTAGAAAAGAGTCAGAAGCAGTGTGCGAATGTGTGCGCCATCGACGTCGGCATCGGTGGCAATGATGATTTTGTGATAGCGGAGCTTGGCGATATCGAACGTGTCCCCTATCGCCGTGCCGATGGCGACGACGAGATTTTTTATTTGTTCCGAACCGAGCATGCGGTCGAGACGGGCGCGTTCGATGTTTAGAATTTTGCCGCGAAGCGGGAGAATCGCTTGAGTGCGTCGGTCACGACCGGTTTTCGCCGTACCGCCGGCGCTGTCTCCTTCCACGATAAAGAGTTCCGACTCTTCCGCCGACTTCGATTCGCAATCCGCGAGTTTGCCCGGGAGCGTCATGCCTTCAAGTGCGCCTTTGCGAAGAATCGAATCTTTCGCGGCTTTCGCCGCTTTTCTGGCCTTCATCGCCAAAACTACCTTGGAGACGATGGCCCTGGCATCGTCCGGATTTTCCTCAAGAAAGGCCGTAAATGCCTCGCCAAAGACCGTTGCCGTCGCCGACTGGGCTTCCATCGAGCCGAGCTTGGCCTTAGTCTGGCCTTCAAATTGGATCTCGCGGAGTTTGACCGAAATCACCGCCGTGAGACCTTCCAAGGCGTCGTCACCGGTGAACGTATCGTCCTCCTTTCCGTTGCCGTTTTTCTTGGCGTAATTATTGAGCGTGCGCGTGAGAGCGGTTTTAAATCCCGTGACGTGCGTGCCACCCTCGCCGTTGTAGATATTGTTGGCGAACGGTAAAATCTTTGCCGTTACGTCGTCGACGTATTGCAAAGCGATTTCCACCTGCTCGACGCCCTCGGCACTCTTCCCGACGTAAAAAATATTTTTGTGAATCGGCTTTTGGAGATGGTTGGTAAATTTGACGAGTGACACGAGTCCACCTTCGAAATAAAACGTCTGGCTCGGCACATCGAGTCCAAGCTCGCGGAAATAAAAAATACCATCGGTGTCTATCGAGCCCGGATAGCCGCGGGCGTCGATGACGGAAATCCGCAAGCCTTTCACCAGATACGCTTGCTGACGCATGTGCGTGACGACAATGGAAAAATCAAACGATTGCTGTCCGAATATCTCCGTGTCCGGTTCGAATGTGACGATAGTGCCGTGGAGCTTACTTGCTCCGACTCTTTTGACCGCGGCCTTTCGTTTGCCTTTGGAATATTCCTGCATAAATTTTCCTCCGTCGCGCTCAACTTCGACTTTGCAGTAACTTGAAAGGGCGTTCACCACCGATGCGCCGACGCCGTGGAGACCGCCGGAAACTTTATAACTACTGTCCGCGCCGCCGAATTTGCCTCCGGCGTGAAGCGTCGTCATGATCGTTTCGAGAGCGGAAACTTTCGTCTGTTTGTGAATATCCGTCGGAATGCCGCGACCATTGTCCGTCACACGCACCTGGTTTCCCGGAAGCAAAACTATTTCAATGTCATTGGCGAATCCACCCATGGCTTCGTCGCGCGAGTTGTCGAAAATTTCAGTGATGAGATGATGAAAACCGTCGGGACCGGTCGTGCCGATGTACATTCCGGGACGCTTCCGAACAGGCTCCAGACCTTCCAAAACTTGGATTGAATCCGCTCCGTATGACGACTTTTTCTGTTCGCTTTTTTGGGCCTTTTCTTTAGCCATAAATTAAACAAGCCCGAGGGCTTTTGATGGGTAAATTATAGCAAAAATGAGCTATAAAAGCTACTCCGTAAATCACTGTTTTCCGGCCTCTGCTATTGAGTTTTTGGCTTATTTTAAATAGACTAGAACGACTGTGGATATATACATAAATACGGACGCGGAAAAGAAACTCATCGCGGAACTTGCCAAGCGCAAGGACGTGGAGGCGATGAGAATGAAACGCTACCTTGCCATGAGCGACCTTTCGCGAACGCCGGGAAGTCCTCTTTACGAAATTGTCGAGCGAACCAAGAAACTGCCGGTGGTAAAAGATTTCGACAATATCATTATTCCGGAAATCGTGCCGGCGGATATTTCTTTCGACCTTTTCAATTTCGCGCCCGACCACCCGGCACGAAGCACTTCGGACACGTACTATGTCGACACAAAAAATATCTTGCGCACGCACGATACGGTGATGTGGTATTACTATCTGCAATTGCCGGAAATCAAAAAGAAAATCGCAAACAAAGAACCTCTCGGAGTCATCTGTTACGGCAAAGTCTACCGCAAAGACGAGATAGACAGAAGTCATATGAATATTTTTCACCAGATGGGCGGACTTTTGCTTATGCCCGACGAAAAAAAATTGTTCGTCCTCGACGATTTGAAAAACGTTCTTTCGGAAATAGTCAAAAGTATCTTCGGCAAAGATGTCGTTTTCCGCTTCAACACGGACACGTTTCCCTACACCGACCCGTCGCTCGAACTCGAAGTTGAGCTTAACGGCAAATGGCTCGAAGTCCTCGGCGGCGGCATGCCACGAAAAAGTGTTCTTAAAAATTTTGGGCTCGAAGGATACAACGGCTGGGCATTCGGCTTTGGCCTTGAGCGCCTTGCTATCCTCGGAATGGAGCTCCCCGACATTAGACTCCTTTGGTCGGATGACGAGCGCGTGAAAAAACAACTGAAGCTTGGAACAAAATTCGTCCAGGTCAGCAAATATCCGCCTGTCATCCGCGATATTTCATTTGTCGTCGATTCGACATTCGCTCCGAACAATTATTTCGACCTCGTAAGAGATATCGTTGGCGATCTCGCCGAAGAAGTGGCTTTAGTCGATACGTATGAAAACGAGAAAAAATTCGGCAAGGGCAAGAAAAGTTACGCATATCGGATTACCTACCGCTCACTCGACCGCACGCTCACGGACACCGAAGTCAACGGCTTGCACAATAAACTCGAGGAAAAAACCAAGGAAGTCTTCAACGCGACAATAAGGTAAAACCTAGTGAGCCACCTCTCGGACTCGAACCGAGGACCTTCGCTTTACAAAAGCGTTGCTCTACCAACTGAGCTAAGGTGGCAATCTACAAATCTTTTTTCTCCTCTTTGACTTCGCTTATTTGCTTTAGATACACGGACGAGGAACCGCTTCCGGAGAGTGTCGGTTTTTCGTTTTTCGCTTTCTCATAAAGCGTATGGATATGATTGCGCACCCATTCGACTATTGCAAGAAGAACGCGCATGACGAAGACGAAAGCGCCATTGAGCACTTTGAAGACGTTGTTTTTGTTCACGAGCGCGACGTGGCTTTTTATCTTCTCCGTACTGCCGGTAACGGTCTTGTCGAGATTCGAAAGCGGGTTGAGAGCGGCGAGACCGGTGCCGTTTGCAAGCTTAAGCCGCGCGTGAAAAAGAAGCGCGACGATGACAAGTCCGGAAAGGATAAAAAGTGCCAAAGGAAAAATCATAATTATTTTTCAAGGACTCCGAAGCGGACGAAACGGACGAGTTCCATCTTCTCGCCGAACTTCTGAACCGCGCCGCCGATGAGTTCGGAAACCAAAAGGTCGGGATTTTTGATAAATGGCTGGTCGAGAAGGACGTGCTCGGAGAAATAGGCGGAGAGTTTGCCTTCGAGGATTTTCTCTTTCATGTCTTTTGCTTTGCCGGCGACTTCTTTTTCGAACACGGACAAAGCGATGTCGCGGGCTTCTTTGGTGATGTCTTCTTTCTTTAAAAACTCCGGTTTGCTGGCGACAATGTGCATGGCGATGTCGTAGGCGAGCTGTTTGAACTCCGGATTTTTCGCCACGAAATCGGTCTCGCACGCGAGCTCCACCATGGCGCCGACGTTTCCCGTGGCGTGAACATACGAAGCGATGACACCGGCATGGAGAACGCGGTCGGCTTTCTTGCCCGCGGCGTCCGCGCCCCTTTTCTTTAAAATAACGATAGCTTTTGCCACGTCGCCGCCCGCCTCTTCAAGAGCTTTTTTGCATTGCATAACGGAAACACCCGTCTCATCGCGCAGTTTCTTGATATCGTCGGTGGTGACCATGGTTTTTTAAAATTAGGTTGTAATTATAACAAACATTCCCGCGCCTTCGATTTATTTTGTCGCCTCGGGTTTGAGAACAATGGACTCGGAGACCGCTTTGGCGACTTCGCCGAGAAAATAAACGATGCTCGCTTTGGCGACATCGTTTCCCGGCACAGGATAGGCGACGAGCGAGAGGTCGCAGTCGGAACTTGCCAAAGCTACTACTGGCACGCCGACCTGGCGGGCTTCTTCGACGGCAATGGCTTCTTTCTTCGGGTCAATGACGACGAGAACGCCCGGCTTGTCTTTCATCGAAACAATGCCGCCGAACATAACTTCAAGCTTGGCGATTTCACGGTCAATCAAAAGTCTTTCTTTCTTTGTGTATTTCGCGAGCTCGCCTTTTTCTTTTTCGGCATTGCGCGATTCGAATTTGTCGATGCGCTTTCTGATTTCCTTGAAATTGGTCAAGGTGCCTCCGATCCAGCGACCGGCAACGAACGGCTGATGAAGTTTTTCCGCTACGCTTCGAAGAGATTCTTTGGCTTCGCTTTTGCCGGTGACGAAGAGAATCTGCTTGCCGCTTGCGGCGACTTTTTTTATGAATTCGAGAGCGGCAAGGAGTGCCACTTCGCTTTTTTCCAAGTCGAAAATTTCGGTCTTGTTTTTGACGCCGAAAATATACTGCTTCGTCGACGGATGTCGGCGCGAGCGTGCCACACCGAAGTGAAAACCGTTTCGAAACATCGTGTCTATGGTCGTGTTTTTGTCTTTTGTCATGAGTGGATAATCTATCAAATAAGGCGTGAAAAGGCAATTATTATTAGTTTTTTCCAAAACTTGACAATGGGTATATAAACATGGTAATCTGCAAACGGAATCTGAATGGTCAAACAACAGCTGTCGAGCACACGCTCGGCGCCATTCGGAAAAGCTTCTCAACCGAGGAGTCACGTAGAAAGCGTGTTAGTTCATCGCCATGAAAAACATCGACATCAATAGTCCAGTCGCTCAAAAGATTGCTTCGGCAATCTTTACCAAGGCAATCAGGGACAAGTACAACTTGCATGCCAGCGCAAACGCGAAAGGCATAGACGAAGAAGCCCGAAAATACGGAATAACCGGAAAAGAGCTATTCGAATTCATGGACGGCATACTTCCCGGCCTCATGCAGGAATACCTTAGCGACATGAAACGAATCATGGAATCACCACGACGGACGTAATCGACTGTCGAAAGTAATTTCCGCGCCGCTGCAATCTGATTGCAGCGGCGCCTTTTTTATTTTCTTATTCTTCGTCTTCGTCTCCTTTCGCGACTTCACCCTTGAAATTCTGAAGCGTGTCAATAATGCCGTCGATATTCCCTTCCATAATATTCGGCAGATTGTGCCATGACTCTTTTATTCGGTGGTCGGTGACGCGGTCTTGAGGGAAATTGTATGTGCGGATTTTTTCGCTGCGATTTCCGGTGCCAAGTTGATTTTTTTTGTTGGTCGCGAATTTCTTGGCTTCTTCTTCATCTTGGCGCGCTTGGAGTCGTGCCGTAAGCATCGTCATTGCCCGTTCCCTGTTTTTGAGCTGGCTTCGCTCCGCCGTGACGCGCACGTCGATGCCGGTCGGTTTGTGAATCAGGCGCACGGCCGTCTCGACTTTGTTGACGTTTTGACCGCCTTTGCCGCCGGCGCGGGAGAATTCCATTTCGAGGTCGGCGGGATTGATTTCAAATTTAACTTTTTTCCTAATCGGTAAAATAGCGATGGATATCGTCGACGTGTGAACTCTGCCCATTTTCTCCGTCGCCGGCACGCGTTGAACTCGATGGACGCCGGTCTCGTAGCGCATTTTTTTGTAGACGTCCTTGCCGCGAATTTCAAACGTCACTTCCTTGTATCCGCCGACCGCGCCCGGACTCTCATCAATGGCGAAAAACGTCCAGCCGTTTTTCTCGCCGTATTTTTTATACATATGGACCATTTCAGCGACGAAAAGCGCTGCCTCGTCGCCGCCCGCGCCCGCGCGGATTTCCAAAATGATTTCATTCGGAAACTCGTCTTCGGATTTTTCGGCGTCGAGAATTCCTTGGATTTGTTTCTCGAGGTCGACTTTCTGCGCTTCGATAAATTTCAAATCTTCCGCGCCGAGCTCTTTCATAGACGCGTCAGAAGCCATAAGCGCATGCAAATCCGCTTCGTCTTTCAAAAGGCGTTCGTAACTTTCCGCGAGATACGCGGTTTTGTGATTTTGTTTTAGACTAGGTAAATCCATCTATTTCGACTTTTTGGTCGAAGCGGCGGCGCGGCGGGCCTTGAATTTCTCAACGCGGCCAGCGGTGTCGATGACGGTGTCGGCGCCAGTGTAGAAAGGATGCGAAGCGGAAGAAATTTCCACTCGAACGGTCGGATATTCCTTGCCGTCTGTCCATTTGGCTTTTTCTTTTGAATCGATAACCGAGGAAATGAGAAAGCTGGCTCCCGAGGAGTTGTCGTTGAATATTACCGGTCTAAAATTTTTCGGATGGATGTCGGCTTTCATAGGGATTTAATCTATATGAAACGGGTCAAAAAGGCAAGTTTAGCTGCAGTATGAGCTTATGGCTGCGCTGCAAGACGTCGAAACGCCGTTAATGATGTCTATATCGCATTCTTGGATGCACGTGGCAATGTTCATAACATTCACGCCGTAATTTAGACCGACATTGGGAGCGCCGTTATACGTGTAGCAATTCTGACCCGAGTAATAATGACAGGCGGCGGTGCGATTGACGGTGTAATTGTCGCTTACGCTGCCGCTTGCGCCCAGATTTGAAAGATAAATCGCCGAAGCCATGATGGCGTCTCGGGGATTCCACGGGTTCGTCGCCGTCGTGCCGAGAGCCGAGGCGATTTGAGATTGAAAACTCGGAAGCACCCACGTCGACGGGATGAATTGCGCCGGACCCATCGCCCCGCCCCAGCCGACGGACAAGGGGCATGAAACTTTTTGAGAAAGCGGATTAAATCCGAGAGTGGCGGCAATTTGCAAGAACGGCGGAACGTCGCGCGTCGGACTCATGACTTTCGCTTTGACCGCGCCCGTGCTCGCATTGACTCCCGCGCCAGTATTGTAATTGGTAACGTAGCAATTTCCCACGTCTTGTCCGAGATTGGATTCCTGTTTGATAATCGCGAGCGTGAATGCCGGATCGACGCCCGTTTTGCTTTGCGCCGTGTCGGCATATTGAAGCGCCGTTGAAAATGGAATACCGGTCGCACCGTTCAATTGGAAGAGCGCGGATTCTATTTGAGCGATCTTGGTGTTGTTGGCGACAATAACTTGTTGAATGCTTTGCTGACCGGATTTGTTCGCCGAGAGAAGTGCCGCCTCCTGGTTTTTGTTGGATTGGACGAGGTTTTGTTGAGTTTGTATTACCTGTTTGGCGTTCGTCTCGGCGTCTTGCTGGCTCTCAAGGTCTGCTTTTTCGGCGGCCGTACTCGAAGCGACGATTTTCGTCGATTCCATGGCGTTTGAAATGCTTTCCTTGAGCACCGCTTCGTCGTCGGCTTCGGCGAAGACACCAGAAAGTGGCTGACTTCCCGCCACGAGTTCGATAAGCGAGATGGCGCTTTGTTCGTTCTCTTTCCGAAGAAGCGCGGAGAGGGTCGCTTGACTTTGAATCAACTGGTCTTCCAAACCGGAAAGAGTCGACGACTTGGCAGTGATATCCTGTCCAAGTTCTTGAAGGAGAATCGTCTTTTGTTGTATTTGCAATTGCTCCTGTTTGATTTTGGCGTTAAGCAAATCGATATCGCGCTGGTAGCTTTCGCCTTGACTTTCGAGAGTGGAAATTTGTCCCGAGAGCTGTGTGTTTTCCTGTTCGAGTTGGGCCTCTTCGCCTTGAAGCGTGTTGATTTGCGCCTGCGTCAAGGCATATGCCGAAAGCGGCGCAAACAAAAATCCGATTGAAATGCACATTACGAAACGTTTCATCGGCATTATTTTAGCACGGAAAAAGCCGCTTCCGCGGCTTTTAAAATGCTATTTTTTCTTCTCGTCTTTTTTCGCTCCCGCTTCTTTTTTGGAAACTTCAGCCGTGCCGGCTTCGGTCGGCACTTCGCCCTCTTTGGCTTCCTTGCCCTTTTTGGCGACCTCGATTGTCGAGAGGTCAACGGGCGCTTCGACGACTTCTTCCTCGACTTTCCGCGGCTCCATAATCGACGCGACTATATCTTCGCCGTGAGCGACAAGTGAGACACCTTGCCCGAGTTTGATGTCTTTGGCGCGAACGACGCTCGAAAATTCTTTAAGCGGCGTGATGTCGACGACGATGGTGCGAGGCAAATCTTTCGGCAACGATTCGATTTCAACTTCGTGAAGGACTTTGACCAAGGTGCCGCCGAGGTCTTTAATCGCGGGTGCCGTGCCGGAGAACTCAAGTGGGATTTTGATTTTTATTTTCTTGCCTTTTTCGAATACGTAAAAGTCGACGTGGAGTGGGACGCCGGAGACCGGATGACGAGTGACGTCGGTGATGAGCGACTCGACTTCGAGTCCGTCGCCTTTGAGAATAACCACGGACGATTCCCCTGCTTCTCGCCAAACTTTAACAAACTCTGGCAAAGCAACGGAGATGGGCGTCGAGACCTCTTTTTTGCCGTAGAAAACGCCGGGAACAAAACCCTTGGCGCGCAGAGCCGCGGGCTTTTCTGTGAGGTCTCTTTTTGCAATTTTAAGCACGATAGCCATAGAGGGGTAAGTATAAGGATTCCGGAGAAAAAGTCAAAAAATCAGAAAAAGAAAAAATAAGCGGCGACGGCAAAACAGACGATGATGACGGCGATGAGAATCTTGTTCGCACCATTTTCGTCTTTGGCGATATTGTTGTCCACGAGCCAGCGCGCCATACCGTTTACGCTTTTTTGAGGTTCTTCGGGACGCCTCGTCGGCAAATCGTTTTCTTCAAATTCTACTGCCATGTTTTAGATTGTATCACGAGGCGGAAATATGCTCCATCATGTATTTTTTCGTGCCGCCGACTTTCTTGCCGGGATTAAAAATATTTTGCGGGTCGAAAATTTCTTTTGTTTTCTTGAATAAATCGATGATTTCCGGAGAAAACATTTTCGCAAGGTATGGCGTGCGGATAATGCCGTCGTTGTGCTCGGCCGTCGTCGAGCCGTGGTATGACAGCACGAGGTCGTAGACTTTGTCGGAAACTTCGTCAATGGCTTTGAGATTTTTCGTGTCGCGCATATCCATAAGAGGAATGATATGGAAATTGCCGTTGCCCGCATGACCGGCGATGGTATAGAGAAGTTCGTAATCATCCAAAATCTTTCTCATCTTCGGCAAAAATTCCGGCAAATACTGCGGCGGTACGATGACATCGTCGACGAACGGCGCCGTACGGCGTCCGCGGACGTGTTTTCGAAGCAGGTTGAAACTCTCGCGGCGGATTGTCCAATATTTTTCGGAATCAAAATCGTTTTTCGCGCGGCGCATGGGATAACCAAACGGTTTTAAATCTTTTTCGAGCGCCGTCTCTTTCTTTTCTATTTCCTCCGATTCGTTGCCGTCAAATTCGACGAGTAAAACAAGTTTCGGCAATCCGCCGCGAAGGACCATTCCCGCTTCGGGAAGAAAACTCCAGAGAAGCTTGAAAGCCGTCGCGCCTTTCATCGAGCGAAGCATCTCGGGAAAATATTTCAAAGCGAATTTCAAAGTCGAATCATCATAGGACTCCAAACTTTCCGGTTTGTATTTCAAAATGACGTTGACCACTTCCCCGAGCCGCGTTATGTCGCGCATAAAAATGACGAACAGTTTCGAAAGTTTCTCCACCGGCACGAGGGAAAATCGCGCTTCGGTCACGACGCATAAGGTCCCCTGCGAACCAACGATGAGTTTGGGCAAATCAAACGTTTTTCCGTCCCAGACGTTCCAGAGATAATACCCGGCGCTGTTTTTCGAAACAATCGGCTTCGCGTCGGCGAGCTCTTTTTGGTTTTTCGAGACGATGTCGAAAATTTCTCGGTAGATTTCTCCCTCGACATTTCTTTGCGCCATTTTGACGTCGAGCTCGCCTTTGGAGAGGGCTTTGACGCTGTATTCGTTGCCGTCGCGAAGGACAACTTTGAGTTCTTTAACGTATTTCTCGGTCTTACCGTAACGAAGAGTTTTCTCGCCCGCAGAATTGTTCGCCACCATGCCGCCGACCGTATTGAGATCTTTCGACGCGGTGTATGAAGGCAAAAGAAGTCCGCGGGCAAGCGTTTCCTTTTCGAAATCGCGGTAAAAAGTCCCGGGGCGCACGACGACTTCGTTGCCTTCAAATTTTATGATGCCCGACATATGTCTTGTGACATCGGCAATGATGGAATTATTCAAGGGACCACCCGACATATCCGTGCCGGCGCTTCGCATCGTAAGCGAAAGCTCCGGCATTTCCCTTTTTTTGTCACTTATGTATTTCACGAGGGCTTTTATGTCGGCGCTGTCTTTGGGATAGACGACAAGTTGCGGTTTGACCACGAAAAGACTCGCGTCTTTACTTGCTGTCGTAAGCGTCGCTTCGTCGCTTACGACCTCACCCTTAAAAATTTTCGATAAATCGTTTTTTACGTCTTCATAGGTCATGTCTTTGATACGTTTAGAGATTATTGAAAAGTTTCAATTTTTCTTCGATGACTTTTTGCATGGCGATGACCGCCGGTTTGGCTATTTTGTACGGAGCCACTTCGTCCGGATTTTCCTGAAGCGACTGCCGTATAGCGTTTCGATACGCCATTCTGATTTCGGTGTTGATGTGGACAATGGCGATACCGTTTTGTATAGCTTCGCGGACCGTTGCGTCTTCGCTTCCGGAACCGCCGTGAAGCACGAGGGGCGTGCCGGTCGCTTTCGAGATTTCAGCGACAAGCTCTGGTCTTATTTTCTTCGCGCTTCGCGTCACTTCGATATTTTGGAGAACTCCGTGAAAATTACCGACTGCCGGTGCGAGTAAATCTATTCCCGTTTCTTTGACGAATCGCAAAGCATCAACCGGTTTCGTGAGCAATTTTTCCGCCGCCTCGACGTCTGTGCCAAGAGTCGCTCTGACTTCCGACGACTTGCCTATGTATCCGAGCTCGCCTTCGATGAGCATCTTGGGATTTTTCTTCCTTGCGTATTCGACGACTTTTTTCGTTGTGGCGATATTGTCTTCGAATGAAAGTTCCGTGCCGTCAAAAATCACGGCGTCAAAACCGGCGTCAATGACTTCGACGCACTTCTCGTACGAATACGTGTGGTCGGCATTTAAGAAAATTGGCGGATATGTTTTATCAGCCTTTATTGTATCCACCAACGCTTTGACTTGCGGAACGCCGATGAAAGCTCTTTCGCCTTCCGAAACGCCGATGATAGCCGACACGTTTAGATTTTTTGCCGCCCGGACGACCGCCCAGAAGCCTTCGATATTTGAAATATTAAAATGACCAATCGCTACTTTCTTTGCTTGCGCCTCGGCAATGCATTCTCGAAGGGTTTTCATAGGGATATTTTAGCACAAACAAAAAGCCCGCCGCGGTGAAGCGACGGGCTTGGAAATTGAGAACTTGCTATTTCAAGCTCACGAGGTCGGGATTGAATTCTGGCTCCGGAAAGTGTAACTCTTGTCTCTTTCCGTAAATGAGCCGACCGATTTCGTTGAGGATTGGCTTCATGCGGGTCACCGACGTACATGCATTGGCGAGACCTACCATCCGGTCGATGCACTCAACTTTTACCGGATGGTCAATGATTGCCTGTCTCATGAACTCATCGTTGGTATACATCACATGAACCGTGCGAACGGGATGGTCCTTAAGGCGTTGAACAACTTGTTCGTCAGTCCACCCACTGCGAATTCCACGAAGTAGGGTAAGGTATTCGTTCAGGAAATCCTGTAACTTCCAACCCCCTGCTTCCGTTGAGTATGGATCTTCGATTTTCATGGTTTGAGTTGTTGAGAGAAACAATACGAAAGCATAATTACCCTCGTGTGTTTTCTCCAACAACCAAACCTTTTGAAGGTTCTGTCTATTTTTAGATTACATATATTTTATCTATTGTCAAGTATATCCGTCAATCAGAAAAAGACCTAAAATAAGCCTATGTTTTCCAAACAATTCGATTTCATCGCCATCGGCGACATTACGACGGATGCATTTATCAAACTCCATGAAGCGAGCGTCAGCTGCGACATAAACAAAGAGCACTGCCAGATTTGCATGAGCTTCGGCGATAAGATTCCTTATGAGTCCGTCACGGTCGTCCGCGCCGTGGGCAACAGCGCCAACGCCGCCGTCGCCGCTTCCCGCTTGGGACTTCGCTCCACACTCATCGCCGATATCGGCTCCGACGAAAACGGCAAAGAATGCCTCGCTTCCCTTCGTAGCGACAAAGTCTCGGAGAGATTCGTCACAACACACAAAGAAATGGAAACGAACTATCATTACGTCCTCTGGTATGAAGACGACCGCACCATTCTCGTCAAACACGAGGAATATCCGAGAACCTTGCCAAAGTTTCCCGAGCCGAAATGGATTTATCTTTCCTCGCTCGGAGACAATTCGGAGCTCTATCACGAAGAAATCGCCACCTATCTCGTCGCTCATCCGGACGTAAAGCTGGCTTTCCAACCGGGAACGTTTCAAATACATCTCGGTGTCGACAAGCTCAAAGACATATATAAGAGGACTAACGTCTTCTTCGTGAACAAAGAGGAAGCGCAGAGAGTTTTGAATTCGAAAGAAGAAAACGTAAAAGTCTTGATGGTGGAGCTGGCGAAGCTCGGTCCGAAAGTCGTCGTCATCACCGACGGACCAAACGGCGCTTACGCCTACGATGGAAAAGATTCCTATTTCATGCCGACATATCCGGACGCGAAGCCGCCCTACGAGCGCACGGGCGCGGGCGACGCCTTCTCGTCCACCTTTACCGTCGCTTTAGCAAAAGAACTTTCCATAGAAAACGCCCTCCGCTGGGCGCCGATAAATTCCGCCTCCGTCGTCCAATTTATCGGCGCCCAGAAAGGCCTTCTGTCCGAAAAAGACTTGCTTTCGTGGCTTGCCAAAGCACCGAGTAACTACCAGCCGAAGAAAATTTAGGCACAAAAAAGTCCGGTGGTTTCTCGCTTGTGCGCTTCGCTCCGACTTACGCGCTCGAAACCACCGGACTTTTTTATTTATTTTACCTCTACGACAATCTCACTTTTCGGGAATCTGACTTTTTTGTATTTCTTGACTTCATCTTCATTCGCGCGGTATCCGACTGCGGCAAAAGCCACCGACTCGACACCAAGCTTGGAAAGACCGAGGATTTCGTCGACTTTTTTGTTGTCGAACCCTTCCATCGGACACGCGTCGATGCCGAGAATCGCCGCGGCTTCGAGTAAAACGCCAAGGGCAATATAAACCTGCCGGGCCGACCATGCCTTGACCGCGTCGGAAGAACCTTTGGCTTTTATCGCGCCTTTCATCATCTCTCCATATTCTTTCAGGGCGGCGACCTGAACGCCGCGAGTCTTTGCGATATCCGTGACAAACTTGTCGACGGAAGCGTCGTTTAGATCCTTCTCGACCGTAAAGACGATGAGATGCGACGCGTCGGTTACTTGCGGCTGGTTCCACGCCGCTTCGCGGATTTTCTTCCTGACCTCTGGATTGGTCACGACGATAAATTTCCACGGCTGAAGTCCGAAGGACGACGGAGACAATCGTGCCGCCTCGAGAAGCGTGCCGATTTCTTTGTCGGAAAGCTTTTTCGTCGCGTCGAATTCTTTCGTCGCGTACCGCCAATTGAGAGCTTTGATAATATCTGTTGCCATATGTTTTTGCTTTATTAATACAGTAATGGAGAAATTATACCGCTTATCACTTTACTTTGTAAAGTATTGAATATGGTGCTACACTGTGTTCTGTTATGAAAGCCACAAAAACCCAAAAGAAGAAACTCGCCGTCTGCCCCATCGCCAAAGTGGCGCAGGAAATCGGCGATCATTGGACAATACTCATCATCCGCGACCTTTTGACCGGAGAAAAACGATTCGGCGATCTCGAGACGTCGCTTTCGGGCGTGAGCTCGCGAACCTTATGCAACAAACTCGACCGACTGGTCAAAAACAAATTCATCGTGCGGAAATCATTCCGTGAGACTCCTCCAAAAGTCGTCTATTCGCTCACGAAAAAAGGCGCCGGCCTCCACTTCATCGCGGAAGCAATGAGAACATACGGCGAAAAACACCTTTAGAAATTTTTCACCACGGAAACTTCCTTTTCCAAAACCGCATCATTCTCGCCGAAGGAAAAGCTCCCCTTCACGATATTGCCTTTAAGGACTTCCGGAAACCAGAAGATATCGTCGGGCCACATCTGTCCGTGTCCAAACGGCATATCACCCGCGGCAAACCATTTCGGGGCCATCTCTTCGCTTTCCGAAGGCTCACCTGCCCAGCTCTCCGTCAAATACGCGTGCACGATTTGATTGAATGCCGGATTGTAAGGAAAACGAAACGAGAGCTCGGCGACTTTTTTCAAATCTCTGACCTCGACGCCTATCTCCTCTTTAGCTTCACGAATCGCGCCTTCTTCCACCGTTTCGCCACGTTCGACTTTACCGCCAACACCATTCCATCTACCCTTTCCGAAACCGCGTTTTTTCATCGCGAGGCAAATCTCGTCGATTTTTCCGTTTGATTTTTTTACCAAGAAAACAAGTGTCGCGATTCTCGGTTGTTCCATAAATTTAAAATTCGTATTCTTTGCCGATTTCAAGCGGCGTGAGTTTGATGGCGTCGCCCAGAATTCTGCCAATCATGGGCGCCACGAAGGCGGACGACGTGGACATTCCATCGTGTACGGGGAAAGCTTTTTTGGGTTTTACGGCGAGAAGATAGTCGATGGCTTCGGATATTTTCATCCACGGTCCGGCAACGGGCACCGCCAAGATTTCGACCGGCCGCTTTGGATTGTAAAAAGAGTCCCCGGGATAAAAGAGTTTGCCGGCGACCATAAAGCCGGTGTTTTCGCATTTGCCGAAATCGCCCCAGATGATGGCGTGATCTCTGCCCATGCCTTCAATGGAAACTCCTTTCTCCGTCGATTGACCGCCGTCGGCAACGAGAGTGAAAGGAATATTTTCTTTCGCCAAAAGCGCCCCGACGGCGCTGTTCGCGATAACTTTCACCCTCGGGTTTCCGGCGATTATTTTCTTTACCGATTCGATATGGAAATGGTCCTGATGTTCGTGTGTGATGAGAATAACGTCGACGTTTTTGACGTCGTTTTGCGCCGTCGAATAATTGCCCGGGTCGGTAATGATGCGCAAACCGTTCTCTTCAACCAAAAGACAGCATTGTCCGAATTTTGTGATTTTCATATGTTTATTTTTATTATGAGTCCCGCCGCGAACAAAGTATTTTTGAGCGCGTAAGTCGGAGCGAAGCGCACAAGCGAAAAAATACTTTGTTCGCGGCGGGACCTATTGTGAAATTTTCTGGACGTTCGCCCGTTTCAAAAGTTCGCTCTGAAAAATGAGGGCGAGACGTTTGTCGATGTTGTCGACGACCGGAATGACGCTTTCGGAAACGGACGCCGAGAGACTTTCTTCACCGACGGTAAGAATGACGAGTTTGGAAACGCCGTAGAGCTGTTGATAAATGCTTCTCTCGATGTTGACGTCGCGGATTTGGCGATACGGAATCGCGGTTTCTTTTTTCGAGAAAACGCCGCGGCGAATTTTGAACGCGTCGTCTTCGAGAGAAAACGTGTAATTCTTATAGACGAGCGAACCGGCGGCAAATGCGTACGCGATAAAAACAACGAAAAGTCCGAGAGACCAAAGGACGACCTGATTCATATATTGAGTAGCGCCGAAAGCGTGACGGGCGAAAAAAGCGATGAT